>JAABUM010000556.1_pt1 | contig 63953 bp, 50 predicted proteins | sample 5559161 | NCBI WGS metagenome assembly JAABUM01 (sample SAMN10711868, study PRJNA513369) | rock metagenome | isolation source: Antarctica rocks | place: Antarctica: Victoria Land, Siegfried Peak nord
GTGGCGCGAGGGTGGTAAGGTCGCCGTCTCGCCGCATCGCTCGTTGTCTTCCCGCGTCCGTACTGGCGTAGCCGATGGGGCGTGCGGCAGCAGGCCGTTCTCTGGCCCTTTATCAGACAGTTTCTCAGGACGCTCGGCTAAGGACTTCTCAGCGAAGTCAACCAGGATGAGAAAATCCTCTGCCCGATATAGCCCCGATATTGCTGGCCACTCGGTCGATTGCTTCGCCTCGACTTGAATACGCATCATCACTGTCTCGGTTTCAACCAGAATGTCGGTTTGCTTATGATTCCCCATCGTCAGTTGGGCATAGATATTTCGTCGGCAAAGTTCACTGGCAACAGCATATTCGCCAGCCAGACCGAGAAGTTCTCGCGACAGCTTAGGATTCACACCGTCAGGCATGATCTCACTCTTCCTCCACCCAATCGAACGTCCGCTCCACCGCGCGCTTCCAGTCGCGGTAGCGGCGCGCGCGGTCGGCCTCGTCGCCGTGCGGCCGCCACTCCTTGTCGACTTGCCAGTTGCGGCGCAACTCGTCCAGGCCGGACCAGAAGCCGACCGCGAGTCCGGCGGCGTAGGCCGCGCCGAGCGCGGTCGTCTCGGCGATCTGCGGGCGGACGACCGGCACGCCGAGGGTGTCGGACTGGAACTGCATCAGCAACTCGTTGCCGATCATCCCACCATCGACCTTCAGGCGCGTGAGGTGGACGCCGGAATCCTGCTCCATCGCATCGAGGATCTCGCGCGTCTGGAAGCCGGTCGCCTCCAGCGTGGCGCGCGCAAAGTGCCCCTTGTTGACGTAGCGCGTCAACCCGACGATCGCGCCGCGCGCGTCGGAGCGCCAGTAGGGGGCGAAGAGACCGGAAAAAGCGGGGACGAAGTAGATGCCGCCATTATCGTCCACCGTGCGCGCCAACGCCTCGACCTCGCCGGAATCGGCGATCAGGCCCAGGTTGTCGCGGAGCCACTGCACCAGTGCCCCGGCGATCGCGATCGAGCCTTCGAGCGCGTAGATGGCGGGCTGCTCGCCAAGCTTGTAGCAGACGGTCGTCAGCAGACCGCTGCGCGAGGGGATGATCTGCTCGCCGGTGTTGAGGAGCATGAAACAGCCTGTCCCGTAGGTGTTCTTCGCCTCGCCCGGCTCGTAGCAGGTCTGTCCCATCATCGCCGCCTGCTGATCGCCGAGGATCCCGGCGATGGGGATCCCCGCTAGCGCGCCGCGCGCGATCCCGTAGCGCTCGCTGCTCGACCGGATCGCGGGGAGTATGGCGCGCGGCACCCCCACGATCGCCAGCAGTTCGTCGTCCCAATCGAGGGTGCGAAGATCCATCAGGAGGGTGCGCGAGGCGTTGGTCACATCGGTGACGTGGACGCCGCCATCCGGCCCGCCGGTGAGCCACCAGACGAGGAAGCTATCCACCGTCCCGGCCAGGATCTCCCCGCGCTCGGCGCGCGCACGCGCACCGGGGACGTTATCGAGGATCCAGCGGAACTTCGGCCCGGCAAAATAGGTGGCGAGCGGTAGGCCGGTGCGCTCGCGCAAGCGATCCTGCCCCCCCTCGCGCGCCAGGGCATGGCAGATCGCATCGGTGCGGGTGTCCTGCCAGACGATCGCGTTGTAGATCGGCTCGCCGGTCGCGCGATCCCAGACGATCGCCGTCTCGCGCTGGTTGGTGATCCCCACCGCCGCGATCTCGGCGGCGGCGCAGCCCCCCTTCGCCAGCGCCTCGGCGATGACCGCCTGCGTCCGCGTCCAGATCTCGCGCGGGTCGTGCTCGACCCAGCCGGGGCGGGGGTAGAGCTGCTGATGTTCCTGTTGGGCAGCGCAGACGACGCGCCCCGCATGGTCGAAGATCATGCAGCGCGTGCTGGTCGTGCCCTGATCGATCGCGGCGATGTAACGCGGCTCGGCCATCTTCCTTCTCCCCGCACCACCACTCCCACCGGCGGAACCCGTTCCTGCGCCGCAGAATAGCCGAAGCGCCGCCGGACCGCCAACCGGCGGCATGGCGTGCCCCGTGCGATAACAGGAGCGCGAGACAATGCACCGCCAGCACGAACGCGAGCGAGGGGAAAAGCGTGACAAACCAGCCGATCGAGAATTACGGCATCATCGGGGATACCCGCAGCGCCGCACTGATCAGCATCACCGGCTCGCTCGATTGGCTCTGCTTCCCGATCTTCGACTCGCCGACGATCTTCGCCGCCCTGCTGGACGAGGAGCGCGGGGGGCATTTCTCGATCGCCCCGAACCATGCGGCGGCGGGGCTGACCCACAAGCAATTCTATTGGCCCGACACCAATGTGCTGGTGACCCGCTTCCTAGCCGATGACGGCGTGGGAGAGGTCATCGACTTCATGCCGATCGGCCCGGGGCGCGACCGGGACGGGCGCACCCAGGTCATCCGACAGGTGACGATGCGGCGCGGCAGCCTGCGCTTCGCCCTGCGCTGTCAGCCCGCCTTCAACTACGGGCGGGACGCCCACGAGGCGACCGCCACGGCGGGCGGCGTCGTCTTCACCGGCCCCGATCTGGCGCTGGAGCTCGCGTCGCCCCTCCCGCTTACCATCGACGCCGGGGCAGCGACGGCGCACTTCACGTTGCAGGAGGGTGAATCGGTCACCTTCGCCTTCCGCGAGCATCGGCACGAGGGCGAGGAGCACCCCGCGCCGCAACTCGACGAAGGGGCGTCGGCGGCGCTCTTCCAGCAGACCGTCGACTACTGGCGCGCCTGGCTGGCCCGTTGCACCTACACCGGGCGCTGGCGCGAGATGGTCTGGCGCGCGGCGCTGACGCTGAAGCTCCTCACCTACTCGCCGACCGGGGCGATCATCGCCGCGCTGACCTGCGGATTACCGGAGGAGTTCGGCGGCACGAGCAATTGGGATTATCGCTACACTTGGCTGCGCGATAGCGCCTTCACCGTCTACGCCTTCCTGCGGATCGGCTTCACCGAGGAGGCGGCGCAATTCATCGACTGGCTCGGGCAGCGCTGCAGCGACAAGAACGACGACGGCTCCTTACAGCCGGTCTACGGGATCGATGGGCGCAAAGTCCTCCCCGAGACGAACCTCGAACACCTCGCGGGTTACCGCGACTCGCGCCCGGTCCGGATTGGCAACGCGATCACCGACCAGCTCCAGCCGGACATCTACGGCGCGGTGCTGGACGCGGTCTACCTCTTCAACAAGCACGGCGCGATGATCTCCTACGAACTCTGGACCTTCCTGCGCGGCCTTGCAGACTGGGTCTGCGAGCATTGGCAGGAGCCGGACAACGGCATCTGGGAGACGCGCGAGGGACGCAGCCAGTACGTCTATTCCAAGGTGATGAGTTGGGTCACGCTCGACCGGGCGATGCGGCTGGCCGATAAGCGCTCGTTCCCGGCGAACTATGATCACTGGCGCATGACCCGCGACGCGATCTACGAGGACATCATCGTGCACGGCTGGAACGAGGAGCTGAAAGCGTTCACGCAGACCTACGGGGGGGACGAACTGGACGCCGCCGTCCTGATCATGCCGCTCGTCTTCTTCATGACGACCAATGATTCGCGGATGCGCGAGACGATCGCGGCGATCAGCCGCCCCCTCCGCCAGGGCGGGCTCTCCGCCGACGGGGTGGTCTACCGCAATCGCAGCGGCAACCTGCGCCCGGACGGCACCCCGAACGAGGGCGCGTTCAGCATGTGCACCTTCTGGCTGGTGGAGGCGCTCACGCGCGGCGCGGAAGCCGATCCGTCGCTCCTGGACGAGGCCCGCCTCCGGTTCGAGCAGATGCTCGGCTACGCCAACCACCTTGGCCTCTATGCGGAGGAATTGGGGATGCGCGGCGAGGCGATGGGGAACTATCCGCAAGCCTTCACCCATATGGCGCTGATCAGCGCGGCGTATAATCTCGATCGCCGCCTCGGCGCGGGCGGGTGAGCACCCGTGCCGCGCCGTGCGCGAGACGCGCGGGATAACGAGGGGGAACGACGATGCAACTGCGTCCTCTGCCGATGCAGAGCGCGGAGGAATGGGAGAATGCGTCGGATAATCGTCCGCGCGGCATCGCCGCCGCCGTCGCATTCGACTGGGCGATCCTGACGCTGATCGCCGCGATCCTGGGGCGTGCGCTCGCGCAGCACGGCGTCGCGGCGCAGCAGACGGCGGCGGCGGCGTTTCTCCTGTTGTTGTTCGGCCTGCCGCTGGCAGCACTCGGCGAGGCGCTGCGACGCGGGGCGACGAGCGCACGATGGCTCCAGGTGCTGATCGGCGCGCTGATCGGCGCGGCCAACCTGATCGGACTAATCGCCGATCTGCGCTCCCTCCTCGGCGGCGTGCCGCGTTGGAGCGTCAGCCTGCCCTCGCTCCTCTTCGCCGTCTTCGTCGTCTGGGGTCTGACCCGCCCGCAGACGATCGCCTGGTTCGCCGAGCAGGCACGCGGCCGCGCCCGGGCGCGGCATGGCGGACGCTGGCTGCCGCTCACGATCGGCGCGGGGATCGTCGTCGGCTTGCTCGCCGCCGCCATCAGCTTCATCTGAACACCACCACGCGCTGCTTGCGGCGTCCTATACTCCTCTGACGACCCCGACGACTCGCCCTTATCGCCCTATTCAGGACCATCGGGGGATGTTCCGGCACCCGCCCGACTGACTATGCTCCTGAGTGCGGGGAGGCCGTGCGGTGCCGCCCCGGTGTCGCGCGTCACCCGAAGGACATGATGCTCACGACCATCGCCCTCTTCGTGCTCGTGGCCTTACTTGGTCTCGCCGTCGGCAGCTGGATCGACTATGCCGCCACCGCGATCCCGGCGGAGCATTCCCCCTGGCGGCTCCCCGCCTGCCCGGAGTGCGCGGCGCGCTGGCGTGGCGTGGCGCTGCTGCCGCTGATCGGGCCGCTCATGGCGCGGCGCTGCAACGCCTGCGATGCGCCGATCAGCCACATGCGCCCGCTGACCGAGGCGGCGACCGGCAGCCTCTTCGCGCTCGCCCTCTGGCGCGCGGCCTCGCCCGCCGAATTCGTCGCGCTCGCGATCTTCACGGTCATGCTGCTGCTGATCCTGCGGATCGACTGGCAGAACCACCTGATCTTCCAGAACACGATCATCGTCGGCATCATGATCGCGCTCGCCTACGCCGCGATCCTCTCACCGCAGCCGCACGCCCTCCTCTGGTCGCTCGTCGCGGCGGTCGGCGCGGCGGCGCTCTTCCTCTTCCTCTACTTCCTGGCGCTCCTGATCTATCGCCGCCGCGCGCTCGGCTTCGGCGATGTGTTGCTGGCCGCGCTGATCGGCGCGATGACCGGGCAACAAGCCTTCCTGGCGATCTTCATCGGCATGATCCTGGGCGCGGCGGGGGGCCTGCTGCTGGTCGCGCTACGCGTCCGCACCATGCGCGACTACATCCCCTACGGCGCCTACCTCTGCGCCGGGACGATCATCGCCCTCTTCGTCCGGTGACACACACCACAGAGCGATAACGGGCACGGAGAAGACGGCGCGACACATAATCCTGCGCCACGCCCCATTTAGATGGCGGGATGAGCCGCCTCGCGGGCCGGATGGTGCAGGAAGCAATCGGCGGTGTGATCGTCCACGATCCCGGTCACCTGCATCCAGGCGTAGACGATCACCGGGCCGACGAACTTGAAGCCGCGCCGTTTCAGCGCCACTGACAGCGCCTCCGAGAGCGGGGTCTGCACAGGGATTTCACCCCCGGCGTACCGGATCGGCATGCCGCCCGCCATGCCCCAGACGAACGCCGAGAAGTCCTCACCGGCCTCGGCCATCGTCAGGTAGGCGCGGGCGTTGCCGATCGTCGCCACGATCTTGGCGCGCGAGCGTACGATGCCGGGATCTCCTAGCAATCGCGCGATGTCATCCTCCCCGAACCGCGCCACCACCTCTGGCTCGAAGCCCTGGAAGGCGCGGCGGAAGGCGTCGCGTTTCCGCAGGATCGTCAGCCACGAGAGGCCGGCCTGGAAACCATCGAGCATCAATTTCTCCCAGAGCGCCCGACTGTCACGCTCGGGCACGCCCCATTCGGCGTCGTGATAGGCGCGGAGCAGCGGGTCGTGCCGCGCCCAGGCGCAACGCGGCACGGGCGCATCGGCGGCGTGTCGGCGGCGGTCATGCGAACCTCCTCAGCGGTCATGGCGGATATGCGGGGTGACGAATCGTCGTGCTCCGATAGCCGACACCAGCATGGTAGCAGCGCTGAGGATCGGTGGTGCGCCGCGATAGGGAACGACGCCCTCGCTATACGATCGGAGTACCGGTACTGACCCGCTCGAACACCCGTTGGGGATGGCAGATTTGCGTTATCCGGCGGTGGCATCACTTCTGCGTTAGTAGCCTCGCGATGCGGCACGAGGCCAATCCCGCATGAACCGCCGGATGATGAAGCCGCAACGCTGAGGAGTAGGGTGCATGGTTGATCGACGCGGATCCCCGAACAGGCGCGACGCCGATCAGGAAGTCGTGGTCCACAACGAGCGGCAGGATATCGTCACGAGCGATGGCACCGTCGTAGGGCAGGATATCGGCACGGCGACGACCTACGACCATGTCGAGGCGCGGCGTTCGAGCGCCGACTGGATCAGTGGCCTGATCTCCTTCATCATCGCCGTGATCGTGATCCTGATCGCCATTCGGCTGGTCCTGAAGCTGCTGGCCGCGAGTACCGAGAGCAGCTTCACCAATCTCATCTATGGGGTCACCGGCCCGCTGGTCGGCCCGTTCCAGAACATCTTTGGCACGCCGACCGCCGGGAACGGCACGATCTTCGAGCTGTCATCGCTACTGGCGATCGCCATCTATCTCCTGGTGGGCTGGTTGCTCACGCGACTGGTGCAACTGGTACTCGACCGCCCGAGAAGCGGCGTCAGTGTGACGCGCGACGTCGACCAGCGCACGCTGCGCTAAGACTTATAACGCGCTACCTAAACCACCGGTAGGTCCGGGGGTGACGTAGAGAACGCACGAATGGAGGGCACGAGCATGGGATCGATCATCGGTTATATCATCGTCGGGGCGATTGCGGGCGGCATCGCCAGCCTGATCGTGCCGGGTCGCACGCCAGGCGGAGCGATCGGGGCGATCATCGTCGGTATCCTTGGTGGTATCCTCGGCGGCTTTCTCTTGAATTCGGTACTGCACCTTGGCGTCGGTGTCAGCTTCATCGGCTCGCTGGTCGTCGCGATCATCGGTGCTGTGATCATCCTGTACATCATCCGCGCGATGAGTTCTCGCTCACGGGTCTAAACGCCCGGTGGGGACGTGGGACACTCCCAGATGCTGGGAGTAGAGGGACGATATTCGGGAAGAGGTGACCACGATGTCCGGTCTGGGAGACAAAATCAAGGGTGTGGCGCAGGATGTCGCCGGTAAAGCCAAGGAAACCCTCGGCGATGCGACCGACGACAAGAGCATGCAGGGCGAGGGCGTAGCCGATCAGGCGCGTGGCCAGGGCAACCAGTTCAAAGGTGATGTCAAGGACAAGGGCGACGACATCAAGGACGCAGCCAACGATGCCGTGGATAACCTCCGCAAGAAGATCGACTAACCGCGACTCGCACCTCGGTTCATAGCAGCTTCAAGGGTTGGGCGGCATACGTGCCGCCCAACCCTTTTATGCGCGCGCTGCTCGCTCACGACACAGCGACCACTGCTCCGCTATACTTCGGGGAGAACGTACACAACGATGATCAGCGAACCCCGCGCGGAGTCGGCGATGAACCTGGAACAACTCCTCGATAGCTGGCGCGCAAGTCCGCAGCGCCGCCGCAACATCGCCCACTGGCATACGGAAGAGGCGGTCCCCGCTGAATATGCCCCCCTGCCCACAGGGTTACACCCGCGCCTCGTTGCGGCGCTGCACGCCCAGGGGCTGGAGAAACTCTATTCCCATCAGGCGGAGGCGTTCGCCAATATCAGCGCCGGGCGGCACACCTGTATCGTCACTCCCACCGCGTCCGGCAAGACCCTCTGCTATACCCTGCCGGTCCTCGATACGATCCTGCGCGACGAGAGCGCCCGTGCCCTCTATCTCTTCCCGACGAAGGCGCTCGCCCAGGATCAGGCCGCCGTGGTGCGGCGCTTCGTCGCGGAACTCGGCGCGGGAGCTGACGAGGAAGGGGCGATCAAGAGCCACACCTACGATGGCGATACGCCTGCGACAGCGCGCAAACTGATCCGCACCGCCGGGCACGTGGTGATCACCAACCCGGACATGCTCCACTCCGGCATCCTGCCGCACCACACGAAGTGGGTGCGACTCTTCGAGTCGTTGCGCTACGTCGTCATCGACGAATTGCACGGCTATCGCGGCGTTTTCGGCTCGCACGTCGCCAACGTGATCCGCCGCCTGCGCCGGATCTGCCGCTTCTACGGCTCCGATCCGATCTTCATCCTCTGCTCCGCCACGATTGCCAATCCCGGCGAATTAGCCGAGCGAATCATCGGCGCGCCGGGCGGCGTCACAACGATCGAGCGCAATGGTGCGCCGCGCGGCAAGAAGGAATTCATCTTCTACAACCCGCCGGTCGTCAACGCGGAACTCGGCATCCGGCGCAGCGCGATCCTCGAAGCGTCGGGGCTGGCGAGCGAGTTGATCCGCAACCACATCCACACCATCGTCTTCGCCCGCGCCCGCACCACCGCCGAGGTGCTGCTGACCTACCTGCGCGATTCACTACCGCCCGGCACCGACCGGGAGACGACGGTGCGCGGGTATCGGGGCGGCTATCTGCCGAACCAGCGCCGCCAGATCGAGTCGGGCCTGCGCGATGGCGCGATCACCGGGGTCGTCAGCACCAATGCGCTCGAACTCGGCGTGGACATCGGCGCGCTCGACGCCTGCGTGATGACCGGGTATCCCGGCACCGTCGCCTCGACCTGGCAACAAGCCGGGCGTGCGGGGCGTCGCCAGGAGACGGCGGCAGCGATCCTCGTCGCCTCTTCGAGCCCGCTCGATCAGTTCATCGTCGGCCACCCGGAGTATTTCTTCGGGCGCGCGCCGGAACACGGGCTGATCAACCCGGACAATCTGCTGATCCTCCTCAACCACCTCAAATGCGCCGCCTTCGAGCTGCCGTTCGATACGCGCCCCCAGGGCGGCGACGACCCCCTCTTCGGCACCGCCGAGGGGAGCACCATCCTGGCGGCGCTCCAGATGCTCGGCGAGGATGGCGTGGTGCAGGAGGTGGACGACATCTGGCACTGGACCGATCAGGCGTACCCCGCCGAGGAGATCAGCCTCCGCACGGCGGCGCGCGACAACGTGGTGATCATCGACGAGAGCGACCGCGCCCGCCCGCGCGTGATCGGCGAGGTGGACGAGTTCAGCGCGCCGATGCTCGTCCACACCGAGGCGATCTACTTCCACGAGGGGCAGCAATTCCACGTCGATCGCTACGATCCCGCCGAGCAGAAGGCGTACGTCCACGAGGTCCGGGTCGATTACTACACCGACGCCAATATCGATGTCCGCACGCAGGTATTGGAGCAATTCTCCCCGGAGCCGATCGGCTCGTCGCGCAATCACGGCGAGGTATTGGTCGGGGCGCTGCCGACGAAGTACAAGAAGATCAAGCTGCACACGCACGAGAACATCGGCTGGGGGGAGATCCATCTGCCGGAGGCGCAGATGCACACCGGGGCCTACTGGCTCTGCCTGCCGCACGCGCTGACCGACCGGATGCAGGTCGCCGAGTTGCAGGGGGCGTTGATCGGCCTCGCCAATCTCCTGGCGGTCGTCGCACCCCTCTACCTGATGTGCGACCCGCGCGACATCGGCGTCCATGCCGAGGTGAAATCGCCGTTCACCGGGCGCGGCACCATCACCGTTTACGACAAGATCCCCGGCGGGATCGGCTTCAGCCAGAAGCTTTACGACACGCACGAGACGCTGCTCACGGCGGCGCACGACTTGATCGACGCCTGCCCCTGCCCGTCGGGCTGCCCCTCCTGCGCCGGGCCGACGGCGGAGATCGGCGCGCGCGGCAAGCACCTGACCCTCGGCATCCTCAAGCTGCTGCTCGGGCGACGGACCGCGCCCTCGCAAGCGGCGGCGTCGGCACAATGAGCACACCCTGGACCGTCTTACTGATCGGCGGCGCGTCCGGGAATGGCAAGACAACCCTGGCCGAGGCGTTGGGCCGACACTTCGGCGTGCCCTGGTTGCAGGTCGATGATCTGCGCCTCGCGCTGCAATACGGCGGCTTGCTCACAACGACGACACACCCGCCGCTCTTCGCATTTCTCGCGGATGAGTCAGTCTGGCAAAAACCACCGCTCGTCCTGCGCGATCAGTTGATCGCGATCGGCACGTTGCTCATCCCGGCGATCGAGACGGTCGTCACCCACCACCTCCGCACCAGCAAGCCGCTGATCATCGAAGGGGACGGCATCATCCCGGCCCTCTTTACGACAGCGACGCTCCATGATGCCATCACGACGAGGCAGCTACGTGGCGCATTTCTCACTGCGACGACGACGCAGCGCCATGCGAACATGGCCGCGCGTGGGGAGCGTTCGGATATACCGCTTGCAGCGGACAGCCCCCGTGCGAGCGAGACGATGAACGAGTTGTACGGCGATTGGCTTGGTCGGGAAGCGGGGCGACACGGCGTGCCGTGCGTCCCGGCCTACCCTCAGGCAATGCTCACCGAACGGTTCATCGCCGCGCTCGATCTCGCACGAGGCTAGCGGTCGGGGCGAACATTCACGCAAGCGTATCAGCGAAAAGAAACACCACCGCGCAGCGCTCGTCACCGGCGCTTGCAGATTAACTATGATGCAAGTGGCTTTAGAGCGGCGCGGTGTATTCTTCGGGGATCCAGCCATCGAAATCCAGGTAACGGATGTGCTTCCAGTTGTTCCCCTTCGCATCGCGCTGGTCCGGCCCGATCACGTCGAGGACGAACCCTTCGGGGATCGCGAAGCGGCGCTCCCCTGCGGGGAGGACATAGACGTACGCGCCCTTATTCTCGGTGTTCGCCACGCGAAGTTGCGTCGCCGCAGGCCCGGCGGTTGGCGTCGGCGCGCGGGTATCCGGCGTTGGCACCGCTGGCCCGCGCGTTGGCGTCGGCTGGCGCGGGGTCGCCACACCGCCCTGTGGCGTCGGCACAACGCCAGGTACGGTCCCCGGCGTCGCTGTCGGCGCTTGCGCGGCTAGCGTCGTCGCGGTTGCAGCGGACCCGGCAGCGGCGGTCGCGGTCGCGGCACTTTGCCCGCCCGCCCGCACCTGGGTCACGACGACCACGAGCAACAAGATGGCGAGCACCAGCGCGACCGGCGCGATGATCGGCGTGAGCGCCGGATCGCCGAACCGCAACGCCGCAGGCCACCACGTCGGCCAGCGTCCGTTGCGGGCGGGCGCGGCGGTGTTGAACGCATCTTCATCGGGGTTCGCGGCGGCCGCCGATGCCGGGGCTTCGTCGCCCACCGGCGGGACGAGCGTGGGGCGTTGTGTCGGCAACGCGACGAGGGGGCGCTGCAACGAGCGCCGTCCGCTCAACGTGGTACGCGGGCGCCAGTAGCCCTCACGATCGAGGCGCACCAGGCCCAGCACGTCGAGCTCGTCCAGGAGCTGGTGAATCTGCGCGCGCACCGCCGACTGGAGATATTCGTGGCCGTTCAACTCGGTCGGCAGGATCCCCGCCGCACGCGCCACGGTATATTCGTCGATCAGGGTGCCAGGATTCTCTTCCATGCGGTGAATGGCCGCCAGGACCGCACGCTGCTCCTCATTCATCGCGCCCTTCCTACCATCCGCCCCCCCCCGCCGTCCGCCCGTCCTTCCATGGGGCACCATAGCTCGCAAATACGCGATCACGAATCGGCATGACGCTGCCGATCGGAACGCATAAGTGAGGTGTTGCGGCAGTATAGCAGGATGCGCGGGTCGCGCACGAGCACAGATACGGCATGGTATCGCTCACGAGGCGTCGAGATCGCGCACCATCGTGATATGTTCGATACCGGCCATCGTCCAAGCCGTCCCGACCGTGTGGAAGCCGAGGAGGCGATAGAACTCGCGGGCGTGCGTCTGCGCGCTGAGAGTGACGCGGCGCGCGCCGAGTTGGCCCGCCGCACCGAGCAGGGCATCCATGATCTCCCAGCCCACCCCCAGCCCGCGATAGTCGGGTAACACCGCGACCCAGGCGATCTGCCCGTCGCCGTGCGCGACGTGCAAGCGACCCACGCCGACCGGGCGCTCGTCCCAGAGTGCCAACGCCTGCACCGCGCCGGGGCCGCGATCGTACGGATCGCGATCGACCACGTCGGTCAGGTGCTGCTCATCGGTGAAGACGATCCGGCGGATCGCCATCACCTCGCGGAGATCGCCCGGACTGCGCGCCTCGCGCAGTGTCAGGCGGCCCTCACCGCGCCCGCTCTCATGTACTGCCATCTTCCCTCTCCCACCCCGACCCACCCACGGCGCGGTCGGCAAACCCGGCGGATGATACCACGGATGAAGAGTCGCGAGTCGTGAGTCGTGGGTCGTGAGAGAGGCGGCAGTCGGTAGAGAGGATCTCGTAGTCCATGGTCCGTAATCCGTAGCGGACCGTTGCAAGACGGAGCCTACGAGCAGCACTGCGCCGCCACTCCCGACTCCCGACTCCCGGCTCCCGACTTAACTGACCGTCACCTGCGAGCCGGTCGGGCCTTTCTCGACCAGGATCTGTGTTGGGAAGAGGTCTTTCAGTTCGTTGACGTGCGTGATCACCAGGACCATCTGGAAATCGTCCTCGATCGCGTGGATCGCCTCGACCAGACTGTCGCGCCCGCGCGCATCCTGCGTGCCGAAGCCCTCATCGATCACCAGCAATTGCAGCTTCGCCCCCGCGCGCCGGGCGAGCAGCTTGGCGAGCGCCACGCGGATCGCGAAGTTGATGCGGAACGCCTCGCCGCCGGAATACATCGCGTAGTCGCGCTGCCCGGCCTCATCGCCGATCACGATCTCCAACGCCTCGACCGTATCCCCCTTGCGCGTTTCGCGCTGCGTGCGGAACTCGACGCGCATGCTGTTGCCGGGCATGTTGGCGAGGATCGCGTTCGCCTCATCCTGCAATTCCGGTACCGCGCCTTCGATGATCATCGCCTGGATCCCGCCCTTGCCGAAGGCGCGGGCCAACTCGCGATAGATCCCCTCCGCCTCGGCCAGCGTGCGGCGCGACTCGCGCGCGCGCTCCGCCTCTTCTTCCAGATCGGCGAGGCGACCGAGCGTCGCCTCCAGACTCCCCTGCCGCCGCGCCAGTTCCTCGTACCGCCGCCGCGTCTGGTCGAGTTGCAACGACAGCTCCTCGGTGCGCCGGATCAGGGCCGGGAGATCGGCGCGCTCGGCGAGGAGTTCGGCGATCCGCGCGGTCTCTTCGTCGCGTGCCCCTTCGCGCAGGCGCAACGTCCCGCGATCCTCGACCAGTCGTTCGCGCTCGGGGCCGAGGGCCTGCTCGGCGCGTTCCAGCGCGCGTGCCTGCTCGTCGTAGGGGGTCAGCTCCGCGACGCGCGCCTGGAGGCGACGGTGCGCCTCGCCATCGTAGGCCAGCGCCGCGATGGCGGCGGCGAGTTCGGCCACCAGGGCGCGCGCCTCGCCGGCGAAAGCGGCGCTGGCGAGCTGCGCGGCGAGTGCATCGCGCTCGCGCGTCACCTCGAGCAGCCGGACCCCTGCCTCGCGCGCGGTCGTGACCTGACGGCGCAGATCGCCCTCCTCGCGCGCGAGCGAGCGCCCCTGCCTGGTGCGCACGTCGATGTCGGCGAGGTCGGCGGTGTAGCGGGCGATCTCCTGCTCCAACTCGCCGATACGCCGCCGGTTCTCGACGTAGGACTCTTTGCAGGCCAGCCCTTCGCGCTGATAGTCGTCGTGGATCTGCTGGCGCTCGTGCTCACCGACCGGGCGGCGACAGACCGTGCAGATCGCCCCCTGCTCGGTCATCGCCGTCTGCCGCTCCTTCAGGTGCTGCATCTCGGCCCGCAGCCGCTCGTTCTCGGCCTTGCGCCCGCCGATCTCTTCCTTCGCGGAGGAAATACTCTCGGAGAGGAGCGGGCGACGCTCGTCGGCGGCGCCCACCTCTTTCAGCTTCGCCTCGATCTGCACGAAGCGCGGCTCGATCTCCGGCAAGCGTTCCTGCTGCTTCCGCAACTCGGCGAGCTGATGGTCGAGCGCGTGTTGCTCCTGCAAGAGGAGGTTCTGCGCCCGCTCCACCTGGCGCTCGGCTTCGCGGTGTCGCCCTTGCAGACCATTGAGCTGCGCGAGCGCGGCCCCGGCGACCCGTTCCTGGGCGATCGTCCGCTGGAGTTCCTCGTAGGCGGTGCGGATCGTGGCGGCGCGGGCGATCGTCCCTTCCAGTTCGGCGATCCGTCTCTCGGCGAGCGCGATCCGCCCGCTGAGCCGCTCGGCCTCGCGCGCGTGCTCATCGCGCCGCCGCTGCGCCTCACGCGCCGCCTCCTCGCGCCGATCGGCCTCCTCGCGCTGCGTGCGGACGGCGCGCAGTTCCTCGTCCGCCGCCGCGATCGTCGCCTGCGTGGCGATCACGGCGGTGGCGACCGTGACCAGCTCGGCCTCGGCGGCGGGCCGACCGAGGAGTTCGGCGTCGATCCGCGCCAGCGTCGCGTCGATCTCCTTGCACCCCTGCTCCGCCGCGCGCCGCGCGACACGGGCGCGCTCCTCCAGCGCGTCGTAGCGCCCCAGGCCGAGGATGTCGGCCAGCACCTGTTTGCGTTCGGTCGCGCCCTTGGTGGTGAACTCGTCCGCCCGCCCTTGCAGGATGAAGGCGGAGTTGATGAAGGTGTCGTACTCCATGCCGAGCGTGGCGGTGAGGATCTTCTGCGTCTGCGAGACCGTATCGCCGGTGATCGCCCGCCAGGGGCCTTCCCCATCCGGCGTCTGTGCCCGAACCTGCACTTCCAACTGCGGGACATCGGGGCTGTTGCCACGGCGGCGGCGGCGGCGCAGCACCCGGTACTCCTGCTCGCCGAGGAGGAACTGGAAATCGACGCCCATCTCGGTCGTGCCGAGGGACATCAGGTCGCGCTCGGAGCCGCCGCGCGCCTTCCCCCAGAGGGACCAGGTGATCGCGTCGAGCAGGCTCGATTTACCCGCGCCGTTGTCCCCCGCGATGCAGGCGATGCGGACGGTGTGCAGGTCGAGCGTGACTTCGCCCTTGTACGGGAGAAAGTTGCGGAGGATAAGTTTGGTGGGGATCATGCTGCTCCTCGCGGCGAGGCAGGCGGGGGCGCACCGGCGGCACGGCCAGGCCATCGCGCTAGACGTTGGTGCTCATTCCACCACTATTTTACCGCACGTACAACATACCCTCCATCAATCCCGGGCCTTGTCGGGGCCTCGAAGGAATCCCGGGGCCGAGTTGTGCGTTATTGTAGAAGGCACACCTTGCTTCGGCGCGCGAGACCGGCTATGCTAGATTGCTTGCCCTTCTTTTGCCGTCATTGTGTCCTATCACGGGTGAGCCGCGTATATTAATGGTGAGGGATGGTTCCGTTCTTGCGGAGCGGGGGCAGTGGTGCCCCGGAGTGCAGAAACGGACTACGGTGTGCCGCGAGTCGACGCTGACGGGCGACGCGCTGTATCGGAGGTACAACTTTTATGGTCGATGAGCGCTTGCGAGACGTTCGCCAAATTATCCCCGACGAAATGGAAGAACTGGCCGAAGGCAATTATCGCCGTCGCCGGGTAGCCGCCGACGTTTTGCCGCTGCCCGAAGATGAAGGCCCCAGTTTCAATCAGGTACTCGAAGCCGAAGAAGAGGCCGAGGAAGCGCGCGGGCTGGCGCAAGACCTGGAATCGCTGCAGAAGATCGACCCGAGCTTCGTCACCGATCCGGTGAAGCTGTATCTCCGCGAGATCGCGCACGCCCCGCTGCTCAACCACAAGCAGGAGATCGAGCTGGCGCAGCGGGTCGAGGCGAGCGATGTCGAGGCGGTGCAGACCTTCGTGCGCTCGAACCTGCGCCTGGTGGTGAGCATCGCCAAGAAGTACGTCGGGCGCGGGCTCTCCCTCCTGGACCTGATCCAGGAAGGGAACCTGGGGCTGATTCGCGCGGTGCAGAAGTACGATTGGCGGACCGGTTTCCGCTTCTCCACCTATGCGACGTGGTGGATCCGACAGGCAATCACTCGTGCCATCGCGGACCAGAGTCGCACGATCCGCCTGCCGGTCCACATGGGCGACGCGGTCTCCCGCTTCCGTGGGACGGTGCAGGAACTCAACCAGACCCTCGGGCGTCGCCCGAAGGTCGAAGAGATCGCCACGCACATGGGCGTGCCGCCGGAGAAGGTCGAGCAGATCATGAGCGCCGCCCAGCGCACCCTCTCGCTGGAGACGCCGGTCGGTGAGGAAGACGAGGCCCGTCTCGGCGACCTGATCGCCGACGAGGGCGCGACGAGTCCGGAACAGGCCGCTTCCGAAGGGCTACTGCGCGAGGACGTGGAGCAGGTGCTGAAGCTGCTGAGCGACCGCGAGCGTAAGGTGCTCCGCCTCCGCTTCGGCCTGGAGAACGGCCATCAGCACACGCTGGCCGAGGTCGGCGAGGAGATGGGGATCAGCCGCGAGCGCGTGCGCCAGATCGAGGGACAGGCGCTCCATAAGCTGCGCGGTGCGGATATCCGCAATCGCCTGCTGGCGTACCACTCCGAGGCTTAAGCGCCGTTACAGCGGCATCGCAACAGATCATGGGAGGGCCGAGGCAACATTGCCCCGGCCCTCCTGTTTAAACTTTCTGGCCACCCATGCATTGTTCAGGGCAGGAGGGTTATACGGCAGCGCACAACGCGCCCGGACCCGGCGGACCTGGAGATGCGAGGAGGCAGGGCATGATCAGGGCTGGCACCGCCGCCTGGCGAGCATGACATTCGGCGGACTACTGGTGGGGCCGCTCGCCGCCTGCGGCACCTCGGCACCGAATGGGGGCGCACCGCCACTCCCCGCAGCCACGGTGATCACCAGCGGCACCCCGGCGACGCCCGTCGCCAGCGCCACGGCATGCGCTGACCGGACGACCCTGCAAGCGACGCTGCTGGCACAGATCGACGAATACGACCGCGAACTCGCGCGGCGAACGCGGCCGGGTGGTGAGGCTGCCCCACCGCCGTGACCCCAACCGGGCCACGCAAAGATCGGGTGTTGCGGCTCATGCGCGAGCGGCACGCCGAGTTCACCACCTACCTGACCTGGTCGGAGCGCGACTTCAACTGCGGCCCGAATCCCGGCCCGGACACCGTCTGCACGCTCGTGGGGATCTTGCCCCGCCCCGTAGAGCTGCACGACCCCGCCAGGCTCGGGCGTTACCTCGACGCGATGGCGCGGTGATAGCGGGCGCGCTTCATGGCGCATGAGCGCGCCGCCAATTAGGAGCCATTGCACAGCCCTGGATTGAGCAGCGCATACTGGTGCCACCGCCCGTAGATATGCGGCTGTGCAATGACTTCTTAGGGTACGGTCGGCGCACCCTGTCGTGCGCGGCGCGCGCTCAGGGTTGCGCCAATACTGGCGAGGATGACGAGGCCGATCGCGATGAGTGCGCGCACGGTTAACGCCTCGCTCAGCGCCACCGCGCCGACGATCGCGCCAGCGGCAGGCTCCAGGCTCAACAGCACCCCGAATGTACGCTCTGGCAAACGCCGCAACGACGCCAATTCGAGGGTGTACGGGAGGGCAGAGGAAAGAATCGCGACGCCCAGCCCGAGCAGCAGGATCCTGGTGTCGAGCAACTGCGCGCCCCCCGCCGCCAGCCCGAACGGTGCCAGGAGCAACGCGGCCACGCCCATCGCGAGCGCGAGACCGCGCCCGCCCGGAAAAGCACGACCCGTTCGCGCACTGAGCGGGATGTAGGCCCCCCAGAGCGCGCCGGCCAGCAGCGCGCAGGCGATGCCGACGGGATCGAGGCTCCCATCGAGGGGGCCGAGCAGGACGATACCGGCCGCCGCCAGCAATCCCCAGAGGAAATCCAGCGCGCGACGGCTGGAGAGCAGGGCCACGGTGAGCGGGCCGACGAACTCCAGGGTCACCGCCGCGCCGAGCGGGAGGCGTTCGAGCGCGGAGTAGAAGGCCAGATTCATCCCCGCGAGGACGAGGCCGAAGCCGAATATGGTGGCGCTCGCCCCACGGGCATGCCCGCGTAGCCGCGGCCGCCAGAAGGCCAGCAAGATCAGTGCGCCGAAGGCCGAGCGTAGGAAGACCGCCCCGGCGGGGCCGATCGCCACAAACAGCCCTTTCGTCAGCGCGGCGCCGACCTGCACCGATACGATCGCCAACAGCACCTGGGCCGGGGCAGGGATCACGTCCAGCAGCGCGCCATCGGTCGAGGCTTGTCGCGTCCGTGTCGCCAAGGCGGTCCTCCTCCTTCCCGCGAACGGTCAGCATCCCCCAATTGCTTACACCTTATTGACGATGCCCGCCGGGCACGCCGCGCGCCTCCCCACCGATCGCGCCCACGGTTACGGGAATCGCGACGAAGGGCTGCTCCATTTCATCGTCACGATGGGCTTCGGGCCAAGATAGAGATGCAGCCGTGACACCGCGATACGCCAGAAAAGCCGCACTCGAAGAACCACCGCTCGACACATCGATCATCCTCGCCAACCGCGCTATAAGACGAAATGCGGATTGTTCCCTTGATACCATGCGCGACCAAGTCTATCCGACGCTTTGCGACCGCAAGCGATGCCTCACCCGGCCTCGACGATCAATTGCACCCCACCGAGGCGCACCCGGTCGCCCGCCTGGAGGGCGCGCTCGGCGATCCGCTCCTCGTTGATCCAGGTGCCGTTCGTGCTCCCCGCGTCGATCAGGATCGGCGGGCCACCGTTGCGCGTGATCCGCGCATGCAGCCCGGAGACTTCGGGGTCGGGCAGGACGATCTCGGCGCGACCCGGCGAGCGACCGAAGGTCAGGCCATCGCGCAGCGGGATCGCGGTCCCGGCGGCGATGCCATTGGTCACCACCAGCCGATAGAGGCGCGGGTCGTTCGCGATAAACAGATTGACGGGCGGGGCCGGATAGTGCGCCGGCGCGGCATAGCCGGGCGGCGGGGGCGGCGCGAAACCACTCGGCATGGCCGTTTGCAGCGCCGGAGGGGTGGCGATGCGGAGACGCAAGGCGGCGATCCGCTCGCGCAGCGCCTCCTCGCTGTGCAGATGCGGCACCTTCGGGCGATCGCCGAAGGCGCGGAGGTGCTTCTGCAAGGCGAGCATCAGCTGAAATTGGAAGAGCCGATCGAGCAGCGCGCGGCCCGGTTTGCCACCCTGCCGCGCGGCGACGCTCAATGCCTGCCGCCGCGCGGCAGGGCGCGGCACGGTGCTGTATTCCTCGGCGGTCACCGTGGCGGTCGCCACCTCGTCCAGCAGTTCGGCGCGGACGAGATCCGCTTCGCTGTGCCAGCCGCGCACCACCAGGAAAGCGAGGATCGCCAGCGCGGTCCAGGTCAGCCCGTAGAGCGGCACGATCGTCAGCAGCAAGCCGAGTAGCCCGTCCGGCACGAGATGGCCGAGGACCGTGGCGAGGAGATCGAAGGTGTTGTGCAACCCGGCGGCGACGATGTACCCCGCGACCGGGATCAGCCAGCGCCGTCGCCCCTGTGGCCCCGTGCGAGCGTAGCCGAAGGCGAGGCCGATAATTGCGGTGAAGACCGAGTGATTCATCCAGCCGAGACCGAGCCGCAGGAAGAGGGTGGTGACGAGGCCGATCGCGCCCCCTTCGAGCGATTGGAAGAAGTAGGTGATGTCCTCGGTCATCGCGAAGCCGAGGCCGACGAGCGCCCCGAGTACGATCCCATCGACCGGCGTGTAGAGTTCGTCGCGGAACTGGCGAAAGATGAAGAAGACGATCAGGCCCTTGATCCCCTCCTCCACGATGCCAGGGATCGTGCCGTAGCCGATGATGTTGAGCAGATCGCTCATCGAGAGTTCGATCGGCAGGAAGAGGGTCGTGTTGATCACCAGCGCGGGCGGGATCGCGACGATCGCCCCGGCCAGGAACGCGCCGCCCAGCACGTAGCGATGGGTACGCTGGAAGCGCTGCAAGCGCGGGATCGCGAAGGCGATCGCGATGTTCGGGATCAGCGCCGCCGCCACGATCAGCGGCGAGGCCAGGAGGCCGGTGAGGCCGCCGGAGAGCGCCGTGAGGAGGACGCTCAGGAGGGTGCAACCGAGGCAGAAGGTCCAGAAGGCGGAGGTCAGGACGAGCAGGTACTTCCGATTGTTCGGCTTCACATCGGGCGCGAAGAGAAACTGGGTGGTATCGCCGCCTGACATCTCTCGTCCTTCTCCTACGGGTGCCGCCCGATCGAACACCACCGCGCACCAGCCGCCGCGATGCCCGCGTGCCCACAAACGGCGTCGGGGAACAGCGCCCCCCGCCGACGAGGCGATCTCTCCTCGCTATTCACCATTACACCGTCACGCAGCGGCGTGGGATGGCTGTGGGTTGTTCCCCGTGACAACCCGCTACGGCTGGTCAGGGCGTAGCAGGCCCCATCAGTATAAACGAGCGTCCTGGCGCGAACATCCCGCCGCGCACGTACGAAAAAGGGTCGCCGGGCGGGTAGCGAGTACCCGCCCGGCGACCCCTTGCTGACGGCTGAATTAGTCGGCCGCCTGGCTCATCTGGCCGCGCGCCGCCTCGACCGCCTGCCAGATCCGCTCAGGCTTCATCGGCATGTCCAGGTGGACGATGCCGAACGGGCTGAGCGCGTCCACCACCGCGTTCACCATCGCGGGCGTGGAGCCGATCGTCGCCAGCTCCCCGATCCCCTTCGCCCCCAGCGGGTTCAGCGGCGACAACGTCTCGGTGCGATCGTTCTCGAACTCCGGCACGAACTCCGCCTTCGGGATGGCGTAGTCCATCAGCGAGCCGGTGATCAGCTGGCCGTCGTCGTCGTAGACGATCTCCTCGAAGAGTGCCTGGGAGAGCCCTTGCGTCAGGCCGCCATGAACCTGCCCATCGACCAGGAAGGGGTTGACCTGTCGCCCGCAGTCGTCCACGGCCACGTAGCGGAGGATCTTGACCTCGCCGGTCTCCGGGATGACCTCCACCGCGACCACATCCGCGCCGAACGGGAAGGTGGTGCCGGGCGGGGCGAAGAAGTCCGTCACCTCCAGGCCGGTGCCGATCTCCGGCGGCACGCTGCCGCTATAGGCGACCTTGGCGATCTCCTTCAGCGTCAGCGCCCCCTCCGGCGCGCCGGTCACGCCGAACTTCCCATTGTCGAAGGTTACGTCCGCCTCAGACGCCTCCAGCTTGTGCGCGGCGATCTTCAGCGCCTTCTCGCGGATCTTGCCGAGCCCCCCCATCAGCGCGGACCCGCCGACCACCATCCCGCGCGAGCCCATCGTGCCGATCCCGGCGGGGGTGCGGGCGGTGTCGCCGTGCACCACGACCACGTCGTCCATCGAGACGCCCAGCTGATCGGCGACGATCTGCGCGAACGCCGTCTCCGTCCCCTGCCCGTGCGGCGAGACACCGGTCGCCACCGTCACCTGCCCGCTCGGCTCGACGCGCACCGAGGCGCTGTCGAACGGCCCGAAGCCGCAGATCTCGGTGAAGGTCGCCACCCCGATCCCGAGGTAGCGCCCTTCCTTCCGCAGGCGCTCCTGCTCGGCGCGCAGCTCCGTGTAGCCGGAGAGTTCCAACGCCTTCTTCAACGGCTTGTCGTAGTCGCCGCTGTCGTAGACCGCACCGGTCGCGGTGTGATACGGGAATGCATCGTTGGGGATGAAGTTCTTGCGGCGCAGCTCGACCGGGTCCATGCCGAGCTTATCGGCGAGGACGTCGGTGATCCGCTCCAGATAGTAGGCGGCCTCCGGGCGCCCCGCGCCGCGATAGGCACCGGTCGCCATCGTGTTGGTGTAGACCCCCTTGATCTCAAGATCGACCGACTTGACATCGTAGATGCCGTTCATCAGCATGCCGCAGAGGAGCGGGATGCCCGCGCCGCGGGGGTACGCGCCCAGATCGGCCAGCAGGCGCAGCTTGATCGCGGTGATCGTGCCGTCGTTCTTCGCGGCCAGCGAGACTTCGGCGATGTGCGCGCGCCCGTGGTGGGTCGTCGCCATGTGCTCGCCGCGATCCTCGATCCATTTGATCGGCCGCTTAAGCTTCAACGCCAGCGCCGCGCAGATCATGTCCTCCTGATAGGAGGAGATCTTGACGCCGAAGCCGCCGCCGACCTCCGGCGCGATCACGCGGACGTCCAGTTCGGTCAGGCCGAGGGTGGCCGCGATCTCCTGGCGCACGGTGTGCGGATTCTGGGTCGAGGTGGCGACCACCAGGCCACCGCTCAGGGCGTCGGGATGCGCCATCACGCCGCGCGTCTCCATCGAGACACCGGAGACGCGCTGATTGTTCATCCGCTGCGTCACAACGACGTCGGCCTCGGCGAACGCCTTGTCCGGCTCGCCGTTCTTGGTCACCGCCGTGTAGGCGACATTATTGGGCACATTCGCGTAGAGCTGTGGCGCACCAGCGACGATGGCGGCTTCGAGGTCGGTGACAACGCCGAGCGGCTCGTAATCGACCGTGATCAGGGCGAGTGCGTCGGCGGCGAGGTAACGGGTCTCCGCGACTACCACCGCGATCGCCTGCCCGACATGGCGCACCACGTCGGTCGGGAGGACCGCCGTGTCGATCGGCTCGGAGCCCGCCGCCCCGCCGCCCTCGCCGCCGCCGAAGGGCATCGGCTTCAGGTTGGGGAAATCGTGTCCCGTATAGACGCCGATCACGCCGGGCAGGGCCTGCGCGGCGCTCGTGTCGATACCGTTAATCTTGGCGTGACCGTAGATGCTGCGGAGGATACCGACGTGGCCGATATCGGAGGGGCGCATATCGTCCACATAGGTCGAGCTACCGGTGATCAGGCGGGGATCTTCCTTACGCTTGACGCGCGCTCCCATTTGCCGCATGTACACCACAGTGCCACACTCCTCAACTATCAGGATGCGCGCACCCGGCCACCCGGCGAGGGGCGCGGTCCGTCTCGTATCTTTCATGGTAGGTGAAGATCAGGAGCAATGCAAGATTACTTATCCTATGAGGGGTAAGACCACGTACCGGCCCGCATTGCCACGCCCCTTACCGCCAGGCGCTGACGATCAGGACCGGGCGGGATCGGGCTGGCCCGCGCTCAGCGCGTCGAGGATCACCTGGAAACTCTCCGCGCCGCCGAGCCCCGGAATGACCAGTGGCTGGATCTTGGCGTTGATCTCCTGGACGATCCGCTGCGAGCCAAAATCGAAGCTCGACCCTTCGCTATCCCAAATACTGAGTCCCATGAACTTCCCGGCAGAGGCGTCGCCGAGCGCGAGGTACCCACAGAAGCCGGGATGTTGGCGCATCAGCGGCAGCAGTTGCTCCTCGATCAAGCGGCGCTGCTCATCGACGCTCCTGCCCGGTCGTGCCTGGGTGGTGATGACACGCGCGTACACAGGTGACACTCCTCTTCCGAATCCCGAACTGTCAGACGTGGACAACATCCCGCGGTGCCAACCTTATGGTGGCGCTCATTAAGGATAGTATAGAGGGAAGCACCGACCAAAAGAGCGTGCCCGAGGGGAAGATAGTCCCTATTACCTAGTGCCGGTCGGACCGTAGACCGAGGCGGCATAGCCCGCCTTCCCATCCGGTCATGGCGATAGTATGATGCGCCTGTTGCGCGCACGGCATCGGCATGGGCCGAGGGATGGCGGCGCGTCCCCTGCAGCGAACGGCGGCGGGGCGACGAAGTAGAGAGGGAAACGAGCGCGATGCGGCTCTATAATACGATGTCCGGGAAAATCGAGGAGTTCACCGCGCGCGGCACCGCTGTGCCGGTGACGATCTACGCCTGCGGGATCACCCCATATGACGTGAGCCACCTGGGCCACGCGCTCGTCTGCCTGACCTACGACGTCCTCGGGCGCTACCTGCGCTACAGCGGCTACCAGACGCGCTACGTCCAGAATGTCACCGACATCGACGATGACATCCTCAAGCGTGCGGCGCGCGACGGCATCGCCTGGGACGAACTGGGGCGCACGCAGACCGCGCGTTATTTGGAGACGATGGATCGCCTCAACATCCTCCGCCCCGATGTCTACGCCAAGGCGACCGAGGAGACGCCGAAGATGGTCGAGATCATCGACGGGCTGTTGGAGCGCGGGCTCGCCTACAACAAAGAGGGCAACATTTTCTTCCGTGTCAGTGGCGACCCCGAATACGGCAAGCTGAGCAAGTACGATCGCGCGGAGATGCTGGCGATCGCGGCGGAGCGCGGCGGCAAGCCGAACGACCCACTGAAGGACGATCCGCTCGATTTCCTGCTCTGGCAGACCGCCGCGCCCGGCGAGCCGACCTGGCCCGCCCCGTGGGGCGCTGGGCGCCCCGGCTGGCACATCGAGTGCAGCGCGATGGGGATGAAGTACCTGGGCGAGACGATCGATGTCCACGGCGGCGGCAGCGATCTGATCTTCCCGCACCACGAGAGCGAGATCGCGCAGTCGGAGGGCTACACCCGGCACCCCTTCGTCCGCTACTGGATGCACGTCGGGATGCTCCGCTACGAGGGCGAGAAGATGAGCAAGTCGCTCGGCAATCTCGTGATGGCCCCGAAGCTGCTCGAAGACTACAGCCCCAACGCCATCCGCCTCGTGCTCCTCGCGCACCGCTACCGCGATGCCTGGGACTATGAGGATAGCGCGATCGAGGAGGCCCAGGCGCTCGCCGATCTGCTGCACGAGGCGGCGACCGCCGACGCGGGCGCTGGCCTCGGCACGGTCGACGTGGCGGGGGCGCGCGCGCGGTTCCTGGCCGCGATGGACGAGGATCTCGACACGCCGAACGCGCTGATCGCCCTGCGTGAACTCGCCGGACAGATCGCGATGGCCCGCGCCAACGGCGAAGGCTTCGGCGCGGCCCAGGCAACCCTGCGCGAGTTGGGGGATATTCTAGGGTTGACGCGGTAAGAAGTTGGCAGTCGGCAGTCGGCAGAGAGAAACCAGAGCAGAGGATGTGCGGTATGCGAATCCGCCGCATCGATCATGTGGGCATCATCGTCAACGACCTGGCCGCCGCGAAAGATTTCTTCGTCGCCTTCGGCCTGGTGGTGCATGGGGAAGCGGGACTGGAGGGCGCGCTGTTGGAGCGGCTGCTCGGTCTGGACGAGGTAAAAACGTCCCTCGTCATGATGGGGCCGCCCGATGGCGAGGCAAACATCGAGCTCATCAAATTTCATCGTCCGGCCGAGGAGCAGGTGCCGGAGCGCGCGGCGGTCACCGCCCTGGGTATCCGGCATATCGCCTTTCTGGTCGAGGACATCGAGGCGGTTGTGGCGAAACTGAAAGGGCAGGGGGCGGAAGCCTTCAGCGAGGTGCAGCGCTACGAAGACAGCTACAAGCTCTGCTACGTGCGCGGTCCGGAGGGGATCATCCTCGACTTGGCGGAGGAGATTACGTAGGGCACAGCCCGTCGAACGCTTCACCCATGCGCCCTTCCCGCCGCGAATCCGGTACCTCGGCAACACCATGCTCGGCGCGAGCCGCATGGGGGGCCACGAGCAGTCACCGGAGTATTGCTGTTTGTAGAGGTGGACGTGGCAACGCTCCATTTGATGGTTGGGCTGCCTTGCAGCGGGAAAACAACCCGTGCGCGTCAGCTTGCACAGGAGGTCCATGCACTCGTGCTGACGCTCGATGTGTGGCACTTGACCTTGTTCGGAGATGATGTCGGACATGTCGATCATGACGCCCGACATCGAAGCATTGAAAGGATCATGTGGGACGTTGCCGAACATATTCTAGGATCGGGCGGCGACGTCGTCCTCGATTTCGGTTGCTGGGCGCGTGTTGAACGCGATGATTATCGGAATAGGGCGAAGGAGTTGGGTGCACATTTCACGTTGCACTATATGGACGTTCCGTACGCGGAACTCTATCGCCGTTTGGAAATACGGAATCGTACCCCCGGTGAAGGCGTGTTCGTCATTCCTAAAACAGAAATGGATAGGTACATTCCTCTTTTCCAACCGCCGACCGAGGATGAGCTTGTATAGCCACCCGCACAAAATATGCACTGTGCCGAGTGTGTCCTCTTCTCCTACGATTACGTGAGTATCGGATTTATCGACGGCATTGCTATTACGAGAGAGCAAAATAGGCTGGTCAATCCGAAAGGAAATCGGGTAGCCGGGCAAGACTGCGCCACCTTGTAGCCGCATGATTGGCAACGAGCAATCACCGTATTTCATATATCGATGGCTACCCGCGCACTCTGCCGACCGCCGACCGCCGACTCACTCCAGCAACAACCCCAGGCGTTCCCGCGTCGCGGCGGGGATCGCGGCGGGGTCGGTGACGATCGCCTGGGCCAGGGCTGTCCCGCAGGCGCACGGTGTGAGGATGGCGAGGCGGGGGATCAGGGCGCGCAAGGTCGCCTGGGCGGCGTCGGCGTTGCGGTGCAGGCGCTCCACGACGACCTGCACCGTCACCGGCTCCTCCTCCTCATGCCAGACGTCGTAATCGGTGACGAGTGCCAGCATGGCGTAGCAAAGCTCCGCCTCGCGCGCCAACCGTGCCTCGGGCATCCCGGTCATGCCGATGATGTCCAACCCCCAGTTGCGGAAGAGGCGCGACTCCGCGCGCGTGGAGAACTGCGGCCCCTCGATGCAGACGTAGGTGCCGCCCCGGTGGACGCGCGCGCCGATCTCCGGCCCGGACGCCGCCGCCGCGAGCGCGGCGCTCGTCGCCGGGCAGAAAGGGTCGGCGAGGCCGACGTGCGCGACGCAGCCCGCCTCCGCGTCGAAGAAGGTGCGCGCGCGCCCGACCGTACGATCGAAGAGCTGATCGGGGACGACGAGATCGAGCGGCGCGAGTTCCTCACGCAGCGAGCCGACCGCGCTGACCGCGATGATCCGCTCCACACCGAGGCTTTTCAGCGCCCAGATGTTGGCGCGATAGGGCACATCGGTGGGGCCGATCCGGTGTCCGCGCCCGTGGCGGGGCAGGAAGGCGACGCGCTCCCCGCTGAGAGTGCCGACCGTGATCGCGTCGCTCGGCGGCCCGAAGGGGGTCGTCACCTGGCGCTCCTCGATCGCGGTTAGCGCCGCCATCTGGTAGAGCCCGCTCCCGCCGATCACCCCGAGCCGCGCCACCGCCGCTGTCATCGCTATCGCCGCCTTTCTCACCTCATGCAACAGGGCGGGGACCGATCGGCCCCCGCCCTGTATCGTAGCATGTACCCATGTGCCGCTGTCTGTGCCCTACGTTGTCGGCACGGCGCTGTTCGCCTGCGGCTTCTCGCCGAGGGTGATCTGCACGGTCTGCTCGGTACCGCCACGGTTGATCTTGAGGGTCACCGTATCGCCCGGCTTGTGCTTCAGCAGCGCCTTCTGGAAGTCGGACTGATCGGCCACCGTATCGTTGTCCATCCCGAAGATGATGTCCCCCTGTTGCAGCCCGCCGCGCGCCGCCGGGGTGCCAGCCACCACCTGCTGGACGTAGACGCCGCTGTTACGCGGCAGACTGTTCGCGGCGGCGATCGGGGAGGTCACGCTGGTGACGCTCACCCCGAGGTAAGGGATCGCGACCTTGCCGGTCTGGATCAACTGCTGGATGATCGGCTTGGCGCTATCGATCGAGATCGAGAAGCCGATCCCCTGCGCCTCGGTCGAGCCGAGCGTGTTGATGCCAACGACCTCGCCCTTCATGTTGACGAGCGGACCGCCCGAGTTGCCGGGATTGATCGCGGCGTCGGTCTGGATCAGGTCGTAAAGGGTCACCGGGGTCTGCCCCTGCGTCTCGACCGGCTCCTGCTCGTCACGCCCGGTGGCGCTGACCACCCCGGCGGTCACCGTCGGCCCGCCCTTCAGCGCCAGGGCGTTCCCGATCGCCACGACCCACTCACCGACCTGGAGCTGCGAGGAGTTGCCCAGCGGCACGGTCGGCAGGCCGGTCGCGTCGATCTTCAACACCGCGAGGTCGTTGTTCGGCGCGGTCCCGATCAGCGTCGCGGTGAACTCACGCCCGTCCGGCGGCGGCATCTGGACCGTCAGCTTCTGCGCCCCTTCTACAACGTGATTATTGGTCACGATGATCCCCGAGGAGTCGATGATGAAGCCAGTCCCGGCCCCCTGCGGCACATCGGTCCCGCCCTGTGTGGTGCCCGGTGTGGGGCTGGCACCGCCCGTTCGGGTACGACCCGGAGTCGACTGCACGATGTTCAGCACAAGCACCGTCGCGGGGCGCACCTTCGCCGCCACGCTGGCAACATCCGGCAGCGCCGTGCCGCCCGTCGTCGCGGCGGTGGTGGCGGCGGCGGGCGTGGCCGCCGCCCCGGCGACCGTGGCGCTCGCCGCGCCCACCGGCTGGCTCAGCGGCTGGCCGCTCTGCACGGCGGCGACCGTCGGCGCGACGGTTCCGGCGGTCGTCGCGGTCGCGGCAGCCGGGGCCGGTGTCGCGGTTGAAGTCGTCGTCAGGCCGCCGATGCTACAGCTCGCCAGCCCGAAAAGGAGCATCACACTCACGATGAGTGTTCGCCAGAGGTGCTGTCCGTTCTTGCTCATCTCGTTGTCCTTACCCTCATCTCGATGAATCGCTCACGCTCGCCACACCGTCACATAGACACATTCCACCTTGCCGCGCTAGCCCTGCCCCACCTTGCTTGCCGGGACTAGTGCAGAAACCGCGCCAGGGAAACGACCCGTCACTCGGTCGGTCCACCCACAGCGGGGAGACGATTTCCTGATCAGTAGTATCGCTAGTGATGATGTGAAACTGATGAAGAATCATCCGGGCGATCGGGACTTTAGATCATTGACAAGCGGTAACGATCTCTCTACACTGGCAGGGGAGCGAACGTACAGAACAGATGTTTGACTTCATGTCACGAAACATCTGCTCGGGACGATCCTGGTCCACCGCCGTGAGCACGGCGTTTTTGGCCCTGGCAAGGGAATTGCCGGGTTGGTATCGGCGCACACGGCCTGGGCGGGGCGGGTGCGATACGAGCGCCGTTGACGCCAAACTGGCACAGCGGCCGCGCGGCTAATGGTATTGGGAGGACGGCCCGATGACGATCAGTGAAACCCGACCGGCGGACACCACAGGGACAGTTCTCGAAGGCATTCGCAGCAAAGTCTTCATCGATCGCTACTCCCTGAAGGATGAGACCGGCAAGCCGCTGGAAACCACCCCGGAAGAGATGTGGCGGCGCGTGGCGCGCGGCATCGCGGCGGTCGAAGGGACCGAAGAGGCGCGGCGCGAGTGGGAAGAGCGCTTCTACGAAGTCATGGACGAATTCAAGTTCGTCCCGGGCGGGCGCATCCTCTCCGGCGCGGGCACCGGCTTCGCGGTGACCTACTTCAACTGCTACGTCATCCCCAGCCCCGCCGATAGCCGTGGCGGCATCCTAGAGAACCTGAAGTACCTGACCGAGATCATGGCGCGCGGTGGCGGCGTCGGGGTCAACCTCTCGACCCTCCGCCCGCGCGGTTCGTATATCAAGAGCGTCAACGGCACCTCGTCCGGCCCCGTCTCCTGGGCGGAACTCTACTCGGTGATTACCGGACGGGTGATCCAGCAGGGCGGCACCCGGCGCGGCGCGCTGATGATCATGCTCGACGACGATCACCCGGACATCGAAGAGTTCATCGCCGCGAAGCGGATCGATCCGCTGACCAATAAGCCGGTCACGATCGAGCACGCCAACGTCTCCGTCGCCGTCTCCAACGCCTTCATGCAGGCGGTCAAGGAAGACGCCGATTGGGCGCTCCAGTTCCCGACCCGCGCCGCCGTCGCCGCCGACCCGTCGCTGGCGAGCACGGTGACGATCCATAACACCGTCAAGGCGCGCACGATCTGGGATCTGATCTGTACCAGCGCCTGGACGACCGCCGAGCCGGGCCTCGTCTTCATGGACCGCTACAACGAGCGCTCCAACACCTGGTATTACGAGAACATCCGCTGCGTTAATCCTTGCGGAGAGCAAGGACTTCCGGAGTGGGGCGTCTGCAACCTCGGGGCGATCAATCTCTCCGCCTATGCCAGCGGCCCGATCGGCAGCGGCACCTTCGATTATGCCTCCCTGGCGGAGGATAGCCGCGTGGCGATGCGCTTCCTCGACAACGTCGTGGATGCGAACGAGTACTTCCTGCCGGAGAACGAGGCCGCGCAGATGGGCACGCGCCGCACCGGTCTCGGCACGATGGGCCTCGCCGATGCGCTGATCAAGATGGGCCTCGCCTATGGCAGCGACGAGTCGACCGTGGTGATCGAGAAGATCTACCGCACGATCCGCGACGCCGCCTACGACATGTCCGCCGACATCGCCGGCGAGAAAGGCCCCGCACCACACTTCGACTTCGAGAAGTATCCGCAGGGCCAGTTCATCCAGGAGCTGCCCGGCGCGATCCAGGCGAAGATCAAGAAGCAGGGGATCCGCAACGCCGTCCTGCTGACGCAGGCCCCGACCGGCACCACGAGCCTCCTCTCGGGCGTGTCGTCGGGGATCGAGCCGGTCTTCTCCTTCGCCATGAAGCGCGTGGACCGCACCGGCGAGCACATCATGTACCATCCGCTGCTCGCCAAGTGGCGCGCGGCGCACCCCGACGAGGAGACCCCCCATTACTTCGTCTCCTCCAGCGACCTGAAGCCGGAGGGGCACATCGCGGTCCAGGCGACGGTACAGCGCTACACCGACAGCAGCATCTCCAAGACGGTCAACGCGCCGAACGACCACACCGTCGAGGAGGTCAAGCGCCTCTACATGGCGGCGTTCGACCAGGGCTGTAAGGGCGTCACCTACTACCGCGACGGCTCGCGCGACGCGGTGCTGACGCACATCAAGGAAGAGAAGAAGCCAACCCCGGTGGCGGAAGTGGCCCCGGTCGGCGATGTCTGGTCCTTCCTCGATGGTGTCCTGAGCGAGGCGCTCGCCAAGGGGACGCTGACGGCGGAGCAGGTCGCCGAGGCGCACGGTCGCCTGGCCACGAAGGTTCCGGCCTCGCAGTCGACGATCCGCTCCCGCCCGGCGGTGTTGCACGGCTACACGCGCAACATCAAGGCACCGGAGGGGACCGTCAACATCACCGTCAACAGCGATGAGGACGGCCCGCTGGAGATCTTCGTCAACGTCGGTCGCAGCGGTAGCGATGTCGCGGCACTGGCCGAGGCGTTGGGGCGGCTGATCTCGATCAGCTTGCGCCTCCCCTCCCCGATCAGCCAGAACGATCGCCTACGCGAGATGGTGAGCCAGTTGCGCGGTATTGGCGGCAGCCGCACGATCGGCTTCGGCCCGGAGCAGGTCCGCTCCCTGCCAGACGCGGTCGGCAAGGCGCTCGATGAGCACCTGGAAGGGCACCCGTCCCTCCAGCCCCACCCGATGCAACTCCCGCTCCTGCACGGCGCGGCCAGCGCCGCCCCGACCATCGCCCCTGCCGCCAGCAATGGCTTGAACGGCCAGGGCTACACCAACGGGCACACGAACGGGCAGACCAATGGGCACAGCAACGGACTCGCCGAGCTGACGACCTATAGGATGACCGGCAACATCTGCCCCGAGTGCGGCAGCAGCACCCTGATCTATCAGGAAGGGTGCAAGAAGTGCATCAGTTGTGGCCATAGCGAGTGTTAAACGCGCCGATGCGTTTGGGCTAGTGGCCGGTAAGCGAGCGGGGGCACCCACACCTTTGTGGGTGCCCCCGGCTTTCTTTTGCAGGGCACCGCGCGTCACCGGTCGCTGTAGCCTCCGCACGAGCGAGCCTGTCCGGCACCCTACCGCACGATACGGCGCGCGCTGCTACTATCACGACAGCGCCAGCGCGACATGATAGCCCCTTCGCGAGCCAGACCGATGGCTGCGAAGCAATGGTGCGCACCTTGCTGGACCGATATTCGCCCCGTGCAGGGAATCTGCGCGGGGCAGAAACTTTTGCGCAGGCCAGGCATTACTCATAGCGGAGGGGGCGGCACGGCCCCGCCGGGCGAGGGAGGATCGGGCACGAATGGGTGACCAGATAACGCAGGATCGGCGATGACCGTCGATGCGCGGGTCGTCGCGGCGGTGCGCGCGGGGAATGCGGAGGCGTTCGACCTCGTCGTGCGCGAGTATCAGCCGCGCCTCTATCGTTTCCTGTTCGGGTTGGTGAGCGACGCCGAACTGGCGCGCGATCTGACGCAGGATACCTTCCTGGCGGCCTACCGCGCCCTGCCGGATACGAACGAGGATCTGAACCTCACCGGCTGGCTCTTCCAGATCGCGCGCAACAACGCGCGCTCCTACTGGCGGCGGAGCAAGCTGATCGCGTGGCTCCCCTTCGGACGCGGGAATCCCGATGATGAGCGCGACGACGACTGGATACCACCGGGCGGTATCGATCCCCGCCAAGCAGGGCCGGAGGAGCGCGTGGTCGAGCAGGAGTCGCTGGGGACGGCCTTGAGGTCGCTGCAACGCGCCGACCGCGAGTGCCTGCTCCTGGTGGTCGATGGCTTCAGCTACGCCGAGATCTGCGACATCACCGGCCTGACCCTCGCTACCGTCAAAGGGCGCATCTTCCGAGCGCGCAAGGAACTCCGCGCGATCTTGGAGGGGAAGGATTCCAAGGGATGACAACAGACGATTGCGCCCAGATCGAGGAGTTACTCTCCGTACGCATGGATGGCGCGACCAGCCCGGCGGAGGACGCGCGCATCGAGCGCCACCTCGGCGACTGCGCCGATTGCCGGGCGACCGCCCTGGCCTTCAGCCGCGTCGACCATGAGGTGGGCGCATACCTGCGCGCGACCCCCGTACCTGCCATCGGCACCCCCTGGCGGGAGGCCCGGCGCACGCCGCTCTTCATCCAGGGGCTCCTCGCCCAGTGGCGTCCGGCGACGATCGCGCTGACGACGATCCTGGTGCTGGTCGTCGCCTCGGTCCTCGCGTTTAACACCTTCGGCGGGAACACCGGGCAGCGGCAGGAGACGAGCGCGTCGCAGAGCGCCTACACCACCGGCGGGGCAGCGCCAAGTACGGCGGCGAGCACAGCCCCGCGCGCGGCGGCGAGCGCCGCGCCGACAGCGGCGGCAGCCGCCGCCCCAGCCGCCCCGCCGATAGTACCCCCCGCACCGAGCGCCGCGTCGTCGGCAGCACCCGCCTCCGGCGCCCGCGCCACCGCGGCGAGTGGCGGCAGCGCCGGGTCAGCAAGCAGCGCCCCGAGCAGCACACCGAGCGGCGTGCCGATGCTCGGCGCGGGCAACGCCGCCAACCCGGTCAATCCGGTGCAGCAGCTACGTCTCGCGACCGCGACGATGCTGGCCGTCTGCCAGCCCGATTGCACCGCCTCGCCACAGGGCGGGAAGACCCTCACCGATGTACTCGCCCTCCTCGATCGGCCCCTGCCGCGCGTCACCACCGCCACACCGCCAGCCACGGCGACGGCTGGTGTCGCGCCCACGGTGCTCCGCTTCACCCTCGCGGACGGGCAGCAGGTGGAATTGCGCTACGCGCCGGAATCGGGGCAACTCGGCTTGCCCGATGGCACCCTGCTCCTCGCACCGAGCGCCCTGCGCGATCTCCTCACCACGCCCGTACGCCTCCCCTGACAGACACGGGGCGGCCCCGCTGGTGCGCACTAGCGGGGCCGCCCTGTAGCGTTCAATGATGGGGCGCTCGCGTTCAGGCGGCGGGATCGGCCAGCTCGTGGGCGGGCAGATCGAAGCGCAGCACCGGATTCGAGGCCGGATGTCCACAGACGACGCAGCTATAGGTGCCGCTTGCGGGGGACTCTGCGGTCAGCGCGCACGCCTGGGTCGTATGACAGGTGGGGCACCAGGCGGCGATCGTGGCGGGGCGCGGCAGGGCGCGGTCGGTCATGGCGGAACCTCCTCTGCTGCCGAGGCACGGTATCCTCGCAACACGCGGGTGGACGATCACCGAAGAGATAGTGTACCAGCGGGCCATAAGGTCCGCATCGGTGATCCTGCACGAATGTTCGGGGGCTTTTCGTCACGACGCACAGACGGTTGGCGTCACGATCGACAACGCCCGACGGCGCACACTATTCCGCGCGGAAGAAGCCAATTGCTTTCACGCGCGCGATCGCCCCATCGGTGGCGATCCGCCGCGCGACCTCGCGTTCCAACGCCGCGAAGTCGCGTCCGGGCGCGGTGTACATGGAGCGCGCGTAAGCCAGCAGCGGCGCTGCCGCGGTCACCACCAGCGCACCGTCGTACGGCGCGAGCGTGACGACCGAGAAGACGGCACCGAGGAGCGCCGCGCCATTCTCCAGCCGGAATGGGAGCGCCGTCGAGACGCCATCGCCGCCGAGGAGCCGATCGAGTTCGTCCATGTGGCGCGCGCCATTCGTCGCGGCGTAGAGGCATCCGTCCGACACCAAGACACGCCGGATCTCCGCCAGCGTACGCGGCAGATCGGCGACGTGATAGAGCATGTGATTGGCACTGACCACGTCGAACCGGGCGACGGCGACGGGGAGCGCCTGCGCGTCGAGCTGGCTCGCCGTCGGTGTCGGCGCGGGGGCGACGGCGCGCAAGCCCGCGCGTCGCCTCGCACACCATCCCGAGCGACCGATCGGCCAGCGTCAGCGCCAGCGGCACGGGGAGTCGCTCGGCATTCTCGAGCCAGAGTCGGCCCGGCCCGCACCCGAGTTCGAGGACATGCAGCCCGGCGGTCGGCCCGACTTGCCCGAAGACCCAACGCGACCAACCCTCCTCGACGGTGCTGAAGCACGCATGCAGCGCCATCCGCGCGGGCAGGTTGCCGGATCGCGGTATTGCTCGTCGCGCAGATAGCGCGGCTCAGTCCAGCGGGCGTCGCGCATCGTCATTCCCCGCCAGGGCGTTCGGTCGCCCGAGCCACCGTCAGCAGCCCGACCCAGCCCGCCCCGGCAGCCTTCAACGTCGCGGCGCACTCGTCGGCGGTCGCGCCGGTCGTCAGCACATCGTCGATCAGCAGGAACGGCTCGCCGTGCAAGGGCGCGCCCTGCCAACGAAACGCGGCCTGGACGTTCTGGTGTCGCGCCGGACGGGCAAGTCCGACCTGCGGGCGGGTCGCGCGGACACGCACGAGTTGACGATCGAGTGGCAGGCCGCTCGCCGTGGTGAGGACACGCGCCAATTCTTCGGACTGGTTGTAGCCCCGCTCGCGCAGCCGCGCCGCCGCGAGCGGCACCGGGACCACGCGCGGCGAGCGATCGAGCACTGTCGCGGGTAATCCGGCGAGGAGCGGTTGGAGCAATGCGCCGAGCGATCCGGCCCGCGCCCGCTCCTTGCCGTACTTGAAGCGGTGGATCGTCTCGCGCAGCGGCCCGGCGAACGGGTAGGCCGCGCGCGCCCAATCGAGCGCGCGCAGCCCCCCGGATTGACAGGAATGACAGAGGATGGCGTCCCGCGCGTCGGCGGGGAGGGGCCGCCCGCAGCGCCCGCAAAGCGGGGCGGCCAGCAGCGCGCTCTGCACCAGGCAGGCGGCGCAGAGCCAGCTGCCGCGCACGCCACAGCCGCCGCAACGGGGCGGGAAGAGGAGATCGAGGCAGAGGCTACGCCCGCGCGCCAGCGTTCGTCGTAGCGGCAGCAAGGGGGAGGAGTTCGAGATAGTCATCCTCCACCGTGCCGCTCTGCACCAACGCCCCCGCCGGTAGCTCGACCACGTAGCGCACCTTGCGCGCCAGCGGCCCGAAGCGCCAGGGCCGGAGGGCGTGCACCGTCCGCACCACGCGCCCATCGGCGGCGACGAAGGCGACATCGATCGGGAAGGCCATGAACCAGGTATGGATGCTGGAACAGGGCTCGATGATCAGCCCACCAGCGGCGGGCAACCCCTTCCGTCCCAGCAAGCCCTTCCCGCGCGTCCACCACGTTCGCGCCGCCTCCGCCTCCCCGGCCAGCACCGTACCCCGCGTCCGATTGACCACTTGCGTCATTCTAGCCCCTCCCGAGCGTACACGCATCCACCGCCGCTGGGCGCTGGCGCAATTCACCCCAGTAGCGTAGTGGCTCGCTCAGAGACCAGCAATCGCCCAATGGTCCTCACTTGTCGCCGACACCGATGCCGTGACCTCGCTTTGCACCGACAGCCCTGGCAGAACCCTACGGAAAAGCTGTAGTAGGATAGCGGCACCTGTCCTGTGGAAAGCCGATCAGCTGAGAGGGGTGCGGCGATGGACGCGATCACGGTGGACGAAGTACGGACGCAACTCGAACAGAGCCTGGACGCGGCGGGGGCGGACGCCCTGGCCGCGCGCATCCGCGCGCAGGTCGGGGCCGAGGTCCTCGCCAAGAACGGCGCGCAGTTCGTGGACGAGCTCCAGGTGGCCTGGGTGCTCGCCGCGCCGGACGCGCAGGCACCGCCGACGGTCGTCGCCGAGCTGGGCGCGACGTTCCGCTTGCCGCTGCAGCCGCTCGGCGATACGGGCCTCTTCGTCGCCACCACGAGCCTGGAACACGGCGCGGCGGTACGCTGGTATTACGAGGTGGATGGCGCGCGGGTGGGCGGCGGGCAGACCGAGACGTATCGCGCGCACCCCGACAGCCATAAGCGCCCCGACGTGCCGAAGGGACGCCTCATCGCCATGCCCCCCTGGCGGAGTCAGGTCTTCGCCGGAACGGTCCGCGACTGGTCGCTCTACCTCCCGGCCCAGACCGCCGATCCGGCGGCGACCATGATCTTCCAGGACGGCGTGCGCTTCTATCAGGACTTCGTGCCGGTCGTCTTCGACAACCTGATCGCGGAAGGGGCCATGCCACCGACGGTCGGGATTTTCCTCGATCCCGGCACCTTCGCCGATACCACCGCCTCGAATCGCTCCTACGAGTACGACACCCTCTCCGACCAGTATGTCCGCTTCCTCCTCGAAGAGATCCTGCCGACGGTCGCGCGCGAGCAACCCCTGCGCGAGGACGCCGCGAGTCGCGCGATCTGCGGCATGTCGAGCGGCGGGATCTGCGCCTTCACGGCGGCCTGGCAGCGCCCCGACCAGTTCCACAAAGTCCTCTCGCACGTTGGCAGTTTCACCAACATCGCCAGCGGCCCGACGCTGCGCGACGGCGGCCACAATTACCCCGCCCTGATCCGCAAGATGCCGCCGAAATCGCTCCGCGTCGCACTCCAGGACGGCACGAACGACCTGAACCACGCGGCGGGGAGTTGGTGGCTGGCGAACCTGCAAATGGACGATGCGTTGCGCTTCGCCAACTACGATCACAGCTTCGCGCCCGGTCAGGGCTTCCACTCGCTCGCGCATGGCCGCGCGATCTTCCCCGATTCCCTGCGCTGGCTCTGGAGCGACTGAGCACTGGGTCGTCGCTGAACGCCTACAAATGAAAGGAACAGACCATGCCACGACCGGAAGAGTTGGGTGTACCGAGCAATTGGGGGCGCTGGGGGGCCGACGACGAGCGAGGAACCGCCAACCTGTTGCGCCCGGAGATCGTGCAGGGCGCGGCGGCGCGGGTGCGACGCGGCGACGTGTACTCGCTCGCGGCCCCGGTCTCGCCGGAGGGGCCGAATCTGCCGAGTCGGCGCCCGATGTGGCACGTCGCGACCTCGCGCCTGCGCGCGGCCCCCGAGACATCCAGCGCGGACGATGTGATCATGATGCACACACACGGCACGACGCATGTCGATGCGCTCTGCCACATCTTCGTCGGGGACACCTTCTACAACGGCCATCCGTCGAGCGCGCTCCAGCCGGGCGGGACGCAGAAGTGCGGCATCGAGAACGCCGGGCCAATGGTGAGCCGGGGGGTCTTGCTCGACATCGCCGCCTTTCGCGGGGTGCCCCACCTGGGCGATGGCGAGGCGATCGAACCGGACGAGTTGGAAGCCTGCGCCGTCCGGCAAGGGGTGGAACTCCGCGCGGGCGATGTCATCCTCGTTCGCACCGGCTGGTGGCAACTCTTCGGGCAGGGACCGGAGGCCCGCACCCGTTTCTACGCCTCGGAACCGGGATTGAGCGGCGCGTGCGGCCAGTGGTTCAAGGATCACGACTTCGTGGCGCTCGGCGCGGACAATCCGGCGGTCGAGGTGGTCCGCACCTGGGGCGAGCCGCTGCCGCTGCATCGGGACGTGATCTGGGGCTGCGGCGGGTATCTCCTCGAATTCCTCGATCTGGAACGGCTCGGCGCGGCGAAGATCCACGAATTCCTCTACGTCGCCTCCCCGCTCCGCATCGCCGGCGGTATCGGCAGCCCGATCGCCCCGGTGGCGATCGTGTAACGTGCCCCCGCTGCGGCGCAACACACCACGGCCCCGGCAAGGAACGATATCGCGTTCAAGCCCGCCTATCTCACGCCGTTGCCGTGGCATTCTCACCCACACGGCGCGGCGCGAGGCGACCCGCCCCCTTGCCTCTGCGTCCCTCTGCCAGCAAACGCGCGCCACCCCCGGCATAGGCCGGGGGTGGCGCGGGCGTGGTTGGGAAGGGAGCTCCTCACGGGACACGCTCGGTGCTGAACCGGGCAACGTAGGCGGCGTAGAGAACCTTGGATGACGTAGAGCCGCATCCCCGCGCCGTTCGGGTCGCCGAACGTGGTATCGGTAATCTGGCCGGGGATCACCTCGGCGTTGGCGCGGTAGGTAGCGAGTTGGCTGCGCTGCGTGCCGCCATCCGACACATCGGTGTACTGTCCGAACACGGCGGCGAGGCGATCTCAGAAACCGGACTAGCGGAGGTTGGGGGTTGGTGAACGCGCGGGCCGCGATACTCACCACTTGCACCCCTAACACCGACTCGCGGGGCATGGCGGGCATGGATCGACCAGGGATGGAGCACGCCCGACCGAGCGCACGGTAGCGGCATCGGGGACAGCTCCTATCATACGAGGCTGTCCTCGCGCACGGTGTTATACGATACGCCCGCCCGGCAGATTGACCCAACCGCTCATCTCATGCGGCGGCGTGACCGCCTCCGCCGAGCAGATGTGTCGCGGCGTCAACTGATCGAGGCTGGCGACGCCGAGGAGACCCATCTCGCAGATCAACTCGTCCTCCAGGATTTCGAGCATCCACACCACCCCGGCCTGACCGGCGGCGGCGAGTCCCCACGCTTGGAGGCGACCGAGCGCGACGGCATCCGCGCCCAGCGCGATCGCCTTGAGGATGTCGCTGCCGCGTTGCACGCCGCCATCGACGACGATCCGCGCCCGGCCCGCCACCGCCTGCACGATCTCCGGCAGGGTCGTCAGGCTGCCGAGCGCGTGATCGATCTGTCGCCCGCCGTGATTGGACACCCAGATCACCTCGACCCGGTGCTCCACCGCCAACTCGGCATCCTCGGCGGTCTGCACCCCCTTGAGCATGAACGGCAACCCGGCCAGCTCCCGGATCTGATCCATCGTCTCCCAGGTCAACGCCCCGAGATAATTGCGATCGGGGACAATCCGCTGGGTCGGGCGCTGGTAGCCGGTCAGCATCGGGCGCTCACGACGGCTGTAGTGCGCGACATCGACCGTCAGCGCCAGCGCGGCGTAACCGGCCGCCTTGACCCGCCCGATGATCTCCGCGGTCCACCGCTCATCGCCGTGGACGTAGAGTTGGAAGATCTTGGGCGTTGGTGTCGCCGCCGCCGTCTCTTCCAGCGCGGGCAGCGTGACCGAGCTGACGGAGTGCATGACCCCGAACTCGGTCGCGGCCTGAGTGACCGGGACCGCCCCGCCCGGATCGAAGACCTGGAGCGAGCCAATCGGAGCGAGGATCGCGGGGATCCGCAGGCGCTGACCCAGGAAGGTCGTACTCGGATCGATCGTCGAGACATCGACCAGGATGCGCGGACGGAAGGCGATCCGGTCGAACGCCAGCCGATTGCGCCGCAGCGTTGTCTCCGACGCGGCCCCACCGACGAGATAATCCCAGGCCCCCTGGTGGAGTCGCCGCCGCGCCTCCTGGATCAGTTGTTCGTTGCTGACATAGTCGCCCGCCCGCATAACTCCCCCTCACAGATCAGCGTCCCGCTGGCCCCGCGCACCGAGGCGCGTGGGAGAGCGGCCGATCCGGCACCGCCCGCCGAATCACGCCACGCCCCACCGCGCCTGCGGCGTATTCTAGCGCGGATGCTTGCGGGACAAGCGCAACAGCGGAGACTTCACGGTACTTGCGGTCGCGCGAAGGATTGCGGCCCCTGTCACGCGGTCACATCGCCGCGCCACGAGGCCCCCAGTGCCAGCTCCTGCCGAGAGGGCCAATACGGCCTTCATGCGACCGGGGCACCTACAGCGGGTACCCCGGTCGCATGAATAGCTGATGTCACTGTGCGGTTCACCAGGGTTCTGGACTCAGGCCCAGGAATTTCCCCTTTTCGTTGGACTGGACATGCCGTCGCATTCTTATCGATCGGAGAAAGGTAGTAGGCGAACGCGTGAGACTCGGACTCAGGGGTCCGTTCGCCGGCAGTTGGGACTCAGGCTCAATGGGTGCCGACGAACGCGCGGGACTCGGACTCACGCGGCAGCAGCAGTCTGCCGAATCGGTGGGACGCGGACTCACCGCTGAGCCGTAGGCCGCATACCCCCGAACGGCGGGGGCGTTGCCATCCACCGCGCGGGTGCGGGTCTTCGCGCATAACGTACGCCGTGGGTGTGCAACGAGGGACCGGGCATCGTGTGCCCGGTCCCTCGTCACGCGCATCGTGTGGCGATCCCCGCGGGCTTAAGGCACTCGGTCGACGCCGAACTCGCTGCCGAGCGCTTGCCAGAGGACCCGGGCGGTCCAGCCGCGCGAGGCGGGCGTCGCCCAATCGGCCCACGCCGCGCCGCTCGGGCGATCCGGGAGCGCCCCGGCGTACTTAGCGAACGTCAGCAGGTCGAGCCGGTGGCCGCTGCTCAGCGGCACATTCGGATAGACGCGCGGATCGTCCTGCGTCACGGCGATCCAGTAGCCCACCTGGACCATGCTCCTGGTGATGAGCGAGATCGCCTGGGCGTGGGTGACCGCATCCGTGGGGCCATACGTGCCGTCGCCATACCCCTGGGCGATCCCGCGCTGCGCCAGGATGGCGATCGCGCGCTGCAACTCCGGGTCGACCGTGCCGACGTCGGAGAAGGGCATGGGGCCATTCGGCCGGGCATTGTCCCAGCCGAAGGCGCGCACGAGCAGCGCGGCGGCCTGCGCGCGCAACACCATGTCGGTCGGGCCATAGTTCCCGTCCCCGTAGCCCTTGATCACGCCGCGCGCGGCGAGCTGGGTGAGCGCCTCCCACGCCGGGCCACCCGTCGGCACGTCGGCGAACGCGGGCCGGACGGCGAAGCGGGCGACGAGGGTCCGGTCGGCGGCGACGGTGAAGTCGAGCGGACTGGCGAAGCCGACGTCCCGGCCGTCGAGAGTCCAGCCGAGGAAGAGGTGCCCGGCGTCGGGCGTGGCGCGGTAGGTGGCGAGGGTGCCGGGGGCGTAGGCGGTCGTCCCCGCCGGGCTGACGGTGCCCCCGCCCGTGGCGGCGGCGGCCACGGCGGGCCGCGCCGGGGCCGGTGATGGGCTCGGCGTCGGCGTCGGTGCGACGATGGCAAAGGTGCGCGTCACGTCGGGCGCGGCGGCGTGGGTCGCGTCGCCGGGCTGGCCGGCGGTCACCGCGCAGGTGCCCGCGCCGAGCGCCGTCACGGTCGTGCCGGACACGGCGCAGACGCCCCCCGGCCCGGCGGCGAAGGTGACCGGCAGCCCGGAGGAGGCGGTGGCCCCCACCACGAAGGTCTGGCCGACCGTGTAGGACGGCGTGCCGCCCGGGGTGGCGAAGTCGATCGTCTGGGCGGCCCGGTCGACGCCGAAGGTCCGCGTCACATCCGAGGCCGGGGCATAGTCGGCGTCACCCGGCTGGCTGGCGACGACGGTGCAGGTGCCCGCCTGGGTCGTCGTCACGGTCGTGCCCGCCACGGTGCAGGCGCCGCTCGCCGCGAAGCCGACCGGCAGGCCGCTGCTCGCCGTCGCGCCGACGGTGAAGGTGTCGCCAACGGTGTAGGCGGGGCTGCCCGTCGGGGTGCCGAACGCGATCACCTGCCCCGCCCGGTTGACCGTCAGCGTGTAGGCGCGCGACCCGCTGTAGGGGCCGCTGCCGCCGCTGCCATCGGTCGCGGTCACGGTGAAGCTGAACGTCCCCCCCGCCGTCGGCGCCCCCGACAGCGCGCCATCCCCGGCGAGCGTCAGCCCCGTCGGCAGCGCGCCCGCCGTCACCGCGTAGGTGTAGGGCGCGGTGCCGCCGGAGGCGACCAGCGTCGCGGCGTAGGCCGCGCCGACGGTCGGGTCCGGCAGCGTCGCCGGGCCGAGCGCGACGGTGGCGGGGGCGATCGCCAGGCTGTAGTCGCGCACGCCGCCGCCGGTACCGCCGTCGGTGGCGCGCAGGGTGAACGCGAACATCCCGCCCGCCGTGGGGGTGCCGGCCAGCAGGCCGTCGGCGCCCAGGGCCAGCCCCGGCGGGAGCGCGCCCGCCGCGACGGCGTAGGTGTAAGGGGCGGTGCCCCCGGTCGCGGCGAACTGCTGGGCGTAGGCGACGCCGGCGGTGCCATCCGGCAGGCGCGGCGGGGCGAGGGCGAGCGGCGCGACGCCGGCCTCCACCGCGCCGCTGGTGCAGGCGCCGCCCGCGGGGCGGGCGGCGCCGCGCTGATCGCCGAGGGGGCAGTTGGCCGCGACCCCCAGCCCGATGGCGGGGCTGCCGGCGGCGGGCAGGTGGGTCTGAGTCGGGCCGCCGTTGGCGGCGAGGGGGCCGAGCAGGGGATCGGCATCCGACCGGCTGGTGGCGGCGGTCAGGCCGCAGGTGGCGCCGGTCTCCAGGTTCCCCCCGCCGTCGGCGACGGCGCCATCGCAGGTGGAGGCGCCCGCCGGGGCGGCGACGATCGTGTTCCGCAGGGTAGCGGTGCCCCCATTGGAGATGCCGCCGCCAGCTTGGCTGGCGGTATTGCCGCTGACGGTGGCGTTGGTCAGGGTCGCGGTGCCGCTGCTGGCGATGCCGCCGCCAGCTTGGCGGGTGGTATTGCCGCTGACGGTGGCGTTGACCACGGTCAACATGCCGGTGTTGTAGATGCCGCCGCCAGCTTGGCGGGCGGTATTGCCGCTGACGGTGGCGTTGACCACGGTCAACGTGCCGGTGTTGTAGATGCCCCCCCCGCCGTACGCCGCCTCATTGGAGGCGACGGTGGAGTTGGCCAGGGTCAGCGTGCCGTAGTTGAAGATGCCCCCCCCTAAGTTGCCGAAGACGGCGACGTTGGCCAGGGTCAGCGTGCCGCCGTTGTAGATGCCGCCGCCGTAGGAGGCGTTGTAACCGCCGGTGATCGCCAGGTCGCGGAGGGTGAGGTCGCCGCCGTAGGTGATGAAGACCGACCGGAAGTTGTCGCCCCTGATCGTCAGGAGCCCCCCGCCGTCGAGGGTCGTGGGCGTGCCGCCCGGGGACTTGCTGGAGCCGACCGTGATCGTGGTGGGGCCGGCGCAGGCGAACGTCGCCTCGCCCCCCGCGCCGAGGGCGGCGTCCAGCCCGGCCTCGTCGCAGCTGTAGCTCGCGGCCCGCGCGGGGTGCGCCAGCGGCAGCCAGCCGCCCAGCAGCCCCAGGGCCAGCAGCAGCGCCAGCACCAGCCGCCGTCCGCCCGCCCGCGCCCCGCGCGCGCCTCGTCGTCATGTCATCGTCGCCGCCCCTTCGCGTCGCGCCGCGGCGCGCGACACCCGCGTGCCACGACCGTCCGGAACGTTCCGCCAGTATGCGGGAGGGCGGGGGGCCGACGCCAGGGGCCAATGGTCCCCCTCGGTGTGCCCTCCCCGCACGGTCCCCGGCGGGGAGGGCACAGGCGCGGCAACGCGCCCCCCTGAGCAAGAGCCCCACGAACGCTGAGCCCGAGTCCCACCGATTCACCAGGGCTAAGCCCGAGTCTACGGCGTGAGCCCCAGTCGCATCAGAATGTGAGCCTCAGTCGCGCTAGATCTGAGCCCTAGTCGCACGAAGGCTGAGCCTCAGTCGCGCCAGGAAGTGCGTCTCAGTCGCACGAAGGTGGCCCGTTGAGCCCCAGTCGCACGGCCTGAGCCTCAGTCGCACGAAGCAATACCCCCGGGCAGGCCTTGCAGCACCGCTCGGGGGTGATTTTGAGCCGCAGTCGCACGAGACCGCGGACGGGGTGAGCCTCAGTCGCATCGCGGGAGGCATTTGAGCCCCAGTCGCATAGCGTAGTGAAAGGCTCAGTGAACGGCTCATCCACGTCCAGGCCCAATAAGTATTGACAAAGCCCAATGAGTATTGCGCAAAGCCCAATAAGTATTGATACCTACAAACCTACGACCCGCCGAAAGTACTCAAGACCTGCGGGATCGCCGGGCCGAGGATGATCACGTACATCGCGGGGAAGATCAGGAAGACCATCGGGAAGAGCATCTTAATCGGAGCCTTGTGCGCCAACTCTTCCGCCCGCTGACGGCGCTTGATCCGCATCTGCTGTGACTGGATCCGCAGCACCTGGGTGATGCTGACACCGAGCTGGTCGGCCTGAATGATCGAGGAGATGAAGACCCGCAGATCGTCGACGCCGCAACGGATCGAGACCTCGCGCAGCGCCTCGCGCCGCTGCTTGCCGACCCGCATATCCTGGAGGAGGTGCCGGAATTCGCGCGTCAGCTCGTTATCCCACTTCTCCGCGACGCGCTGGATGGCCGGGTCGAAGCCGAGTCCGGCTTCCACGCTGATCGTCAACAGGTCGATCGCGTCCGGCAACGCCTTCTGGATCGCCTTCTTCCGGCCACGGATACGCTGACCGAGCCAGATACCGGGGATCGTGTAGCCAAGCACGGCCATCGGCCCGGGGAAAAGCAGGATACCGGGGATGCCGATCCCCAGGATGCTGATCGGGCGGAAGGTCGAGCCGGAGAAGATGACCAGGAAGAGCGCACTCCCGCCGAGGAGCAGGGCCATCACCCCGCGCAGCCCCATGAACTCGACCACGCCCAAACCGCGCGGGCTCCCCGCCTCCAGCAGGGAGATCCGCAGGCGTTCCGCGTTCTGCTTCGGTGTGAACCGGGCGATCCGGCGCGACCATTGGAGGAGGAGCGGACGCACAACACGGTCGGAGAACGAGCGCTGCAGCTCGAGCTGTTCGAGCGGGATCGGGCGCTCGGCGAAGGCCGTCAGGCGATCCTCGATCGATACTTCCTTGGCCGGCATCCGCACGCCGACGACGATCAAGAGGAGCGCCCCTCCCACGACGAACAGGATCAACAGTGGCATCAGCATCGGCATCATCTTCGGCCCCCTCCGGTCCCGCCCGCCCGATCAACCACGGCCCATGCCATGCGGCCTCGCGACGGGTACGCTCACACTTCGATAGCGGTGATTTTCTTCATCACGAAGAATCCGGCGATGATCATGATGCCGCTCCCGATCGGCAGGCAGACCCACGGGAAGACGAACATCTTCGAGATGTAATCCGGGCTGACCAGGAAGAGCGCCAGGCCGAGCACCACCGGCAGGGCGGTGATCACGTAGCCGGAGATCGATTGCTGCGCCGTCAACACGCCGATCTCGCCCTTGATCCGCACCCGTTCCCGGATGGTATGGCCGATCACATCCAGAATCTGCGCGAGATTACCGCCGACCTCGTGCTGGATATTGATCGCCGAGATCAACAGATCGAGATCGTCGCTGGGGATACGCCGGAGGAGGTGGGACATCGCCTCCTGGCTATTGATGCCGAGCCCGACCTCGTGGACCACGCGGCGGAACTCGTCGGAGATCGGCGGGGGCGACTCGCGCGAGACCATCTCCATCGTCTGCAAGAGGCTATACCCGGCCCGGAGGGAGTTCGACATCAGGCTGATCGTATCGCCCAGCTGACCGACGAACGCTTTGACCCGCTTGCGGATACGCATCTTGAGATAGATGACCGGGACGAAGAAGCCGATCAACCCGCCGACCAGGCCGATCAGGATACTCAGGCCATTCGTGCCGCTGCCGAGCAACACCCCGATGCCAAAGCCGAGGAGCGCCGCGCCGGCGCGCACGATCAGCCATTCGCCGACCGTCAGGCGCAGATTGGCCCGCGCCAGCTCGGTGCGAACGTTGCCGGTGAACGACTTCTCCGCCACCGCCTGCTCGACCGCCTGCGCGAGGCGACCCGGCGCACGCCGATTCAGGCCATCGCCCTGCGCGTCGGGGGTCCAGTCGCGCCCGCCATAGCGTTCGAGGCGTTCGCCCAGATCGTCGGAGGCCCCGCGCTTGGAGACGGTAATCCCGAAGATGATGAAGGCGACCGCCGCTCCTACGGCCACCACCACGGTCAGAATTGGCAACAACATGCGTAACTCCCCGAATGAGTCCGTAGTCCGTAGTTCGTAGTTCGTAGAAGACTTTGCTAACGGGCGATACATGCCATCGGCAGTGCGCCGCTACTACGGACTACGGACTACCGCCTACGGACTCGCCTAGAAGAACCGATCCATCGCGCCGAAGATATTCGGCGGCAGGTAGATGTTGGCGACCTCGAACTTCTCGATGAATTTGGGCCGGATACCGGTCGGCTTCATCCGCCCGATGATCTTGCCGTTCTCGATCCCCGTCTGCTCGAAGATGAAGATGTCCTGCAAGACGATCACGTCGCCTTCCATGCCCTGGACCTCGGTCACCGCCGTGATCCGCCGAGAACCGTCCTTCATGCGCGACTGCTGCACGATCACGTCGACCGCCGCCGCGATCTGCTCGCGGATCGCGCGGACCGGCAGATCGATACCGGCCATCAGGCACATCGTCTCCAGGCGGGAGAGGGTATCGCGCGGGGTGTTGGCGTGGGCGGTCGTCATCGAGCCGTCGTGGCCGGTGTTCATCGCCTGGAGCATGTCCAGCGCCTCGCCGCCACGGCACTCCCCGACGACGATCCGCTCGGGGCGCATACGGAGGGAGTTGATCACCAGGTCACGGATCGTCACCTCGCCCTTCCCCTCGATGTTCGGTGGGCGCGACTCGAGCGTGACGACGTGTTCCTGGCGCAGTTGCAGTTCGGCGGCGTTCTCGATGGTGATGATCCGCTCATCCTCCGGGATGAACGAGGAAAGGACGTTCAGGGTCGTCGTCTTGCCGGAACCGGTACCGCCGGAGACGACGACATTCAGGCGCGATTCCACGCACGCCTTGAGGAAGGAGACCATCTCCGGCGTCACGGTGCCGAAGCGGACCAGATCGTCGATCGTGAGCGGATCCTTGGAGAACTTACGGATCGTCAGCACCGGGCCGACGAGCGAGATCGGCGGGATCACCGCATTGATACGCGAGCCATCGGGGAGCCGCGCATCCACGGTCGGCGAGCTCTCATCGATGCGCCGACCGAGCGGCGAGACGATCCGGTCGATGATGCGCATGACGTGATCGTCGTCCTGGAACTGCACGTCGCTCAGTTCGAGCTTGCCACGACGCTCGACGTAGATCTGCCGTGGCCCGTTGACCATGACTTCGGAGACGGTGTCGTCTTTCAGCAGCGTCTCGATCGGGCCATAGCCGAGGATCTCGGCGGCGATCGCTTCGAAGAGCCGCAGCCGCTCCACACGGGTGAGGACGATCTGCTCCTGTTCCAGCACCCGATTGAAGGTATCCTCGACGGTGCGGCGTACCTCCTCCGCGTTGCTGAGATCCATGCGCGGGTCGAGTTCCGCGATCAGGCGGTTCTGCACGCGCGTCTTCAACTCGGTGAAGGTGTCATTCCGTTCGCGCGTCGCCGCGGCGACCTGCTCTTTCCCCAGGACCGGGCGCTTCAGGCTAGAGGTCAGCCCCCCGAGCGAGCTGTTCGTCTGCCCATTGCCAGCCGGTTCGCGTGGGGGCGGGGTTTGCCCCCCACCCGAGCCGCCACTACCAGGATCGGCAGGCGGAACGCTGGTGGTTGCGCCGGCAGTTGGTGTGTTGTTGTTCAGCCGTCGCATCAATGACATCGGTGACATCCTCCTTCACCAGAAACCGGGAAGGGGGCGAAAAATTCGCCCCGGTATTAGTCCGCCGTGGCGAGCGTCGCCTTGGTACGCCCGCCCCCCCGGCGGAAGAGCCCGCCGAGACCACGGCGCTGCTCGCGGTCTTCTTCCGCGACCACCGTCCCATCGGTGACGATGCTGGCGAGGCTGTGGATCGCCCGCGCGAAGCGACTCTCCGGGTCGCTGAAGGCGAGCGGTACCCCCTCGTTGATGCTCCGCAGCACCAACGCCGGCTCGTCGGGGATCCGCCCCTTGATCTCGCCCTTCAGGTGTGTCTCGATATCCTCGACCGTGATCTGCGAGATCGTGCCGAAGCGGTTGAGCACCAGCGAGGTCTTCTCCGGGGGATAGCCGAGCAATTCGGCCACTTCGAGATACTGCTTGGCCGCCTTGACCGCCGTCATCTCCATCGTCAGGGTCAGCAGGACGGTGTCGCTCAGATCGAGGAAGGCCAGCTGCACCTCGTCGAACGAGGGGCGGGCATCGATGAAGATGTAGTCGAACCGCATCAACACCTGCCCGATGATCGCCCGCACCTGCTCGCCGTTGATCCCCTCGGCGTCCTGCGGCGAAGGGGCGGCCAGGAGGACGCGCAGCCCCGAGGAGTGATCCGCGAGCACTTCCTCGATGAAGTCGGCGTCGAGCTGCCCCGAATTCGCCGCCAGATCGGCGATCGTCTTGACCGAGGAGAGGTTGAGCGCCACCCCCACGTCACCGAACGAGGGGTTGCCATCGATCAACAGGACGCGCTTATCGCCCGCCAGCTTGGTCAGGATCGCCAGGTTCGTCGCCAGCGTCGTGCGCCCGACGCCGCCCTTGGGGCTGAAGACGGTGATCACCTTCGCGCGCCCCTGCTCCTCGGGCGTGCCGAGGTGCGTCGTCGTCAGCGACGTGGTCGAGCTGGCCTGCGCCCGGCTGACTTGCAGACTCTGGTAGACGGTGCGGACCGAGGTGGTCAGCTCATCGAGGCCATAGGGCTTGAAGAGATAGTCGCGCGCGCCCGCCTGCAAGGAGCGGCGCAGCGTCTCGGTGTCCGACTGTATCGAGCTCATGATCACCGCCATACTGGCGTACTGGCTGGTGATGATTTGTGTCGCCGTGATGCCGTCCATCTCCGGCATCGAGACATCCATCAGGATGATGTCGGGCTGGAGCTTGCGGGCGAGGTCGATCGCCTCGCGCCCCGTAGCGCCCTGCCCCACAACCTGCATGTCGCCGGCGAACTGGAGGAGCTTTTGCACGTTGTCCCGCGCCTCCGGGACATCATCGACGATCAGGATGCGGATGCGTGGCGCGCTCATGGCTGCTTCTCACCCGGCAGACGGACCGACTTCGGCGTGGGCAGCTGGTAGTTGGTGACCAGCATGTCGAAGGTGATACCGCTCGTATTCGCGACGTCCTGATCGTCCTTGCCACGGATGGTGAAGCTATAGCTGGCACCGTTGTCGAGGATGAACTTCATCACCTCGGCCTGCTCGTTGGTCAGTTCGAGGACGAGCATGTCGCTCTGCGGGGCGGCCTGTTGCTGCTGGCCCTGCGCCGGTTGCGCCGCGCCGACGACGCGCAACACCTTGATATTCTGCATCAGCACCTTCGAGACCGGGTCGCCACCGCCACCCGTGCCACGAACCTTGAAGCGCGAGCCGGGCTCGCCGGGCAGGGCGTAGGCGGAGGGCTCACCGGGGGGCGAGGCGGGGAGCGTCGTGATGATGTTCGCATCCGGCGCGGTCGAGGTTTCCACCTCGATGGGGCGTGTCGGCAGGACGAGGGAGAGGTTGACCTTGGTCGAGAAGATCAGGTCGATGTGGTCGGAGTCGGCCAGCAGCCCACCGGCCATCGCGAGGCGATCGGCGGGGATGGCGACGGCGCGCTTGCCGACCGCGATGTCGTTCGACAGCCCGGACACTTCCATCTCTTCGAGACGGACGCGCTGCCCCTTGATCAGGCCGGTGCGCGGGGCGCGCCCGATCACGTCGGACTTGACCAGCACCTCGCCACCGGTCAGGAGGTCTTTATCGACCGTCTGCTCGGCCAGGTCAGCCTCCTGCAGCTTCTGGTGCGCGGGGACGTCCTTGTTGGCAACGAAGATCTTCGCAGTCACCGGGGCGCGCTCGACCGCCTGGCTCTGCCCGGCATTCTGGAACATGAGAAAGGCGAGTGCGACCGCCAAACAGGCCAATCCGACCCCGAGGATGATGAATATCCGCCCGTTCTTCCGCATCTGCTGGCTCCTCCTGATCCGCTGTTCCAAACCGCAGCCATGTCGTCCGGGATACGCGCGCCGTCTCGCCCAGCGGGGATACGGAAGTCGGCGACGAAGCCGCCATACTCGTATCGCCACCGATGGGAGGCCGGCATCCCGGGCAGCGTCCCCATAGTGGCCTGAGTCGTCGTCCTTAGCTCTCATTCTAGGAGTGTGCGAAAGGCCGCAACAATAGTCTAATGGTCCTGACCGGGCGAGGTACCATTCTTGGGTAGATCGTTTTTTTGGCGGTATACTTATAAAAACCCGACATTCGGGCGCGCGGTACTCGCGAGCGGGATGGGGGGAACCAGCGCCGAAACGGACCGCTCGGCACTGATCAGCGGGCGGCGTCACGGTACCACCGGGGCGGCTCGCCCCGGTAAGCTGTCGCCGCCCCTCATATCGGGCCACCTCAAGACCGTGAAGCGTGCTGACCGCTGCTGAGGGATAGCTCCCCGACCAGCGCCAGCGCGCCGATAGGCTCCGCTGCCCTTGCGGTCGAAGGGAGGCGCGGCACGCTACTATTCCCAACGGGCGGTGTGAGCGGCGTGCCGACGCCGAACGTGGGCAACAGCCGGGAGGGCTCATGGAGCAGCGCGTCGTCTTCCTCGATCGCCAGGCGATCCGCGTCCCCTTGCGGCCCCCCACCTTCCCGCACGACTGGGCGGAATACCCGCATACACCGCTCGAAAGCATTGTCGAGCGCCTGCGCGGGGCCACGATCGCCATCACCAACCGCGTGCCGATCGCTGGCGCGACGCTGGATGCGACCCCGACCCTCCGCCTGATCGCCGTCTCGGCCACCGGTTACGAGCATGTGGACGTGGCCGCCTGTCAGGCACGCGGCATCGCGGTCTGCAACGTGCGCGACTGGTCGATCTCGGTCCCGGAGCACGTCTTCGCGCTGCTGCTGGCGCTGCGACGGCAATTACCCGCCTATGCTGCGGCGGTCGCGGCGGGACGCTGGCAGGCGTCGCCCACTTACGGCTTCCTGTTGGAGCCGCTGCCGCATACCCTGCGTGGCGGCACGCTCGGCCTGATCGGATACGGCGCGCTCGGGCGGCAGGTCGCGGCGCTCGCCGCCGCCTTCGGGATGACGGTGCTGCTCGCCGAACGACGCGGGGCCGACACGATCCGCCCGGGGCGCACGCCATTCCCCACCGTGCTGGCACAGTCCGACGCGCTGGTCATCCTCTGCCCGCTGAACGACGAGACGCGGGGGCTGATCGGGACGGCGGAATTGGCCGCGCTGCGCCCCGACGCGCTCCTGATCAACTGCGCGCGCGGCGGGATCGTGGACGAAGGGGCCTTGGCGGCGGCGCTGGTCGCGGGTAAACTCGGCGGCGCGGGGGTCGATGTCCTCTCCGGCGAACCGCCCACGACCGGTAACCCCCTCCTCGCGCTGCGCCTGCCGAACCTGATCGTGACGCCGCACATGGCCTTCGCCAGCATCGAGTCGTTGGAGACACTCGCCGAGCAGTTGATCGGGAACCTCGAAGCGTTCGTGGCCGGGACGCCGCGCAATCTGGTCACCGCCGCGAATTGAGTCGCGGTCGGCCCGCCATCCGATTCGCGCGCAGCCCGGCACCCCTCCCGATATACAAGTCCCATGTCCACCACGCGCGCTCACCCTTTGCGCTCCCACGCGGGCGCAGGAGTGCCGCCCCAACCTGCGCGCCAGACCGGCAACGACAGCGGGGTGCGCGCCAGCAGGAGGCGTGGCACCGCATCTGCACGTACAATCGCTGGTAGACAAGCGCGTCTGCGGACGGGCGGAGTGAGAGGGGATGAGCATGACGATGGGGCAGGCGACCGGACAACTGAGCGACGACGCGGCGGCGATCGAGCGGCTGCTCTACGGCGCGGATCCCACCCCCCGGATCGTCGCCGTCGAGTCCGCCGGGTCGCAGGGGATGCGCGTCTACCGGCGCGACGCGGACGACCGTGTGACCGTGGAGACCGCGCCGTTCACCCCCTGGCTCCTCCTCGATCGCGAGCCCGAATGGCCGCGCCTGCGCGGACAATACGAGGCCGAGCGATTGGCGGGCGACGCGCACTATTCCTGGCTGCTCCGCTTCCGCAACTGGTCGGCCTTCCTGAGTGCGCGCGATCTGCTGGACGAGGCCAGTCTCGCCTGGGAGGGTTTCCGCTCGCCGGTCGAGCAGTATCTCGCCTATAGCGGGCGGACCCTCTTCAAAGGGGTCGATTATGACGACCTCGTCCGCCTGCAACTCGACATCGAGACGACCGGCCTCGATCCCGCAGCGCCCGACGCCGCGATCTTCCTGGCGACCCTCAGCACCAACCGAGGGCACGAGGAGGCGATCGCCGCCGCCGATGGTGGCGAGGCGACACTCCTGCAACGCCTCAACGCGGCGATCGTGGCGCTCGACCCCGACATCATCGAGGGGCACAACATCTACAACTTCGACCTCCCCTATCTGCGCGCCCGCGCCGAGGCGTGCGGGGTCGCGCTGGCGTGGGGACGCGACGGCTCGTCGCTCAGCACCGGCGCGGATCAGCGCTTCAAGGCCCAGGCGCGCAGCCTCCCCTACGTGCCGCATTATGTCCACGGACGCCACTTCCTCGACACCTACCAGCAGATCCAGCGCTACGATAGTGGCGGTACGATGACGAGCTATGGCCTCAAAGAGGCGATCCGGGCCCTCGGGCTGGTCCGCGAGGACCGCACCTTCGTCCGGGGGGCCGACATCGCCGCGTCGTGGGCGACCGACCGCGAGACGATCATCGCCTACGCGCTCGACGATGTGCGCGACGTGGCCGCGCTGAGCGCCCTGACCGCGCCGACCGAGTTCTACCAGACCCAGATGCTGCCGCGCTCCTTCCAGCGCACCGCCACCGGGGGGACCGGCGGCAAGATCAACGCCCTCTTTCTGCGCGCCTACCTCGACGCGCGCCGCAGCGTCCCCCGCCCCGCCCCGCCGCAGCCCTATCCGGGCGGCTGGAGCGAGGTGCGCGAGGTCGGTATCTTCCGCCCGATCGTCAAGTGCGACGTGGAGAGCCTCTATCCCTCGATCATGCTGCTCGACCAGATCGGCGCGGCGAGCGACACGCTCGGTATCCTCCTCCCCCTCCTGCGTGAATTGACGACGCGCCGACTGCACGCCAAAGCCCAGGCGCGCGTCACGACCGGCGAGGAGCATACCGTCTGGCAGGGGTTGCAACTTTCCTTCAAGGTGCTGATCAACTCGTTCTACGGCTATCTAGGCTTCGGGCAGGCGCTCTTCAACGACTACGCCGCCGCCGAGCGGATCACCCTGCGCGGGCAGGAACTCCTGCGCGGGATCGTCGCGGAGTTGGAGCGCACCAGTGCGCGAACTATCGAGATCGACACCGATGGCGTCTACTTCGTGCCGCCGCCCGGCGTGACCAGCGAGGCGGCGGAGGAAGGGTACGTCGCCGCCGTCGGCAAGACATTGCCGCGCGGCATCAACCTCGCGTTCGACGGGCGCTACAGCGCCATGATCTCGCTGAAGACGAAGAATTACATCCTCAAGGAGTACGACGGCGAACTTGTTATGCGCGGGAGCAGCCTCCGCAGTCGCCGCGACGAGCCCTATCTGCGCCGCTTCCTCCACGAGGCGGCGGTCCTGCTGACCGACGATGCGCGCGAGGCGCTGCGCGACCTCTACTTCGCCACCGCCGCGCGCCTCCAGGCCCACGACCTCCCGCAGGACGATTTCGCCCGCTGGGAGACGATCACCCACAAGACCTTTCGCAGCGAGGCGAACCGGCGGCTGGCGGCGGTGGCGCAGGGGCAACGGATCGGCGAGCGGATCCGCATCTACCAGCGCGCGGACGGCTCGCTCGGGCTGCTCGAACAGTGGGCCAAGGACGAGGACGTGACCTATCTGCTGCGCCGCCTGCGCGAGGTCGCCGCGCGCTTCGCCGACCTCTACGAGGACAACGCCGCGTTCGACCATGCCTTCCCGCTGCTGACCGCGACGAGCGACCTCGCGGCGCAGCGCGCGCGCGTCCCGACGAAGCAGTTATCGCTTTTCTGAGCCCTGCCCCGAACCTGATGAAGTTGTCGTTCCGTATGCCGATGCGGGACTATACCCATCACGGTCTACGGCGCTGGCCCCAGAAGGACGAGGCACGGCGTAGCAGTTGCGATAGGGGAGGCGGATGGGGCAGGGGCAGGCCATACCAGCGAGCACGAGGCATTTGGCGACGCGATCGGGGCGGGGGCTTGCTGCTGCGCGCCTCGGCGTCTTCGCCCGTCACCATTGGGGCGCGATCCTGGTCCTTGCCCTCTACGCCGCCGCCGCCTTCGTCGTGCCGACGCTGACCCCCGCCGCCGTCAGCGACGATTGGGTCTACGTGCGCGCGGTCGAGATCCTGGTGCGGCAGGGTGAACTGAAGATCATCGACCTCTCGGTGGTCACGTTGCTGTCGCAGCTCGCGTGGGGCGCGCTCTTCGCCCTGCCGTTCGGCCCCTCGTTCGGCACGCTACGGATCGCCACGCTCGTCCTGGTGGCGCTCGGCGGCGTGGCCCTCTACGGCCTCTGCCGCGAGTTGCGGATCGGGCGCGCGTGGGGGGCGCTGGCGCTGGCCGCCTACCTCTTCCAGCCCCTCTCGTTCGTCCTCAGCTACAGCTTCATGAGCGACCCGCAGTTCACCGCCCTGATCACGATCGCCAGCTACGGCTATGTGCGCGGCCTGCGGCGGGGCGCGATCGGCGCGCGCGCGACTCTCTTCGGATCGGTGATCGCGGCGCTGGCCTTCCTGATGCGCCAGCAGGGTGCGCTCCTCCCCCTCGCGGTGATCACCTATCTGGCCCTCTGCCGTCGCCCGCCGAATCTCCGCGAGGCGCTGGCGACCGGCGCGCGGGTTGTCGCACTACCCGCGCTGGCGATCATCGGCTACTACCTCTGGCTGAAGTTCATCAACGGCATCCCCTTCCGGCAGGGCGATTTCGTCAATTCGATCCGCGATGCCGGTCCGCGCGGCACGCGCGATCTGGCGTTGCAACTGCTGACGATCGAGGCGCTCTACCTCGGCTTCTTCGCGCTGCCTTTGGCTGTGGCGCTGTTGCCGCGCCTCGCACGGCTCTGCCGCTTCGCGGGGCCGCGCGGCTGGCTCCTCTTCGCCGGGTGGGTGGCGATCGTCGCGGCAGGGGTCGCCGCGTTCGGCGCGCAGGGGCGGCTGATGCCCTACGTGGCGCAATTCGTGGGGGTGAGCGGACTCGGCCCCAACGATCTCCGGGGCGATCGCCCGGTGCTCGTCGGCCCGGACGCGCAGTGGTGGTTCACAGTTGCCTGCGCGGCGGGCGCGCTGCTCTTCGGACTCGCGCTCTGTCGTCATGCGGCGGGGGCTGCCGCGCCCGACCGCGCGCGCGCCGGCTTGGTGCTGACGATCGTCCTCTGGCAGGCGGTCGGCATCCTCCCGGCGTCGTACTCTTTTCGGCACGCGGGCGGCTCGCTCGATCGCTACCTGCTGCCGCTGCTGCCGTTCGCCCTCGCCCTCGGCCTCTGGGCACTCCGCGACCTGCGCCCGGTTCTGCCGCTCGCCTGGGCGGTCGTGATCATCGGCGCGACCCTGGCGGTCGCCGGGACGCGCGATTTCCTGGTCTTCCAGGGGACGACCTGGGGTCTGGCACGACACGCCAACGCCCTTGGCGTCGACAACACGCGCCTCGACGCCGGCCCCTCCTGGGACGGCTATCATCTCTACGAATACTCTCAGGCGAACCGTATCAGCCCGCGCACGACCGATGGGCCGTGGTGGACCGGCCTCTTCGCTCCCGCAACCGATTCCAGCTATGTCGTCTCTAGCACGCCCCTCCCCGATTACACGCTCGTCGCGGAGGTCGCATACTCCTCCTGGCTGCACCGCACCGCGATCCCGCTCTATCTGTTGCGCCGTCCTGGCGTCGCGGGGCCACCGTAGGCGAGTGGGCGTAGTGGGCGTAGTGGACCAGTGGGCGAGAAAGTTCCTTGAAGCACCGAGGCCAGCGCACCCGTAGTTCTCGTTCTTACTGGCCCACTGGCCCACTCGCCCACTCGCCCACTTTCCCCACGAAATACTCATGCAGCCGCGTGTCCCCGGTCAGTTCGGGGTGGAACGCGGTGGCGAGCAGATTGTCGTGCTCGGCGGCGACGATCGTGCCGTCGGGGAGGGTCGCCAGCGGGGTCACGCCGGGGCCGAGGCGGTCGATCAGCGGGGCGCGGATGAAGACGGCGGGGAACGGGTCGGGGCCGAGGGCCGGGATCGGCAGCGCGGCCTCGAACGAGTCGAGCTGCGCCCCGAAGGCGTTGCGGCGCACGCCGATGTCCAGCAACCCGAGGGTCGTCTGCGGGCGTCCGACCTCGCGCGCGAGCAGGATCAGCCCCGCGCAGGTGCCCCAGATCGGCAATCCGGCGCGGCCCAACTCGCGCACCGGCGCGGTCAGCCCCGACAGGTCGAGCAACTTCCCGATCGTCGTACTCTCCCCGCCGGGGATGATCAACCCGTCGAGTCCCGCGAGATCCTTGCGCTGGCGCACCTCGCGCGTCGCCACGCCGAGCCGCGCCAGCACGCGCACATGCTCGATAAACGCCCCCTGCAACGCGAGTACGCCGATTAACACCGCTGCTCCTTTTAGTCGAGGAGTAGGCGAGTAGGCGTAGTAGGCCGGTAGTCCGAGACCACTATCCTACTCGCACTACTCGCACTACTCGCCTACTCCGCCTACTCGCCGCTACCAGCCGCGCGGGGCCATCAGGCTCTCGGCGGGGATGGTCTTCATCTCGATCCCCTTCATCGGGTCGCCGAGCCCCTTGCTCACCGCGGCGATCAGCGCGGCGTCGCGGAAGTTCGTCGTCGCCTGGACGATCGCGCGCGCCGTCTTGAACGGGTCGGACGACTTGAAGATGCCGGAGCCGACGAAGACCCCCTCCGCGCCGAGTTGCATCACCAGCGCCGCGTCCGCCGGGGTCGCCACGCCGCCCGCGCAGAAGAGGACGACCGGCAAGGCCCCGGCGGCGGCGACCGCGCGCACCAGCTCGTAGGGGGCGCCGAGGTCGCGCGCGATGCTCATCAGCTCCTCCGGCGGGGCCGACTGGATCCGGCGGATCCCGTCGGTGATCTGGCGCAGGTGCCGCACCGCCTCCACGATGTTGCCGGTGCCCGGCTCGCCCTTGGAGCGGATCATCGCCGCCCCCTCGCCGATCCGGCGCAGCGCCTCGCCGAGGTCGCGCGCGCCGCAGACGAACGGGATGCGGAAATCGTCCTTGGCGATGTGGTACTGGTCGTCGGCGGGGGTCAGCACCTCGCTCTCGTCGATGTAGTCGATGTCGAGCGCTTCGAGGATCTGCGCCTCCACGAAGTGGCCGATCCGCGCCTTCGCCATCACCGGGATCGTCACCGCCTCCTTGATCGCGGCGACCAGCTCCGGCGGGCTCATCCGGGCGACGCCCCCCTCCTTGCGGATGTCGGAGGGGACGCGCTCCAGCGCCATCACCGCGACCGCCCCGGCCTCTTCGGCGAGCCGCGCCTGCTCCGGCGTGACGACATCCATGATCACCCCGCCCTTCAGCATCTGCGCGAGACCCTTCTTGGTCGCCCAGGTCGACTTCGCGACGTCGTCGCTTGCGTGACCGTTCGCGGGCATCCCCGTACCATTCCCTGTCTGCATTCACTTGCCTTTCTTCATCGCCACATCGCCCACGCCTTGCGGTGAGCGTATAGCTCACAGGGTAGGCGAGAATGCCGCCCAGCGGGAGGGACAATTCGAGGCAAAAAAGCGGGGGGCACGAAGAGGAGTTGCTGCGTATGGGCGATGGTGCCGCTTGACAAGCGCGCTCCGCGTTCCTAGTGTTGGGCGAGAAGCATGACGAGATGAGTATCAGGCGCGGAGAGGCAGCAACGATGGCCGAGCAAGAGTGGGTCCTGGTGGTGTATCGCGTGCCGACCGAGCCTGCGAGTCGTCGAGTGACGATCTGGCGCGATCTGAAACGCCTCGGGGCGCTCTACTTGCAACAATGTGTCTGTATCCTGCCACGCCGCGACCCGGTACAGGAAGAGCTTTCCCGGATCATCGCGAAAATCCCGACACTCGGCGGCGAATACACGCGCTTCGACATCCCGCAGCTGCCCGCCGCCGACGAGGCGAAGATCATCGCCGCCTTCCGCACGCTGCGCGACAAGGAATATGCCGAGATCGTGGAAGAATGCGAGACGAAGTTCGTTAAAGAGATCGAGTTCGAGCATTTCCGAGAGAATTATACCTTCGAGGAGGCGGAAGAGATCGGGCAGGATCTCGAGAAGATTCGCCGCTGGTACGGGCGTGTGGTCGAGCGCGACTGGTTTGCGGCGGCGGGACGCGCGGCGGTCGAGGAGCGGATCGCGCGATGCCAGGAGTTGCTGAACGACTTCGAGCAGATGGTCTATCGCCGCAATGGCGATGACGACCCGCAGCAGGCGCTCGCCCTCGGCTCGCTCGTGGCGGTGCCGCCGCCAGAAGAGTCCGGTAACTGACCGTTGTTGCCGCGCTCGAAGCACGGCAAGGTCGCCGCACACGTCGGTGTCCCTATAGTGCCGGTAGCCCGCCCATGACAACCATGACGAAGAAAAGCGTTCGGGCCAATCGGGAGGAGCGCAGTAGCGTCCCTCCCGATCTGGTGTATCGGAGCTTCGCCATCCCGACGCCCGAAAATTTAACGCTCCCTTAAACACATTTTTACATCCTTAACCTTCTTGGCCCCCCTGCCCATGTTACGGTAGTAGCGATGCAACAGGTGTAGCATCAACACGTACGGATGGGACAGATGGGCTGTCGCGCGCAGCGGCAGCGGGGGAGGCAGCGATGGACCAGCACGGGGACAATCCCGTTTCGAGGCCGCGTCTACACCGCCGCACGCTCCTCGGGGGGTTCGCGATCGGGGCGGTCGGGGTCTTGCTCGCCGCGTGCGGCGGCACCGCACCGGCCACGTCGGCACCGGGGGACATACCAACCGCGACCACCAGCGGCGTGGGCGCGTCGGCACCGACGGGCACCGCCAGCATCGCGAGCGCGACGACGGGAGCGTCTCGCACCGCCGCGACGACCGGGGCCATGCCGAGCACACCCGTCGCGACGCGGCGGACAGCGGCGGCGCGCGGCGAGTTGCGCTTGGCGCTCGGCTTCGATTTCCCCGCCAAGATCGACGCGCTGAAGGACACGCACATGCTCCCCTACGGGATGCTGGAAACGCTGACCCGGCAGACGCCGCAGAATACCCTGGAGCCGTGGCTGGCCGAGCGCGTCGCCAGCGTCGACCCGACCACCTGGCGCGTCACCCTGCGCCAGGGCGCGAAGTTCTGGGATGGCTCGTCCGTGACCGCCGATGATGTGATCGCCGCCTTCAAGAAGAACTGGGACGCCTTCCCCGATGGCAAGGGGATCATCAGCCCCGATACGCAGATGACCGCCATCGATCCGCGCACCGTCGAGTTCAAGACCCCCGCCCCCTCGGGCATCTTCCCCTACGCCCTCTCGCTGACCATCTTCGCGATCCACAAGCCGAGCACGGCGGGCGGGGCCGATGGGGGCGTCATGACTGGCCCCTATCGCCCGACGAAATTCACCGTGGACAACGAGCTGATCGTGGAGCCGTTTGCCGATCACTGGAGCGGCACGCCGCCGATCGCCCGGATCAGCATCCGTTATGTTCCCGATCCGAACGCGCGCATCCTGGCCCTCCAGGCCGGCGACGTGGACATGCTCTACAACTTCCCTCCCGAGAGCATCAAGGGTTTCGGGGGGGACATCGTCGCGACTGCCACCCCTTCGGGGCGGGTCGATCTGATCAACCTCAATCTCAACCGCCCCCCCTTCAGCGATCGCGCGGTGCGCGAGGCGATGTCCGTTGCCATCGACCGCGCCACGCTGAACACCGTCGGCCTCGATGGGCGCGGCACGCCCCTCAACACCCTTTTCCCCACCGGGGTCGGCTACGAGACGGTGCCGCTCCAGGGGACGGATGTCGCGCGGGCGAAGCAAATCCTTGACGAGGCCGGCTGGCAGGCCGGGTCGGACGGAATCCGCGCGAAGGGCGGCCAACGCCTCGCCTTCACTCTTCTCAGCTACCCGGGCCGCGCCCAACTCACCCCCTATGCCGTCTCGATCCAGAGCCAGTTGAAGCCGATCGGCTTCGATGTGCAGGTGAAGGAAGTGCAGAACGTCACCGATGTGACGAAGACCGGGGATTGGGACGCGACGATGAAGTCGAACAACATGCTCCCGACCGGCGATCCCCTCTACGAGTTGAATCGCCTCCTCGGTAAGGGCGGCGGCGACAACGTCGGCTTGTACAACAGCGCCCAAGTCGAGACCCTGCTCGCGCAGCTGCGCCTCGAGCTCGACCCGGCACGGCGACAGGCGCTCTCGAAGCAGATCCAGGAGGTTGCGAAGGCCGACGTGCCGGACCTTTTCCTGGTGGTCGGGCCGATCACGACCGCCTACAAGCGCGGGAAGGTGCTCAACTACACGCCCCACCCCAACGATTCGTACCTGATCACGACCGATCTGGCGGTCAGTTAGCGCGGCGGAGGGTCCGATGTCACACTTTCTCGTCGCGCGCATCCTGGCGATCATCCCGGTCCTGCTCGTGATCTCCCTCCTCGCCTTCGGCTTGGAGGCGATCACGCCGGGCGACCCGGCCACCCTCCTCCTGCTGGCGAGCGGGGTGGAGACGATCACCCCCGAGGCGGTGCAGGCCAAGCGCGCCGAACTGCACCTCGACGACCCGCTGCCGGTCCGCTACGCGGACTGGCTGGCGGGGGCGATCCGGGGCGATTTCGGGCGCTCCTTCCGCTCCTACGAGCCGGTGACGAGCCTCTACCGCGACCGATTCGGCGCGACCGCGCTCCTCGCGCTCTGCGCCGCCGCCTGCGGCGCGCTGATCGCGATCCCGCTGGGTACCGTCGCCGCGTACCGCCGTGGCGGGGTGCTGGACGTGATCGCCCAACTCCTCGCGGTCGTCGGCTCGGCGGTCCCAGGCTTCTGGGTCGCGCTGATCGCGATCTACTTCCTGGCCGCGCGCCTGCACTGGCTGCCGGTCTTCGGGACGCTCACCCCGCGCGGCATGTTGATGCCGGTCGGCGTGCTCGCCCTGGCCCACACCGCCACGCTCACACGACTGACCCGCGGCGCGGTGCTCGACACCCTCGGCCAACCCTACGTGACGGTGGCGCGGGCGAAGGGGCTCTCCCTCCTTGCCATCGCCCGCAAGCATGTCCTGCCGAACACGCTCGTGCCGATTCTGACGGTGCTGGGGCTGGAGACGGCCCATCTGATGACCGGGGCGGCGGTCGTGGAGTATGTCTTCGCCTGGCCGGGCATCGGCAAACTCGCGGTCGATGCGGCGCTCGTGCGCGACACGCCGGTGATCGTCGGCTTCGCGGTCGCGGCGGGGCTGATCTTCGTCACCCTGAACCTCGTGGTCGATCTGGCCGTGGCGGCGGTCGATCCGCGCGTGAGGAGTGTCTGATGGCGGCGTATCACCGGGTCCGCGCGGGCCTCGCGCGTTTCAATGAGTTGAGCCCGACCGGGCGGATCGCCCTGCTCACTCTCCTGGCTGCGGCCTTCGCGGCGCTGATCGGCCCCGGCCTGTGGGGACAGGGGGCGCTCGATCAGCATGTCGAACTCCGGCTCGGCAACCCTTCCCCCGCCCACCCGCTCGGGACCGACTCCTTCGGGCGCGACACCTTCGCGCGCCTGCTCCTGGGCGCGCGCTGGTCGCTGGTCGGCGCGGCCATCGTCTGCCTCGGCACCAGCGCGCTCGGTTTCATCCTCGGCACGCTCGCCGCCTTCGGCAACCGCGCGATCGACGCGACGATCGGACGGCTGATCGAGGCGCTGCTGGCGCTGCCGGGACTCGTGGCGGCGCTGGCGCTGACGGCGGTCCTCGGCCCCTCGTTCCCCGATCTCCTGCTGGCGTTGATCGTCACCAGCTGGCCGTCGAGCGCGCGCATCTTCCGCGCGCTGATCCTCCGCGAACGCGGGGCCAGCTATGTCGAGGGGGCCATCGCCCTCGGGGCATCGCGTTGGCGCATCGTCTTCCGCCATATCCTGCCGAACATCTTCGGCCCGGCCCTGGTGCTGGCGACCGCAAACTTCGGCGGGGTCATCCTGGGGCTCGCCTCCCTCTCCTTCCTCGGCCTGGGGATGCAGCCGCCCACCCCGGAGTGGGGGCGGATGATCAACGACGCGCGGCCTTACTTCCAGCGCTATCCGTGGCAGATGGTCGCGCCCGGCCTCTGCATCGCCCTGACCGTGCTCGCGGTCAACCTGAGCGGCGATGCCCTGCGCGATCGCGTCGCCGGGCAGCGCCATCGTTCCGCAACGAGCCGTGGTGGCAAACGGCGGCGCGGCGCACGACGACCCGATGGCACACCCGCCCTCCTCCGCGCCGGGCACACGCGCTTCCGACGCCGCGCGCAACCGCCTGCCCGCCCCGACTCGCTCCCCGGCACCCGCGCCTGATCGGCGCGGCGGGCGGGCGGGCCGCCATCAGCCGAAGTGTCGTGCGTCGTCGTGTTACGGGGAGGCCCCGGTTGAGGCCCCGATTACGGTAAGGAGGGAGAATTTATGACGACAAGTGCCGTATTCCTGGTGCTTGCCTCGTTCCTCGCGTGTGCGGTGGAGATGGTGGAGGCGCTGACAATCGTGCTGGCGGTCGGCGTCACACGGGGATGGCGCTCGGCACTGATCGGCGTGGGCACCGCCACCGTGGCGCTCGCGGTCGTGGTGGTGGCCCTCGGACCGCTCCTGACCCTGATCCCGATCGACGCCCTCCGGCTGGTCATCGGCGCGCTCCTCCTGGTTTTCGGGCTGCAATGGCTCCGCAAGGCGATCCTCCGAGCGAGCGGGCATAAGGCGCTGCGCGATGAAGCGGCGCTCTACCAGCGGGAACTCGCCGACGCGCGCGGTGCCGGGCGCGAAGTGCGTGCGGGGATGGACTGGTATGCCTTTACCCTCTGCTTCAAGGGGGTCTTCCTGGAAGGCCTGGAGGTCGCCTTCATCGTCCTCACCTTCGGCAGTTCGCAGGGCAGCATCCCCCTCGCGGCCACGGGCGCGATCATCGGACTCGTGCTGGTCGGCGTCGTCGGGGTGGCGATCCATGCGCCGCTGAGTCGTGTCCCGGAGAATGCGATGAAGTTCGCCGTGGGGGTCATGCTCACCACCTTTGGGATCTTCTGGACGGTCGAAGGCGCGGGCATCGCCTGGCCGGGCGCGGATGTCGCCATCCTGGGCATCCTCGCCTTTGTCCTGCTCGCCGCCTTCGGGAATGTCGCCCTGTTGCGCGGTCGGCGAGCGGAGTCGGACACCCCCGTTGTCGCGCATTGAGTCGCGCATGAACAGGAGGAAGTATCATGCAATATCTCACGGACTTCGCGCGTTTCTGGTACGACTTCATCGTCGGCGACGATTGGACGGTGGCCCTGGGTGTTCTGGTCGCCCTGATCGCGACGATCGTCCTCGCCCGCGCCGGTCTGGCGGCCTGGTGGCTGATGCCGCTCGCGGTGCTCGGGCTCCTCACCTTCTCCGTACGCCGCGCGGCGCACTAACGAAGGACGGGGGGTGCTTGGACCGCGATCCGGGCGGCACATTACTGCCACAGCGCCGGTCCGAGCCGGGCGGCGGTGCGTGCAGGCGGGGAACGGATTAGGCGCACCGGCCTGTCATGCTCGCTACGCCCACTCGCATGCCCTTCCACGTTGCCCGCGTCGCCCACGTCACCTACTCCCCCGCTCGTCCTAGTACTACAACGAGAGAACTCATGTGCTATATCCTGCCAGACAGCGAATGCGGCGGCGACGGTGGGAGTGATAGGCGGCCAGCTTGCGGCGTTGCT
>JAABUM010000557.1_pt1 | contig 63930 bp, 43 predicted proteins | sample 5559161 | NCBI WGS metagenome assembly JAABUM01 (sample SAMN10711868, study PRJNA513369) | rock metagenome | isolation source: Antarctica rocks | place: Antarctica: Victoria Land, Siegfried Peak nord
GCCGCTCTCCGGGTCATTCACCGCTCCTTGGCCGCTGGTTGCCGCATCAACCGCCGCAAAACGAAGCCTAATACCTACCAGTTGCTCCAAGATCCCGACTTGGTTGCCTTAGGTTGATGCCTATGGGCGCTTGGGAGCGGGTCCCCCGTCAGCTTCACCGATAGCGACGGGAATACCCAGGCCAGCGCCTACGCGGCGACGATCGACTGGGGTGATGGGAGCAGCTCAGCGGGGACGATCACGGCCAACGGCAGCGTGTTCACTGTATCTGGGAGCCATCCCTATGGCGAGGAAGGAACGTTCCCGATCACGGTGCAGATCACGGACGCTGACGGCAGTGTCGCCACGGCGAGCAGCAGCGCCACCGTTACAGACGCGGCCCTCACCATCACCCAGAGCGCCACCAGCGCCATCGGCCCAGGCGGGGCCATTGGAGCCACCTTCACCGATGCGGACGCGCAGGGGACGGTCACCGACTATACGGCGCTGATCGCCTGGGGCGACGGCGCCGTCTCCGCTGGGTTTATCGCGAAGGACCCCTTCAGTGCGGGCTTTGCCGCCGGCAGCACGCATCGTTATGCGCGCCAAGGGAAGTACGTGGTGACGCTGACAATCCGTGACAGCGGGGGGACCAGCGTGTCCATAACCAAGTTGATTGTCATCCGTTAAGAGCACACTCCGTCACGATTTCGGGGGCTGAAGAAGAGCCAGGGAGTTACTGCCCGTTAGACGACTGTACGACAAAAAGGTACGACGATGAACAGAGAGAAAGGTACGGTATGACCATCAGGACGGTCGTGAGCGTGATCGTTGTGTGTCTGGCAATCGCCAGTGTAGCCGTCGAGGGCCCCGTGCGGGCCGCCCCCTATTTTGCCGTCACCAGTACCCGGGATGCCGTGGACGCCACACCGGGTGATGGTCAGTGTGCGACGGTGGCCGGAGAGTGTACGCTGCGCGCGGCGATCCAGGAGACCAATGCTCTGCCCGGCGCCGATACGATCGTGGTCCCCGGGGCGGTGTACATGCTGACGATTCCCGGTCCGGGCGAGGATGCCGCGGCCACCGGTGATCTGGATATCACCGGTGACCTCACGATTCGTGGCGCTGGACCGCACGCCACGATTGTGGACGGTGGCGGTCTCGACCGCGTCTTTCATATTCCGGCGCCCGTCACGGTGACGATCCAAGGCATGACCGTTCGTCACGGCGCTGTCGCGGCACAGAACGACTCAGGAGGCGGCATCTTCAATGGCAAAGTGAATCAGAAGGCTGGCTTTCTCAAGCTGATCAACGTGACCCTCACCGGCAACACGGCCCTCTTCGGCGGGGGTCTTATGAACGGGTGGGGCGCGAGCGCCATGCTCAGAGGCGTGACCGCCAGCATGAACTCGGCCGCGTATGGGGCCGGTCTGTACACCCGCGACACCGGCACGGTGCGCGTCTTCAACAGCACATTCAGCAACAATACGGCGTCCGCGGGAGGAGGGGGCATTGACACCTGGTTCAATGCTGATGTGAGCCTGACCAACGTGACCATCGCGCGGAACTCGGCGGTGATCGGCGCCGGCATTAACCGTGAAGTCACCACGCGTCTGGTGACGCTGGCGTCGACCATCGTGGCTGACAATGCGGGGGGAAACTGCGCGGGCGTTATCGTCTCGGCCGGCTACAACCTCGCGAGTGACGCCACCTGTTCTCTCACGCAACCGACGGATCTACCGCGCCGCAATGCGCTGCTCGGTCCGTTGCAGGACAATGGAGGCCCGACTCCGACACACGCTTTGCTCACTGGCAGTCCTGCGATAGACGCGGGCGGCACAGCGACCTGCCTGTCTACGGACCAACGCTATTATCTGCGGCCAACGGATGGGAACGGAGACGGGATTGCAGCGTGTGACATCGGGGCGTACGAGAAGGGATAGTCGCCCTGTCTTGGCGGAAGCATTGGGTTTCAGTACACGCCCCGCCGACTGCATAGCCATTCCCCACCCGATACACAGAATTGCTGTCAGTTGGCCCGTTTAGTACCACTTGTATGCCCGGTGGGTCCATCAGTGCGCTGTCATTCCCCACTTGGCAGCTAGCCGTGATCACTGGGTACCTGAGCACGCAACCCTCCAGCCGCAGCGTCACCAGCGCTGCATTGAGGGATCCATGTAGGGGCGTCCCCCCGCGCCCGGTCCGGCCTGGGTGTGGAGGGCGCCCCGATCAGGGCGCGAACCCCTTACGCGACGATTGCTCAACGATTAGCCGGTCTCTCCCAAGTGTTCTTGCGGCACTGGTCGGCGCACGAGGGCTCCGGCGTTGTGGATCCGTCCATCCCACACCCCTTCCTGTTTGATGGTGGCGATCACGTGCTCAGCCTGATGCAGCTGTTGTTCGTGCGCCTGCCGCGCCCGCGCAAACCGCCGGGTGGCCCCCAGGGCTACCACCGGGAGCCGCAGGTTGGTGGCCTTGTTTTCCCACGTGGCGAGATGCCACCGGGCAGCCCGTGGCGTGGGGGCAGGTCGGGCAATGCGGCGCCGTGGCTAACGCGCTGCCGCCGGGTACGCCGCCGCGTTGTCGCTGCCCGCATTGGCGCGCTCCACCCGCCAGGCCGGTGGGTTGGCCGCGTCGTAGGTCAGCACGGCGAACTGGAACGCCTGTATATAGACAGTGCGTAGGCCCAGGCCCCCTTTGCTCACCGTGGCCTTGAGCGCCGGGGTGATCGGCAGCCCCAGGTCGTGCAACCAGCCACCGGGGGTCGTGGCGTGGTTGGTCAGGTAGGCCCAGAAGTAGGCCGGCACGATGTGCCCCGCCGTGGTAGAGCCAGGGAGGGAGATAAAGGCGCTGCCATCGTGGCGCACGGCTACGCCGCCATGGTATCCCGCCGAGGCTGGTGTCTGGCCAGCCAGCCCTACAAAGCTGTGTAGCGCCCTGTAGGTCAGCGTGGAGCCATTGCCACCGACGGCCAGGGTGGATTGGCCGGTCACCAACTCCCCGACCACTGCGCCGAAGGCGATCCGCCAGTTGCGGTTCGTGGTGGTTGTGCTGTGATCCTCCAGCCGCCCCTTCTGGAAGTATTGGCAGGGCAGCCCGCCACACCGGGCCAGTGGGCCGATGGGCTGGCCCAGCAGGCGCGGCGCATTGACCGCCGCATAATAGGCGGTGAACGGCGCAGCCACCGACCAGGCCCCCGGTGCGATCAGCCGCCATGCCGAGAGTGAGTGGGCGCCGTCGCCGCTGAGCAGATAGCCAGCGGCCGCCAGCACGCGCAGCCGCGAACCCAGGTCGGCGGCGCCCGGGGCAAACCGCTCGAAGCGCTGGCTGTCGCCCGACGCCCACACGCTGGCCGGCGCCGCTGCATTAGAGACGGCCACGTAGAGCCGGCCGGTCAGGCTGTCGAAGCCCAGGTCTGTCGCCGCCGCGCTGGCTGGCCAACCGCCGGCCACGCGATGCCAGGTCTGGCCGCCGTCCGTGCTGTGGTCCAGTTGGCCGTAGCCCATCAGCGACCAGGAGGCCCAGCGCTCGCCTGGCCGCCGGGGGTTAATCGCCACCACGTCTACCCCGGCCAGCGGCATGCCCGCGTCGCCCGCATCCTTGAAGGTAAGCCCGCCATCGGACGACTGGGCTACCCCTCCGCCATGGTAGACGCGTAGCCCGATCAGCACCTCGTTGGGGTTGATCGGGCTGACCGCCACCGACGTCACCGCCGCCTGATCGGGCGCGTAGACCATCGTCCAGGTCCGACCGTCGTCCACCGACTTGAGCAGATCGCCGCTGTTATAGGTGGGCGCGGCCACGGCGTAGATTGTTGTGGGCGTGGAGGGCGCGCGGATCAGGCTGCTCACGCCGGCCACTGTTTTGACCACCGTGGCGGTGAGTCCCCCGTCTGTGCCGCGGTAGATAGCCGAGGCGGTGGCGTAGACCAGCGTGCCCGCCGCCGTGGGGTTGACCGAGAGCGCCACGATGCCAGGCGTGCCATTCTGATGCGTCCAGGCGCCATAGGGCAGCGCCGTGGCCCGATACAGGCCGTTCGCCGTGGCCGCGTAGAGCGGCACGTGTTCTCCCGCGCCACCGAAAGCGCCCACCCGTCCCAGGGCCACCGGGCCATCGGCCCGCGCCGGTAACGCCCCGGCCACCAGCGCCCCAACCAGCAGAAGGGCGCCCAGGCCACCACATCGTCGCCCGAGTGTTCTCGCCATGACCTACCTTCTTTTCTGCCACCCCGCGGCGGACCAGGTTAATCGCTTACTCCGTGACACCCACAACGTGTGTTCCTCTACTGTCTATTGTGTACCCTGGACCGATCATTTGCTATGGGCGCCCTACGCATAGGTGGGCCAGACTGTCGCCGCGCCAGGTCAGTGAGGCTAAAACAGCCAGGAAACGCGGTCCTCGGTGGGGCAGTATAGGTTGGTGGAACCAACGTAACGGGCCGTAAAGGCGCCGCTGCGCCGCTACAATCGCATTTGACAACGGGTCCGGGGTGTGATAGATTTGTAAGGACAGTAGAAATACTGGCGCGGACGAGGAGTAGTAGGTTGCGCGGGTGGTCCTAGAGAGCCGGGGACGCTGGAATCCTGGCCGATCCTGACACCGAACTCACCTCAGAGCTGTGACGCCAAGAGCACCGACTAGTGGTTCCCCCCAGGAATCGGGTTGATGCGCGTAGGCGTTGCCGGTGCCCCCGTTATCGGGCATTGAGTGGACCGTCATTGTATGTCTCGCGTTGGCGCGGGTGGTGACGGTCAAGTAGGGTGGTAACGCGGGAGAGGCTCTCGTCCCTGGGTGACAGGGATTGAGGGCTTTTTTATTGCGGCGCTAGGCGTCTTCTCGTCCCTATGCTCACTGGCGTCATTTAACCTGGCGCGGGTGAGCATGGGGATTTTGCGTTTCCCGGCCACGCCAAACGTGGGTGTCGACGCCTACGGCTCGCGTGGCTCGCGGGTAACGGCGCTGACGGCGCCGTCAGCGATCAGGCTAACCACTTTAAGCAGGAGAGGGGGATCCCAGTGAAGCTAAACGGTGCGCGTATACTCTGTGAGTCGCTGCGGCGCGAGGGCGTCAACACGATTTTTGGCCTACCCGGGGGTGTGACGATCCCTCTCTATGACGTGTTTCCTGAGTATCCAGACCTGCGGCACATCCTGGTGCGTCACGAGGAGAACGCCGCGTTTATGGCCGATGGCTACGCCCGTACCCTGGGCCGGGCTGGCGTCTGCCTGGCTACCTCGGGTCCCGGGGCGACCAACCTGGTCACCGGCATCGCCAACGCTATGATGGACTCGGTGCCCCTGGTGGCGATTACCGGTCAGGTGGGTACGCCGGTTATCGGCAAGGACGCTTTCCAGGAGACGGATATCCAGGGCATTACACTGCCCATCACAAAGCACAACTACCTGGTGCCGCACGTCTCTCAACTGGCCCGTATGGTCAAGGAAGCTTTCCATATCGCTCAGACTGGCCGGCCTGGGCCGGTGCTGGTGGACATTCCCAAGGATGTGTTTCAGACGGAGTGCGACTTCTCCTACCCCGACACCCTGGACCTGCCGGGCTACCATCCGGAGATCGAGCTGCCCCTGCACGGCGTACACGAGGCCGCTGAGCTGATCGCGCGGGCCAAGCGCCCGCTGATCCTGGTTGGCCATGGCGTGATTCTGGCCAACGCCTACCCTGAACTGGCCCGCTTTGTGCGGAACACGGGCATCCCCGTGGCCACCACGCTGCTGGGCATCAGCGCCTTCCCTCGCTCGCACCCGCTCAACTTCGGCATGGTGGGTATGCACGGCTTGGCCCACACAAACCTGGCGGTCAGCGAGTGCGACCTGCTGCTGGGCATCGGTATGCGCTTCGATGACCGGGTGACCGGTAAGGTCAGCGCCTTCGCGCCCAACGCCAAGATCATCCACCTGGAGATTGACCCCGCCGAGGTGGACAAGACGATCAAGACGACGGTAGCCCTGATCGGCGACCTCAAGCGCAGCCTGAGCGAACTAAACAAGGCCCTTGAGGCCCGCGGCGCTGCCGGTGAGCCAGTGCGCATGCCCGGCGAGTGGGTCGGCCGGATCAATGCCTGGCAGGGTGATCGGACCAAGAGCCATGATTTCCGCAGCGATAACGTGGTGCTGCCTCCCTATGTGGTCAAGGAGCTGTATCGCCTGTCCACGCCGCCCACGATCATCACGACGGACGTGGGCCAGCATCAGATGTGGGCCGCCCAATACTTCAACTACGATGGCCCCAACACCTGGCTCAGCTCCGGCGGCCTGGGGGCGATGGGCTATGGCCTGCCCTCGGCGATGGGTGCCAAGGTCGCCCGGCCCGAGGCGACCGTGTGGGCCGTGTGCGGCGATGGTGGTTTTCAGATGAGCATCCCCGAGCTGGCCTGCTGCGTGCAGGAGCGCATCCCGGTCAAGATCTGCATCCTGAACAACCAGCACCTGGGCATGGTACGCCAGTGGCAGGAGCTATTCCACAACAAAAACTATGTGGCTACCCCGTTGTTTAGCCCCGACTTCGTCAAGTTGGGCGCCGCTTATGGGATCCCGGCCTGGAACGTAAATAAGCCGGGGGACGTCACGGCGGCTATTGAGGGTGCCCTGGCCACCGACGGCCCGGCGCTGATCAACTTTATGGTCGGCACGGAGGAGAGCGTGTACCCCATGATCCCCGCTGGCCGCACCATTGAGGAGATGATGGAGCGCACCGCCCAGTTTGAAGAGATGGAAGTATAGGTAGTCCACGGGCCCTGGTGGGCTGGCGGATGGCCGGTGGCCCACCGGCCAGCTCCCCACCCGTTCATGCTTGCGCGGGCAAGGTGAGCCGGGGGCGCGCCGTGGGCCTGTAGCTGGTGAAGGAGCCGTACCATGATGATGGCGTCTGCCCGCCACACGGTGGTGGCCTTGATGCAGGATCACCCTGGCGTGTTGAACCGTGTGGCCAGTATGTTCCGCCGGCGCGTCTTTAACATCGAGAGCCTGACCGTCGGGCATACCGACCAGTTGGGCATCTCGCGGATGACGATCGTGCTAGATGGGGCCACAACCGATGTGAACCAGGTTATCCTGCAGCTGAACAAGTTGATCGAGGTGATCAAGGTCCACGAGATCACCAATGAGCCGAGCATCTCCCATGAGTTGGCCCTGATCAAGGTGACTGCCACTGGGGCCACCCGCGCCGAGGTGCTGCAGATCGCTGGCGTCTTCCACGCCAGTGTGGTGGATGTGGCCGCCGATTCGGTGATGGTGCAGGTGGCTGGCTCGGGCGAGAACGTGGATTCACTGGTCGAGTTGCTGCGCACCTACGGGATTCGTGAGATGGTGCGCACGGGGGCCGTGGCCATGACCCGGGGCAGTAGCTCCCTGGTTGTGGACTCCTAAGCCTGCCCAGCGGCGCGGCGCGCCATCCTTGAACATCTCGGCTACCACTACCCTGGCGGGCGCCCACCACCCGTAGCCGCTCAGGGTCGTCGCTGGATGGCAGTGTTGTAGGGGCGTTCCCTTGTAGGCCCCAGCAGAGCGCCCATGAATGGCAGCGGTGGGTCAGGACATTCTTGGTGGGCGCCCGCGGCGGGTGGCGATACTGTATGGAGGGGCGTCCCCTTGTGGGCGGCCACCCCTGCCAGAGGACGCCGTGGTATGGTAGATCGGCGATGGATCTCTACGATTTAAGATGCGGTAGTGGTGGCCAGCCGGATGGCGCGGTTCGCGGCGTCCGGCGTTGACCACGTGGAGGAAAAATGGCGACGCTCTACTACGAGACCGATGGCGACCTGGGACGACTTCAGGGCAAGACAATCGCCGTGCTGGGCTATGGCAGCCAGGGCCACGCCCACGCGCTCAACCTGAAGGAGAGCGGCTGCGATGTGGTGGTCGGCCTGCACGAGGGCAGCGCGTCTCGCCAGAAGGCCCAGGCGGCCGGTCTGGCCGTCAGCGGCGTGCGCGACGCGGTGGATCGGTCGCAGGTGATCATGGTCCTGGTGCCCGACCAGGTGCAGCGCGCCCTCTACGAGAATGAGATCAAGCCAGCCCTCAGCGCGGGCAAGACGCTGATGTTTGCCCACGGGTTCAACATCCACTTCGGCCAGATCCTGCCGCCGCCCGACGTGGACGTCAGCATGATCGCGCCCAAGGGTCCCGGTCACCTGGTCCGCCGCGTGTACACCGAGGGCGGTGGCGTGCCCGCACTGGTGGCCATCCATCAGAACCCCAGCGGTGAGGCCATGGAGAACGCCCTGGCCTACGCCAAGGGTATCGGCGCGATGCGCGCCGGCGTGCTGGCCACCACCTTTCTGGAGGAGACGGAGACCGACCTGTTTGGCGAGCAGGCCGTGCTGTGTGGGGGCATTTCGTCGCTGATCAAGGCCGGCTTCGAGACGCTGACCGAGGCCGGCTACCAGCCTGAGTCGGCCTACTTCGAGGTGCTGCACGAACTCAAGCTGATCGTGGATCTGGTCTACCAGGGTGGCCTGGCTTATATGCGCTACTCGATCTCGGACACCGCCGAGTACGGCGACTACGTGGCTGGGCCCCAGATCATCAACGCTGAGTCGCGGGCGGCCATGAAAAAGCTGCTCGGTGAGATCCAGGACGGCACCTTCGCCCGCAACTGGATTTTGGAGAACCAGGCCGGCCGGCCTAACTTCAACGCGATGCGTCGCCACGACGCCGAACACCCCGTGGAGATCGTGGGCCGTGAGCTGCGGGCCATGATGCCGTGGCTCAAGCCCGTCTAGGCAGCGCAAGCGGCGCCGGGCCGGTGATTCATTAGCACCGGCCACCGAAAGGAGGACGTACCCCATGACCGACCACGACGACCCGCGCGCCGCTCAGGTCGCGGCGCCAGACGCCCAGGACACCCAGGTGCGCATCTTCGACACCACGCTGCGCGATGGCGAGCAGTCGCCGGGGGCCAGCCTGAACGCCGAGGAGAAGCTGGAGATCGCCCGCCAGTTGGCCCGCCTGGGCGTGGATATCATTGAGGCGGGCTTCCCCATCACCTCGCCCGATGACTTCGCCGCCGTGCGGCAGATTGCCCGCGAGGTGCCGGGTCCGGTGATCTGCGGCCTGGCCCGCGCCGTGCCCATGGATATTGATCGCGCCGCCGAGGCGGTCAAGCCCGCCGCGCGGGGCCGTATCCATGTCTTTATGTCTACATCAGATATCCACCTGGCCCACCAAATGCGTCGCAGCTATCAGGAGGCCATTGCCATGGCCCGCGCCATGGTGGCCCGCGCCCGCGCTCTGTGTGAGGATGTGGAGTTCTCGCCGATGGACGCCACCCGGTCGCGCGCCGAGTTCCTGTTCGAGGTGCTGGAGGTGGCCGTGGCCGAGGGGGCTACCACGCTGAACATTCCCGACACGGTGGGCTTCAGCACCCCCGACGAATACGCCGCGCTGATCCGCTCGATCCGCCAGAACGTGCGGGGGGCCGATCGCGTGGTCATCTCCACGCACTGCCACGACGACCTGGGCATGGCCGTGGCCAACAGCCTGGCCGGCGCGGTGGCCGGGGCGCGGCAGATCGAGTGTACGATCAACGGCATCGGTGAGCGCGCCGGCAACGCCGCCCTCGAAGAGATCGTGATGGCGCTCAAGACGCGCCCCGACGCCTACGCTGGCCTGACCACCGGCGTGGACTCGATGACCCTGTTCAAGACAAGCCGCCTGGTCTCCTCGCGCACGGGCATCCTGGTGCAGCCCAACAAGGCTATTGTGGGTTCCAACGCCTTTGCCCACGAGTCGGGCATCCACCAGGACGGCATCCTCAAGGAGCGCACCACCTTTGAGATCATGGACCCCCGGTCAGTGGGCATTGGGCAGACCACGCTAGTGCTGGGCAAGCTTTCTGGGCGTCACGCCATCAAGGCGCGCCTGCACGACCTGGGCTATGATCTCTCCGCCGAGGACCTCAACCGCGTCTTTGTGCGCTTCAAGGAACTGGCCGACAAGAAGAAGGAGATTACCGAGGCGGACCTGGAGTCGCTGGTCGCCGACGAGGAGCGGCTGGCCCACGAGACCTTCCGCCTGGAGACGGTGCAGGTGGTGGCCGGCGACCATTGCGTGCCCACGGCTACAGTGCGCGTGGCCATGGCCGACGGCAGCTCACAGCAGGGGGCCGCGCTGGGCACGGGGCCGGTAGACGCCATCTACAAGGCTATTGACGCGCTGGTGGGCGCCCCGGCGGGCCAGCCCCACCGGCTGCAAGAGTTCTCCGTGCAGGCCGTCACGGCGGGGATAGACGCCATCGGCGAGGTGACCGTGCGTGTAGAGGCCCAGGGGCGCACCTACACCGGCCACGGGGCCTCCACGGATATCCTGGTCTCGGCGGCCAAGGCCTATATCAACGCGCTGAACAAGCTGGCCCAGGACCCCGGTGGGGAGACCGCCCAGGAGCGCGAACTGCAGGCGGTGGCCACCGTCTAGAACGGGTCAGGAGCGTTCTTCCCGTTCTGCCCCGGCTACGTAGGATCCCGGGCAGGGCAGACATCGGCCTGCCCCGCCCGGGAACGGCTACGCCACCATCGGTGGGTGGACGCCCATTCCCCCTAACCTGCCGTGATTTGAGGAGTGCGCATGGACAAGAAGATCGCCGTGCTGCCTGGCGATGGCATTGGCCCAGAGGTGGTGGCCCAGGGACTACGGGTGCTGGAGGCCGTGGGCCTGGCCTACGGGCATAATTTTGCCTGCCAGGAGGCCCTGGCGGGCGGCATCGCCATAGATCTGATCGGTGTGGCCCTGCCCGCCGAGACGCTGGAGCTGTGCAAGAACTCCGACGCGGTGCTGTTGGGCGCCGTGGGCGGCCCCAAATGGGACAACCCCACGGCCAGCGTGCGGCCCGAGCAGGCCCTGCTCGGCCTGCGTGGCGGACTGGGCCTCTACGCCAACCTGCGGCCGGTCAAAGCTATCCCGGTGCTGTTCGACGCCTCCCCGCTCAAGCCGGAGGTGCTGGCCGGCACGGATATCATGGTCGTGCGCGAGCTGACCGGCGGCCTGTACTTCGGCAAGCCCAGTGAGCGGCGCGTCCACGACGGCTATATCGAGGCGGTGGACACAATGGTCTACACCGACCGGGAGATCGAGCGCATCGTGCGCCAGGGCTTTACGCTGGCCCGCAAGCGCCGCGGCCTGCTCACCTCGGTTGATAAGTTCAATATCCTGGCCACGGGGCGGCTGTGGCGCGAGGTGGCCACCCGCGTGGGCCAGGACGAGTTCCCTGATGTGACGCTGGAGCATATGCTGGTTGATTCATGCGCCATGCACCTGCTGCGCGCGCCCAGCCGCTTCGATGTGATCGTCACCGAGAACACCTTTGGCGACATCCTGACCGACGAGGCCAGTATGCTGGCTGGCTCAATGGGCCTGCTGCCCTCGGCCAGCCTGGGCGAGGGTGGCCGAGGGCTCTACGAGCCGATCCACGGCACCGCCCCGGACATCGCCGGCCAGGGCATCGCCAACCCGCTAGCTACGATTCTCTCCGTGGCCCTGATGCTGCGCTACTCGTTTAGCCTGGAGCGCGAGGCGGCCGCCGTCGAGTCAGCCGTGGACGTTGTGCTGAGCGATGGCTACCGCACCGCCGACCTCTACCGCGACGGCCACGGCGAGCGCCGCGTGGGCACCCGCGAGATGGGCGACGCCGTGATCGCCCACCTGCCCAGCGCCACCTGATCAGGCCATTGCCAGCGCTGGTAGGGGGGAGGCGCCACCTTGTTTTCAGCCTCCTCCAGCATGCTCAGGGGTTCTGAGAGGGGACACGTACACTACTACACGAGAAATAGGGCCTACATGGCAGTTCCACAAGGCTCACGCCACATCGCTGTGCTCTCGGATGTGCATGGCAATCTCATCGCCTTACGGGCTGTCCTCGCCGATGTCGCTGCTCTTGGGATAGACAGTGTGGTTGTGGCCGGAGATATGGTGAACTTCGGACCTGACCCTGATGATGTTGTCGATCTCTTGGCCGCCTAGGGCGCCCAGATGATCCGGGGCAATCATGAGCAGGACTTTGTTGCGCTCTATGGGACAGACGAGATGCCGGCGTCGTGGCGCACTAATCTCCTCACCATGTGCTGGACCATGGAGCGCCTCGGCGTCCAGCGCCGCGCCTTGCTGACAGCGCTGCCGGACCGGCTGATGATAGACGCCACCACCCTGGTGGTCCACGGATCACCACGCCATGTCCGTGATTCTGTTCTTGTCTCCACGCCGACAGAGGAGCTGGACACGATGTTCGCGGGTGAGGCGGCACGTCTCGCGTTCGTCGGCCACACGCACCGCGCGGCAGTCCGTCAAACACCGTCGCGCACCGTGATCAACGTGGGATCCGTGGGCTTTCCCATGGACGGGGATCCACGCGCTGCCTACGCCGTGGCCACGCACCAGGGGCACGAGCGAGCAGAAACGTGGAGCGTGAGCATTCGGCGTGTCCCCTTCGACGTTGAGGAGGCTATTGCTGCCTACGACAACGGCTGCAGGGAAGCGGACCCCATCTTTGCCACGATCATGGCGCGGATGCTACGCACAGGGCGGGACTACTTGGGTCCCTGGGTCCGCGTGAGTGCCGGCCTGGCTCACCACGAACGGCAAGAGGCGCTCATGGCCTACTTGGCGACCAATCCCTAGCGAAGATCCTCCTCATACGAGTAGAGCTGAGCTTACCCCACAAGGTAGCGCCGCCGTAGCAGTGTTGGATGTCCTGAGTTCGCGCCCTTCGGGCGCTCTGGTCCAGGCATGGGCGACAAGCACATGGCCGCCAATACTTATAGTCCCCTACTCTGATAGGACAGCGCGGCCTACCTGACCAACGCCACCTGAGCGGGCCATGCCTCAGCGCTAGTAAGGGAAGAGGATGTCGTGTCGCGTTATCAATGCTGTTCCAAGATCCTCTTCTACTCACCTGACGTGCTATCGTGTCGCCCGCGTTAAGGATGTAGGATATAGAGAGGACGGAATCACGAGCGCAACATCTGGGCGTACATTGGGTGCAAGGGTCTCTCCTCTGGCTGTATTAGGATAAGAGAGAACAGGATCACGAGCGCAACGGAGGCATAGTATGGTCGCTCAAGAACAAGCACGACAGGCCATGACCGTGGAGGAGTGGCGTGAACTGGAGCGGGCCAGCCGCGATAAGAAGCACGAATATCTTGATGGGACCGTCTACGCTATGGCTGGGGGGAGCCTTGCCCATTCGCGCATCGGCATCAATGTTGTGCGCGCTCTTGAGGATGCCTTAGGGCAGGGGCCATGTCGTGTCTACAATTCGGATGCCGCCGTACGTCTGTCACCCAGGCGCTACACCTACCCTGACGCAACGGTGACCTGCGACGAACGTGATCGGCCCACAACCCAGACAATGGAAGTGACAACGCCCCGCGTTATCATTGAAGTCCTGAGCGACTCAACCGAGGCGTATGATCGGGGACGGAAGTTTAGCCTGTATCGCGCGTGCCCCTCCATCTACGAATATGTTGTGATCGCCTCGACGGAGCAAGCGATTGAGGTCTACCGCCGCACCCGCCAGAGATGGGCGACCTATCAAATCTATGGGCCGGGTGACATCATAGAGTTGGAGAGCGTCGGTGTACGCATCCCGGTGGCAGCCCTGTACCGGCGCAGTGACGTCCCAGTGCTCGATGACCCAGTGGGCGAGGTGTAGCCGCTACGCGTCTAATCAGCGTGTTCGCGGAGTGTCAGTATCGGTCTCTGGGGCAGGGAATAGGTGCGGGCGTTTACCGGGGAAGGTGGTCACCCGGTGCGGGTTCGTGACCATGCCACTCTCGGCGATGGCGGGAGGGAGCAGACCGCTGGTCCATGCCCAGTGCCACAAGCACCTGCTCGCGGTGCTGTTTGTCGATCTGGATGGCTTCAAGCAGATCAATGATACGTGGGGGCATCATGTGAGCGATCTGCTGCGCGACGTGGCCCAGCAGCTACAGGCGTGTCTGCGGCAGAGCGATACGGCCGCACGGCTGGCGGGCGATGAGTTCGCGCTGTTGCTCCCAGATGTCCGCTCCCCGGACGATGCGGCGACCGTGGCCCAGAAGGTCCTGGCCACCTTTGGCAAAGGCGTGCGTGTGGGCGGCGACGCCCTCACCGTGAGCGCCAGCATCGGGATCAGCCTGTATCCCAGGGCGGGGCAGGATGGGGACAGCCTGCTCAGGAGCGCCGACGCGGCGATGTACGTGGCCAAGGCGCAGGGAAAGAACCGCTATGCATTCGCGGACGATGTCGTCCCAGGGAGTGATCACCAGCAGTGGGGCCGAGCACGAGAGCCTGGCGCCCGCCGCTAATCAGGAGAACGGACAGGCGGGCGCCGCGCTTTTGGCTGCACCAGCGGCGGAGTGTCAGGCTATAGCCACCCCCGCCGCTGCAGGTCCTGCTTGCCTACCAGGCCCAGTTGCACCTCATATTTTGTGCCGGCCAGTTCAGCGTGGTACTCCAGGCGTCCTTTCTCACACCACTGCACCAGGTAGACACGGCCTGTGCCGTCGTAGTTGGGCTCCCTCTCCGGTTCGGTGATGGGCGCGCCGAGCAGCGTGGACCCGTTGTGCGCTTTCCAGTAGGCCAGGAACCGGCCGGACAGGCCGTGGCCCGTGGCGCCAAAATAGAGGTGGCTCGCGGTGGAAGTGAACGGGGTCACGGTGGGGAAGGAGCGACCAGTCGTTAGCGTACGCCCCAGCGGCGCGGTGGTCACCCGCCCGCCGATCAGGTCCAGCCGAAAGCGATCGGTGTACTGGACGAGGTGGCCGCCCTCGGTGAATGGCTCGGTGCGCGGATAGCCAAACGTGTCCAGGCTGCCGTAGCGGCGCCAGAAGGCCAGGAAGGGGCCGCTAAGGTTATGGTTCGTCTGCGGAAAGAAGCGGGCGCCGCAACAGCCCGGCGTGGCAGAATCGGTGGGCACCGTCTGGATCACATCCAGGGCTAGGCTAGTCACGTCAGCGCCCGTGCCCAGCGCATCACCGCTCCAGTCGCTCCAGGTCTGGCCGCCATCGGCGGTTCGGTAGACACCCTGCGCGGTGGCCGCGTAGGCCAGGAACGGGTGGGAGGGATCGGCGACAATGCTGTGTATCAGGGTGTTGTGCAGGCCACTCGGCTGCCACGTGCTCCCGCCGTTTGTCGAGACGTACGCGCCGTTATCCGTGCCGGCATAGACGCGGCTGGGCTGGCGCGGGCTCACGGCGACGGCGGTCACGCCGGTCGAGCTGGATAACCCATTATCAAGCAGAACCCAGCTGTTCCCGCCATCTGTTGATTGAAAGAGGCCGTCACCAGTGCCGACGTAAATTACTGCTGAACTGCCCGGCGAGAGGGCGATGGCCTGCACGCTTGTCGACGAGGAGAGCACGTCGTCGCTCACGCTGGTCCAGGTGCTACCGCCGTCCGTGCTGTGATACAAGCCGCTGCCGTCGGCGCCCGCCCACACGCTAGCCGGATTACGCCCATCCACCGCCAGAGCGAGCACCGCCGCACGCGACGGCAGGCCAGTGCCCAACTGGATCCACGAGTCGCCGCTGTCCGTGGTCTGGTACAGGCCATCGGCCGCCCCCGCGTAGACCACGTCGGGCTGGCGGGGGTTCAGGGCCAGCGCGTTGATCGACGGGGTAAAGGGAGCGTCACTGGTGGCGCCGGGGGACTGCCAGTGGGCGCCACCATCAGTGGACCGCCAGAACCTGTACGTGGTGCCCGCGTAGAGGGTGTGGGTATCATGGGCGGCCACCAAGGCGCGGATGCTTTGCCCTTCCAGGTTCTGCCGGCTGCGCCAGTGGGCGCTCCCGTCGGCACGGAGCAGCGTCCCGCCCGAGGTGCCAGCGAAGAGCACCGGTGTCTCCGGCAGGCTGGCGGCTCGCGCCGGCTGCCTGCTCGCCTGTGCCAGGCCACTGGCCAGGCAGAGCCGAGCCACGAGAAGAGAGACAATCCACACCAGTGACCACCGTGTCCGCATGTTGTTCCCACCCTTTCCTCTGCTGCACCTTCCCCTACAGGGACAATTCTGCTTGTCCCGGCGGGCGTGCCGTCAGGTCCAGTCTGCGCCGTTCTGGCGCTGTTGCCCACGAGCAACCCACACACATACCTCACGCAGTTAAGGCGCCTTGTTGGTAGGGTAAGCGCGCCTACGTGCAGGGTGACGCGGCCATGCGTTACCCCTCGCCCAGGCGCAGCACACGGCTGAGTTGCAGGCGCAACAACAGTGCAACATGGGCGCTGAGCAGCAGAGCGAACACGAGCAGGATGGTGAGCACAAACTCAGCGATGGCTCCCCAGGGAACGACGACCAGAAACGGCGGCGTGGTCGCCGCCGTCACCGGCATGTAGGGGAGAAACAGCCTTGTCGCCAGAATGCCGGCGACGAGGCCGCTGCCAATGCCCATCCCCAACACAAAGAAATGTTCGTAGAGCAACCACCTCTGTGTCTGTCCCGCCGAGAAGCCCAACGCGCGCACGATGGCGAACTCCCTGAGCCGTCGCTGCAGCGAAAGGTAGGCGTAGGCCACGAAGCCTAGCAGCGCCAGGGCCAACGCGCTCAGGAACCCCAGTGAGACCACGCCGTAGATACCCGCCGTGAGCGGCGCGTCCTCCGCCGAGAAGGCGGGCGTCAGGCCCTGCTCGGCGAAGATCTGCCGTGGCCAATCGCGCGTGATCCTGAGCAGGCGATCAACTATTGCCTGGGACGGAGCGGTGGCCAGCCACACCTCGCTGGAAGCGCTGCTGTGGCTGGCATGCTGTAGATAGGCTAGGTTAAGCACCACGAACGGGGCCGCGGCCGGGTCGAGTGTGGGAAAATAGTGGGCGGTAGCGGCGACACGAGCGCTCACCGTCTGCCCATTGGCCAGCGTGACGCTAAACGAATCACCGCCGTGCAGGCCGGTCGCGGCCACGAATGCGTCGCTGACAATGGCGTTTGGGCCTGACCTCGCAAGCAGATCGAGCAAGCGGGAGAAGGGCTGGGTGGCGAAGTCGGCACGGAACCACATTACCGCCGCGGCCGTGCGTGGGTCAATCCCTAACACGGTGACCGCGGTGCCATTGTCGGTCACATTCACGCTATCGCTGGATGTCTCGAAGCGCAGCGCCGGGGTGGCCGCGCGGACGCCGGGGAGCCGCAGGTGATCGGTGAGCGGCAGGGTTTGATACTGCTTTTGGACGGCGTTATACTCGCGCAAGCGCAGTGGCGCCCCCGCTGTGTAGAGTTGCTGGTCGGATAGGTTGCTCGCTTCCACGCCGGCAATGGTGGCAGCGACAACGCCCAACGCCACTGTGAGGGCGCTGAGCTGCACCAGTTGCATGGGCTGGCGCGGGGCCCGCTGCACACCCTGCAGGGCCATCCGCGCGGGAGGCGCCGCGTAGCGCCGCGCCAGCCTGACGACTAGCGCGGCAACGCCTGGCAAGAGCCGGCTGCTGAACAGCGCAATAGCCACGACAAAGAGCAGCGGGGCCAGGACACTCACTGGGTCCTGCACGATAGCGGTGCCAACAGTGCCCGAGGTGATCGTCCCTTGGCGCGCCAGCACGGCAAGGCCATAGAGAGAGCAGGCCATGATGACCACGTCCAGGAAGAGGCGCTGCCAGAGCGGCCGCCGGGCCGAACGGGCCTGATCGAGCTTGAGCGCCACCAGGGAGCGCCGGCTCAGCCCAATCGCGGGTATGAACCCAGCGAGCAGGCCGAGCACCGCCACGGCGGCGGCCAGGAGGTAGGTAGAGGGGGACAGGCGCAGGTCGTAGGGCAAGCCACCGGTGAAGCGCAGCCAACCAGAGGCGTTGCCGATCAGGCGGCCCAGCGGCAGTCCTAGCAACGGGCCGAGCGCCGTGGCGACGAGGCCTATCATCAGGCCTTCCAGCGCGTAGAGCGTCCCGATCTGCCGCCGCGTCGCGCCCCGGCTGCGCATCAACGCGATCTCATCCGCTTGCCGATCCAGCGCCAGTGTGGTGGTGACGGCGACGGCGTAGAGCACGAGCAGCGCGATTGGAGCGACCAAGATGAAGAGGAGCACGGGCAGCAAGCTATACTGATCGAGGAACCCGCCCACGCTGAGCCCGAGCGAGGTGAGTACACCCGTGCCCGGGGCCAACGCCGCCAGTTTGCCGCTGATCCGCTGCAGCCGATCCAGCAAGGCCGGCGCATCGGCCAGATGGAGGGCCGCGACGTCGGTGCGGTAGCGCCAGAAATAGTCGGCGTTGAAGGGACGCGCGCGCGCCGCAACGGCGAGGAAATTGCTCAGGCGTAGCGCCACCAGCGAGCGATAGCGCGGCTGGGCCGCATTGATGTCCCAAAACTGGCTGGCGTCGTCGTTCGGCTCATACACGGCGACGACCACCAGGGGTGGTGAGACGCCCCCACCAGGCGCTTGCGCGTACACCAGGCGATCGCCCAGGCGCAGGAGCAGGCTCTGGGCCGTATAGCCTGAGATAGCGATAGGCCATGGGGCGCCTCTCGCCGGCTCGGGGGCATCAAGGGAGCCCGCCAGTACATGCACGTGTTCGCTTAACTGCGCGTAATAGTGCAGCGCCAGGTCCTCCAGGGGCGCTGCCCTCTGCCCGCGCAGACGGTGGGTGGGCATGGTTGCCGTGTAGGCATGAACGCGCCGATCCAGAAGGGGCAGGCCGAGATCGCGCCCGACCTGGTCGTTGATGTAGCGGTCGAGCTTGACGTATGTGGCATTGGACAGCGGCCGCGTGGTGTTGCCGATGGATAGATCCTGGTTGCTCGCGTCGCTGGCCAGACGGGCGTGCAAGATCGCGTCGCCCATAGCCGTGCTGTACAGTGAGACGCCGACTATCAGCGTCACCGCGAAGAGCACGCCGAAGAAACGGATCGCCAGCAATCCGGTTGCGCCGACGAAGCGATCGGCGCTAAGACGGCAGAACGCGGTGAGTTGATTCATGCTCACGTCGTAGTCTATCCGATCCCCCGCACCAGGTATAGCTAGTCGCTGCCTTCCAGCTCCAGTGTGACGTGTTCGGGATCGTGACGCCCGAGGGTGGTACGCTCATGGTGGCCTCCGGTTGTGTACAGGTAGCTCGAAAAGAGGCGCCCGACCGCCGAGCCATCCTGCCACAGGGAGGCGGTTGTCGCACACTGGTCAGGCCAATGTGATGACATACGGATGGGTGGGAGAGACCATCACAGTGGGGGGGGCTGTACCAGCGTGGGGGGTGTCCGCCCCACCGTACTCTGACGGGTCACCAGCCGGAACGTTGCGTCGAACCGTTGAGGTGGCCCAGTGCGGGCGCCCGTGATCCGTTGAATCAACAGATCAACAGCCAGATGACCAATCGCCGCCTTATCGGGCGCTATGCTTGTCAGCGGCGGCACGGTAAACTGGGCATCCTCCACATCGTCGAAACCAACGACCGCGATGTCGTCGGGGATACGAAAGCCCGCCTGGTGCAGCACGGAGATGGCGCCTATAGCTAGCATATCGCTAAAGCAAAATACAGCATCGGGTGGCTCCGGCAACGCCAACAGGGCGCGCATGGCCGCGGCGCCAGACCCGCGGCGCCACCTGGAGGCAAACGCCTGCAGGCGCTGATCCGCCACTCGACCGGCGGCGTTGAGCGCATCAAGGTAGCCCTGCAAGCGCATCCGGGGCGCGTTGGAGGTTGGGTGCTCTTGTCGGCCGATCACCGCGATGCGACGCCGGCCTAGCGTGATCAGGTGCTCAGTCGCCAGGCGAGCAGCGGCGACGTTGTCAATGACGACGTGATCATAGGGGCCGTCGTAGACGCGTTCGCCAAGAAGTACAGTGGGCGCCCGCGGGTTGACCATCAGCAGGTCCGCGGCGGTCAAGCATTGGACATCAAGGATCAATCCATCAATGAGATGGGGGCGCATGCCCGACGCAACCAGGAGTTCCTGTTCACGATCCCAGTTGGTGTAATCCAGCAGGACCGTATAGCCTCGGGCGGCGGCCTCGGCGACGATCACCCGGCCGACCTCGGTGAAATAGGAATTGGTCAGGTCGGGAATAGCCAGCGCCAGCACGCCGGTCGCCATCTTCCGAAGATGGCGCGCCGCTGCATTGGGCCGGTAGTTAAGCGCCGCAATCGCCTCAAGGACCTTTGCGCGGGTGTCCTCCCCAACACGCGCGGTTCGCCCGTTGGTCACGTTAGAAACAGTTTGCAGCGACACCCCCGCGCGGAAGGCGACATCCCGGAGCGTCACAGTCATGGCGTGTCTGTCCCGCTGACCATCCTACCGCCGCCTCGTACAGCATAGCCTGCCCTGTAGTTTAACGTTCCATCACCATAGCACCCTCTGCTGGGGATTGTCAACACGTCACTACAGGAGGCGCCAGGGCTCGTGAGTTATCGGTGGGCCGGCCCCGCACAGCCTCCGTTCTCCTGTGATACTGAGTAAGGGGTCGCTGGTGGGCCGACCTCCCCGTAGCAGGGTCGGCCGATCCTTGGATCATTGATGAGCCCTGACGGGAGGTGTCGTTGCGCGGCGCGTCACCCGGATAAAGTAGGCGCGGATCTGGGCAACGCGCCCTATTGACAATCCCCGGCAGAGGGTGCTATGGTGATGGAACGTTAAACTAAAGCGTTTAACGCTCCATCAGCGGGTGTGTCTGGACGCCGATGGGCAGGCTCGTTCGTGCCGATGTGCGGAGGTCAGCCGATCTGTTGTATACTCCCGGTCTGGCTGCTCGTCCAAGAGCGCACGGCAGGCCGTACTCTCCGACTTCTTCCCCCTTCGCCCATGAACCGTCGGCCTCGGCGGTGTCATCACCTAACACTAACGAAAGGAGGACACTAGGCCAAGCAGCGTAAGCCGAAGAGAGCAGACAGAGTGTGTCTCCCTCTTTACGGGTATCCCATATCTGTGGACATCTCACGGGGGGTATTCACGCCCATCTACCCCGTGCCATCGTACTATCTTAGGAGGTTCATCGTGGAAAACTCTCGCGACGCGGCGGCACAGGCATCCATCTCTCGACGTGATCTCTTGACGACGACGGGCAAGGTCGCGGCAGGCGTTGCCGTCGCTGGCGCGCTCACCCAGGCCCCAGGCGTATCACAGGCACTGGCGAGTAGTTCTCGCGCCAGCACAACACTTAATTTCCTGACTGGCCTCGGCGGCCCTGATGGTCAGACCATGCAGACGATGGTCAAGCAGTTCAATACGGAACATCCAAACATCACGGTCAAGATGCAGACTATCGGCACCTGGACGGCCTTTTATAGCAAGCTGCTCCCTGCCTTGACCGCTGGTAATGCTCCCGAGGTGTTCACCACGCACGTGCAGGAGATGCTCTATTTTCAGGACAAGGGCCTCTTCCTGCAGCTTGACGACCTGTTCAACGCCAGCATACCCAAGAGCGATTTCGCGCCGCTGGCGATGCAGTATGTCACATACCAGGGCCACACCTATGGTATGCCGCTGGACATACACGGGTGGGCCATGTTCATCAATCCGGCTCTGTTTGCCAAGGCTGGCCTGCCGGCGCGTTCGCCTAAGACAAGCGCGGAGCTGGTCAACTGGGCGCGCAAGCTGACTGTGGACAAGAGCGGCAACAACGGCCTGAGCCCCAAGTTCGACGGCGCCCATGTTGACCAGTACGGCATCGCCGTGGAGTGGCCGCTGGCAACCTTCCTGAGCACCCTGTGGAGCTTCGGTGGCAACACGCTCAGCCCTGACGGCAAGAAGGCCATGTTCAACACGCCGCAAGCCAAGGCAGCCCTGACCTTCTGGCACGATATGATCTTCAAGTACCATGCCGCGGCCAAGCCGGCCAGCACCACCACAACCGTGGCCTACCCCAATAACAAGCTGGCCATGTGGCCCAACGGCGACTGGATGCGTAACTACTTCCCGCTGCACAAGAACGTGCCGGTCAAGTGCGTGTACCTACCGCCCTTTGGACAGAAGGATGTGGCCTGGATGAGTGGGCACGTCATCTCCGCGCCGGCCGGCCTGTCAGGGGCCAAGAAGGACGCCGTCTACACCTTCATGCGCTGGCTCTCTACCAGGGGCCTGCAGTGGACCGAAGGCGCCGGCCACATCCCGGCGCGTATCTCGCAGCGCACCCAGCCCGCCGTGCTCAAGCTGTTCCCGCAGAGCACCTACGCCCCTGAGCTGGCCGAGATCGGCCATATCGAGCAGCCCAGCACCGTCTTCTTCGACGTGCAGGATGCCTACAGCGCGGAGATTGACGCGGCCATGAACGGCACCAAGAGCGTGGACGCCGCCCTGGCCTCGGCCCAGTCACGGGTGACCCGTGCCCTCGCCGGCGCGCATTAAGCGCTCCCGGTAACGCAATGACGCTGCCGGACCGGGGGTCTCCGCCGTCCGGCAGCGTCGTCCGACCGTCCCATGGGCCTTGCCATGTGCTCAACCAGGGTGGGCGAGGTGGGAGTGGCCGGATGCCCTGACGCTGGCCCTGTCACAATCCAAATCTAAGGGAAGGGGACTGCGATGAGCGTGGGAACCGCGCCGGCCCGCACGGCCGGCGCCGCGCGGCGCCGCCAAAGCTTCTGGCGCCTGCTGCCCAACTATCTCTTTGTGCTGCCGTACCTGGTGTTTTTCGCTGTCTTCGCCGCTGGCCCGCTGCTCTATACAATCTACATGAGCTTTTTCAACCGCCGCCTGTTCGACGTGACGTCGCCGTTCGTGGGCTTCGACAACTACACAACCCTGTGGAGCGATCAGCTCTGGCTGACCGTTCTGGGCAACACTGTGGAGTTCGTCATCGTCACGGTCATCTTGGTGACCAGTGTCGCCCTGTGCGCCGCGCTGTTGCTGCGGGCAGTCAAGCGCGGACAGGCCGTCCTGCGCGTGGTCTTTTTCGCGCCGACAGTCTTTTCAGTTGCTATCGTGGCGATCATCTGGGGTTGGCTGTTCAACACGGACTTTGGGGCGCTCAACTATCTGCTGAGCCTGGTGGGCATCCCCAAGATTGGCTGGACCTCTGACCCACACCTGGTCATGCCGATGCTGGGCGTGGCCACCACCTGGTGGGGGTTCGGCTTCCCCATGATTATCTTCCTGGTAGGGCTGCTGAACATTCCCGATTCGCTCTACGAGGCTGGCGCGATGGACGGCGCGAACGGGTGGCAGCGCTTCACGGCGATCACCCTGCCGCTGCTGCGGCCAACTATCCTGTTTGTGCTGGTCACGCAGATTATTGGGCAGTTCCAGGTGTTCGGTCAGTCCCTGTTTATTACGGCAGGCGGTCCGGGCGACTCGTCGCGCACGATCCTGATGTATTTGTATGAAACCGTCTGGCGCCACTTTCAGTATGGCTATGGGGCGGCGATTGCCATCACTCTGGCGTTGATTATGGCCTTTATTACAGCGATCCAGTTCGGTGTGCTGGGCCGCTCGTCGGAGGGATAGCAAAATGGCGCGCGCCATGTCTGTTGCCGGGACTCGTCCAGCGTCCCGTCGCCCTTTCACCTGGGGGCGGCTTGGCCTGTGGGTCGGTATTCTGCTCATGCTTATCCTGGTGCTGTTGCCCCTCGCCTATATGCTGTCGGCGTCGTTCACCCCCGAGTCGTTGGTGCAGCAGTGGCCTATCGTGCCCTGGCCGCGCGCGATCACCCTGGACAACTATCGGGATCTCTTCAACCAGCCCGATGTGTATCTTGGCCGGTGGTTCATCAACTCCCTGTTGATTAGCGGCGGCACGACGCTGCTGGTGGTGACGCTGTCGGCAATCACGGCCTACGGTTTCGCGCGCCTGCAGTTTCCTGGCCGCGACGTGCTCTTCTACATCTGCCTCTCCACCCTGTTGATCCCCTTCCAGACGACGCTGCTGCCGATCTACCTGATGATGCGGGCCACCCACCTGCTCAACACCTATTGGTCGATTATCCTGCCTCCGCTGGCGAGCGTGTTCGGGACCTTCCTGCTGCGCCAGTTCTTCCTCTCCTTCCCCCGCGAGCTGGAAGAGGCGGCGATCGTTGATGGGTGCAACAAGCTCTCCGTGCTGTGGCGGATCATCTTGCCCAACTCCGGATCAGCCCTGTCCGCCCTGGCCCTCCTGACCTTTCTGGGCAGCTGGAACGATGTGTTCTGGCCCCTGATCGCCCTGAGTGACCAGCAGATGTACACCTTGCCCGTGGGGCTGGCCCTGCTGAACGGTGAGTACGGTGGTACCCCTGGCCCGGGGCTGGGTATGGCCGCCGCCGTGATCGGCACGAGCTCGATCCTCGTGTTCTACCTGATCTTCCAGCGCCACATCGTGCAGGGCGTCACCACCACCGGGCTCAAAGGCTAGATGGCCTCGCTCTACCGCGGTGGCCTTGCCGCGAGCGCCCTCACCGTGGCTCTGGCGCTTGGCCTTACCTCGTGGCCTCCCACGATTGCCGGCGCGGGCGCCCGCGCCGCGCTGCCTCCCCTGCCAGAGACCGCAGCCTTGAGCGTGCCTCGCCCGGAGTATCCACGGCCCGACCTGGCGCGCGATGCCTGGCTTAGCCTCAACGGGGCCTGGGCTTTCGATCTGGACCCCACCGCCGTGGGAGAGGCCCAGCGCTGGTATCGCTGGGGGCTGGCCGGCGCCCCGCACCACTTCGCCGGGCGGATTGTTGTGCCCTTCCCGTGGCAGAGTCTGGCCGCTTTTGGGCAGGGGACGACGGCCTCGCCTACTGTGGTGAACGGTCCGCTGGCCCACTACGAAGGCGCCGTGTGGTATGCCCGTCGCTTCCGGGTACCCGCCTCTTTCCCCCGCGGCACCCGCGTCGTGCTCACCTTTGGCGCTGCCGAGCAGGCCGCGCGGGTCTGGGTTAATGGCCACTTTGCCGGGGCTCATGATGGTGGGTACCTGCCGTTTTCGCTCGATATAACTAACATCCCGCGCCCACGCCACGGCGACACGACCCTGGTGGTCCAGGTTACCCAGCCAGGCAACCTGACCGGCTATCCGCACGGCAAACAGGGTGGGTTCTGGTACAGCCGCTCGGGGGGGCTGTGGCAAAGCGTATGGCTAGAGGCGACCGGTCCGCTGGCCGTTGGGGCGGTGCGCATCACGCCCCATGCGCTGACTGGCCGCGCTGATGTCGCCGTGACCGTGCATGGCGCGGCCTTCCGGGTGGCGCGGCTGACCCTGGCTCTGACTGATCCTCTGGGACGCTACCTGACCACTCAGACGCTCACGCTGGATCGGAACACACGCCGTGTACAGGCCACCTTCGTCATTGCTCGGCCCCTCTTGTGGGACATCCCCCATCCCTGGCTCTATCATCTCACCCTCACCCTTAACGCGCGCGGCACCGCGGGAGACCTGCTCTCGCCAGATGTCGTCCACACCTACTTTGGCCTGCGTGACATCACGGTCGGTCATATCAAGGCGCGGGGGCAGCGCTACCCCTACGTCTTCTTGAATGGCCATCCTATCTACCTGATGGGCGCCCTGGACCAGGACTTCAATCCGTGGGGCAACTACAGCGCGCCCAGTGACGCCTTCCTTGCGGGCGACATCCTGCGCGCTAAAGCCCTGGGGTTAAACCTGCTGCGCATCCACATCAAGGCGCCTGACCCGCGGCTGCTCTATTGGGCTGACCGCCTGGGCATGCTGATCTGGGAAGAGCCACCCGACTTTGCCGAAGACGGCGCGTCGTTTACCCCGGCCGCGACCGCACGTTGGCTCGCCACCCTCAGGGGCATGATTGATCGCGATATCAATCATCCCTCAACGATCATCTGGGGCCTGTTTAATGAGGAATGGGGCACGGGTGACCTGCGCGCCCAGCCCGACCGTGTACGCTGGCTGGCCAGCGTCTATACCATGGTCAAGCAGCGCGACCCCACCCGGCTAGTGGTTGATCAGTCGGGCTGGTCCCACACCCGCACCGACCTGTTCGATCTGCACCAGTACGCGGCTGACTTCGGGACCTGGCGCAGCTTCCTGGACAGCATGAACGGGTTCCTCTACCCGGGCTCAGATGTTGTCTGTGGGTGTATCAGCGGCGCCAAGGACGGTTTCGTGACGCCGTACACCTATCACGACCAGCCCGTCTTGATGAGTGAGTATGCGGCGGGACCGTGGACAGGCGACTGGCCCAACAAGGACGATGAGCGGCCCGATGGGTTCCGCGACAACTCGGCCCCGTTTCGCTGGATGACCAATGACCTGCGGCTGCATCCCTACGTGGCCGGATATATGTACACCGAGTTCTCCGACGTGGAGTGGGAGCACAATGGCCTGATGCGCTACGACCGTGTGACCCGTCACTTCGGGTATGCTCCACCGGGCCTGTACCCTGGCTTCGCCGACACCTGGACTCCGCGCACAGTCAATGCAGCCGACTATCTGGCCATTGATCGGGCACCCATATTTAACGCTGGCCCTGGTCTGCCCATGGTCGTTCCGGTCTGGTTCAGCCACTTCGCGGAGACCCCGCTGCCACGCGGCGCCGCCGCCGTGCTGCACTGGCGCCTGGCCGGCTACAACGGCTCAGGCGCATGGCAGGCCGGGACCACGTTCAGCCGGATGGTCACGCTTGGCCCTGATCCTATCTCGCGCGTGGCGACGGTCACCGTGACCGCGCCCACGGCAGCCTTTGCCGGCGACCTGGCCATATGGCTTGAGACCGCCGGCCAGAGGTCCGCGCGTATCCTGGCCCGCAATGCCGTGGCCGTGATCGTAGCCCCGCCGGTGACACCAGGCCTCGCCGTCTCAGCACACCGGGATCGCGGCGGGCAACGACTGACCACCTTGACGTGGACCTTCGAGCCGGGTCAGTTCACCCAGGGACATTTTGACGGGGTGGGGCCCGTCCGCGAGGCGGATGGGCAGGCGATGTGGGGCAGCGGCAGCGGCTATGTGACCTACCGGCTGGGGCTGCCGTCTGGGGCCGCGGCCCTGCTCCACCAGGGGCGGCTCGTCGGCCTGCACTTCATCGGCGAGGCGGGCGCCCAGCGCCGCACCTCGGTCGTTGATCAGTCGGCGGCTCAGACCGATGATCAGGCCTGGCCGTCGGAGCTACACCTCGATCTGAATGGCGTGGCGCTGCTAAAGCAGCCCCTCCCCGACGATCCCAGTGATACCCGGGGCATCCTGTCGCTGCAAAACGGCTATCACTGGGGAGAGTATGGGTACCCTGTCGTGGTGCGGCTTGATCCTGGGGCCGCGCGGCTGTCCGGTGTGGCTGCCAGCCTGCGCCGCGCTACCGGGCAGGCCCTGACCCTGCGCGTGAGCGTGCCGGCGCGACCATCCTCTCCTGGTGGCGGGTTAACGCTCTATGGTGAGACGGTGGGTCGCATACCCACGGCGTTGACTCTGCGCCTGACCTTTGCCTCTCCATAGCCTGTACACACCGCGCGTCGCCTGGCCTCGGGCACGCCGCGCGCTTGATCGCCCCTGATGTGTGCGGCCAGCGATACTGCCCACGGGCCGCCCAGTAGATGTGCCACGAAGCACGCCAAGAAAGGACATTGTGATGGACCCAAGCACGTCGGAGACCCTCCACCCACGGCCCCAACTTGCCCGCGAGGGCTGGAGCGACCTGCGCGGCCCCTGGGGCTTTGCCCACGACGACGAGGATCGTGGCCTGGCTGAGGGCTGGCCCACGCAGGCCGCTCCCTTCACCCGCACCATCATTGTGCCGTTTCCCCCGGAGTCGCCGGCAAGCGGGATCGGCGAGACTGGCTTCCATCCGGTGGTGTGGTACCGTCGCACCTTTGACACCACCATGCACGGCGATGGCAAGCGGCTGCTGCTCCATTTCGGCGCTGTTGACTACCGGGCCACCGTGTGGGTGAACGGCCAGCTGGTGGCCACGCACGAGGGGGGGCATACGCCCTTCCGCGCCGACATCACCGCCGCGCTGGGGACTCAGCGTGAGCACGTCGTCGTGGTCCGGGCCGAAGACATGCCCGGCGATCTAGCCCAGCCTCGCGGCAAGCAAGACTGGCAGCCCGAGCCGCACCGCATCTGGTATCACCGCACCACGGGCATCTGGCAGCCGGTCTGGCTCGAAGAAGTCTCCCCCACGTTCATTGAGGACGTACGCTGGACCCCCGATCTTGATCGCGGCCTGCTGGGCCTGGCCATCTCCTTACGACGCGAGGACAGCGCACCCGCGGAGGTGCGGGTGCGCCTGAGCCTGCGCGGAACCGTCCTCGCGGATGATACCTACACCGTGCAAGGCGCGGAGCTACAGCGTGAGATAAGCCTTGAAGGCGTGGCCATGAGCCTGGGGGCCGAGCAACTTTATTGGTCGCCCCGCCGCCCGAACTTGATCGATGCCTCGATCACCGTGCGTGTCGGTGGCACGGTGGTGGACGAGGTGAGCAGCTACGCCGGGCTGCGTAGCGCCGCCGTGACCGACGGGCGCTTCCTGCTCAACGGACGCCCGTACTACTTGCGCCTGGTCCTCGAACAGGGCTATTGGCCCGAGTCGCACCTGGCTGCCCCCAGTGATGAGGCTATCCGCCGTGAAGTTGAGCTGGCCAAGGAGCTGGGCTTCAACGGTGTGCGCATCCACCAGAAGGTCGAGGACCCGCGCTACCTCTATTGGTGCGACCGCCTGGGCCTGCTCGTGTGGGGCGAGATGGCCAACGCCTATGTCTTTTCGCCCCGCGCCGTTGACCGGCTGACCCGCGAGTGGCTGGAGGTGCTGGCCCGTGACTATAGCCATCCCTGCATCGTGGCCTGGGTGCCGCTCAACGAGAGCTGGGGCGTGCCCAATCTGACCCGTGACCCACAACAGCGCCATTTCGTGCAGTCGCTCTACCACCTGACCAAGAGCCTGGATCTTACCCGGCCGGCTATCGGTAATGATGGCTGGGAACACCTGGTCGGTGACATCTACGGCGTACATGACTATGCGTTTGACGGCGCTGTCCTGCGGGAGCGTTACGGCACGCCCGAGGCGGTAGAGCGCACGCTACGTGAGGTACAACCTCACTACCGGTCCGTGACCCTGCCCGGCTACCGCCGCCAGGGCGAGCCACTGATGCTCACGGAGTGTGGTGGCATCAGCTCCCGCCCCGCCGCCGAGGAGCACTGGTTTGGGTATGGCACCGTCACCACCGCTCAGGATTATCTGACCAAATATCATGAGCTGATCACGGCGATCCTGGCCTGCCCTACCATTGCTGGCTTCTGCTACACCCAGCTGACGGACACGGGGCAGGAAACGAATGGGTTGCTGACGGCGGCGCGCGAGCCCAAGCTCGATCTTGCGGCGGTGCGGGCGATCACACGCTGGCCGTCCGCGTCCATACCCGGTGATATTACGACGCACATGCAGGAGACCCAGGGCGTCACGCCCTTCGCCGGAGCCTCCGGCTCCATGGGCGACATGGGGAGTGCCCAAGCCGATACGGCGTGATGACCCAGCGATGCCACGTGGTGGCCAGCAGTATGATAGTACGCGTGGATCGTGGGGCAACCGCTGCCACGGGTACGAAGATACTGCTGCCCCCCAGCGCAGGGCGCTGGGGGGCAGCTTGGCCGATGTGTTTGGCTACGGGGTAGCCAGGGTGTACACGCGGACGTAGTCAAAGTTGGCCACGAAGCCGGAGCCACCCATGGAGATCAAGCCGATTCGCGCGGTGGCGCCCAGGTTGTGCGTCCAGCTGCCGCCATGGACCCAGTGGACGCCGTCGCGGCTGCTATAGGAGGTGTACAGCTCTTCACTGCCCTGCGTCTTCTTGACGATGGTCAGCCAGGTGGTCAGGCCGGGAGGCCCTAGCACCGTGTTGCCGTAGCGCGGGTAGCCGGGGGGCACGGGGGAGAGCTCCTTGGCGAACTCGATCTGGCGCGTCTCGAAGTTGGCGAAGTGCTCCAGCTTGAGGTAGTTGTCATCGTCGCCGTAGATCACCAGCCCAGCCTGCACGAAGTTGTAGCAGCAGCCCTCGGGCGGCAGGTTAAGCGTGACCTTGACCTCGACCGCGTAGTCGCCTGGAGGGGTCGGTTCGACCAACACGGAGGCCGTGTTGCTGTCCACGTAGAGATCGGCCGCCTGCGTGTCGAAGTTAAAGCTGCCGTTGGCCACGCTGTAGGTAGTCGAGAGGGGCTGGCGCACCCAGCTCCACTGAGGCTTGAGGGCCGTGCCGTCGAAGTTATCCGAGAGGGCCACGATGGGGCGGCCCGGCCGGTCGGGATCGAAGTAGGTGGGCGTGTAAGAGCTGCGCTGGCCGGGCTGCGCCGCCGGCCCGGAGAGCGGCGTCGCCGAGGCCCACAGGCCGCCGCGCACCACCGGGTAGCCGCCCACGTAGTCCAGGGGGTCCAGCAGAGCGTGGCGCTTGGTCAGCAGCGGCGAGCCCGGGCTGCCGTCGAAGCCGGGCGCGGGGGCAAAGAAGGGCTGGTTGCGGTCCACGGCGTGGTAGATTGTCCATTCCTTGCCGGCAAAGTCGGTAAACACGGTGTTGTGGCCGGGGCCGACCCACTGGTTGCCGTTCATGCTGATCACGGGTGACCCGCCAACGCGCCCAACGGTCAGGCTGACGTCCTGGCGGTCCACGAACGGCCCGGTGGGGCTGGTGGAGCGCCCAGAGAAGATGCTGTAGCCGGTCAGGGGGCCGTTGCAGCAGTTGGTGGCCGAAACGAACAGATAGTAGTAGCCGGCGTGGTACTGCACCTCGGCCGCTTCATAGCGGTTAGGGATAGTCACCTGGATGGCGCTGTCCGCCGTGGTGGTGGCGCCATCGGCGGCCAGCGGGCGGACCTGGATGCCGCCGTAGTAGCTGCCGTAGTAGATATAGCTCTGGCCCTCGGCGGTGAGCACATCGGGGTCGAAGTCGTTGAAGAAGTTGCAGTCGCGCTGGCCAAAGGCTTTGGCGGGGTCGCCGTTGTAGCGCGGCTCGACCACCGGGGTGGGGTTAGCCGTCCAGGGGCCGGTGGGGCTGGCGCTGGTGGCCACAAAGATGGCGCTATCGCTGTTGCAGTTGGGGTCGGCCGTGCCGCTGATGCTGGGGACCACATCGGTCACCGTGTAGTACAGGTAGTACTGGCCGTTGCGGTACACCACCTCCGGGGCAAAGAGGCCAGCGTTGGGCGAACCGCCCGTGGGCACGGCGGCGAAGGCGTCGCCCACATAGGTCCAGTGGACCAGATCGAGTGAGCGGTGCATCGAGATATTGTGGAAGATATAGGTCCCGTCGGTGGCGCGGTCCTGGTCGTTCAGGGGATCCTTGGTGCAGTACATGTACCAATAGGCGTCGCCAGGTGTCCGGCCGCGGATGACTGTCGGATCAGGGCAGTCCTCGACCACGCCGTTGCCCACACCGGGGGCGACCATGGTCAGCGGATTAGTATAGGTCGTGACGCCGGCCCGCGCCGTGCGGGCCTGACTACCGTGGACCGGCGCCACGGCCAGCAGCGTTACCGCCACCAGCGTGCTGATGCTAACCCACCGCCTACAGGTACCCAACGTGTATTCCATCGTCTCCCCTCTCTTCCCTGGCCTCCTCGCCACGGTTGCGCCACCTCCGTCCCACCCGCAACGGTGGGACGCGGCGGCCCGGAGGATGAGCGCCAGGAGTAGATCCCCCTGGCCGATAGCCCGTGGCTGATGTGTCGCTCACCCGCCGTTGTGGTCGTAGGCTACCACGGGAACAGCGCCCGCGCAAGGGCGGCGCGCCCGCACGACCCTGACCTCTGGGACACGATTGAGGCAGCGCCCGCGCAAGCGCCGCGGCGCCCATCAGAGACCCCGGCAACTCAGCGCCTGGTCTCTGGGCTGCTTACGGCAGCCCGCCTTCTCCTCCATTGTTCGCTGCTCATCCCACACAATGCGCGGGGCCAGCAGAGTAGGCTATGATGACATGAAGCGCCGAGAGCACGCACAGGGGGAGAAGGAGAGCGCGGGCCATGCTACTGCTACACGTGCTTGCCTTCACCTGTGGCGTGCTGATCGTGCTGAGCACCCTGACCGCCGCCATGCGCACCTTTGTGCTGCCCCGCGGCGTGCCGGTGCGGCTGACCCGCCTGGTTTTCCTGTCTATCCGGGTCCTGTTTAACATGGCCACCCGCAAGGTGGATACCTACGAGCAGCGCGACAGCATTATGGCCCTCTACGCCCCAGTCGCGCTGCTGGCCTTCCCCGCCGTGTGCCTGCTGCTGGTGCTGGCCGGCTATATGCTGATGTTCTGGTCGCTGGGCTTCCCCACCTTTCGGGCGACCTTCACGGTCAGTGGCTCGTCGCTGCTCACGTTGGGCTTTGCCGCCGTGCCCACGTTGGCCACCACCGTGCTGGCCTTCACCGAGGCGGGTATTGGCCTGATCCTGGCCGCGCTGATCATCTCCTATCTGGCCACTATGTACTCCACGTTTCAACGACGTGAGGCCGCCGTGACCATGCTGGAGGTGCGCGCCGGCTCGCCTCCCTCGGCGATCGTCATGTTCATCCGCTTCCACCGCATCGGGCGAATGGACCACCTGCGCGACATGTGGATCCAGTGGGAGATCTGGTTCGCCGACCTGGAGGAGAGCCATACCTCCCTGCAGGCGATCGTCTTCTTCCGCTCCCCACAGCCTGACCACTCCTGGGTGACCGCCGCTGGGGCCGTGCTCGACGCCGCCGCGCTGGCCGTCTCCACGATTGACATCCCCCACGACGCGCAGGCCGACCTGTGTATCCGCGCTGGCTACCTGGCCTTGCGGCGCATCGCCGACTTCTTCGGCATCGCCTATACCCCCGAGCCCTTGTTCCCTCAGACGCCGATCAGCCTCAGCCGTGAGGAGTTCGACGCGGCCTGCGCCGAGATGGCCGCGGCGGGCGTGCCGCTCAAGGCCGATCTCGACAAGGCCTGGCAGGACTTCGCCGGCTGGCGGGTCAACTATGATACGGTGCTGATCATGCTGGCGCAGCTGACCATGGCTCCCTACGCGCCGTGGTCGTCTGATCGCGGATTGCGCGCTCAGCGGCCACCACTGCTGCCGCGATTCAAGCTGCCGCGATTCAAGCGGGCCCCGCGCGTGGGCCTCTAACCCCCCACCTCTCCACCCGGCGGATCGCGTCAACAGGAAGACCCCGGCAGTGGTGTGATCAGCCGCACCGTCAGACAACAACCCCAGGTTCAGCCAGTGGCAACAGAGAAGGAGAAGCAGCAGTGTCCAGCATCATTGAGGGCTACACGATCACCCGCTACGAATATCCGCGCTCCCGCGTCATCGGTGACTCGCAGGTGCGCATTGACACCCACTACTACGGAGCGCTGGAGGTGCGCGCATCCAGCGGCCATGTAGGCCTGGGCTTCCTGGGCGCCCTGCTGTATCCGCTGCCGCCCCTGGCCGAACTGCGGCGATCGTTTGACGCCGAGGTGGCCCCCGGCCTGGTGGGCCAGAACCCCTTTGCCCTGGTCAACCGGCTGGGGCGGCCGCGAGGTGGCAACATCCGCGGCCACATCTTCGGCCAGGCGGTCAACCAGGCCCTCTGGGACCTGCAGGGCAAGGAGTTGGGCCTGCCCCTCTACCGCCTCCTGGGCGGCACGCGCGACCGCGTGCGCGCCTACGCCAGCGGGCTGGACTACCACATGACCGACGCGGAGTACCGCGCTTTCTTCAAGGCAGCGAAGGAGCAGGGATTCCAGGCCTTCAAGATCAAGGTCGGCCACCCCGACCTACAGTGGGACCTGGACCGCCTGCGGGCGCTGGTCGAGACCGTGGGGCCGGGAGCGACGATCATGGCCGACGCCAACGAGGCCTGGTCGCCCAAGGAAGCCATCCGCCGCGCCCACGCCTACCACGACGCCGGGTACCCCATCTACTGGATCGAAGACCCCTGCCTGCGCGACGACTACGCCGGCCTGGCCCGTGTGGCCCAGGAGGTACACTTCACGCACATCAACAGCGGCGAGTACCTGGACCTGCGGGGCAAGAGGGCGCTGATGGAGGCGCGAGCGGTGGACATCCTGAACGTCCACGGCCAGATCTCGGACACCCTGCACGCCGCCTGGCTGGCCGCCGAGTATGGCATCCCCGTTTCCCTGGGCAATACAATGCTGGAGTTGGGCGTCCACCTGGCCTGCGCGCTGCCCGAGGCGGGGTGGCTGGAATACTCGTTCCAGGACTACAACCACCTGGTTGAGCAGCCGGTGCGCGTCGAGGCCGGCTACGCCATCGCCCCCGACCGGCCCGGCCACGGCCTGACCCTCTCCGAGGCCGCCCGCGCCGAATATGCCCGCCCCTAGCGGCCCGGTGCGGCAGCCCCGCGCGGCCGCCGGGACCCGGCGCGCCGGCCTGACCACCACTCCAGGAAGCGCAGGATCAGGTCTACGCCGATGGCCAGCACGCCGATGGCGATAGCCCCCGCGCCGATCTCCGCGTCGTTGCCCTGGTTGACCCCATCAAATAGCATGCGGCCCAGCCCGCCCGCGTCAATCGAGGCGGCCACGGTGCCGATGCCGATAATGGCCACGGCGGCGACGCGCACGCCGGCCAGGACCACTGGCAGTGCGAGCGGCGTCTCCACCTGCCAGAGCACCTGCAACGGGCCCATGCCCATGCCCCGCGCCGCCTCGACAACAGCAGGATCCACGCCGCGCAGGCCGGTCACGATGTTGCGCACCAGGATCAACTGGGCATAGGCCACCAGGGCAATCAAGGCTGTCTGCACGCCCAGCCCTTGCGAGGGCACCAGCAAAGCCAGCAGAGCCAGGCTGGGGATCGTGTAGACGGCGCCCAGTATGCCCATCACAGGGGTATTGAGGGGCCGCACGCGGGCGATCAGCACGCCCAGGGGCAGGGCGATCATCAGGGCGATCATCAGGGCGGCCCCGCTCATGCGCAGATGCTCCAAAAACAGCTCGGTCACCCGGTCCTGGTGGTCTAGCAGGTAGCTCATGCGCTTCTGGCCCCAGGGGCCACCCGGTGCAGGTCGGCCAGGTCCAGGCAGCCCACCGTCTGGCCCGACTCATCTACCACGCTCAGGGTGCGCGCCCCGGCCCCTAGCAACAGCGCGAGGGCCACCCGCAGGCTATCGTCCTGGCTCACCGTGGGGCTGCCCGGGTCGGAGGCGCCGCGTCGCATGATCTCAGCCACCGGGATCAGGCTGAGCCGGCGCAGCGCGTCGCCCGCGCCGACGAGTTCGGTCACAAAGGCGTCGGCCGGGGCCTCCAGGATTGAGCGCGGGCTGCCCGCCTGCACGATGCGCCCGTCGCGCATCACCACCAGCACGTCGGCCAGGCGCAGCGCCTCCTCCACATCGTGGGTCACAAACAGGACCGTCTTACGCACCTGCTGCTGGATGCGCAGCAGCTCATCCTGCAGGCGGGTCCGCGTGATGGCGTCAATCGCCCCAAACGGCTCGTCCATCAGCATGGTGGGCGGGTCAGCAGCCATGGCGCGGGCGATGCCCACGCGCTGCTGCTGCCCTCCCGAGAGCTCACGCGGCCGCCGCGCCCTGTAGTCTGCTGGTGGCAAGCCCACGATCTCCAGCAACGCGTCAACGCGCGCGGCGATGCGCGCCTTGGGCCAGTGCAGCAAGCGGGGCACCACGGCGATATTTTGCTCCACGGACATATGGGGGAACAGCCCCACCTGTTGGATCACATAGCCGATGCGGCGGCGCAACTCCGTGGCCGGCAGCGACCCCACATCCGTGCCATCAACGACGATGCGGCCCGAGGTCGGCTCGATGATGCGGTTGACCATCTTGAGCAAAGTGGTCTTGCCACAGCCGGAGGGGCCCAGCAGGACCACGAACTGGCCCTGGGCCACCTCCAGCGAACAGTCGTCCACGGCGGCGCGCGGCGCGTTTGGGTAGCGCTTACCTACCTTGTCGAAGACGACCGCGCTCATCCTGCGCTACTTCTTCAGCGAACCCTGTTGCTGCAAGAAGGTTTTAGCGATGGCTGAGATATCCTTCTGCAGGATATCGGCCTGGTAGTTGAGCTGGGTGATCGCCGCGCTGGTTATTTTGGGGGCCAGGCCGTTGAGGATCGTCTTGATCTGGGGGTAGGCAGCCAGAATGTCGTCGCGGCACACCGGAGCCAGGTTGTCCGGCGGCGCGTACCCCTTGTCATCGCTCAACACGACCAGCTTATCGCCGGCGATAGCCGCGTCGGTGGTGAAGGCCACCACCACGTCACCCTTGCCCTCGCGCAGCGCCCGGTAGCGCACCGAGCCGTTGCCCGCGATAACCACCTGCGACTTAAACGAGAAGGGGCCATACACCTTCTTCAGGCCAACCAAACCATCGGCGCGCTTGGGGCTGAGGAACTCGGCGTTGACGATGAAGCGCAGCTTTGATGCGTTCTTGACCATATCTGAGATGGTCTTGATGCCGTACTTGGCGGAGACAGCCTGGGGCACGGCCAGACCCTGCGTATCATTCATAGGGGCGGGGGCCAGGTAGGTCAGCTTCATCTTCTTGTAGCCGGCCACCGCCGCTTTGTAGTAGGCCGCGCCGGTGTGCGGGGCCTTGGCTCCCAGGATCACCTCGACAGCGGTGCCGGTATATTCCGGGTAGAGGTCCAGGTCGCCCTTGATTAGCGCGGCGTTGATCGTGGCCGCTCCTGAGATGCCAAAGTGCTCCTTGACTGGGATACCAGCCTGCCCCAGCAGCAGCGTATACATGTGGGCCACAAGCTGGTTCTCGCTGAAATCCTTGGCCCCGATGTTGACCGTTTTACCGGCAGCCTCGGCGACGCCCAGTACACCCGACGCCGGCCCCAGCGCGGCCAGCGTGACCACGGCGCCCGCGCCGAGCGCTGCCTGAGCCAACAGGTCACGGCGGGTCAGCGACGCCCGCGCCGCCGTCAGTGTCTCATCCTGCGTATCGAGAGTGGCCATGGGAAATAGTGTCCTTTCCTACGTGTGGCGCCCGGGTTATCAAGGTCGACGGTTGCCGCCGGCTCTATCTAGGGACGAGCGCCCGCTGCAGACCGCCGAAGATCACCTCCGAGCTTAAGGCCAGCAGCGCAACCGGTAGCCCACCTACCAGCATCAGTGTAATGTCGTTCGTGGCAAACCCCGTGGCGATGAAATCTCCTAACCCACCTCCCCCGATGTATGTGGCCAGCGTGGCGCTGGCGATAACCTCCACGGCGGCGGTGCGCACCCCCGTCAGCAGCACCGGCAGGGCCAACGGAAACTCGACCCCGATCAGGATCTGCCAGGCGCTCATGCCCATGCCCCGCGCCGCCTCGACAACAGCAGGATCCACGCCACGAAAGCCGGTGCTGCTATTAATCAAGATAGGCGGACAGGCCAGCACCGTCAACGCCACCAGCGCTGGCACGAACCCGATGCCCAGGTAGGGCAGGGCCAGAAACAGGATAGCGATACTGGGGATCACCCGCGCCGTGCCAAATAGGTTGATCACGCCCAGGGCGACCCAGCGGTTCCGCGCGGCCAGCAGGCCCAGGGGCACGCAGACGACCACGCCGATGGCCAGGGCGCTGAGGCTGAGCTGTAGCTGGATCACCAGGGCCGCGCTGACGGTGTCCCAGTGGTCCAGGATGTAGCGCCAAGCCCCCCCGATCAGATCCACTGCGCCTCCCCCCGGCCCAACCGGCAACCGATGCCTGCTTGCTAATCGAACGTCCTATCTAGGGTCACCTGCCTACACCACTGTCAGTGTACCAAACGGCTGGCAAGAGGGCTGCGCCGCGAAGTCAGGCCCATCGGCCCCTCAGCGTCAGGTCATGCGCCGCGCTACGGGGCCTCTTTCTCAGGCGGGGGGTGGGTTGAGTGGGTCGCAGGAGGTGGGCGGCGCGGGGTTGCTGCTATCCGTTTCATCGCAGGGCAGAACATTGTACTTTGGTGAGACGTGGTCCGCCGCCCAGGTCTGCTCCACGTAGCGCAGCAGCACGTAACTGAACTGTACGTCGGGATGTACTTTATTAGACTTTGCAGTCGTCATGATGTGGATCCAGCCAGGCCACTGATTTGGCGGCCACCACTTGGGCTGGATGATGATAAAGGCGTTTCTGACCTCGCCGGGGTAGGCGATGGCGGGGTCCCGGATGCCCACTAGCGACGGGGGCGAGGGGAAGCGCCGTGTTGGGGTGAGGCCCTTGAGGTGCAGCAGGTAGCGATAGCCCGTATCATGGTCGTCGGTGGCCGCCAGCACCAGCTTGAACGGGCGCCCGGCGGTGGTCCTGGCGATGGTGTCTACCACCTGCTGCATGTCCGCGATGGTCATGCCCGCCGCCTGCAGGCCGCCGAACTGATCGGCGTCCATCTGGTAGGTCTTCAAGCCAAAGTGGGTGCTCCACAGCCCATTGATGTTGGCCCCAGCCAGGGCAAAGACCGCCGCCAGCACGGCCAGCCGACCCAGGATGCCCCAACCAGACCACCACAGGCGATGGGCGGCAAACCCCAGCATCAGGAAGGGCAGGGGAAAGAGGGCCACAAAGTACTGCTCGTAGAGCTGGCCAGGATAGAAGCCAAAGCCAACAAAAAAGGCCCCTGTCCACAGGAGGAGCACCCCCGCCGCCACGCCAGAGGCTTCACGGCGGTCGCGCAGCGCGGCGACGATGAGCACGCTGAGGCCGCCAACCAGCAGGGCGATCAGGACCAGCAGATACGGCTGGGGGTTCAGGCCCATCATGCGGTAGAAGAACTGCCACAGTTCACGCCCACCCCGGTTCAGGCTATGTAGCAGGCGCCCGACGGGTCCGCCGGTCGCGGGCGGCGCGGGCGTGTGGGCGTGGACCCGGCCCAGCAGCGTATCAATCCAGCCATGCGTATTGCGAAAGTCAGTGCGCCACTCGAAGATCAGCAGGGGAGTCTCCACGGCCAGGAAGAGCAACAGGGCCAGCAGATACAGCCAGAGGTTGCGCACCCGGGGCCGGTACAGCAGCCAGATTACTACCACGGCGGGCAGAGCGATGATCAGCACCGGCTGCAGCTGGGTGGCCACGGAGAGGGTCAGCCCCAGCCAGGGCAGGAAGCGCTGGCGGCCTCTGATCACCGCGCACAGGCAGTACAACACGGCCATCACAAACAGGGGGGCCATGTTGGGGTTCCACACATAGCGCCCGTGGTAGACGGCCACCTGCGAGGTGGCGTAGCCTGCCGCGGCGACCAGGCCGGCCAGGCGGCTCTCCAGGAAATCGTGGCAGTACCGGTAGATCAGCAGCACCGTGGCCACGCCGCAGATGGCGATCAGCGTAGCCGGCCCAATTGGCTGGGAGCGGGCCACCCACAGCGCTGGCGCGATCAGGTAGTAAAAAATGGGGCCCAGATGCTGCGTGTAGCCGGCCAGCGGTGGCCCCACCAGCGGCAACATGCCCCCAGTGACAATGCCCTCGGCGGCGAACATCTCACGGCCCTCGTCGCCCAGGAAATGTTGCCAGGTGGTCAGACGGTAAAGGCGCAGCAGAGTGGCAGCCAGGCAAATCAGAAACAGTAGCACTGTGGCCATGCGTGGTCCCACATCGGGGCGCTCACTGACCCAGGCCATCGCACGGGTGATCGGGTGGGTCCCATCCCTGGACCGGGCTACTCGCGGCCACCCTCTCGCTCGCCCTGCCATGGCCACTGGACCTGCCTCGGACGCGGCGCCGCGCGGTTGTTCCAGGCGAGCGATTGGCGGCTCCATCCTTTCAGGGGCACAGCTAGAGGGGCAATCGAGGGCGGCGCTGATCGGTCGCCGGGCAACAGCTCCATTATACGGCGCCCCACCTCAGCGGTGACGGAGCACCCGAGCCTCACCGGTTAACCAGTGAGGCTCCGCTCAGCCGCCCCTCAGAGCTGACGTGCGTCACCCGTGTAGGGGCGTCCCCCCGCGCCCGGTCCAGCCGAAGCGCGGCGGTCGCCCCGCTCAGAGCGCGACCCCCTCCCCTCTTAGTTAGGATGGGTGCTGAGGGCAGTCTTACCGCTGGGTCCATGTCAGCCGAACTTTATCCGTGGGGCTCAGGTGTTGTTCAGGGTGGGAATGCACAGGGCGCAGTTGTAGGTGGAGTTCAACACAAGCAGGGTAAAGAAGATGCCTACGGCCAGGGCGACCAACTCTGGCCAGGAGAACTGCCGGGCGCCCCGCACGTCGGGCAGGGTGGCCACGACAGCGCGGTTGACCTGCCGCTGTGTCAGCAGCGGCGCCACTATGGCCAGCCGCGAGACGATCCACCACCAGGGCGTGGGCAACCTCCAGCACAGCACGAAGCCCACATAGAGCACCAGCAACGCCGCTGGTTCAAGGCCCTCACGTTCCTGCTCTGGCGGGTGGGCTGCTGGGGTTATGTCACGCACATCGCGAAACAGGCGGTAGATCAGCACGCAGTTCAGCCCGGGCACGAGCAGGCCCAGCGTACGCAGGCCTGGGCGGCGGGGCTGCCCTCCCGGGCGCAGGTCACGCAGCATGCGCCAGGTGCGATGGAACCAATAGAAGTCGTAGAGCGAGAAGGTCAGGATGGAGAGCAGGGCGAGTTGCCAGGGGGCCTGGGTGTAGCGGTCGGCCCACGCCTGGCGCACCAGTGACAGCCCGCACGCCGCGCAGGTCGCTGCTCCACGGGGGTTGAACGCCTCACATCGCGGACAGGCCACGGGCTGCCCACCAGCCTGCTTGGGACGCCCCACCGCCTTTGCCTCCGCCACGTCTACCCTCCAGGCCTATCGGCCTCGTTCAAGCGATCAGCCGCCACAACCGCGGCCTCGGCTCGCCGCGCGCTCCTGGCATATTGTACCGCGCTGCCCGCATAGCCTCACTGGCTACCAGGAGCGCTGTGCGCGGTTGTCCATGGGTTGGGGCGCTGTGTGGTGCCTGCAACGTGGGGGGAGGCGCCGTTTGCCGCATACCAGAGCACAGGGGTACACTGGTCGTGCGGGGTGGGCCGCGGCCAGTCCCAGGCGCCGCACGATCGGCCCGGCCCTATGGCTCCTTCTGTAACGCGACGGTGGCATGGCATGGTTAAGGAGGCTGTTACGTTCTTTGCCCTGTTCGGCCAGCGCGTTGGCCCCGTCCTGCCGGCCCTCTTCCTGCTCTGCGCCTGTGCCGTACCGGCCATGGCCGCGCCGCGACCCCGTGGCCTCGCGGCCCCCGTGGCGGTCACCTACGTGGCTATCGGCGCCTCCGACGCCTACGGCATCGGCGCGGATGACCCCGAGCGGGAGAGTTGGCCAGCGGTGCTGGCGGGCTGGCTCCCTGGGGGTAGCACGCTGATCAACCTGGGCGTGCCGGGGATCACCCTTGGCCGCGCCCGAGATGTGGAGCTGCCCATTGCCCTTGATGCGTTGGCGACGGCCCCGTGCCCTGCTTTGAGGCAGTCTGGCTCGTCCAGGCGGCCCTGCCTGGGGCGCGCAGGCCTGGTCACCGTCTGGCTGGCCGTCAACGACATCAACGATAACGTGGATGTGGGCACGTATGCCGCCGACCTGAGCGATCTGCTGAGCACCCTGCGCGCCCGCACCCGGGCCACGATCCTGGTGGGCAACGTGCCTAACCTGGCCCTGCTGCCCTCCTACAAGAACCGGTCGCGGAACGACCTAGCGGCCACCGTGGCCACCTGGAACCGGGCGATCGGCCACGCCGCGCGGGCCAATGGGGCCTACCTGGTGGACCTCTACGGTGGCTGGCGCGCCATGGTCAACCACCCCGAGTATGTCAGCGCCGACGGCTTTCACCCTACCACGGCGGGCTATCGGGTGCTGGCCCAGGTGTTCTGGCGGTCGCGGCCATGACCCTGGTGCAGGCGACCGACGTGGTCAAGACCTACGGCGTCGGGGCCGGGCGTGTGCATGCCCTGCGCGGCGTGAGCCTGAGCGTGCCCGCTGGTGAGGTTGTGACGATCATGGGCCAGAGCGGCTGTGGCAAGACGACCCTGCTGAACTGCCTGGCCGGTCTGGACACCGTGGATAGCGGGGAGATCAGCATTGCCGGAGAGGGCTTGCAGGCGATGAGCGACCGCCGCCGCACAGCCTACCGCTCCCAGCACATGGGCTTTATCTTCCAGCAGTTCAACCTGCTGCCGGTGCTATCGGCCCTGGAAAACGTGGAGCTGCCTCTGCTGATCGCCCGGTGGCGTCCCCGCGAAGCCCGGGCACGGGCCCGTGAGACGCTGGCCTCGGTCGGCATGGAGCGCTGGGAGCGGCACAAGCCAGCCCAGCTCTCCGGCGGCCAGCAGCAGCGCGTGGCCATTGCCCGCGCCCTGGCTAACCGCCCCCGCATCATTTGGGCCGATGAGCCAACCGGCAATCTGGATAGCGTCACGGCCGGCGCGGTGCTGGACCTGATCGAGGCGCTCAATAGCCAGGAGGGTCAGACCTTCGTCATCGTCACCCACGACGCCGCCGTGGGCGCCCGCGCCCACCGCATCGTGTCCATGCACGACGGGCAAATCATCAGCCAGCAGGCCCGTTCCGCCGCGCCCCAGCCGCACGTCTACGCAGCGGGGGTGTGAGCATGACCTTTCTAGCCACAGCGGCGGCGCCCCAGGACCGCGGCTGGCCCCTAGGGCGTCCCCAAGAGGCGCCTCTACAGTTGGAGCGGGCAGCCAGACTCTACCGTGCGCGCGGCGCGATGAAAGCCCTACAGTGGAGGGCTCCACATCACGCAGGGGGTGTGGGCAGAGGCAGGTCACGGTATCCAAGATGTCTGTTAATGTGGTCGAGGCGCACGCATGGCTCCGCCCCAGCTTGGCCGGGCCGGCTGCCCGAGCCGCTGAGACCACGATGACCTACTTTGGGATCGGCGCTGGTAGCCTGGCTACCGGCCTGGCTACGATCAGTACACTGGCGCTGGGTGGATTGATCGCGCTGGCCTGGTGGCAGCGGGCGCTCTTCCGCCTGGCCGTACGCAATATCCCCCGTCGGCGCACCCAGATGGTGTTGATCGGCGGGGGGGTGATGCTCAGCACCATGTTGTTGTCCTGCGCGCTGGCCACGGGCGATACCATGACGGCGACCATGCACGTCGAGGTGTTGCAGCAGATGGGCCGCGCCGATGAGATCGCCACGGCGGCGGGCGCGGACTTCTTCCCCGACGCCTGGTACACCGGGCTGCGCCACGACCTGACGGCCAACTCCCTGGTTGCCGGCCTGGTCCCCGCCGTGAACCGTGGCCAGACCGTTGTGGCCGACATGACGGCGCGCCAGATCAAGTCGGGCGTGGCTCTGCTGGGTGTGCCAGCCCGCTATAGCCCTGCTTTTGGTTCCCTGCGCGACCTCCGTGGCCGGCCAGTGTCCCTGGCCGACCTGCGCCCCGGTGAGGTCTACCCCAACGCGGCCCTGGCCCGTAGCCTGGCCGCGGCGCCTGGACATCGCCTCTACGCCTTTCTGGAGGGCCGGCGGGTGGCGCTGCGCGTACGCGCCGTGCTGGCCAACGGCGGTTTAACCGGTACCCGGCCCACGCTGTTGCTCTCTCTGGGGAGCATGCAGGCGCTGACCGGCCACCCCAATGAGATCAACCGCATCCTGGTGGCCAACAGCGGCGCCGGCGCGCAGGCCGTGGACCATAGCGATGATGTGAGCTGGGCGGTGCAGAACGCGCCCACCGGCGCCTTCACTGTCCAACAGGTCAAGGCCGAGGCGGTGCGCGCGGTCAGCCGTGCCCAGGACATCTTTAACCGCATTTTCGCCCTGTTTACCCTCTTTGCCGTCTCGATCAGCGTGCTGCTGATCGTGCTGATCTTTACCATGCTGGCCGCCGAGCGGCGTACCGAGATGGGTGTGACCCGCGCGCTGGGGGCACAACGCGGCCACCTGATCGCCGCCTTTGTCTTCGAGGGGGCCGTCTACGACGTGGTGGCCTCGCTGCTGGGCCTGCTGGCCGGCATTATTCTGGGCGAGTTGATTATCCGTGGGCTGGCCATTGTGCTGGAGCGCTTCGACGTGCATATTGGCTACACGATGAGCCACCAGAGCATGGCCCTGGCCTACTGCGTGGGTGCGCTGAGCACATTGCTGGCCGTGTTCGCCTCCTCGTGGTGGGTCAGCCGCCTGAACCTGGTGGCGGCCATTCGCGGGCTGCCCGACACTCCCTCGTTCGGGCTGGGCATCACCGCATGCCTGGGGCGTCTGGTCGGCGCGCTGCGCCGGGTGAGCGCCGATCTGGTCAACCTGCGCTGGTGGGCGCTGGCCCCGGCGCTGGCCTCAACCGTGGCCGCCCTGGTCGCCCTGCTGTGGGCGCTGACAGCGCGTGGTGTGCTGCTCGTGCCGCTTGGCTTGTGGCTGGTCAGCGGTGGTGTGGCCGCCGCCGATGTGACCAGCTTCGCCGTGGGCGTGTCTCTGCTTGTACTGGCGGTGGGCCTGCTGGCCCGCGCGGCGTTGCGCTGGGCTGGCGTTGCCTGGCCGCCGCTAGGCCGCTGGGCCGACCGCTGCGGCTACACACTGGTCGGCCTGGGCTTGCTGGGGTACTGGGCGCTGCCCTACGATCTGCTGTACGGCTGGGGCGTGCCGCGCTTCAGCGGGGGCATTGAGGTGTTCTTCCTGGCTGGCCTGATGATGATCAGCGGCGCGGTGGCCGTCGCGGTCTACAATGTGGAGGCGCTGCTATGGCCGCTGCGCTGGCTGCTTACCGCGCTGGGCCGCACCGCCGTGGCCCTGCGCACTGCCCTGGCATATCCACTGCACCACAAGTTCCGTACCGGCATGACCATGGCCATGTTTGCCATGGTCATGTTTGCGCTGACCGTGATGACCGTGGTCAGCTACTCCTCGCAGGACAGCTACGACAACCCCAACGCGATGGGCAACGGGTTCAATATCGCCGCCAGCGCCATCTACACCCCCGTGCCGCGCATCGCCAGCGCCATGGCCGGTTCACCCTACGTGCGGCCAGATGAGTTCTCGGCCATCGGTACCCAGACCTATCAGCCGGTGGGCATGATCCAGCTGGGCGCGGCCCAAACTCGTTGGCGGGCCTATCAGGCCAGCGTGGTCAACGCCGGCTTCTTGCGCGGCACCCAGATCCTGCTGGGCACACGCGCGCGCGGCTACACCACCGACGCGCAAGTGTGGCAGGCTATCGCGGCGAACCCCCGACTGGCCGTAATTGACAGCCGGGCCGTGCTCTCGCGCAACGGCTACGCCGACCAACTGCCCTTCGTCAACGGCCTGCCTGTCTTTCAGCTGCGCGGCGTCGTGCAAGAGGACCGCCTGATGGACCCCACACCGGTGTGGGTGGCCGCCGTGTCCGGTGGGCGCGCTTTCAAGGTGACGATCATCGGCGTGATTGATAGCCGGGCCTACGATACTGGCGGTCTCTTTGTCAATCAGGCCGCCCTGGTCGCCGCCGACGCGCCGGTGGCCGACCCCGCCAACTACTATTTCCGCACCCGCCCGGGCTTGAACCCGGAAACGGAGAAGCGGCGCATTGAGGCCGCTTTTCTGGATCACGGTTTGGAGGCCTCGGTGGTCGGCGATGAGATCCTGCGCCAGCAGGGGCCGCGTATGCTGGTCAGCGGCATGCTGGAGGGTTTCGTTGGCCTGACCCTCTTGATGGGCGTGGTGGCCCTGGGGTTGGTCGCTGCCCGCTCGGTGGTGGAACGCCGCCAGCAGATCGCCATGCTACGAGCGCTGGGCTACAGGCGGCGCGACGTCAGCCTCAGCCTGCTGCTGGAGGCCAGCTTTGTCGCCCTGCTGGGTAGTGTGGCCGGCCTGACGCTGGGCCTGGCGCTGTGCCAGAATATGTTCACCTCCAACTTCTTCGAGCAGTTCAAGTCAGGCATGCTATTGAATGTGCCCTGGGACCAACTCGGCGCTATTCTGGCCGTGACCTACCTGGCCTCGCTGGTGACCACGGCGGTCCCCGCCTGGCAGGCCGCCCGTATTGTCCCCGCCGAGGCGCTGCGCTACGAGTGATGCGCTAATGGGCCTGTGCTTGCCCCGGCCACGTGGTATCATGGGAACGCTTCACAGCCCAGCTAGCGCGGTCAGGCTGAACACGTTTGGCGGATCCTCTGCCGAGGGCGAACGCCCGCCACGGTGAACCAGGGAGCGTCGGCCGATGCTCCTACGGCCCAGTAACCAGGAAGATAGAAGAGAGTGGCGCGACGACATAGGAGGCAGGCCATAGCTGCTCTGGGCCTGCTGGCCCTGTCCCTGGGCGGTGGTCTGGCGCGCTCTCCCCATCAGCCGTGGCCCGCCGAAGCCGCGCCGCCAGGGCCTACGCCCACCACCACGGCAGCCGTGCTGATCACGGCAACACCCGTGCCCGCATCGGCCAGTTCGGGGGTGGTGGGCAGCGCGTCGGCGGTGTACTACGATGATAGCCGTGAGGTCTTCGTCGCTCAGGCCGATGGTAGTGGCCGGTTCGCCCTGGGCATTCTGCCGCCGGACAATGAGTTCATCCCCCACGCCGCCGGTGGCCGGCTGCTCTACAGTGATGGAGCCTACTGGCTGGCCACGTCACAGGGCCAGCGCTTTTCCGTGGCCGCGCCCCCGCTAATAGGCAATGAGAAGGTCTTTGCCGCCTGGCCCTCGCCGGATGGGACCCGCATCGCCTGGCAGTTGTACGCGCCAGCCACCTACGGGACGCGCCTGAGCAACCTGGGCGCCTCGCGGATTGTGGTGACCGACTCCGGTGGGGGAGGGGCGCGGACGGTGCTCCAGCAGGCCAGCGGGTCCATCCATGGTGATGTGCCGGAGTTGGTGGGCTGGCGGGCCGAGGGCCAGCCCGTGGCGGGCGGGCCGCCGGGCACGCTGTTGCTGGCCACCCGCCTCGCCGCTGAGGCTGATGGCACGCGCCTGCGCGGCCTGTTGGAGTTGGACCCCTCTATCGGCGATCTGGTCAACGACTACCTGCCCCCGCTGGGAGACGCCGACCTGCCGGTTGGCCAGACCCTCAGCGTCTCCCAGGATGGCCGCATGGTCACCTACGCGCCGGCCCAGGCGCTGCTGCCCAGCGGTGAGGGGCCGCTACCTACCGCACTGAGCGTGCTCGATCTGCGCACGGGGGCAACGCGCCTGGTTGACCGGGCGGCCGCGTACCCCGGTGGCACTGACGCCCGCCATCCCTGGACCCGCTACCCCTACTTCAGCGCGCGCGCCGGGGCGCCTATCTCGCCCGATGATGCCCACGTCCTCTATACGGTGGTCACGGTGACCTATCCCGATGGGGCTTTGGCTCCCCACCTGGACGAGGTAGCCCGCATGGCTTCGCTGGCCTCTGGCCGGGCGACCACGTTGGCCCAGGGCGCCCGGGCGCTGGGTTGGCTGAGTGCCGGCACGGCTTTGGTGCGGCGTCAGGACGGTCTCTATGCCGTGGATATCACCACAAAGGCGGCCCGGCGCATCGTCGAGGGCCATAACCTACGCTTCCTGGGGGTGCGCGGTTAGCCCACCGGCGGGTGCGCTCCGCCCCAACAGACGGCGAGATCGGGCGCCCACAAGGGGACGCCCCTACAGAGCGGCACTCCAGGGTGAATCGAGCGCGGAGGATGCGCCTACAGACGGGGCGGCGCGGGGGATGCGCCTACATGCGGCCGGATCGGGCGCCCACAACAACAAGAGGCATGGCTACAGGGCGCCCGACGTGGTGGCCGCGCGGACAAAGGCGACGATCTCTGGTAGGTCTGGTGTGTAGCCAGCGGTGGTGTCAATGAGCAGGGTGGGCACAGCCAGGTCGAGCGGTTCATAGGCCCCAGCCAGCACGTCGGCGGCCACGCTGTCCACGTTGGTTGAGTCGTGGTGGCCGGGGTGGCGGGCGCCCCGCTCCGCACGCGCTACATAGCGCCGCACCAGTTCCCGCGGTGGAGCCACGCAGTGCAGCAGCACGGCGCGAGCACGTCCGGTCAGGGGCCGCAGGTTGGCTTCGGCGGGGCCACGGTGGAAGTTGCAGTCTACAATGGCCCCTACCCCAGCGTCGAGCAGCCAGGAGGTCGTGGCCCACACTAGCGCGTAGGCGGCGGCGCTCAGCTGACGCGACCTCTCCCGATCCGGGGAGCCTAGCGTGTCGAAGAGAACCTCCTTGATGGAGTCCTTGGCGATCAGCGGCAGGCCAAACTGGCCGACCAAGTGGGCCACCAGGGTGCTCTTGCCACTTGCCGGCGCCCCACCAACCAGGATCAGCCGGGGCAGCGCCACAAGCGCTGACCCGGCCTCCGCCTGCCCACTACTCTCCATGTGACCCGCCGACCCGGCTAGCTAACCTGCCGCGCCGCCGGCTTACAGCTGCCGGAAGTCGTCAAGGTGCTGGCCAATGTCCAGGAAGGTATCGGCCATATGCACCAGTTCGGTTGCCACGCTGGAGGCAAAGGCGACCACCTCGACGCGCACCCCCTTGCTCTGCACCAGTTCGACCAGCCGCGAGAAGTCGCTGTCCCCAGAGACGAGCACCACCAGGTCCAGCCGATCAGACATGGTCACGATATCAATGGCCAGTTCGATGTCGAAGTTGCCCTTAGCCGTGCCGTCGGGGAACCGCTTCAGCGGCTTGGTCACCATCTTGAAGCCCTTGCGGGCAAATGGAGCCACAAAACGCTGCATCTCGTAGCGCTGACCGTCGCGCGCCTCGTCGCTGACCGGCGCGTAGGCGATAGCGTGGACGACCTCCCGACCGCGCGAGAGATAGGTCAGCATGCGCGAGAAGTCCAGCGTGATCTTGCTGGAGTCAGCGGCATAGGACACATTGGGCGCATCCACAAAGATGCCCGTGCGGGGCATGCCGGAGCGCTGCTCAGCGGCCAGGCGCTCCTGGCGGGCGGCCAGGTCCTCAATGGAGCGCCGCAGCACAGTTACGTTAGTCGCTACGGCTTCCAACAGGCGCGACTGGCGGTCCAGGAACCCCTGCAGCATCACGCTCTGCCGCTCCAGGATGCGCTCAAGGCTACCCCCATCGCCGGGGGTGGGGCGATAGGCGTCCAGAGCCAGTGGGGCCTCCTCGCGCGTCCGTTCCGGCCCCGCCGTTACCTGATCGTCCCGGGGTTCGGGGACTACAGGCGGAGCCGAGCGGCCCTGGAGGGCCGCGCCGGCGGGCGCGGCTGGCTGGCCCGCCAGCCAGGGGCGACGGGGCTCACGATCCCGCCATGAGCGTCCTGACACGGAAACCGGCGCCACGGCAGGCGTGGCCACCGCGGCGGGGACGACATCCTCCACCGGCGTGCTGGGAGAGAAGACGCTGGGCGTCTCCTGGGGCACAACGGGGTCGAACGGCTGAGACACAGCGGGGTCGGGAGTGGCCTCGCCACCAAACGGCCCCTCCTCGCCCTCCTGGTCGCCCCGAGCGGCAAAGCCACCGCGGCCGCCACGGCGACCGCGCCGTCGTCGCCGCCCGCCCAGACGGCCCTCATCACGCTCACCGTTGAGGGCCTCCTCGCCATCGAGAGCTGGCTCCAGGACGCCAACTTCGTCCTCACCATCGCGGTCCTCGTCGTCCTCGTCGTCCTGGCTGTCAACCAGTGTGCTCGTGACATGCTCCAGGTCTAGACCGGCCAGGCTGCCTACCACATCTAGGCCACCGTCCTCTGTTATGTCAATATAGGTTGCCGTGTTAGGCTGCGCCAGCGCCGGCCGCACGCCTGCCGCGCGCAGGGCGACAGCCAGGGGGGCCAGGAAAGAGGCCGGCCGCAGGGCGTCGTCGCCTGGGTCGGGCACCGTGGTGAAGAACTGGCGCAGATTGGCCGTGATCTCCACCGACCGCTCTTCGCCTGGGCCGGACGACGCGCTCTGGCTAGCTGTTCCCGTCTCGAGAACAACTGGAGACAAATCCACGCTCTGCTGAGCCGTGACCATGGCAGCGGTCTGATCGTCCGCCGTCGGCGTGGTGGCGTCCTGCTCGTGGGCGACGGGGGCTACCTGGTCGGCGTCCGCCGTGACCTCGGCCCGGCGCGCGTCATCGGCCAGGGTCACAATGCCGTTCTCGTCTTGCTCCGTTACGGGGACGGCAATGGCGGGTTGCTCAGGGGCGGCCGACATGTCCGTTGGCGTTGGCGGCGCACTGTCTTCCAGGCCGGGCAGGACCTCCTGGCCGCGCCGCGGGCGCGAACTACCAGACCGCCGGCGCGAACTGGCCCCCTGGGCCGGCGCCTGGTGGGCGTCCACCGTGACCTCGGCAACCGGTTCCTGCTCGGCCGCGGGCTGAGCGGCTGGACGACGACTGCGCCGCGATGACGACGCCGTTGAGCTAGCAGCGGCGGGCTGGTTCTCAGCCACCTCGGTGACGGCTGGCTGGGCTGTCCCTCCCCCGCGCCGGGAGGCGCCGCGCGCCGGGCGCGGGGGGGCCGGCGCCTCGGCTGGGGCCTCATCCGGGGCCGGGGTAGCCAGCGCGTCGGAGGGAGCCGGAGCCGCCGCACGACGTGTGCGTTGGCGTGGCCGCTCCCGGTCAGGCGCCAGGGAGGACCCTGCCGTCGTCTCGTCGTTCTCCATCTCTCTCCTCATCCCTTGGTGGCTAGGCGCCAGTGGCTCACGGTTGGTGGGCGCGCCGGAGCGCTGATGGTGGCACACCGCGAGTAGGGCGCATCAGAGCGACACCGTGGCGCGCCTGGGTGACGGGCTCGGCGCGATCCAGCCAGCCACGCATCACCAGGCATGAGAGAAGTATAACGCATGCCTGGTCTCATCAGGCCACCCACCCACCATTGAGGTAGATCACGGTGAACAGCGCCAGCAGTCCAGGCGCGGTGCTGATATAGAGCGTGTGGATCAGCGGCCGACGGCCGACCACGGCTAGCGTCATGAAGGCGGGGAAGATGGCTGCCAGGTAGCGTGACACGGACGTGAGCGGCAGATCGGTACTGGTGGGCGTGATCAACACCAGAACAAGCGCCGCCACGCCATAGATTGTATATGCCGGGGGCAGCGTGCGAGCCCCGGCAGCCAACATGGTGATGAACAGGCCAACGCCGCACAGTTCAACTAGGTTGTGCGCCTGGAAGAACGAGTTGGCCGCGGCGGTATGCAGCGCGCTCACGCTGCCGGCCAGCGCCTGCCAGGGCCATGCCGGCGCCCGTTGCCAGTCCGAGGCATGGTGGATAAAGGCAAATGGGTCGCCGGTCAGGGCAGCCAGGGCGACCATGTAGCCGCCCAGCGCGGCTGGCGCAATCAGCAGGCTCAGCGCGTCGGCGCGCACGCGGCGGAGCCGCCAACCTCGCGCGGCCAGGTAGTCCCAGGCCAGCGGAAGGGTCAGCAGCACGCCGGGCACTCGGGTCAGCGCGGCCAATCCGGCCCACAGCCCGGCTACCCACCACTGGCCGCGGCGCAGCGCGGAGAAGGCCGAGACTGTCAGCAACAGGAACAACGACTCCGAGTACGGCGCAAAGAAGAACAGGGCGGTGGGAAACAAGCTCAGGTAGAGCACGGTCCGCCAGGCCACCGCCGGGTCGCCGAACTCGCGGCGACACAGGTTGTACAACACCAGCAGGCTGGCCGTATAGCACAGGTTGGCCAGCCCAATGGCCACCAGCTTATCAGGCAGTCCGGTGATCAGGCCCAGGTCGCGGATCAGCAGCGAATACAACGGGAAGTGGGCCGTGGGCGACTGGCCGCCCCAGCCAGACCACACGTAGCCGTGACGGGCGATGTTGATGTACCACATGCTGTCCCAGTGGAACCAGTGGTCCATCAGGGGCAGAGCAAAGCTCACCCGCGGCGTGCCAAAGATGCGCGCATCGTGGATCAACACAATGCCCAGATAGGTCAGGATCAGGAAACTGATCCGCGTACACACGACCAAGCCAAGCACATCGGCGCGCACGGCGGCGGCCAGACGGGCGCGCAGCCTCTCCCGTGCCCGCGGCGTGACCAGCGCTTCCTCAGGCGCCGCGACCGTGGTCTCCAGATCAAACCTCCGTCCCTGCTGATGTTGGGCGCAGCGGGCGACGCGCTACCGCGCCACCCACCAATGCCCCTCCATACTACGGTGAGGAGATGTTATCGCGCAACCGCGGCCCTGCCTGCCCGCCTAAGGCCGCTCTTCCAGTTCATCAACCCACTTGGCGTGGTGACGGCGCGCCCAGGCGCGATCAACCGAGCCGGTGATCATGCCCCGTAGCCCTGGGCGCGTGGAGGGGGCGATAGCGGCCAGGTAGACATGGCCGGCCCACAACACCGCGCTGACCCAGGCCAGGATATCGTGCAGCCAGACCGCGTTCTGCACCAGCCAGGTGGGGAAGCGCGCCGTCTGCCACATGATCAGGCCCGTAATGGCAAAACCCAGGATAGCCGCCACGGTGGCGATTGTGTTGAGCTTCTGGCCCGCGTTGAACCGGCCCTGCGCGGGCGGCGGTTCGCCGGTGAACACGCGGGTGGCGCTTGTCTTCAGCCAATCAATATCGTCGTCGTCCCACTGGTCTACCGCGCGGAGGTCACGGCGCAGGCTGGCCCGGTCGCCCAACAGCACCCAGGGCAGCGGCCCACCGACATAGAAGATGGCGGTGGCCAGATGGATCTGTAGCACAGTCAGGTGGTGCCCGACCAGGTTGCCAAGCGCCGGGATCAGCAACGCCGCGCCCGTACCCAGCAGCACCATAAACGTGGCCGCGTGGGTCCAGTGCAGCGCCCTCTCGGTGCCTGTGAAGCGGGCGATGTCGCCCGGCTTGCTCACCACGGCGGGCTCAGGGGCCACGCCGTGGCCGACCTGGGATCAGCCGAGCCTGCGGCGTGGTGGACGCGCCCCGGCTCACGAGCGGCCGAGGTAGGCGTCGGTGGCGTAGCCGCGGGCCTCCCAATAGCCCTGCAGCGGCTCGGCGGCGAACTCCACGCGGTTGACCCACTTGATGTATTTGTAGCCATACATCTGGGGGATGACCAGGCGTAGCGGCGCGCCCTGATCCTTGGAGAGCGGCTTGCCGTTGAGCCGGTAGCCCAGCATCACATCGGTGGCCAGCGCCTGCTCGACGGTGATACTCTCGGTATAGGCCCCATCGGCGGACCAGAAGTTGAGAAACCGCGCCGAGTTAGCCGGCCGCGCCAGGTCTACCACGTGGCGCAGCGGCACGCCCTCCCAATGCACGTTGTCCACGCTCCACCCGGTCACGCAGTGGTAGGTGTGGGTAGCCCGCAGGTGCGGCAGCGCCAGCAGCTGATGGTAGCTCAGCGATTGCGGGTTGGCCACCTGACCACCTATGGCTAGCCGATAAGTGGCTGGCTGAAAATCAGGGATTGGGGCGACGGTGTAGATGCGGAACCCGCTGGAGGGCAGAAAAATGGCCGCCGGGTTGAACGCCGCGCCCACGCCGCGGCCAACTAGCAGGCCCGCCGCGCCCGCGCCCATCATGCCCAGGAAGATGCGCCGGCCTACTGGCCGCCGCACGGGTGGCAGAGGCCGCGATTGGTAGGGCGGCTGCTGGCGGCGAGCTATCGGCCCCACCTCGTCGTACATCGTGCGATAATCCATAGGGTTCGCCCCTTCCTCCGCGTCGCGTCACTCACTCTCTCTACCTACGCTGGGAGAACGCCAACGGATGTCTACTTTGCAGTGTACTCCTTGACTGGGCTAAGCAAAAACGCCGCCAGTGGCCCGATCAAGAACGCCGCCCCGGATCCCGCGCCGGCCGAGGAGAACATGGCCGCCTACGTGGGGCTGGTGGGGGCCACCGTGGCCGTCTCATTCTCGGCCATCCTGATCAGCCTATCCACGGCGCCGCCCCTGGTCATCGCCAGCTACCGCATGGCCATCAGCACGGCGCTGGTGCTGGCCCTGAGTCGTGGCCGCGCGCTGGTCGACCTGCGCCGGTTGACCCAGCGCGACTGGGCCCTACTCTGTGGGTCCGGCCTCTCGCTGGCCCTGCACTTCGCCCTGTGGACGGCCTCTCTGAAGTACACCAGCGTGGCCAGTTCGGTGCTGTTCGTGACCATCCACCCCGCGCTGGTGGCAGCGATCGCCTGGGCGCTCTTCGGGGAGCGGCTGGCCGCCTGGCGGCTAGTGGGACTGGCCCTGTCGCTGGCCGGGTCGGCGGTGATCGCCACCGGCGACCTGCGGTTGGGTGGCCCGGCCCTGGGCGGCGACCTGCTGGCCCTGGGCGGCGCGGTCGTCTTCACCGGCTACCTGCTGATCGGGCGCAGCGTGCGCCAGCGCCTGCACTTCCTGAGCTATAGCCTGGCTGTCTACGCCGTCTGCACGCTCCTGTTGGCCGCGCTGGCTCTGGGCACGGGAGAAGGGTTGGCCCCAGGCCGTCCGCGTGACCTGTGGCTCTACGTGGGCCTGGCCGTGGTCTGTACCCTGGGTGGCCACTCCGTGTATAACTGGACGCTGCGCTACCTGCGTGCGGCCATCGTCTCGGTCAGCTTCCTGGGTGAGCCGGTGCTGGCCGCCGCGCTGGCCTGGCCCCTGCTAGGCCAGCCCGTGCCACCGCTGACCCTGCTCGGTGGGGTCGTCGTGCTGGGCGGGGTCTACCTGGCCGCCCGCCCAGGGCGCTGACACGGGGGCGCCGGACGGGCTGGCCATGCGACCCAGAGCCGGGCCGGCCAGCGTGCCGCGCGGGACCGTGCCTCATCACCAGTATAGAGTAAATCAGTTTCAGGCACGCGCCTATCAGGCATGGGTCTTGACCTCTGGCGGGCCAGGTGTACTCTGTTAGTAGTAGAGAGATACGCATTGTGGGCTGTGTGCCGCCCGCGTACGGTGTAGACCGTGGAGGAGAGACGTCATGACGCTAGCCAGGGTAACCACATTGTTGCACGATGATGGCCGGGGCGATGGTATGGACGGTGGGGCGATGATGGCCGGCGCGGCTATGGCCGGGCCGGCGGCGCGGGACAGCAACGGCGCGCTGGCCATCACGTCGGTGATCCCTCCCCAGGATCCCGTCGGCGATGTGCCGGTCAAGCCGCTCAAGGCCTATCCACGCTATCGGGTCAGCGTCGAGGAGTATGTCACCTTTCGCCGCCAGGGCTACCTGATCGTCAAGGGACTGGTGCCCCAGGAAGACGTGGATGAGTTGGTGCGGCACAGCGAGGACCTGATGTATGGCCGGGTCGAGGCGCCCGGCCTGGAGGCGGCCCCCGCCGACGCCTCGCCGCGAGAGCTGGAGCGGCGGTTCCTGCGCATCCATATGCTGCACCGCGTGCTGGAGGTCCACGAGCGCTTCCTGCTGCACCCGCGCGTGCTAGATGTGCTAGAGGCGCTGATCGGCCCCGACGTAATGGCCATGCAGAGCATGTTCTTCCTCAAGTTCCCCGGCGGCGATGGCCAGGGCTACCACCAGGACAGCTACTACATCCCCACCGCGCCCGACACGCTGTGTGGAGCCTGGCTGGCCGTGGACCGCGCTGATGAGCAGAATGGCTGCATGTACTTCACCGTGGGTTCCCAGAACGAGCCGATCTACCCCACCGAAGGCCGTGAGCGGATCAACCACGGCGACGCCCTGGGCGATCTGTCCGTGGTGGAGAACGTTAGCCACACCGACGCGGCGGTGAACACGCTATCCCGCGTGGCCGCCAGATACCCCGACCAGGAGGTGGCCGCGATCATGGAGCCCGGCGACGTGGCCTTCTTCGGCGGCCACGTGCTGCACCGGTCGCACCGCAACCACTCCACTGATCGCTTCCGGCGCAGCTTTGTGGGCCACTACGCCAACGCGCGCAGCTTCACCCAGTGGGGCTATGGCGACGGCGACCCCGCCGGCACAAACCACAAGCACATCCTGGCCCGCGGTGACACGCACTTGCCGTTTGGCCTGCCCCGCTTTGGCACGGCCTGCGCGGCCAATACACCCAGCCTACGCGGCGTGGGCGGCGGCGCTGGCGCGCCCATGATGGCCACCATGGCCGACGGCGATATGCTGACCACGGCGCCCATGGACGCCGAACGCAACGATCCGGCGGCCCACGATCACGAGGAGTAACCCGCGCCCTTCCTGAAAATCCCCCAGCGACGAGCAGGGCAGGCCCCATTGTGGGGCCTGCCCTGCTCTGTTCATCCGGGGCACAGTGGTATCATCTAGGCTATTGCCAGGGTGACGCCAAAGACGTCACGGCGGGCGATGACGGACGATGATGAGAGGACAGAGTAGGGATGGGGCGACGCGGGTACCTGCGCTTTCCGACGATCTCAGGCGAGGCGATCGCCTTTGTGTGTGAAGACGACCTATGGACAGTCAGCGCGGCGGGGGGCCGCGCCGAGCGGCTGACTGGTGGCGTGGCCGAGGCCAGCCGCCCCGCCTATTCGCCCAATGGCGCGGTGCTGGCCTTTGTGGGCCGTGATGAGGGGCCTGCCGAAGTCTATGTGATGCAGGCGACGGGCGGGCCGTCGCGCCGCCTGACCTATCTGGGCGGCGGCTGCGCCGTCGGCGGGTGGACCCCTGACGGCGCGGAGGTCGTCTTCGCCAGCGCGACCGGCCAGCCCTTCGGCCGCCATGAGGTGCTCTACGCCATCTCCCCGGCGGGCGCTCAGCCGCGGCCCCTACCCTATGGGGTGGCCCGTTCAATCTCGTTTGGTCCCCAGGGTGGCGTCGTGTTGGGCCGCCACACCGCCGACCCAGCACGCTGGAAGCGCTACCGCGGCGGCACGGCTGGCCAGCTGTGGGTGGACGCTCAGGGCAGCGGCCAGTTTCAGCGGCTGACCAGCCCACCGGGTAACCTGGCCGACCCCTGCTGGGTCGGCGACCGCATCTATTTTCTGTCCGACCACGAAGGGGTGGGCAACGTCTATTCGTGTCTGCCCGACGGCGGTGACCTGCGCCGCCACACCGAGCACGGCGACTATTATGCTCGGCATCTGGCCACGGATGGCCAGCGGTTGGTCTACCACGCCGGCACGGACCTCTATCTCCTCGATCCCCGGGGCAAAGGATGCAGTCAGCGGCTGGAGATAGAGGCGCCCAGCGCCCAGCCGCAACGCAACCGCAAGTTTGTCTCCGCCGGGGCCTACCTGCAGAGCTTCGCGCCGCACCCCCAGGGCCATAGCGTGGCCATGACTACGCGCGGCAAAGCCTACGCCCTGGCCAACTGGGAGGGGCCGGTGGTGCAGCATGGCGAGCCTGATGGCGTGCGCTATCGCCTGCTGACCTGGCTCAACGACGGCAAGCGGCTGGTCGCCGTGCGCGACGCCGGTGAGGGCGAGGCGCTGGAGGTTTTTGGCGCCGGGGCTGACCTGGAGGGCTCGCGTATCCTGGAGTTGGACCTGGGCCGGGTCAAGGAGTTGCAGGTGTCGCCCACCCGCGATGAGGTAGCCCTGACCAACCACCGCAACGAGCTGTTGCTGGTTGACCTGATCACGGGCGAGTTGCGGGTGATGGACAGCACAGCCTTTGGTCCCCGGGAGGACCTGGCCTGGTTTGGCTCCATCTCCGGTCCGGCCTGGTCGCCCGATGGGCGGTGGCTGGCCTATGCCCGCGCCGAGTCGGCGCAGACCACGGCTATCTGGCTGTGCCAGGTGGAGTCGGGCCAGGTTGGGCCGGCTACCCGTCCAGTGCTGCACGACCTGGCCCCCGCCTTTGATCCCGAGGGCAACTACCTGTATTTCGTGGGCTACCGCGAGTTCGACCCGGTGTACGACAACCTGCACTTCGACCTCAACTTCCCCAAAGGCTCCCGCCCCTACGCGATCACCCTGCGCCGCGACCTGCTGTCGCCGTTCGGGCCACGGGCCGAGCGGGCCACCAGCGCGGTGTGCCCAGCGGAGGCCGAGACGACGGGCCCGCCGGCGGGCCCGCCGGTGGTGGTTGATCGCGAGGGCATTGAGCGCCGCCTGGTCGCCTTCCCCGTGCCTGAGGGTCTGTACAGGCGCGTCCTGGGTCTGCGCGGCAAAGTCCTGTTCACCTCCGTGGCCGTGCAGGGCAGCAAGGACACCGACTGGTCGGCGACCACGCCGCCGGCCAATGCCACGCTGCAGGTCTACGACCTCAAGGAGCGCACGCTGGAGACGGTCGCCGAGGGAGTCGGGGAGGTGGCGGTCAGCCAGGATGGCTCGACGCTGATCTACCGCGCCGCCGAGAAACTGCGCGCCCTGCCCGCGGGCCCCAAGCCGGCCGAGCCCCCGGCGGCGGAGCGCGACAAGCCGGGCAAAGCCAGCGGCTGGCTGGACCTGGATCGGGTCAAGGTGTCCGTGCTGCCCGCCGCCGAGTGGCGGCAGATGTATCGCGAGACCTGGCGCTTGCAGAGCGAGCAGTTCTGGGCGGCCAACATGGCTCAGGTTGATTGGCCGGCGGTGCGCGACCGCTACGAGCCGCTGCTGGAGCGGGTAGCCACCCGCTCTGAGCTGAGCGACCTGCTGTGGGAGATGCAGGGCGAGCTGGGCACCTCGCACGCCTACGAGTCGGGCGGCGAATACCGCAAGACGCCCACCTATAGCCAGGGCTACCTGGGGGCCGACTGGGCCTTTGACGGCGCCGCAAAGGTGTGGCGGGTGGTCCACGTTGTGCAGGGCGACTCCTGGGACGCCGAGGCCAGTTCGCCGCTGGCCGCGCCAGGCGTGGACCTGCCGGCGGGCACGCGCCTGCTGGCGATCAACGGCCAGCCGGTCGGGGTGGCCCGCGGCCCCCAGGAGCTGCTGGTCAACCAGGCCGGGGCCGAGGTGTTGCTCACCGTGGCCCCACCGGACGGTAGTGCGCCGCGCTCGGTGGTGGTCAAGGCGCTACGCGACGAGCGAAAGGCGCGCTACCGCGAGTGGGTCGAGCGCAACCGCCTGACCGTGTACGAGGCTGGCGGCGGCCGGGTCGGCTACATCCATGTGCCAGACATGGGGCCGGTGGGCTTTGCCGAGTTCCACCGCGCCTATCTGGCCGAGTATGACCGCGAGGCGCTGATCATTGACGTGCGCTGGAACGGCGGTGGGCACGTCTCGCCGCTGCTGCTGGAGAAACTGGCCCGCCACCGGGTGGGCTACCAGTACCCCCGCTGGGGGGCGCCCGGACCGTACCCGCCGGAGGCGCCACGTGGCCCGCTGGTGGCCCTGACCAATGAGAACGCCGGCTCTGATGGCGACATCTTCTCGCACGCCTTCAAGCTGCTGGGGTTGGGGCCGTTGGTGGGCCAGCGCACCTGGGGCGGCGTGGTGGGCATTGACCTGCGGCAGCCACTAGCCGACGGCACGCTGACTACGCAGCCGGAGTACGCCTTCTGGTTCCAGGACGTGGGCTGGGGCGTGGAGAACTACGGCACGGACCCCGATATCGAGGTGGAGATGGCCCCGCAGGACTACGCGGCGGACCGCGACCCCCAGCTGCGGCGCGCCGTGGCCGAGGCGCTGCGCCTGATCGCCGAGCGCCCCGCAGGCCCGCCCGATCCGGGGCCACGGCCCAACCGCGCCGCGCCACCCTTGCCCTTCGCCTGACCTCGCCGGGGCTGTTCTGGGGCAGGGTGCCGTCCTCATTGGCGGCGCGTCTGGGCTGATCATAGGGAGAATGACGATGAGGGAGCCAGCACTCGTAGAGCCTCCGGGCAGGATTCTCTTCTTACTGTTCCGGCAACATCTGTGTATGGCCATGACGAACGTAGGACACGGGGAAGAGAATTGGGTGAATGATGACTGGATTATTGCCGGGGCAATGTTTTCATCAAAGCCATATCCTGCTGGTTTTGCGGACTTTTCAGACTGGCTCAGAAAGACGGATGGACGGATTATCGGCATGCGCTTCTCGCCTCATGCTAGTTGTTTGACTATAGCCAGAACACTATGTGTATCACCTTACAGTGTCTTGGAGGATAATACGGAGAATGTGCTGGTGTATTTTTCAGATGATCATGAGTTTGACGTGGGCAAATCTCTAGATCAGGATATTCTTACTAATAACCTTTATCAAGGAGTCCATAACGAGTGGGCGATATCTGTACATGCAACATATCTCAATCAAGTAGAGATAGAGAGCATAAATGCTGCTGCTGTGGAATGGGTGACTGCTCAGATCACGACCGCACACATGGGTTGAGCACAGCGGACGGTATTGTTGGAGTGTGCAAGCATGGGATAAGCTCAGAGATATGAGTTGCCCATAAAGCTCAGGCCGGACCATGGAGCACGGACGTGCCGGCGCTGCGGGCGCGGTATGATGACGAACCGGTTGGGACGGCCACAATCGGCGCCTTCTAGCGATTATGGGTCAAGTTGAATAGACTCTTGACAGATTATTCCCGGACCGCTACAGTGGGCGAACGAGCCTGGGGCTTCAGAGGGAGGGCTGGGGGCGGAGGAGGAACGGTATGGAAGGCTACCTGGGCGAGTACGGGCTACTGATGGACCCATTCAACCATGAGAGCCCCGACCCGCGCATGTTTCACCTGACGGACTCGGCGGCGGGTGCGCTATCCAACATCATCACAAACATTGAGGCGCGGGCCTCTCTGTCCATCCTGGTCGCTGACTTTGGGGTGGGCAAGACGACCTTCTCGCGCATGCTGTGGGAGCACTGGTCGGGGCGGCCCGACTATCATCTGGCCATCCTGGACAGCACCAGCTTCACCACGCCGCGGTCGCTGCTGGACGCGATGGGCCGCGAACTGCGCATCGGGCGGTCGGCCCGCTCGTTGGGCGACTACCTGGAGGTGGTCAAGCGGTGGCTGTACGATGAGGTGGTGGCGCGGGCCGACCGCTGCGTGGTGGTCATTGACGAGGCGCAGTTCCTGCGCGTGGTGCAGATGAACATGCTGCGCAACATCATCAACTTCGCCCTGCCCGGCGCGACGGCGCCCGTGCAGTTCCTGCTGGTGGGCACGCCGAAGCTGATCACCACGCTGGGCCGCTCACCGGCGCTGTACAAACGCAAGTCGTGCCTGGTGACTATGCAGCCGTTCACCCGCGCCGAGACCGAGGAGATGCTGCGCCACCGGCTGCGCCAGACCGGCCACAAGGGGGCTGGCCTGTTCCAGCCAGTGGCCGTGGACCTGATCTACAAGGCGTCGGGGGGGGTGCCCCGTGAGATCACAAAGCTGGCCAATTGGTCGCTGCGCAAGGGCCAGGCCAACGGGGCGACGACCATCGGGGCGCGCGAGGTGCGCGAGGCGCGGGCCGCGCTGGGCGAAGACCTGCCGGCGCGCGAGTTTGACGACGAGGGCGACCAGACGCCCCTTGAGCTGAAGGAGGCCGCCCATGCCCGCTGAACTGACGGCGATGCAGCGGCTGTTCAAGGCCGACGAGAAGGTTACCCGCAGCATCTCCACGGCCACGGTGGCCAGCGACCTGATTGACTACAACGCGCTGAACCCGCGGCGCTACCGGGCCGACCGCGACGACGAGGGCATATCCGAACTGGCGGCAAGTATTGACCAGCAGGGCCTGCTCTCGCCGCTGGTGGTGACCTACCGGGAGCCGCGTTACCGGCTGATCGCTGGGGAGCGCCGCCTGCGGGCGTTGCGCCAGTTGGGCTGGCGCTTTGTGCCAGTGGTGATCCAAGACGTGGACGACGACCGCGCGCTGGAGATGAGCCTACTGGAGAATATCCAGCGGCAGGACGTGGACCCCTGGGAGCAGTCGCTGAGCTTCCGCATGATGGTGGACAACCTGGGCTACACCCAGGAACGCATCGCCCGGGCCATCGGCAAGGCCCCCAGCTACGTCTCAGGCGCCCTCTCGGCCTACGCCTTCGTCTCGGCGGTGGGCGACGAGGTGGATGTGGGGGCGCTGTCGCGCTCGCACGCTGAGGCGCTGGCCCAGGCCCGCGTGGACGCGCCCACAAAGCGCGACCTGCTGCGGGAGGTGCTGGAGCGCGGCCTGACCGTACGCGAGACCGAACAACTGGTGCGGGCGCACACGCGCAAGCGGCGCGAGGTGGTCGGTCCCGACGGTCAGGCCCTGCGCGTGGCCGCCCCCGCTGCGCCGACGCAGGTGGGCATCGGATCGCTGCACACCTACCGGGCGCTCAAGGCGGCGGAGCAGCACGGCGACCAGACAGTGGATCGGGGCGTGCTGGTGGCCGCGCTGGAGCGTGATCTGGCCCTGCTCAAGCCTTCTATACCCGGTTCCGAGTAACGCGGCCCAAACCAGCCGCCTTTGCGGTACTGATCGGCATCAGCCAGGGGCTCAATGATACATGCATGCGCGGCCCACGGTGGGGCTATCCGTTGAGTCACATTCGGGTCACCCTGATTGATGCCGAGTGCCACGAGATTGACTCCTCGACGGTCTCATTTCGCAGTGCAGCAGCGCGTGCGTTGGCTAAAGGGGTCCTACAGGCGGGTCTTCTGCTGGTCGAACAACCCCCTGAGTAGGTTTTCCCGCCAATGGGCTGCTGCTCCACGGAGGCGCCGGAGATGGGTCGAGGTCATGCTGAAGGCAGAGAGGATAGGGAGGCGTTAGGTTGCGGTACGACGCGCCGGGCTGTGGCACAGGTACAATAGACATGAGGAGGGCTGTTCGATGAGTGAGCCAACTGTGACACTTACCCTCTCGCCAGGGGTGTACGATGAGCTGCGGCAGCGCGCACGGCGGCATCACCGTGGGCTGGAGGATGAGGCTGCGCTGACCCTGACAGCGGCCATCAGTGCTGACGGGCTACCAAACGATCTGGCGACGGCCATCGGTGAGCTCGGCACACTCGACGATGAGGCGCTCTGGCGGGTGAGCCAGAGCCAGCCAACCGTGCAAGATGGTGTCCTGCTAGACGCCCTGGTGGACAAGCGTCGCCGCCACGGGCTGTCTCCGAGCGATGAGACGCTGCTGGCCACGTTGATTGATCGCCATGATCAGGTGATGGCGCTGCGGGCCGAGGCGGTCGCCCTGCTGCGGGAGCGCGGCGTTGATGTGCGGGAGCGGGTTGCCCGCGCATGAGCACGGCCCGCGTTGGGCACCGGCTGCGGACGCAGGTACTAGAGGATGCTGGTGGACGCTGTGGCTTCTGAACCGCTCCCTGCTCGTCCGGGCACGGCGGCGCTGGATCGCCGCCGGCTGGCATCCGCCCGACGCGCCGGAGAGGCGCGGCTTACGGAGCAGCGGTGTTCAGCAGGGTCAGGGTTCCCGGGATGATGCGCTGCGGTGATCCGGGTGAGGGCGGCTGAGGTAGGGAGCCGCCGCGGGCGGCGACGAAGAGGCGTCCGGCGTGTTCGTCCAGCGTGAGCAGGAAGGGATCAACGCCGACGCGGATCGTCTGTTGCAGCGCGCCAGTGCGGGTATCAATGACGCTGACACTCCCGTAGCCCAGGGGTGGCCAGCCATCAACATGCTCAGAGCCGAGCGGGCCACGCGAGACGACGAAGAGCCGGGCGTGCCGGTGATCTAGCGCCAGGGCAACCGGGTTGCTGGGTAGAGGCACGGTGCGCAGTACGGCGCCGCTGCGCGTATCGAGCATGATCACCCGATCTGGCCCACCTGTTTTGCCGCTGGGTTGCGGTGTGTGCGCGGTCACCACGAAGAGGTGGTTGCGCTGGGCGTCAAGGACGCCACCCATGAGCAGGGCATGCACGGAGATCGTGCGGCGCGCGGCCAGGCTGGGCAGGTCGAGCATGGTGACGCTGCCAGGGACTTTGATTACGCTGTCCTTCTCCAACCCATCTGAGTAGCCCGTACTCAGTACAAAGGCGTGGCCCGTCAGTGGGTCGCCCAGCACTGTCTGGGGCCACGCGCCGACGGGTGCAGTGGCCCCTTGCCTCCGGCCAGCCGAATCGAGGCCCCTCACATAGCCGGGGGACGATGACTTGGGACCCCTGCCCAGGAGGATCAGGGGGCCTGTGGGATTGGCCAGTGCGGGCCAGCTATACACTGCGGGGAGAGGGGTGGTCCCGAGGTCACGCCCGTTGAGCGCGTCAAGCACGTGCAGGTGGGCCGGCCCATTGATATGCCAGAACGCATCCACGGGATAGGTCACAAAGTACAGCCGGCCAGCGCCTTCGTCCATGGCGACTATGGAGGGGCCTACCTCCCTGCGAGGCAGAGGTACGTCGCGGACCACGGCGGCCGTGGTCAGATCAACCAGGGTGATGCTGCCGCCATTGATCGTCGGGCCATTCTGAGGCCCGTTGAGGATGAAGAGGCGGCCAAGATGCTCGGCCACGGCCACGCCACGAGGCACCGAGATCGGCGGGACGTGTGGCCTGGACCTGGCCAGAGGGTGCCCCAGGGACCAGGGCGTGATCACGCGGCGCACACGCCCACGGCGGGTATCCACGATACTGACGTACCCCACAACATCGTCACAGGCGAGAGGGTCATAGGTGGTAATGATGGCCTGCTGACGGCCCTCGTCCAGGACTAGTGGTCTGTCAAAAAGGAAGTGAGATGTTGAAAAGCGTGTGAAACGCGTGGACTCAGGCAGCGTGCTTGCGGTCCGTGGGCGTAGACGCGGTGCTCTGCGCAGCAGGCAGGGTGACGAGGG
>JAABUM010000558.1_pt1 | contig 63927 bp, 55 predicted proteins | sample 5559161 | NCBI WGS metagenome assembly JAABUM01 (sample SAMN10711868, study PRJNA513369) | rock metagenome | isolation source: Antarctica rocks | place: Antarctica: Victoria Land, Siegfried Peak nord
ATCGGCAAACTGAAGTACTTCCGCCGCATCTTCTCACGCTTCGACAAGTACGCCACGCGCTTCCTGGCGTTCATCCACTTCGCCAGTACCTTCATCTGGCTCCGGTGACTCGTCAACAGAACCTAGGCGAGCCGAGCGGCGACGATGTGCTGATCGCACGGGTGCGCGCCGGCGAGCAGGAGGCGTTCGCCATGCTGATCGAGCGCCACAAGCGGATGGTCTACAACGTCGCCTATCGCCTCCTCGGGAACGCGACGGATGCGGAGGACGCGGCGCAGGAAACCTTCCTGCGCGCCTATACGCGCCTCGTCACCTATGTGCCGGATGGGCGTTTCGGGGCGTGGCTCGGGGCGATCTGCTCGCACTGGTGCATCGATACGATGCGCGCACGCGGGCGGCGGGTGCAGACGGTCGCGCTCGGGCGGGTGCCGGAATGCGAGCGCTTCATCAGCCGGGTCGCAGGACCGGAGGAATTGGCTCTCCGGCGGGCGGGGTACGACGAGATGCAGGCGTGGTTGGCGGACCTGCCGGCGCCGTATCGTGCGGTGCTGGTGCTGCGCTACTACCAGGAGTTGTCGTATGCCGAGATCGCCGATACGCTGAGTGAGCCGGTCTCCACGGTGCGGATGCGTCTCTTCCGCGCGCGCAATCAACTCAGCAAGATCGTCGCGGAAACCGAGCAGGGGCGCGCGACGACACCGCCGATGGCGCTCCTCTCGGCATAGCAAGAGCGGGCGGGGATGCCTTCCCCGCCCGCTCTTGTTCGTGGGCGCCATCGTTGCTGATCAGTTGTTAGGCGTCGCGCCGTTGCCGGGCCGCCTCGAAGAGGATCACCGCCGAGGCCATCGCCGCGTTCAGCGATTCCAGGCCACCCGCGAGCGGGATCGCGAGGAGGTCGGTGCAGCGCTCCCGCCCCTCCGGGCTGATGCCGCGATCCTCGTTGCCGATGATCAGCGCCGTCGGCTGGGTGAGATCGGCACCGGTGTAGAGCGTTTCCCCTCCGGCGTCCGCACCCCAGACCGCCGCACAATTCGCCAACTCGCTATCCAGCAGATCCCACCCGACATTCGAGCGGAGGGCGAGGCGGAAATGCACGCCCATCGCCGCGCGGACCACCTTGGGATTGTAGAGATCGACCGTGCTGGCGGTGGTGTAAAAGGCGGTCGCCCCGGCCCCGAGCGCGGTGCGGAGCATCGTGCCGAGATTGCCGGGATCGCGGACGCCATCGGCGATGACGAGCAGGGGGACGCCCGGCGCGTGCGGCGTATTCTCCGGGAAGGGGAGGATGCCCGCGATACCGGATGGCGTCTCCGTCTCGCCGATCGTCTTCATCACCTGCGGCGTCACTTCCAGGACGCGCATGTGCCGCCCCGGACCGTCGGCGCGCTGCTCGGTGAGGGTGATCAGCAAGCGCTCCTGCTCATCGCCATCGCCGAGCAACTCGCGCGAGATGAAGATGACGCGCGGGATCGCCCCCGCGTCGGTCGCTTCGGTGAGCGCCCGCACCCCCTCGACCAGGAAGGCGCGCTCGCGTTGACGATCGCGCCGCTTGCTCAAGGAGCGCGCTAATTTGACCGAGGGATTGTCGAGACTCGTGATCGTGGTGACCATAAGGGCTCCGTTAAGCGGCGAGCGGACCAGTAGGCGAGTACTACGGTAAATACTCGATCTACTCGCCTACTGGCCCTATTAAGCCTACTTCTCTTAGGCGTGAACCTGGCGGGCTGCCAGAGCGGCGGTCTCCGCCGGAAGCGCGATCCGTGCGGCGTCGGCGATCTGCGCGAAGGCCGCGCCATCGTGGACGGCGAGATCGGCCAACATCTTGCGATCGACCTCGATGTTCGCCAGCTTCAGCCCCTGCATGAACCGCCCGTAGGGGAGGCCATTGAGCCGCGCCGCCGCGTTGATGCGGGTGATCCACAGGCGGCGGAACTGGCGCTTGCGCGCCTTGCGGTCGCGATAGCTGTACTGCATCGCCTTCAGGAGCGCCTCGTTCGCCCGGCGGAAGAGCCGGTTGCGGGTGCCGTAGTACCCCTTTGCGCGGGTGATTATCCGGCGGTGACGGGCATGCGCCGCGACACCGCGCTTCACTCGGACCATTGTTCCTCCTAGTTCGCGCTCATCGTGTTCGTTGCTTTCGTCGGGATGGTGCGGGGCTTACTTGCCGCCGTATGGCAGGAGCTTCTGCACGCGCTTGCGATCGGCGGGGGCCAGCACGATCATCCGGTCGAACTGGCGCTTCACGCGCGACGACTTGCGGCGGCGGAAGTGGCTCTTCATCCCCTTGGCGTGGCGGACCAGCCCGGTGCCGGTCACATCGAAGCGCTTCTGTGCACCCTTGTGGGTCTTCATCTTCGGTCCCTTAGCCATGAATTCCCTCCCTTAACTCTCGATGCGGCCCCGCCAGCGCTGGCGTTGGCACGCCTTACCGACGCCGACCAACGCCGCAGGCGATAGACACCTGCGGCGTGCGGCGGCGATGCCGCCGGGTCGGACTTCGTTGTTACTGCGCCGGGGTCGAAGCCTCGGTGGCCTCTTCCGGCGGTTGCGGCGCGGCTTCCTCGATACCCGCCAGGTCACCGATGGTCGCCTCGGCCCGTCGTGGGGTGGTGGTGTCCTCACGGTTGGCGGCGGGTGCCTGCGGCACCGGCTGCTTCTTCGGTGCCAGCATCGCCGACATGTTACGCCCTTCCAGGCGCGGCACCGACTCGATGATGGCGTGCGGCCCGAGCTGCTCAAGCATCTTGTCGAGCAGCGCCCGGCCAACTTCCGGGTGGACATTCTCACGCCCACGGAAGAGCACGGTCAGCTTGACCTTGTCTCCCTCGCCGAGGAATTCCTTCGCCCGCCGCGTCTTGGTGTCGAGGTCGTGATCGTCGGTCTTCGGACGCAGGCGAATCTCTTTGATGGTGATCGCCTTCGAATTCCGGCGCGACTCGCGCTCCTTGCGGGATTGCTCGTAGCGTTCCTTGCCCCAGTCCATGATCCGGCACACCGGCGGCATGGCGTTCGGGGCGACCTCGACGAGATCGAGGCCACGCTCGCGAGCGATTTGCAGCGCCTGGAAGGTCGGAATGATCCCCAGTTGCTGCCCTTCCTCGTCGATCAGGCGCACTTCACGGATACGAATCCGCTCATTGACACGAACTGGCTTGCTTATATCTGCCCCCTATAGAATGCAGGACGTTTTCTTGTGCCCGCACCTCGCCACAGCGGAGTCAGCGGGCAAGCACTAGAAACGGCGGCCCCGTTGGGCTGCCGCTGCGTCCGGTAAGTATACCCGTTTGGATGCCATTTCGTCAATGGTGCCGTCGCGGCCTCGCCTGGTATGCGGTCGCGGATACCGACAGCATACCAGGGTTATGCCCCGGCGATCTGCTATACTGAGAGGCGGGTTTGTGACGCACGTCACAAGAGCGCCTCGCCTGCCACGCATGCATGGGGCGACGGGCCGACTCCGATCGATGCGCGCCCGACCCTTGTCGCCTAGGGGTGGCAGCAATCGAAACCTACGCGCAGGAGGAAGCGCCTGTGTCGCATTCGCCCGAGGCGCAGCGGATCGCTCCGGTGCCGCCGCCGCAACCGGCCCAACCGATCGATCTCGGCTGGGTAAGAGATTTGATGGCGCGCGAGTATAACGCGCGCGACTGGCGCGAAGCCCAGGAATTAACCCTGCTCGCCCTGATGGATATCCAGGAGCACTGGGGCTACTGCTCGCAGGAGGCAGCCGCCGTTGTCGCCACGCATCTCGGCGTCGAGTTGCAACGCGTCTACGCCCTCCTGACCTTCTACGGCGATCTCCGCACGACCCCTCGCGCCGACAATGTTTACGTCGCCTGTGACGGTGCTGCGTGCAACGTCCTCGGCGCGGGTCGCCTGGTCGAGCAGCTCTTCGAGCGTCTCGCTATCGTGCGGAAAGGGCAGACTAGCCCCGATGGCAAGGTCACGATGGAGATCTTCTCCGGGTGCATGGGAGCCTGCCAGATCGGCCCGATGGCGACCGTCAACGGCAAATCCTACGGTCATCTCACCCCTGAGAAGGTCGATCGCATCCTAGATGCGTTGCTGAAGGATTAGTGGGTGAGTGGCCGTAGTGGGCCAGTGGGCGAGTAAACGATAGAGCGCACCCTGTGTTCTCGCCCACTGGCCCACTGGCCCACTCGCCCACTGGCGACGAAGGAGCCCCCATGTCCGATCGTGCCCCTTTCGATGCGTTGCAGGCCAGCGCGAGTGCGGCGTGGCAGGCGCTCCAGCAGAATGAGCGGACAGTCGTCACCGTGAACATTCATGGCGGTAGCCTGCCCGTCGGTGCGGAGAATATCTACAAGCACCTGATCTTCCAGTGCGAGACGCGCCAGTTCCCGGCGATCGTCCGCAAGACCGGTACGCTCGGTTTCGAGTTCGCCGAGACGATCGTCCAGGTCAAGCGTCCCAATGCGCCGACGATCGTCTACGGCCATATCGGCGAGGACGATGTGGTCGAGTTGATCGACCGCGCTATCGTCGGCGATGGCCTCTGGCCCGAGAAGGCGCTCGGCTGGCTGGAGCCGCAGGGGCTGGTGGTGGAGCCGCCGCTGACCCTGGCTGCCTCGGCGGATGCGGCGGGGCTGACGGACTATCGCGGTATCCCGCCGCTGAAGCGCCATCCTTTCCTGCGGCGGCAGACGCGCTGGCTCTCGCGCAACTGGGGGCGGATCGACCCGGAAAGCATCGAGGAGTACATCGCCGAAGGGGGCTACCAGGGCTTCGTCAAGGCGCTGACCACGATGCGCCCGGAGGAGGTCATCGACGAGATCAAGCGGGCCAACGTCCGTGGTCGCGGCGGCGCGGGTTTCCCGATGGGCATCAAGTGGGAGTCCGGTGGCAAGGCACCGAACAGCCAGAAGTACGTCATCTGTAACGGTCACGAGGGCGAGCCGAACGTCTTCAAGGATCGCCGTCACTTCGAGAGCAACCCGCACATGATCCTCGAAGGGATCATGATCGCCTGCGTCGCGATCGGCGCGACGATCGGCTACGCCTTCATCGGCGGCGAGTTCCCGCTGGGGATCAAGCGCTTCAAGCAGGCGGTCCGGGACGCCGAGCGGGTGGGCCTGCTCGGCACGAACATCCTTGACAGCGGCATCGACCTGGAGATGCGGATTCGCATCGGCGGCGGTGCCTATATCTCCGGCGAGGGTTCGGCGCTGATCTACTCGGTGCAGGGCGATCGCCCGCAACCGCGCACGAAGCCGCCGCGCTCGGTGGAGTACGGGCTGTGGGGCAAGCCGACCGTCGTCAATAACGTCGAGACCCTCGCCAATGCGCCGGACATCATCATGCGCGGCGGCGACTGGTTCCATTCCCTCGGCCCGGAACACTCCACCGGGACGAAGCTCGTCACCCTCTCCGGGCCGATCGAATACACCGGGGTCTCGGAGATCGTGATGGACGGGGTCACGATCCACGACCTGATCTACGAGATCCACGGCGGCATGCGCGAGGGCTCGGAGTTCAAAGGTTTCCAGACCGGTGGCGTCTCCGGTGGTTGCCTCCCGGCTGATGAGTTGCACTATAAGGTCGATTTCGAGGATATGAACAGCGTCGGCGGGATGCTCGGCTCCGCCGGTTTCATCGTCCTCGATCAGCGCACCACGGCGGTCGAGTGGGCGCGCTATCTGATGAATTTCAACGCCGACGAGTCGTGCGGCAAATGCACCCCCTGCCGCCTCGGCTGCCCGGCGCTGACCGAGGTGCTCGATCGCATCCGCTACGGCACCGGCGAGGAAAGCGACCTCGATCTGATCAACTACACCGGCAAGCAGATCATCGAGATCTCGCTCTGCGGGCTGGGGCAGGCCGCGCCCGCCCCGATCCTCAGCCTGCTCCAGAACTATCGCGCCGACTTCATGTCGTATATTGATGACAAGCGCAACCCGGCCACCGGGGAGTATCTGCCCGGCGCGACCGAACTCCACGCCCTCACCCCCGGCACGCACCGCGTGATCGACGATCCGTACCGGATCGGGCGCGAGGTCCAGCGCGCGCCGCTGATCACACCAGGGCGCGAGATCGGCTCCGAGCAGAAGAATCGCAAGGGCGACATCGCCGACGCCGATCCGCGCCGCGCCGCCAAGCCAGAGGACGAAGCGCTGATGCAGCGCCCCTAGAGCAACGCGCGTTGTGCGTGGCCCGGTCGGTCCGACGATGCGGGCAGCCATAGGCGGCACCGGCGCAGCCCGCCTGCGTACCGCTGTAGTCTCCCACTTCCTCACCGCAATAGGGAGCACGAAGGCGGGGGCGATCAATTGATCGCCCCCGCCTTCGTGCTCCCTATAAATATCGTGCCCCTCTCCCCGGCCCTCTCGGTGCCTCTGCGCCTCCTGTTCCGTCCCTTCGCTCGTTCTCTGCGTCTCTGAGGCCAACGGCCCTTTTCAGAGCGTGACCCGCTGCCCCCGCCCGGTCGCCTCCGCGCGCTCGACCGCGAAGCGGGCCACGGCGATGTCCTGCACCGCGTTCCCCACCGACTTGAACAGGGTGATCTCATCGGCGCTCGTGCGCCCCGGCTGCTCGCCGCTGACGACATGCCCGAGCTCCGTCCCCAGGTGCGCCCGGTCGATCAATCCCGCTTCCAACGGCGCGATCAGGTCGCCCGCCTCGGCCAGCGCCGCCGCGATCTCGTCCACCACCACGCGCGCGCGGACCACCGTGCCAGCCGGGATCTCCCGCATCGTGTGGTTGTAGGCTCCGACCGCATTGATGTGGGTGCCGGGGCGGAGATCGGCGTCCTCGAAGACCGGTGTCGTGGCGCTCGTCGCGGCGCAGATGATGTCCGCGCTCGCTACCGCCGCGCGCAGATCGTCCGCCACCGTCGCGCGCGCACCGAGTTCGGGCAACTCCGCGCGCAGGCGCTCCACCAGCGCTTCGGCGCGGGCGCGCGTCCGCGACGCGACCACGATCCGCTCGATGCCGGGGCGCGCGGTGCAGGTCGCCCAGATCTGCGTGAAGGCTTGTGCCCCCGCGCCGATGCAGAGGAGTGTTCGCGCGTCCGGGCGGGCCAGGAGTTCCGTCGCCTTGCCAGAGACCGCACCGGTGCGGAGCGCCGTCAGGAAGGTGCCATCGAGGAGGGCCAGCGGTTGCCCGGTCTCGGCGTCGAGGAGCGCGATCAGCGCCAGGATCGTCGGCAGGCCACGCGCGGCGTTCGTCGGGAAGACCGAGACGACCTTCAGCCCCAGCCCGCCCACCGCCGGCACCGCCGCCGGCATGAAAAGGCTGACACCGCCGAGTTCGGCGTTGTGGAGCGGCGTTCGCAGCGGCGCTTGTGCCCGCCCGGCGGAGAGCTCCGCGAAGGCGACGCCCATCAGGCGGATCGCCTCCGCCATCGGCACCAGTTCCCGCACATCGGCGGCGGAGAGAATCAGCACCGGTATACCCCCTGTTGTACGGCAGCGCCCCGCTATGCGGGGGTCGTTCCTATTCCTCGTCCTCGCGTCCTTCGCTGGCCCGCAGTTGCGCCCGGTACTGCGCCAGGATGTCCTCCCACGGCGGCGGATCGATGACCATCGTCGCCTCCAACTCGCGCAAGGCGGCGCTCGCCTCGTCGCGCTGGTTGCGCCACTCCTCGGAGAGGTAGCGCACCGTCTTGGGATTGTGCCCGGCCAGCAATCGCTCGTAGGTGCGGACGCGCGTTTCGAGCGCTCGGCGGCGTCCGCGCAGGTAGATCTTGCGGTAGAAGTCGTCCTCCAACCAGTCGTAGCGATCGAGGTAGCGCGCCGTCAGCGCCTCGACGTGCGCCGCCGCATCCTCGCGCACCGCCTCGCGCAGTTGCCGCTCGAAGTCGGCCAGGATCCCCGCCCGTTGCAGGCTCTGTAGGTATTGCTCCATCGAGTGGCTCCAGTGGTCGTAGTGGGCGAGCGGGCCAGTAGAGAGTCGTCGGTCGTCGGTCGTCAGTTATACCGTGTTAGCGCGTACTTCGTCGTTCGTCCTTCTTCGTACTTTTCTGGCCCACTGGCCCACTCGCTCCACTTCGCCCACTACACGACGTACTTCTCCACGATCGGCTCGTCCTCCGTGAAACGGGTCGGGCGCAGCGCGTGGATATCGAGCGTGGTCGCGCGACCATCGAGGATGATCTCGGCCAACAGCAGTCCGGTGGCCGGGCTGTGCTGAAAGCCGTGACCGCTGAACCCGGTCGCGCAGTAGAAGCCGCGCAACTGCGGGAAACCGCCGATCAGCCCGTGCGCGTCCGGGGTCATGGCGTAGAAGCCCGACCAGCCGCCGACGATCCGCGCCTGTGCGAAGGCGGGGAGGCGGTCGAGCGCGAGTGCGGCGGTGTGCTCCGCCCAGTCGGGCGCGAGGTGCTTGATCAGGCCGGGTGGCTCGGCGTCGTCCGACTTGCCCCACCAGAAGCCGCCCTCGTGCGGGCGGAACCAGAGGCCGGACGCCACATCGACCGTCAGCGGTGCGCCCGCGTCGGTTCCGGCGCAGGGCGCGGTGCGGAAGACCTGGCGGCAAACCGGCTCCATCGGCAGCGCGATCCCGGCCAGCGTCGCGACCTCCGTCGCCCACGGCCCCGCCGCATCGACAATGATCGGGGCCGTGATCGTGCCATCATGGGTCGTGACGCCGATCACCCGGTCGCCCGTCGTGGTGATGCCGGTGACGGGGCAGCCCTCGAAGACGCGCACCCCGAGCGCTTCGGCGCGGCGCGCGAGCGCGGTGGCGACGAGCGGTGGGCGCGCCCAGCCATCATCCGGGCAATAGGTCGCGCCGAGGAGATCGTTGGTGCGGAGACCCGGCACGATCGCCGCGATCTCCCCCGGATCGAGCCAGCGGACCGGCGCGCCAATCCCCTGCTGCATCGCCAGATTGGTGCGGAACTCCGTCACCTGCGCCTCGTCGTTGAGGAGGAAGAGGTAGCCCTGTTGGTGGACATCGACCGGTGCGCCAAGGCGCTCCTGCGCGTCGAGGAAGTAGGGGAGGCTGAGCCGCGTCATCTGCACGTTGATCGCCGTGGAGAACTGCTGACGGAAGCCGCCCGCGCCGTCGCCGGAAGCACCCTGCGCGATCCGGTTGCGCTCCAGGACGACCACATCGGTGCAGCCGCGCGCCGCCAGGTGGTAGGCGATGCTCGTGCCGACCACCCCGGCCCCGATCACGATCGCGTCCGCGTGCCGGGGGATGATTGCGTCCATGTGTTCCCCTTCGTTGCCGATAGCGTCATCGCCGCATTATAGCGCGCAAAAATAGCGGACCGCCCCGCACTACGATAGCGCGGGGCGGTTGTCGGCGTGAATCAGTCCGCCGCCATCGCCCCCGGCACGGGCGCGGCGACGCGCGTGAGCCAGGCGGTCGGGATGACGCCACGGATCGAGGCATCGACGATCTCGACCGGGTGAACCGTCGGGATCGCCTCGCCGAGCCGCCCGAGCGCCGCCCCGATCTGGAGGAGGCAGCCCGGATTGGCGGTGGCGATGACCTCCGGTGCGGTCTCGAGGATGTTGCGCGCCTTGCGCGCGCCGAGCTGGTCGGCGGCGGCGGGCTCCACGAGGTTGTAGATCCCGGCGCTGCCGCAGCAGATCTCCGCCTCCGGGATGTCGAGCAGTTCCAGGCCGGGGATGCCGCGCAGGACCGCGCGCGGCTGGCGGCGAATCCCCTGCGCGTGGCCGAGGTGGCAGGCGTCGTGGTAGGCGACGCGCAGCGGCACCGGCCCTCGCGGCGCGATCGGCTCCAACTCGGCCAGGAACTCGGAAACATCGCGGACCCGCTCCGAGAAGCGGCGGGCGCGGTCGGCGTAGGCGGGGTCGTCGCGCAGCAGGTAGCCATACTCCTTCAGCGTCGAGCCGCACCCCGCCGCGTTGACGACGATCGTCTCGACCTCGGCACGGTCGAAAGTGTCGATCAGCTTGCGCGCCCGTTCGAGGCCGCCTTCCTCGCGCCCGGCGTGGAAGTTCAGCGCGCCGCAGCACCCCTGCTCCTCCGGCACCACCACATCGCACCCCTCCGCCGCTAGCACGCGGATCGTCGCGGCGTTGACCGGATCGAAGAAGACGCTCTGGACGCAGCCGGAGAGGACGCCGACGCGGTGGCGCTTCATCGCCGTGGCCGGGGTGAACGCCGGATTCCTGGCGAACATCGCGCCGAGCGACACCGGCGGCAGCACCGCGTCCATCCCGAGCAGGCGTTCCGGGATGATCCGTCGCGCGAGTGGTGACGCGGTCAGCTTCTTGATCCCGCTCCGCTGGTAGAGCCAGAGGAAAGGGATGGTGGCGCGCAGCCGGGCGGGGTGCGGGAAGAGGGCGAAGAGGAGCGAGCGGAAGGCGTCATCGAGCGGGGCGCGGTCGTAGCGGCGCTCGACCTGGGCGCGCGTCGCCTCGATCAGCTTCTCATATTGCACGCCGGACGGGCAGGCGGTGACACAGGCCATGCAGCCGAGGCAGAGATCCATGTGCCGGGTGAATTCCTGCGTCATCCCGATCTCGCCATCGGAGGCCATCTTCATCAGGTAGATGCGCCCGCGCGGCGAGTCCATCTCCTCGCCCCAGAGGAGATAGGTGGGGCAGGTGGGGAGGCAGAAGCCGCAGTGGACGCAGTCCTCGATCAGGTCCGGTTCGGGCGGGTGGTGGTTGTCGAAGGCGCGGAGGAGGTCCGGGTACGGATGCCCCTCGACCCGCCCGACACCCTGCGTCGCCGCCGCCCCTCCGGCCCCCGCGACGCCGATCCCTTGCGCCCCGGCGAGCGGGCGATCCATCCCCGCCGCCTGCGCCGCCGCCTGCATGTGCGCCGGCTCGGGGCCACGCGGCAATTCATCCGGCTCCGCCGCCCGCGCGGCCTGCTGATAGGCGCTCGGATCGCCAACCCGCCGCGATGGCGCATCGTGCGGTCCGGCACCGTTCCCTGTCGTCATCGCGTCCTATCCTCCCCCACGGACGCGCCCGCAAGTGGCGTGCCCTGTCCTTGTCGCAATGGTCGCGCGGCGGGTGTGCGTCCCCCGCCGCCGAAACGCCCGATCGGGCTTCAGATGCCGCCGACGAAGCGGCCCGGATTGAGTGTACCGTGCGGATCGAATTGTGCCTTGACCCGGCGCATCAGCGCGATGGCCGCGCTCGGTCCCCACGGATCGAGTGCCGCCAGCAGGCCCGGCGGCGCATCCTCGATCACCAGACTCCCGCGTCGTGCGACCGCCAACGTGCGCGCCTCGGCGATAGTCGCGGCGAGGGCACTTTCCGCGCCTTGCAGGCGGACCGCCACGATGCCCTGCCCCGCGTGCGCCCGCCACGCGCCACCGACCGCGTTGCGCGCCGCGATCGTTTCCAGCGCCGCCAACCAGCCGCGTACCTCACCCGGCAGCAGCATCGCCTTCAACAGGGCCAGCGCGCCGCCGCTCGCCCCCGCCTGCGGTGGGATGGTGGCCGCCTGCCAGTGCGCGGCCTCGTCATCACTGGTCAGCGTCTCGCTCGTCGCGGCGAGCGGCCCGGCCAGGGCCAGGAGTTCGCGCACCTGATCGGCGCAGGCCGCCGTGCTCCCCTCGAAGCGGATCGCCAGCGTCTGCGCGGCCTCACCGAGGGTGCCGGTCAGGTCGATCGCGGAGGGGACGAGGACCGTCGCGAGGAGTCGCACGGCCAGCGCACCGAGCCCGTCGCCGTCCGTCGAGCGCAGGAGCACGGTGCTGGCGCTCGCCTCGCGCGGGTAGACGCGGAAGGTGGCGGTGACGATCGCGCCGAGGGTGCCGAGCGAGCCGGTGAAGAGCTTCGGCAGATCGAAGCCCGCCACATTCTTGACGACCTTGCCGCCCCCCTTGGCGATCGTGCCATCCGCGCGCACGATCCGCACGCCGATGATCTGATCGCGGACCCCGCCGTAGCGGAGCCGCTGCGCGCCGCTCGCCGCCGTGGCGACGATCCCGCCGATCGTGGCGTCTGCGGGCAGGGCCGGATCGAGCGCGAGCCATTGCCCCGCCTTGCCGAGCGCCGCCTGGAAGTCGGCCAGCGTCATCCCGGCCTCGACGGTCGCGGTCATGTCGCCCGGCTCGTGCTCAACGAGACGCGCCAGCCCGCGCGTGCTGAGCAGGATGTCGGCCCCGGTCGGCGGCGTGCCCAGGCCGAGCTGTGTCCCGCCCCCCCGGATGACGACTTTCAACCCCTCGGCATCCGCGAAGGCGAGGATCGCCGCGACCTCGTTTTCATTCGTCGGCTCGACCACGACCGTCGGGCGGACCCCCGCGACCGTGTCCGCCGCCGTCGCCGGACGAGCCGCGCCGCCCGCGCGCTCCCCGAGCGCCACGCCCAACGCCTCCGCCGACCAGGCCCGTGTCTCTAGCGCCATACGTCCTCCATCAGGGTCGTGTAGTATGCAGCGGCGCGATGGGCGTGGAGCGGTGGGGCGGTTATTTGCGTCATGGTACCCCTGCCCGCGCTACGTCGCCGGGCTTCCCCGCCCCGTTGTCACGATCGGCGCGTACGGTGGCCGTTACGCACCCCGCCACGCTATCATCCTCGGCCAACCGCTTCCGCCCCACCGCTGAGTTCGATCGCAAATGACCAATCTTCGGCAGCGCCCGACCCTCGCGACATCGTCAGTTGCCGCGCCGCCTCGTCCAACGCCGGTGCGAAGCGACAAGTGAAGCGCCACTCGTGATGCCCGGCCCGCCCACCACCCGTGCCGCCGTGCATGATCGCGCCGTACTCCCCCCGCGATCATCCGCAGCCGTCACCGCGAAGTATGACATCGGCGGGCGCGGCGCGTCGGTGAGCAGCCGGAAGGTGCCGACGAAGCCGTTGCCGTACAGTTCCAGGGCGGCGAAGGTGAGGCTTGCCGTACCAGCGGCGTGCCGCTGCGCGACCGGGATCACCCGCACGAGGTCATCGAGCGGCTCGGTCAGTCGCGGGTCGCGCGGGGCTGGCAGCGGGCGACCGCCCCCGCCGCTCCGCCAACCGCTCGGACCGCCGGGTGCGACCGCCCCGATCGGCGGTGCCAGATCGCCACCTTCTCGCCTCTTAGCGAGCCAGTCCGGCATCAGTTCGCCGATGCGCGTCCGTAGCGCCGATTCGCGCGCCCGGAACTCCTCGCGCGACCGCTCCGACTCACGCACCGCCGCCCGCAGTTCGTCCGGCGCGTCGTGCGGCAGCTGCTCGGAAGACAGTTCGCGCAGCGCGCCGCCGGACTGCGACAGTTCCCGGATCACCCGGGCGCGCAGGTCTTGCAGGCGTACGCCGAGGCTTTCCAGCACCCCGGCGGCGACCCCGCTCCCCTCGCGGACGAGCCCCAGCAGCAGATGCTCCGTGCCGATGTAGTGGTGGTTCAGCCGACGGCACTCGTCGACCGCCAGCTCGATCACCTTCTTGGCGCGCGGGGTCAGGCCGATCGCGCCCATGAACATCGTCTCGCCGCGCCCGATGATGGACTCCACGGCGGAGCGGACCTTCGGCAGCTGCACGCCGAGATTGTTGAGGATGCGCGCGGCGATGCCGTCCCCCTCGCGCACCAGCCCGAGGAGGAGGTGTTCGGTCCCGATGTAATTGTGGTTGAGGCGCTGTGCTTCCTCCTGCGCCAGGGTCAGCACGCGCCGCGCCCGCTCGGTAAACTTGTCGAATTTGTCCGCCATACGGCCCCTCCTCTGCCCCGCGCCCTTCGCGGATCAGATTCCCCTAGAAGCGGTCCGCGATCCCCGCGATCTCCAGCGGGTGCGGCACGTACTTGCCCGGTGTCTCGCCGCAGAGGCGTGGCGTCGGATAGACCTTGCCGGGATTGCAACTGTTGTCCGGGTCGAACGCGCAGCTGATCATCTGGTGCGTCTCCATGTCGGCCTCGCTGAACATCGCCGACATGTAGGGGCGCTTCTCCACCCCCACCCCATGCTCCCCGGTGATGCTGCCGCCGTGCGCGACGCAGGTCTTGAGGATGTCTCCCGCCAGATGCTCGGCCTTCTCGTAATCGTCGCGGTCAGGATAGAGGACGAGCGGGTGCAGATTGCCATCCCCCGCGTGGAAGACGTTGGCGACACGCAGCCCGTACTGCTCGCTCAGCGCCGCGATCTCGCGCAGCACCTGGGGCAGCGTCGTGCGCGGGATCACGCCGTCCTGCACGATGTAGTTGGGGCTGAGGCGACCCATCGCCGCGAACGCCGCCTTGCGGCCCTTCCAGAAGAGGGTACGCTCGTCGGCGTCGCGCGCGATGCGAACCTCCGTCGCGCCCGCCTTGCGGCAGAGCGCCTCCACCAGTTTCTGCTGCTCGTCCACCTCGACCGCGCGCCCATCGAGCTCCACCAGCAGCACCGCACCCGCATCGAGCGGGTAGCCCGCGTGGGTCGCCGCCTCGGTCGCCTGGATCGCCAGGTTGTCCATCATCTCGATCGCGGATGGGACGATCCCGGCGCCGATGATCCCCGACACCGCCTCCCCGGCCTCGTCGGTGGAGGCGAAGGCGACGAGCGAGAGGCGGATCGACTCGGCGCGGCGCACCAGTCGCAGGGTGATCGCGGTGCAGATGCCGATCATCCCCTCGGAGCCGACGAAGATGCCGGTGAGATCGTAGCCCGGTGTCTCCACCGTCGGCCCGCCGATCTCCACCACGTCGCCATCGGCGGTGACGATCTCCATGCCGAGGACGTGGTTAACGGTGAAGCCGTACTTCAGGCAATGCGCGCCGCCGGAGTTCTCCGCCACGTTGCCGCCGATCGAGCAGACCTGCTGGCTGGAGGGGTCGGGCGCGTAGTAGTAGCCATGCGGCGCGACCTTCTGCGTGACCCAGAGATTCAACACCCCCGGCTCGACGACGATCCGCTGATTGGGGAGATCGATGTCGAGGATGCGTTGCATTTTGCTGAGGCCGATCACCACGCAACCCTCGATCGGCAGCGCGCCGCCGCTGAGTCCGGTCCCCGAGCCGCGCGGCACGAACGGCACGCCGTAGCGCTTGCAGAGGCGGACCACGTCGCGCACCTGGACGGTGGAGGTGGGGAGCACGACGAGCGCGGGAGCCTGCCGGAAGACGGTCAGCCCGTCCGACTCGTAGACGCGCAACTGCTCCGGCTTGGTGATCAGCCCCTGCGGCCCGACGACCGCCTCGATCTCTCGCGCCAGTTCTTGCATCGTGTCGAGCATCGTCGCCATCGCCCTGTCTCCTGCCGCACTCCCCACGCGACCGCGTGCGCCGCTCTCTTCCCGCCATTGTCCCAGAAACGCGTCACCCGTGCAAAAACGTCGTGCGGCCTATCGTTCGGTCGCCGCGCCGTCGCGCGCCCGCGCCGACTCGTCGCGCGTCACGATCGCCCGGGCCACGCGCAATGAGGCCGCATCGATCATCTTGCCGTCGATCGTGATCGCCCCGCGCCCGGCGGCGGTCGCGCGCGCGTACTCGGCCAGCACCGTGCGCGCCCACGCGACCTGGGCGGATGGGGGCGAGAAGGCGGCGTTGGTCGCCGCGAGCTGTCCCGGATGGATGCACCACTTGCCGTCGAAGCCGAGGACGCGCGCGATCCCCGCCGCCTGCGCGAAGCCGTCCGCGTCGCGGAATGAGGCGTATGGTCCGTCGATCGCGCGCTTCGCGAAGGCGCGCGCGGCGGTGACGATCCGGCTCATCACATGATGCCAGCGGTGGCCCGGATAGAGGCGGTCGTTCTCGTCCGGTTCGCCGATCGCGTCGAGCGGCATCCCGAGCGAGGCCGCGTAGTCGCCCATCCCGAAGATCAGCGCGTCGAGGCGCGGGGAGGCCGCCGCGATCGTGTCCACGTTCACACAACCGAGCGCCGTCTCGATCTGTGCCTCGATCGCGATCCGCCCGACCGGGAAGCCCTGCCGCAGCTCGATCTGCGTCAGCAGCGTAGCGACGAACTGCACGTCCGCCGCGCGGCTCACCTTCGGCACGATGATCGCGTCGAGCCGATCGCCCGCGCCCTCCACCACCTCGATCAGGTCGCGGTAGGCGAACGGGGTGTCGAGCCCATTGGGACGGAAAAGACGCAGGCGCGGCCCGAAGTCGAGGTCGCGCAAGGCGCTGACGACGTGCGCGCGGCTCGCCTCCTTCTCCCCCGGCGCGACCGCGTCCTCCAGGTCGACGCAGATCGCGTCCGCCGCCGATCGCGCCGCCTTGGCGATCATCGCAGGGTTCGAGGCCGGCGTGATCAGGTAGGAGCGTGGGGAGGGGAGGGTGGGCATGGGGTATTCCTTTGAGTATGTGGAGGCCGTTTCCGGCGCGGTGTGCCGGTGAACCCGCATGTCGGGATTGACAATTGACCATCCAATCGGCGCGGTGTGCCGATGGACTGAAGTCCCGGCTGGATGGCCTGCGGCCACGAAGTCCGCCTACGCGGACTGGCATGATGCGGGCGTGAACGCTTCGGCGTCGGGTTCGAGTGCGGGCAGGAGGGTGTCGGTGCGATGGTGATGGCGTTGGTTGGCGATGTAATCCGCTACCTGTCGGAGATGGCGCGGGCTGACCGAGAAGCCGCGTAGCCCCCCTGCCATTTGAAGAACGCGCCGGGCGCGAGTTGGTGCGTGACCAGGTGCGCCGACGTGCCTTTCAATTGTTTCAGCAATTCGGACAGGCTGAGGGTCGCGGGTAAGCGCAGCAGCAGATGAACGTGATCCTCGACGCCGCCGATGGCGAGCACCTCAGCGTTGAGCCGCGCGCACTCCGCACCGAGCGCGCGGCTCAACGCCGCGCTCGATCTCACCGACGAGTAGCGGTGAGCGATCCCACGTTGCCCAGGTGAGGTGGACGAAGACCGCTATGCGCGGCTGATGTTGCATCTCCGACCTACATCCATACCAGCTGCATCCTTGCTTCGGATTGTTCCAGTCCGCGTAAGGGGACTTCGTGGCCGCAGCCATTCAGCCGGGACTTCAGTCCAACGGCCATCCATGCCGGATCTTAAGGCTGCGGCCACGCCATCCCTACTCCAGTCCGATATACGCCGGCTGCGTCAGGAACTCCACGAAGTGCTTGGAGCCGACCAGCGCATCGAGGATGTCGGCGGCTTCCTGGTAACGCCCGGCACCGCTGGCGGTGAGCTTCTCGAGCTGGGCGGCGCGGACCTCGTGGTAGAGCGCGATCGTGCAAGGCGTCCCGTCTTCGAGTTTCGCGCCGTTGTGGATCCACTGCCAGAGCTGGCCGCGCGAGATCTCGGCGGTCGCCGCATCCTCCATCAGGTTGTAGATCGCCGCCGCCCCATTGCCGAGGAGCCACGAATTGATGTATTGCAGGGCGACATCCACGTTCATGCGGAAGCCCTCGTGCGTGACCGTGCTGCCGGAAATGGTGAAGTTCTGGAGGTCGGCGGCGGTCACGCGCACCTCGTTGCGCAGGCGCTCGCGCTGGTTCGGGCGGTCGCCGAGGATCTCGTCGAACGATTCGAGCGCGGTCGGTACGAGGTCGGGGTGGGCGACCCAGGAGCCATCGAAGCCGTCGTGCGCCTCGCGGTTCTTGTCGTCGCGCACCTTGCCGAGCGCGACCTTGTTCACCTCCGCATCGCGGCGGCTGGGGATGAACGCCGCCATCCCGCCGATCGCGTGCGCGCCGCGCTTGTGGCAGGTGCGGACCAGCAGTTCGGTGTAGGCGCGCATGAAGGGGACGGTCATCGTGATCTGCACGCGGTCGGGGAGGACCATGTCCGCCTGCACGCGGAACTTCTTGATCGCGCTGAAGATGTAATCCCAACGCCCGGCATTGAGCCCGGCGGAGTGTTCGCGCAGTTCGTAGAGGATCTCTTCCATCTCGAACGAGGCCAGGATCGTCTCGATCAGCACCGTGGCGCGGATCGAGCCGCGCGAGATGCCGAGCGCGTCCTGCGCGAAGTTGAAGACATCGTTCCAGAGCCGCGCTTCCAGATGGCTCTCCAGCTTCGGCAGATAGTAGTAGGGGCCGCTGCCGCGCGCGAGGAGTTCCCGCGCGTTGTGGAAGAAGTGGAGGCCGAAGTCGAAGAGGCTGGCCGACATCTTCTCGCCATCGACCAGCACATGCTTCTCGATCAGGTGCCAGCCGCGCGGGCGCAGCAGCAGCACGGCGGTCTGCTCGTTGAGGCGATATTGCCGCCCATCCGGGTTATCGAAGGTGATCGTGCGGCGCACCGCATCGTAGAGATTGATCTGCCCCTGGATCACATTCTCCCAGGTGGGGGAGAGCGAATCCTCCAGGTCGGACATGAAGACCTTGGCCCCGGAATTGAGCGCGTTGATCATCATCTTGCGCTCGACCGGCCCGGTGATCTCCACGCGGCGATCCATCAGATCGGCGGGGGCGGGCGCGACCTGCCACTTCCCCTCGCGGACGGACTTCGTCTCCGCCAGGAAGTCGGGGCGCTCCCCGGCATCGAGCGCCTGCTGCCGCTCGTCGCGGCGCCTCAACAGCGTGTCGCGCGTCGGATTGAACTCGCGGTGCAGGCGCACCACGAAGGCCAACGCCTCCGGCGTCAGTACCTGCTCGACGGCGGGCGAATGCGTCCCAACGATTTCCACGCCCTGGATGCCACTCATCTGCCCGTTCCTCCCTCCGTGCCGCCCCGCTTCGCACGCCACGGCGCGAGCGCGGGCCGCGCATATCCATATCGACCCAACAGCGACCAACCCGCACGCACTATACCATGCTGCGGGTTGGTCGCTTAACGGAAGCGTATTGTCGGAAAGGTGCGGGTTAGCGGGGAGATTCTTCGATCGCGTTCGTCGTGGCAGCGTGGGGTTCGCCGGTCGCCGTCCAGAGGGCGCGCAACTCGGCGAGGGTGAGCTGTCCGGGTGCCGAACCACCCCCGGCGGCGAGCGCCGCGAAGGTGAGCGCCGACCCGGCGCGATGGCCGATCACGCGGGTGATCACGCCGAGCGCCCCCATGCTCATCGCCGCCAGCGGCAAGGCAGTGGGAGCGGCGGTCGCGGCGCGGCAGAGGGCGAGGAGGCGCACGGCATCGCCCGCCTCGCGCGGCAGCAGCGCCAGCTTCGTGGCGTCGGCCCCGGCCTCCGCCATCGCGGCGAGTCGCGCCAGGAGTTCCTCGTCGGGCGGGGTGGCGGCGAAGTCGTGCGAGGAGAGGATGATCGGGACGCCGCGCCGCTTCCCGGCGTTGACAACGCGCTCGCGCAGGGCGGGCGCGGTCGCGAGTTCGAGATCGACGAGCGCCGGGATGCCGCTCTCGATCGCGGCGAGGATCGTCGCCACGCGCGCGTCTTCGCCACCCCCTTGCGCGCCGCCCTCATTCGCCGCCCGATTGGTGAAGAGGAGCGGGACGCCGCACTCGGCCAGGCGGGGCAGGAGGGCCGCGATCGCGCCGGGCGTGCGCTCGGCCAGGTGGTCGGCGCGCAGTTCGAGCGCGTCCGGCGCGTGCGGCGTGGCCTGCGCGGCGAGCGCGAGCGCATCCGCCGCCGTGGCGGCGACGAGCGGGACACAGACGATCGGGCGGTCGCGCCCGAACCGCTTGCCGCCGATGCGGAAGCCGCGCTCCTCAGTCGTAGCCCGGTCATCCGACGTGCCGTGCAGGAGGGCGACCGCGCGGGCCACTTCGTCCGCGACCTGTGCCGTGTCGAGGCGATCGGTGTGGATCGTCCAGTGCGCCTGAGCATACACCGACTGGCGCTGCGCCTTCAGCGCGCCGATCCGCCCGAGCGGGTCGGGGTCAGCGAGGAGGGGACGGACCTCGCGCGGCCCTGCGGCGCGCAACTGGGCGTGGAGGCGATCGCGCAGGGTCTCCGGCAGCGCTTCCAGCGCGATCAGCCAGCCGGTCTCGCGCATCAGCGCCAAATTGTGCGGGAGGGTCGGCACCCCACCGCCGGTCGCGACGATTGTCGGCCCGCCCGCCGCCACCTCGCGTAGCACACTCGTTTCGAGCGCGCGAAAGGCGTCCTCCCCCGCGCTGGCGAAGATGTCGGCGATCGGGCGACCGGCGCGCGCCACGATCAGCGCGTCGAGATCGCTGACCGGCAGGCCGAGGCGCGCGCCGACGAGTCGGGCGATCGTCGATTTCCCGGTGCCGCTGAACCCGATCAGGTAGATGGTCCGCACGTCGTTCCTCTCTCGTACCGTACGCAGCGGTGGTGCGCTCGCGTGACCGCGTCTCAGGGATTGAACACCTTGATGATCAGTTGGATGCCGGTGAGGACCAGCGCGACCGACAGGAAGCGGACGATGGCCCGCCCCTGCACCCGCTGCGAGATCGCCGCGCCGATCTGCGCCCCGACGATCACCCCCGCGCTCATCGCTAGCGCCGGGCCGAAAAGAATATCGCCCTTGATCAAGTGGGAGACGGTGCCGGAGAGCGCGGTGAAGATGAGCACGAAGGAGGAGGTCGCGGCGGCGAGGTGCGCCGGGAAGCCGAAGAGGAAGACCATCGCGGGGACCATGAAGATGCCACCACCGACGCCGAGGATGCTGGAGAGGAAGCCGATGCCGAAGCTGAAGATGATCCCGCTCCGCATGTTGAAGGCATACTCGTACCGCTGACCGGTCGCGATCGTGATGGTGCGGCGTACGAAGCCGGGGGGTAGCGGCTTGTCCGGGTCGGCCAGCGCCTTCGCTTTCTTCGGATCGGGGCGGAGGCTCAGGAAGAAGGCGACGACGATCAGCAGCACGCCGAAGACGAGCTTGAACGCCGCCGAGCTGAAATAGTTCGACACCAGTCCGCCGACGAACGCGCTCGGCACCGTGGCGAGCGCGAAGCGCCAGCCGGTCGCGTAATCGACCTTCTTCTGTCGGATGAAGGCGATCGAGGCGGAGATGCCGTTGCAGAGGACGACGAAGAGCGACGTGCCGGACGCCTGGGTGGTGGTGAATTGCGAACTGAAGAAGATCAGCAGGATCGGCACGATGATGAAGCCGCCGCCCGCCCCCACGAGGGTGCCGTAGGTGCCGACAAAAAGGCCGATTAGCAGAAACTCCACGATCTCCTGGCCCGGCATGATCCCTCTCATTACTTGCTCGCGCCACGGCACCCGCGCATGGCCGACCGATTATACATGCCACGCCGTTTCGCCGCGTCCCGCGCGCTCGTTGTCGCGCCATGCGTCGCTTATTCGACAGCACCGGGAGGATTGGTATACTGCGGGTCGGGGGCCGATCAGGCGCTCGCATCTCGCGCCGCAGCGAATAGGTGGAGGAGACGACGATGCCAGGATTGAAGTTCGGCTGGGTCACGCCGATGGTCGGCCCGCCGGAGAGCGATTTCCTGCCGCTGGCGATGTATCAGGAGGAGCACATCCTGCCGACCGCGCTGGACCACTTCGACTCCCTCTGGGCCTGCGATCACTTCTATGGCTTCCAGCGCCCGACCGATTCCTTCCTGGAGGGGTGGACCGCGCTGACCTGGCTGGCCGCCAAGTTCCCGAAGGTGGATGTCTGCCACCACGTCCTCGGGCTCGGCTATCGCAACCCGGCGCTGACCGCGAAGATGGCCGCGACCCTCCAGACGATGAGCGGCGGGCGCTTCATCCTGGGGATCGGGGCGGGCTGGCGCGCGGACGAGTACCGCTACTACGGCTACGACTTCCCGCGTGCGGCGGTGCGGATCGCGCAGCTGGACGAGGCGGTGCAGCTGATGCGGAAGATGTGGACCGAGGAGGCCGCGAGCTTCAGCGGCAAGTACTTCACGATCGAGACGGCGTACGCGCCGCCGCTCCCGCAGCCGACCCCGCCGATCCTGATCGGCGGCAAGGGGGAACAGCTGATGCTGCCGCTGATCGGGCGGCAGGCGGACATGTGGAATGTCAGCGAATCAGGTGGGTTGGACACCTATCGTCGGCGGCGCGACATCGTCCACCGCAGCGCCGAGCAGGCCGGGCGTGACCCCGCCTCGATCGTCCAGACCGTCACCTTCGAGGCGCCACTGCCGCAGACAAGCGACGAGTCGCGGCGGTGGGTCGAGAAGCTCCAGGTCTGGTCGGCTGAGGGGGTCACCTACCCCGTGCTCGACTTCGGCCATGTCACCTCCACCGAGCCGGTCATGCGGTTCGTCGAAGAGGTGATGACACCGCTCCGCTGAGCGCGATGAGACGGCCCCGCCAGCGCTTGCTTGCGGGGCCGCTTCGTTACCCTGATCACCACCTCGAACGGTCCCCTTCACCCCTTCTCGATGCGCTTATAGGCCAACTGGGCCAACTCTCGCCTGCGGGTTTGTCACGGTCGTGCCGCGCCAGTACACTGCAATGGAACGATTGCGCTGGCGTGGGGAGGATGGCGGGTGGAACAAGGCTCCAGCGAACTCCGCATCGGACTTGTCGCCAACAATCCGAACTTTCCGGGCGCGTGGCAGGAGACGGTCGCGAAGATCGTCCTCGCCGATGAACTCGGCTACGACGCGGTCTGGCTCGGTGAGACCTGGGGCTACGATCTCGTGACTCGGCTGACCGAACTCGTCCTGGTGACGAAGCGGATCACGATCGGCGCGGGCATCTTCAACGTCTTCTCGCGCACGCCGGGCCTCCTCGCCTCGACGATCGCGACCCTCGATGAACGCTCGGGCGGGCGCATGCTCTGCGGCCTCGGCTCCTCCGGGGCGCAGGTGATCGAACACTGGCACGGCGTCCCGTTCGACCGCCCGTTGCGCCGCCTCCGCGAATACACCGCGATCATCAACCTGATCATGCGGCGAGAGCCGTTGCGTTATCGGGGCGAAATCTTCGATTTGGAGCGCGGCTTCAAGCTTCAGGTCGCCCCGTTGCGCGAGCACGTCCCGATCTACATCGCGGCGATCACCCCCAGGAGCATCGTCCAGACCGGCGAGATCGCCGATGGCCTCCTCTCGGTCTACTGGCCCGCGAGCCAGCTCCCGGCGCTGCGCGCGCAACTCGACGCGGGCGCGGCGCGGGCGGGGCGAGCGCCGGGGAGTACGAGCATCGCCGCCTATATCACCACCGCCGCGATCGCCGATGAGGGGCAACGGGCAGCGGCGCGCGGGGCGGCGCGCGACCCGCTGGCCTTCTACGTCGGACGGATGGGGCGTTTCTACGCCGAGATGCTGGCGCGCTACGGCTATGCCGAGGAGGTCGCGGCGATCCAGGCGGGCTGGCGCGAAGGGCCGGATGCCGCCCGCGCGGCGGTCTCCGATCGCCTGCTCGACGATACGGCGATCGTCGGGACGCCCGCCGAGATCCGCGCGCGGCTCGCCGCCTGGCACGCGCAGGGGCTGGACGAGGCGGCGATCAGCCTGCCGCCCGGATCGGCGGCGGACGCGGCAGGGATCCTCCGGGCGATCATCGCCTGAAGCGGCCCGGACGGTGTGCCGCGCGCCGCTCGATTGGACGGCGGCGGCCCTGTTGCGTCCGTCGTGGCTGATCGCGGACGCCCGCGCGAATGGAGCAGGAGCAGGAGTGAGCGAAGCGCGGCCCGTGCGTTCGGGCGATGGTGATGTGGTCGTCTTTGGCGGCAGCGAGGGTCTCTGGATCTCGCTGGCCGTGCTGGTTGTACTCGCCATTCCGCTGACCCTCTGGGTCGCGGTGCTCAGTTGGCGGTCCGACGGCCCCGGCGCGATCGTCGGCCCGGTCGTGATCGGCGGGATTATCGCCCTCCTGCTCGGGTTCGGGGCGCGCTTCGCCTGGCGCGAGCGCCGCGAGGTCACGCTCGATGCCGCCGGGATCACGATCCGCGCCGGGGACGGGCGCGAGCGCGCCCGTATTCCGTGGGCGGAGATTGTGCGCTTCGAGGAGCGACGGTTGCCCACGCAACCGCTCCGCCCGGCGCTGATGATCCACCGTGTCGACGGCACGGCCCTCCTGATCGACCCGCAGCAGGTGCGCGATACCGGCGCACTCGCGCGCGAAGCGCGTCAGCGGCTCGCGCGCACCGGAGGGCGCGGATGAGCGGGCGGGGCTGACCTGGTGGATAGTACCGTGTGGCTGGCCGCGAACCCGCCGCCCTTCTCGATGTGACAAACACCACCGCGCCCGCCTGCGGCCTCCATTCGCACGATATAGGCGCTCGCCGTTCATGCACGAACGCGCATCGTCTCCATAGCGGAGACGATCTGCTCTTCCCTTCGTCGCATCTGTGCTATAAGACATGCTGTTGGTTCTGCTGCGGATGAGGGGGAGGCGTATGCAGCTGGGGTGTTGTATCGGTCCCGATCACCTTCACGATCTAGCCGCAGCGGGCGGCGAATATGCGGAGTTCACCGTCGCCGGAACGGTCATGGGCGGCGATGACGCGGCGTTCGAGCAATTGGTCGAGCGCGTCGCGGCGGCGGCGCTCAAGCCGCGCGCCTATAACGTGCTGCTGCCGGGCGATTACACGGTCGTCGGTCCGGCGGTCGACCGGGCACGCCTCGAAACGTATGTGCGGACCGCGTTCGCACGGATCGCCCGCCTGAGCGGGCCGGGCGCGATCATCGTGATCGGCAGCGGACGGGCGCGGTCGATCCCGGATGGCTTCGACCGCGCGACCGCGTTCGATCAACTGGCGGAGTTCCTCGGCTGGGTCGGCGCGGCGGCGCGCGAGGCGGGGATCGTGATCGCGCTCGAACATCTGCGGCGCGCGGAGAGCAATGTCTTCACGACCCTCCGCGAGAGCGGCGACTTCATCCGCGCGCGTGAGTTGCACGACGTGCGCCTGCTCGTCGATCTCTATCACCTGATGGAGGAGGGCGAGCCGCTGGCGACGATCGATGACTACGCCGATCTGCTCGTCCACGCGCACGTCGCCGACAGCGAGCGGCGGCACCCCGGCACCGGCAGCTATCCGATCGCGGACTTCTTCGCGCGGCTGGCGGCCAATGGCTACGCCGGGCGCTGCTCGATCGAGTGCCGCTGGGAAAACTTTCCGGTCGAGATCGGCCCGGCGATGGCGGCGCTGCGCCACGCGGCGGCGCGATAAGAGCGGCCCGCTCAGGGCACGAACGCGAATAGTTGCGGGAGGGGAACGATGAAACTGGCATTCAGCACCCTGGGCACGCCCGGTTGGTCGCTCGATCAGGTGATCGCTGGCGCGCGGCGCTATGGCTACGATGGCGTCGAATTGCGCCTGCTCGATGGGGAGATCATCACCCCGGCGCTGCCGCAGGGGGAGCGCACGCGGGTGCGCAAAGCCTTCGCCGCCGCCGCCCTGCCGATCTGCTGCCTGGACAGCTCGCTGCGCGTCGCGACCGGCGTCGCGCCGGAGGAGACGGCGCAGGAGATCCGCGACTTCCTGGCCTTGGCGGCGGAACTCGGCGCGCCGATGATCCGCGTCTTCGGCGGCGAGTGGCCGGAAGGCTGGTCCGAGGAACAGGTCTTCGCGGCGGCGGCGGAATTGCTGAACGCCGTCGTCCCGGACGCGGAGCGCCTCGGCGTGGCGATCGCGCTGGAGACGCACGACACCCTCGCCAGCGCGCACACCGTCGCGGAGATCCTGCGGCGCGTGCCGAGCCATGCGATCGGCACCCTCTGGGATACGCATCACCCGTACCGGATGGGTGAGAGCCCGGATCAGGTGATCGACGCGCTCGGCGACCGGATCCTCCACTTCCACGTCAAGGACGCGCGGCGCAACGACGCGGCGCGGACCGGCTGGGATCTCGTCCTCCTGGGCGAGGGCGAGGTGCCGGTGCGGGATAGCCTGACGACCCTGCTGCGGCGCGGTTACATGGGTTGGGTGTCGATCGAGTGGGAGAAGAAGTGGCACCCCGACATCGAGGAGCCGGAGATCGCGCTGCCGCAACACGCGAAATTGCTGCGTGAGTGGGTCGGCGAGCAGGGCGCATAATGGCCGGGCGGCGCGACCCGTTGTGGTGGCGCGCTCGGATGGGTGAGGAAGAGGAGTGTGTAGATGAGTGGCACGGAGCGCACATACGGGATCGGCATCGTGGGGTGCGGCGTGATCGCGCCCTTTCACGCGCGGAGCGCGCAGTCGCTCCCGAATGCGACCCTGCGCGCGGTGATGGACATCGTGCCGGAGGCGGCGCAGAAGCGGGCCGCAGAGTTCGGGGTGGAGGCGTACACCGACCTCGACGCGCTGCTCGCCCGCCCGGATATCGACATCATCTGTGTCTGCGTGCCGAGCGGGCTGCACGCGGAGATCGGGATCAAGGCGGCGCAGGCGCGGAAGCATGTGCTGGTCGAGAAGCCGATCGATATCACCCTGGAGGCCGCCGACCGCCTGATCGAGGTCTGCCACGAATATCATGTCAAGCTCGGCGTGATCTCGCAGCACCGCTTCGGCGCGGGGATGGTCCAACTGCGCGAGGCGTTGGACGCGGGGCGCTTCGGCACGCTGATCCTCGGCGACGCGATCATCAAGTGGTATCGCACGCAGGGGTATTACGATAGTGGCGACTGGCGCGGCACCTGGGCGCTCGATGGCGGCGGGGCGCTGATGAATCAGGGGGTCCACTACGTCGATCAGTTGCAGTGGATCATGGGGCCGGTCAAAAGCATCTACGCCAAGGCCGCCACTTCGGCCCACACGATCGAGGTCGAGGACATCGCCCTCGCCATCCTGACCTTCGAGAACGGCGCGATCGGCACCATCGAGGGGAGCACCGCCGTCTATCCGGGCCTGCCGGAGCGGTTGGAGATCACCGGCACCGGGGGGACCGCCGTGATCGAGGCGGGCAAGGTGAAGATCTGGGAGTTCAAGGACGAGAAGGGCGAGGCGAATCCGTACGGGAGCAAGGTGAAGGTCGAGGAGGCTCCGGCGGTGACCGGCTCCGCCGACCCCGCCGCGATCCCGAGCGCGGGGCACCGCACGCAGCTCGCCAACCTGATCGCCTCCATCGAGGGGGACACCACCCCGGCGATCACCGGCGAGGACGCCCGCCGCCCGCTGGAGATCATCCTGGCGATCTACGAGTCGGCGCGCACCGGGCGCGAGGTGACGTTGCCGCTCGGCGGCTGAGCGCGCCGCCGACGTGAGGTAATGCGGGGCGGGCGGCGCGCACGAAGCGCCGCCCACCCCTGTTGTGTGAGGATCGCCGATGATCGCGCCCTCCTCCCCGCACGATCTGCGACTCCCCGACTGGGGGCCATACACCAAGCGCTACATCGGCGTCTCGCATCTCGCCGATCCGGCGCGCGGCCTGCGCTTCGATCTCAGCATCTTCCCCGGCTTCTACCGCCGCAAGGTGGAGGTGCCGAACGTGCTGTGGGAGTCGGGCTACCTGCCGTGGGAGGCCGCGCCCGGCCTGACCTACTTCAGCCACCGCCACGAACTCGACGGGCGCGACGAGGTCTATGGCGACGTGGCCTTCGCCGCGTTCGACGACGACGTGCGCCTGATCCGCTGCGAACTAGTCAACCGTAGCGACGCGCCGCAGGCGCTGGTGCTGCATCAGCTGGCGTCGCTCGCGTTTCCGCCGCCCCGCGCCTACACCCCGGAGCCGCTGCGCCCCGCGACCGTCACCCTGCCGCCGGGTGGCCGCTGGCTCGACGCGCTCGACTACGCGGAATTGCGCTTCGCCATCCCGCGCCCGACCGACACCCTCGGCTACGATGGCCTGCGCCGCGCCGAGGTGCGCGATCACGGCTTTGTTGGCGGGGGCGGCGTCGGGCAAGGCTTCGGTGCGGAGGCCGGGGATACGGTCGTCTACGATCTCCCGGTGGATCGGGCGCGCGGGGATGCGTTGCTGCTGATGCGCTATCGCGCGGCGGAGGGCGCGGGCGGTCGCTTCGACGTTACCTTCGATAGCGCCCCCCTAGCGGAGCTGCCGCTGGTCGGCACCGGGGATTTCGCCGTGGCGTCCTTGCCGCTGCCTGCATTCGCTGTGGCGGGGACACAGCGGCTCGGCCTCACGTCGCGGGGTGGTGAGGCCGTCGAGCTCGACGGCCTCGCGCTCATCGCGGCGGGCGAGGCCGGGACGGTCCGCTTCGCCGAGGTGGCGTGGCAGCACCGCCCGGAGATCGTCGCCGCGCCGGGTCAGCCGCGCCTGCTCCTGAAGTACGCCGACGCCGCGCCCTGGTACGGCCTCGCCTGGGACTGCGCGCCGTGGGAGGTGCGCGAGTTCCACGCCGCCGAACTGGACAGCCTGCTGCGCGCCACGGTGCATCACCACACGCGCGATCAGTTCTTCGGGACGGGGGAGGGACACTACACCAACGTCTTCTGCCGCCCGATCGTCCTCGAACCGGGCGAGACGCGCGTCCTGCACGAGATCGTCTGCGCCGGGGAGCGCGCGGCGGTCGAGCGACGGCTCGCCGCCTGGGAGACGGGCGCGTATGACCGCGAGGCGTGCGTGGCGGCGGCGCGTGCGGGTGTCCCGACGCTCGCCCCGACGCCCGCCGGGGCCGCCTATCGCTTCAGCCAGGAGCGGATGGCGGCGACCCTGCTCACAAACGTCGTCTATCCGGTCTATACGCGCCGCGCCTTCATCCGGCACAACACGCCAGGGCGCTGGTGGGATTCGCTCTACACCTGGGACTCGGGCTTCATCGGGCTGGGGCTGGCCGAACTCGACCGGGATCGCGCGCGTGATTGCCTCCGCGCCTACCTGACGCCTCCCGGCGATCCCGACGCGGCCTTCATCCATCACGGCAGCCTGGTCCCGACGCAGCACGCCCTCTTCCACGAACTCTGGAATCGCGCGCCCGGCACGGATGAACTGCTCCGCGAGACGTATCCCGGCCTGCGAGGGTATTGGCGCTTCCTGAGCGGGCGGGCGGGGAGTTCGACGACCGCGCGCTTCGGCTCGGGGCTGTTGCAGACGTGGGACTACTTCTACAACTCCGGTGGCTGGGACGATTACCCGCCGCAGGTGCGGGTCCACGAGCGGGGACTGACCGGCACGGTCGCGCCAGTCATCGCCACCGCGCAAACGATCCGCGCCGCCAAGATCCTGCGTGCGGCGGCGCGGCAACTCGACTGCCCCGCCGACGTCGCCGAATACGATGAGGCGATCGCCACCCACAGCGCCGCCCTCCAGCTGCACGCCTGGGATGAGGAGTCGGGCTACTTCGGCTACGTGGTCCATGACGAGGCGGGCGAGCCGCGCGGCATCCTGCGGCACGAGAGCGGCGCGAACTTCGATCGCGGACTCGATGGCCTCTACCCGCTCGTCGCGGGCTGCGCCACCCCTGCCCAGGAGGCGCGGCTGCTCGATCATCTCACCTCCCAGGAGCGTCACTGGACCCCGATCGGCCTCTCGACCGTGGATCGGACCGCGCCGTACTATCGCACCGATGGCTACTGGAACGGCGCGGTGTGGATGGCGCACCAGTGGTATTTCTGGAAGGCGCTCCTCGACCTCGGTCGCCCCGATCTCGCTCGGCGGCTGGCCTTGATCGCGCTCGATCTCTGGGCGACCGAGGTGGGGCGCACGCACCGCACCTTCGAGCACTTCATCAGCGCCTCCGGGCGCGGGGCCGGGTGGCACCACTTCGGTGGCCTCTCCGCGCCGGTCCTCAACTGGTACGGAGCCTATTTCCGCCCCGGTCGGCTGACCGTCGGCTTCGACGCCTGGCTGACCGCGCTGACGATCGCCCCCGATCGGACGGCCCTGAGCGCGACGCTGCTGCTCGACGGCTCGCCGCACCGTGCGCCCGCGCTCGTCGCCACCCTCGCGCCGGGACCGCGCTACCGGGCGCGCTGGGCGGGCGCGGCGGTGCCTTTCAGCGAGCCGCTGCCGGGTGTGCTGGAGTTCGTGCTGCCGCCCGGCATAGCGGGCGGCACGCTGGAGATTGACAGTGCGGATTGCGTGGCGGAAGATGCCCCGCTGTTGGGGTAAACGGGCCGAACCTGCCACACGCCGCAGCACCTCGGGTGGCGTCGCGCGGGCCGGATTGCGGCGCTGACAAGCGGGGAGGGCTAGCGGGGATGCCGTTTTTCGATTATTCGCTCGATCGCCTGCGCGAATACTTGCCCGAGCGGGATGAGCCCGCCGACTTCGATGCCTTCTGGGCGCGGACCCTCGCGGAGGCCGACGCGCACCCGCTCGACGCGCGCTTCGACGCGGTCGATTACGGGCTGCGGACGGTCGACACGTTCGATGTGACCTTCAACGGCCACGGCGGACAGCCGATCAAGGGGTGGCTCTTGCTGCCGCGCGGGCGTTCCGGGCCGCTCCCCTGCGTGGTGGAGTACATCGGCTACGGGGGCGGGCGCGCGTTCCCGCTCAACTGGCTCACCTGGAGCGGCGCGGGCTACGCCCATCTGGTGATGGACACGCGCGGCCAGGGGAGCAGCGGCACGCTGCCGGGGGACACCGCCGACCCCGAACCGGAGGGGACGAACCCGCAGCACCCCGGCTTCATGACGCGCGGCATCCTCAAGCCGGACACCTATTATTATCGGCGTCTCTTCACCGATGCGACGCGCGCGGTGGGGGCGGCGCGCGCGCACCCGGCGATCGACGGGGCGCGGATCGCGGCGGCGGGCAACAGCCAGGGCGGCGGGATCACCCTCGCGGTCGCCGGGCTGGTGCCGGACGTGGCGGTGGCGATGCCGAACGTGCCGTTCCTCTGCCATTATCAGCGCGCAACCGAGCTCATCGACACGAACCCGTATGCGGAGATCGCGCGCTACTGCACCGTCCACCGCGACAAGATCGACACGGTCTTCACTACGCTGTCCTATTTCGATGGGGTCAACTTCGCCGCCCGCGCCCACGCTCGCGCGCTCTTCTCGGCGGGGCTGATGGACACGATCTGCCCGCCGTCCACGGTCTTCGCCGCGTACAACCACTACGCCGGGCCGAAGGAGATCGCGATCTGGCGCTACAATAACCACGAGGGTGGCGGCATCCACCAGACCATCCGGCAGATCCGCTTCCTGCAAAACATCTGGCCGACCGAGTAAGGGGCGATACGATCTGTTTGGCAACGCCCCGCGCCTGGTACTATCGTCAGGGACGAGGCGTCTTGTGTCGTATTGCGCGGCTGCTGGGACGACTGCCGCTCAGTCCGGCTCGGGCAGGCGGTAGATGAACCCATGTCCTCCCAGATAGAGCCCGCCGTCCACGTTCACACAACGCCCGCCCGCGTAGCTGTACGGCCCGATGACCGCTCGGGGCGGGAGGCCGGTGACGCGCTCGATCGGGGTGTGTCCGTGGACGATCCGTTGTCCCCCGAAGGTAGCGAGGAGACGCTCGACGTTGCGCCAGCCGTCCGGGTTGTGCTCATCGAATGCATCGCGATCGGTGAAACGCACCAGCAGATCGTCCCACGCCGCCAGATCGTCGCCCGCCAGGAGCGCCCGGATCGTCGTGTTCACCCCGTCGATCGAGTTGCCGTAATGGAGGTAGAGGGGCGAGTCGGCGTGGATCAGCAGCGTCTCGCCGACCAGCGCCATCGCGGGGAGCGCGGCCAGCCAGGCCAGGTCGTCCGGTGTCAGGGCGGCGAGATCGCGCCGGTCACCGCCGTTGTACTCCCAGGCCATACGAAAGGTGCCGCCCCAACCCGCCGCGCGGCCATGCGGGAAGCGCGCCGCCGCCAGGATCAGCGGCTCGTGATTGCCGAGGAGCGCCGCGACCGTTCCGCCCGCCGCCGCCGCCTCGCGCCGGAGGCGGCGGACGAGCGACACGACGCCCGCGCCATCCGGCCCGCGATCGCAGAAGTCGCCCATGAACCAGAGGGTGGCCGCGCCGCCCGACCAGGCGTCGGCGCGGTCGAGCAGGTCCGCCCCGCGCAGGAGCAGACTCAGGCGCTCGCGCTGCCCATGCACATCGCCCATGACGAAGATCGGGGCGGCGCTGGCCGCGTGTCCCATATGCAGGCAACTCCTGTCCATAGGATTCCTAATCCTCGTTATTATGCCACAGCGGCCATTGACCACACCCACACGATCGCCCATACTCTGCGCTGGCAGCGCGCTGGCGCGTGTCTCACTGTGTCCGCCACGCGCCACACGTCGTAGCTATTCGTCACTCGTCACTTGTCATTGCACAAGGGGGTTCTGTTGTCCCTGCGCCTCGTGATCGTCGGCTTGCCGAGCAGCGGCAAGACGACCGTGTTCAACGCCCTGACGCACGCCACGGCGGCGGTCGGCACCTACACCGCCGCCGAGGATCAGCCGAACCTCGCCACGGTCAAGGTGCCGGATGGTCGCCTCGACGCCCTGGCCGCGATCTTCAAGCCGAAGAAGATCGTCCCGGCGGACGTGCAATACGTCGATGTGGCCGGGTTGGCGAAGGGGATGGGCGAGAAGGGCCTGAGCGGGCAACTGCTCGGCCATCTGGCGCAGGGACAGACCCTTGCCCACGTCGTCCGCGCCTTCGAGGATGCGAACGTGCCGCACCCGGAGGACACGGTTGATCCGCTGCGCGACATCGAGACGATCAATCTCGAATTCGTCTTCTCCGATCTCGGGATCATCGAGAAGCGGCTGCGGCGGATCAAGGACACGATCGCCAAGACGCGCGGCCCCGAGCGCGAGGCGAACGAGCGCGAGGCCGTCCTCCTGGCGCGCTTGCAGGAGGAGTTGGAGGCCGGTAACCCGATCCGTGCGGTGGAGATGAGCGAGGATGAGCAGAAGATCCTGCGCGGCTTCGGCTTCCTCAGCGGCAAGCCGCTGCTGATCCTCCTCAACCTCGGCGAGGACCAACTCGGCGAGACAGGCGACGCGCTGGTCGCCCAGGCGCGCGCGCAGTTCGGCGGCCCGCAGATCGAGATCGCCGCCCTGGCCGGGCAGATCGAGATGGAACTGGCGCAGCTCGAACCGGACGACGCGGCGGTCTTCATGGCCGATCTCGGCATCGCCGAATCGGGCCTCGACCGCGTGATCGCCCTCTCCTACGAGCTCCTCGGCCTGATCTCCTTCCTCACCGCCGGGCCGGACGAAGTGCGGGCCTGGACGATCCCGGACGGTTCCACTGCGGTGGAGGCGGCGGGCGCGATCCACAGCGATCTGGCGCGCGGCTTCATCCGCGCCGAGGTCGTCGCCTTCGAGGATATGGTCGCCACCGGCTCGATGGCCGAGGCGCGCAAGCGCGGCGTCCTCCGCTCCGAAGGGCGCACCTATATCGTCAAGGATGGCGACGTGACGGAGATCCTCTTCAACATCTGAGTCTGGGCGCGACCGGCGCGCGTCCCGGTCGTTGATCGTGGTGCAGTGCGCCCCTTCGGACCAGACCACCGGGCGGGTTGTGGCGATCCGTCCGGTGGGGCCCGAACCTCGCGGATGTCACCTTTGCCACGTCGTTGCGCGCCACCCGGCGCGCGTGGCTCCGACGATCCCCCGTGGGTCGCGATGAAGGGTAGAGAGCAGCGTGTGGTGCGGACGAGTCCCGATCGGTAGGAGCCGCGTGTGGTGCGGACGAGTCCCGATCGATAGGGACGGTCGCTGCGGCGCGCTGACACCGCGATGAACGCGACCGCCCTGTTGACCCTCCCGACGCTGGCACTCCTCGCGATCCTCTGGTTCGTCGTCTTCACCCTCTGCTGCTGGCGGCCGCTCCGCGCGCGCTGGCCCGGACTCGCGGGCGAATGGGCGATCCTCGGCCTCCTCGCCGTCCTCACCCTTGCCTTCTTCTGGCGCGTGTTGCTGACGCGCGATACCTGGCTGCCGCGTGGCGGTGGCGACTTCAACTCCTTCTATTACCCGCTCTACCGTTTCGCGGGCGCGGAGATCGCGGCGGGGCGTTTCCCCCTCTGGAATCCGACTCTCTGGGGGGGGATGCCCTTCGCCGCCGACCAGCAGACCGGCCTCTTCGCACCGCTCAATCTGCTGGCCTTCGCCCTCTCGCGTCCCTTCGGCTATGGCACCCTCGAATGGCTGGCGATCGGCAACGTCTGGCTCGCCGCCGTGCTCGGCTACGCCTTCGGGCGCGAACTCGGCGCGCGCCGTGCCGCCGCCGTGCTCGGCGGGATCACCTTCGCCTTCAGCGGCTTCATGGTCTCCCACCTCGGCCACTACCCGATGGTGGCGGTCGCGCCCTGGCTCCCGGCGATCTTCCTGGCCCTGCGCCGCGCGATCGTGCGCCGCTCGCTCCCCTGGACCCTTGCGCTCGCCGGTGGACTGTTGCTCGCGCTGCTCGGCGGGCACCAGCAGATCTTCCTCTACCTCCTGACCGGCACAGGACTCTACTGGCTCTTCCTCGCCTGGACCACGAGCCCCGCCGTCGTCTGGCCTGCTGACCTCAGTGGGGTACGGCGCTGGCTGGCCGGGCGCTTCGCCGGGCACTGGATCGTCGCGGGCGCGCAACTGGGCTTGGCGGGGGGGCTGGTGGTCGGCCTCGCCGCGCCGTCTTTGCTGATCTCGCTACAGATGGCCGCCCTCTCGATCCGCTCCGGCATCTCCTACAGCGAGGCGCTCGCTTACTCCCTGCGCCCGCTCCACCTGATCACCCTGCTGATCCCCAACGCCTTCGGCTCGACCCCCGGCACCTTCATCGGGGCGGTCAGCTTCTCGGGCGAGGTCTGGGGCTATGCCGGGATCGTGGCGCTCGGGCTGGGCATCTTCGCGATCCTGCGGGCGACCGCCGTGGCGCGGCGCGAGGCGGCCTTCTTCGCGGCGCTGGCGGGGCTGGCGCTGGCCGTCTCGCTCGGCGCGGCGACGCCGCTGCAAGGGTGGTTCTACGCCTTTGTCCCCGGCTACAGCCGCATCCGCGCGTCCGGGCGCTGGCTGATCCTCGTCGACTTCGCGATCGCCACCCTGGCGACCCTCGGCGCGGAGGGGTTATTGCGGCTCGTGGCGCGCGATATCGCGGCGGGGCGGCAGTTGATGGGGCGGGTCGCGCGGGTGCTCGGGATGGCGCTGGCGGCGGCGGTCGTGGCGCTCGGCCTTGGCTATGGCGCGTTGCTCGCCCCGCGCGACCCCTCCGGTCCTCTGGCGCAGTTCCTCGATAGCGCGGTCGCGACCGTCGTGCTCGTGGGGCTGGCGGCGGGGCTGGCCTTCGCGACCTCGCGCGGGCGACTCGGTGCGCGAGCGCTCGGCCCGATCCTCGTCACGCTCGTCGTCTTCGATCTCTTCTCCGCCACCGCGCCGGTCCCGCCGACGAACGACGACCCGCTCGCCGGCTTCCGGCACGACGACGCGGCGGCGATCATCCGCGCCGCCGCCCCGGACGGCCCGTTCCGCGTCGATCAGTCGAAGCTCGTCGAGACGGGGTGGCAGCCGTCCTGGGCGGCGACGGCGGGGCTGGAGAGTGTCAGCGGCACCTACGATCCGCTCGGCCTCGCCACCTACGCGCGCTACTGGGACGCCACGCGCCAGCGGCACGACTCGCCGCGCTACGATCTCCTCGGCATCCGCTACGTCCTGCTGCCGCCGAACGACAGCCCGGCGGGGGGGGCAAAGTTCCGCGAGGTCGGGCGCGGCAAGGACTTCGTCATCTACGAGAATACGACCGTCTTGCCGCGCGCCTTCCTCGTCGGCGGCGCGCAGCCGGTCGCCACGACGGAGGACGCCTGGACGGCGATCAATACGCAGGGCTTCGACCCGCGCGCGACCGCCTACCTCGGCCCGCCCGCCGATGGCACCGACCCGCCGCCCGCGCTGAACGCCGGTGCGCCGCAGGGCCAGGCGACCGTCATCCGCCCGGATGGCGACGAGTTGCGCGCGACCGTGGAGAGCGACCGCGACGCGATCCTTGTCTTCGGGGAGGTCGCTTATCCCGGCTGGCGCGCGACGATCGACGGCGCGGCGACCCCGCTCTACACCGCCGATTACCTCTTCCGTGCCGTGCGCGTCCCTGCGGGGCGGCACGACGTGCGCCTCACCTTCACGCCGCCTCTCTGGCGGCTGGGCTGGTTCATCGCCGGGGGGAGCGCGCTGATCGTCGCGGTGCTGCTGATCGCGCCGCCGCTCCTGCGTCGCCGCCGCCCCAAGGTCAGCGCGGGGCCGCGCAGGGGAGGGTGAGGCGGAGTTCGGTGCCGCCCCCTTGCGGCGCGTGGAGTTCCAGGGTGCCGCCGAGCACCGTCGCTCGCTCGCGGATGCCGGTCAGCCCGAAGCCACCGCCATCGCGCGGCCTCTCGTCCGTCTCGGCGGGGAGGCCGCGCCCATCGTCGGTGATGATCAGCTCGGTCGCGAGCGGGCCGAAGTGTAGTTGCAGTCCTACATGGCTCGCGCCCGCGTGCTTGCGGATGTTGGTCAGCCCCTCTTGCGTCGCGCGATAGAGCGCCAACCCCGCCGCCTGCGAGCAGCGCGCCTCGTCCCCCTCGATCCGTAGTTCGATCGGAAGCCCGCTGTGTGCGCGGAACTCCGCCACCTGGCCCTCGATCGCGTCGCGGAGCGTCTGCCCTTCGAGCGCGCTAGGGCGGAGTGCCGCCACCGAGCGGCGCACATCGGCCAACGCCTCGCTCGCCAGTCGCTTCGCCTCGCCGGTCGCGCGATCGGCGCGGGCGGGGTCGCGCTCGCGGAGGGCGAGGGCCGTTTCGAGTTGCACATTGACGATCGTCAGGTAGTGACCGAGGCTATCGTGGATCTCGCGCGCGATCCGGTTGCGCTCCTCGGTCGTCGCCAGTTGCCCCGCCTGAGCGGCGTACTCTTGTAGCTGGCGATGCGCGGCGGTCAACTCGACCAGCAGCGCTTCCGAGCGCGCGCGCGCCTCCTGCTCCCGCTTCGCCAGTTGCGTCGTGCCGACGATGAAGCAGAGCCCTGCGATCCAGGGGAGGAGATGGACGTATTCCTGCGGCGCGCTCGTCCCGACCAGCAGGAACATGACGCCATAGACCGCGATCGCCGAGCCAAGCGCCGCGCCGATGCCGATACGCTGGCCGATCCCCCAGGCGTTGGCGACGACGACATAGAAGAGGAACGTGGTGATGAAATCGACGTGGGTGAGCCAGATCGCCCCGGTGGCGAGGGCGAGCCGTGCGGCGATGTAGAGGGCACCGTGTCCGCGTGAGGCGAACGCATCCTCGGTCCACTCGATCAGGATAAACGCGCCGATCACCCCGGTCCAGATCACGAGATGATCCGCTCCGAGCCCGCCCTGAACGGCCTGTAGAACGTGGAAGAGATACGCGGTGACGACCAGGATTCCTTCGATCAGCATAAATGTTTCGAGGCGTCCCTGGAAGAGTGGTATTCGCCACCCACCACGGCGATAAGGCAGCTTCAGCCTGCCACCACGCGCCATGCTGTCGTCGATCTTCTCTGTCGCCATCAAGCCCGCACCCCCCGCTCGCTATCCACGTTCTGCGACGAGTATAGGGGCTACATGTCGCGCCTGGGGGTGCCGAAAGGGGGAATCGGTGGGGCTGGAAAGCTTTCGCCGCTATGCCGATCGGCATACGGGGGGCGTAGGGGATCGGGTGGTGAGGTGACGCCTCACTGGTCGGGCGACTGGAGGAGGCCGCTCCGCAGGGCGTAGTGGACGAGATCGGCGCGACGCCGCAATCCGAGCTTCTGCATCACTCGCTCGCGATAGGTCTCGATCGTCTTAGGGCTGAGGATCAGGCGCTCGCCGATCTCCTGCGCGCTGTAGCCCTCCGCCGTCAGCGTCAACACCTGGCGCTCCCGCTCGGAGAGACCCTTCCCGCGCTCGCCGCCCTCGCGCCCGATGTAGTCGGAGAGGAGGAGGCGGGTCGCGCCGGGATAGAGGAAGACGTCGCCGCGCGCCACCGTGCGGATCGCGTCGAGCAGGTCGGTGTCGGCCTGGCTCTTCTGCACGTAGCCGGAGCCGCCCGCGCGCAGGACCGGCAACAGGTAGCGCTCCTCGGCGTGGACTGTCAGGATCAGGATCCGCGCGCGCAACTCGCGGTCGCGAATCCGCCGCGCCGCTTCGAGGCCATCGAGGCGGGGCATGGCGATGTCGAGGACGATCACGTCGGGATCGAGCGCGGCGGCACGCTCGACCGCCTCCTCGCCATCGGCGGCCTCGCCGACCACCTCGATATCCGGCTCGTTGCCGAGCAGCGCCCGCAACCCGGCGCGCAGGATACCGTGATCGTCCACCAGTAAGACGCGGATCGGTGCCTTCGTCTCCGCCTCGGTCATGATGCCACCCCCACCAGCGCATTCGTCGTCAGGGGGAGCCGCGCGCGGACGATCGTGCCGCCCCCCGGTCGTGTGTCGATGTCTAGCTTCCCGCCGACCAGGACCAGGCGCTCGCGCATCCCCAACAGGCCCAGACCCTGCCCGCTGGGTGTGGGGGTGGCGACGCTGCTGAGATCGAAGCCGCGCCCGTCATCGCTGATCGTCGCCCAGACGACATCCCCCCAGCGCTCGAAGGTGACCGTGACCGCCCCCGCCTCCGCGTGCTTGGCGACGTTGCTGAGCGCCTCCTGCACGACGCGGTAGAGGACGAGTTCTCGCGTCGGATCGAGCCGCCCGGCGAAGTTCGTCTCGCGCACGGTGATCTGGAGGTCCGTGCGGGCGGCGGTATCCTGGGCGAAGGCGCGCACCGCCTCCACCAACCCCAGGTCGTCGAGGATCGTGGGGCGCAGCTCGCGCGCGAGGCGGCGGACGCCATCGAGGATCCGTGCGGTCGCGGCGCGCAACTCGGCGAAGCGCTCCCGCGTCTCCTGCGGTGCCCCGGCGGCGGCGAGGCGGATCTGCACCAGCAGGGCGGTCAATTCCTGCGCCGTCTCGTCGTGCAACTCGCGCGCGATCCGGCGGCGCTCCTCCTCCTGCGCGTCGAGGGTGCGCGACGAGAGGGCGGCGAGGGCGGCGCGGCTCTCCTCCTGGGCCGCGAGCATCGCGTTGAAGGCGTCGGTCAGCTGGCGGATCGTCGGGTCGCTGAGGAAGGAGTCGGGGGCGCGTCGCCCGTATTCGCCCCGGCGCACCGCGTTCGCCGTCCGTTCCAGGCGCACCAGCGGCAGGAAGGCGGCGCGCAGCACGATCGCGTTGACGATCAGGCTCAGCGCCGTCACCCCCGCCGCGAAACCCAAGAGGCCATTGGAGTCGAGCGGGCGTCCTTCCACCGCGACGCTGCGCGAGAGGGTCATCCCGACCAACACCGAGCCGAGGACGAGGAAGCCGTTCGCCAGGAGCACTTTCCAGAAGAGCGAGACCGCGCCGAGCGCCCGGAGCGCCCGTTCCGGCAGGACGGTGCGCGAGGGCGGCATTTCGACCAGGGGCAGATCGGACATGGCGGGCGATCCTCTCTGCGCCGCACGTCCGCGCGGCGCTGCGGTGGGCGTTAGCCAAATGGTAGCATAGGCACGGCCCTGTGCCGCGCCGCGTGGCGTCAGGTGCGCGATCGAAGGGCGTAGGAAGGGGACGGGGATGGAACGGCAGCGCGCCGAGACGGGGACGATCTGGGAGGAACGTTTCGGCTATTCGCGCGCCGTGCGCGCCGGGAATCTCGTCTTCGTCTCCGGCACGACCGCGACCGATGATGACGGTGAACTGGTCGGGCGCGACGACCCCGAGGCGCAGATGCGCTTCATCATCGAGAAGATCGGGCGCGCGCTGGCGGCGGTCGGTGCGTCGTTGGCGGATGTGGTGCGGACGCGCGTGTACGTGGTTCGTGCCGACGATTGGGAGGCGGTCGGGCGCGCGCACCGCCACTACTTCGGCGCGATTCGCCCGGCGAACGCCCTCGTCGAGGTCAGCGCGCTCGTCGGGGATGGCTATCTGATCGAGGTCGAGGCCGACGCGGTGATCGGGTGAGTGTGGGCGGCGCTGTCAATGATCGGGGAGCCATGCGGATCGCCTTCGTCACCACCAGCGGGATCAACCCGCTCTTCAAGAACTGGCCGGAATACATCCTGGCGCGGGCGCTGGTCGCGCGCGGGCATCGGGTCACGATCTACAAGTACGAGCCCGCCGGGAGCCCCGCGCGCGCGGTCATCGACGGGATCGAGGTGCGCCAGGTGACGCGCGGGCGGGGCGGGATCGCCCTCGATCTGCCGCGCCTCCTGCGCTCGGAGCCGCGCCCGGACGTGGTCAACATCTTCCACATCCGCAACTTGATCGCGTTCGAGGCGGCGCGTGTCTTCCGCAATTGGGGGGTGCCGATTGTCCACACGCCGGTCGGGCCGCTCCACGACGACTATCTGGTCGCCGACCGCGACGCGCCGATCGCCGCGCCGCCCCTGTACGACAATCCGATCTATACCGCGCCCCAATTGCTGCGCCGGATGATCCGCGAGCGCCGTCCGCGCCGGGTCCTCCGCAACTACCTGATCCACGCGCCCTTGCGCTGGGCCGACCGGCTGATCGCGATCTCGCACCACGAGCGCGAGACGTTGATCCGCATGGGCCTCCCGGCGGACCGGATCGCCACCATCCCCCTCTGGATCGACGTGGCGCACGCCGCGACGCTGCCGCAGGAGCCGGCGGAACTCGGTCTGCCGCGCCCGATCCTCCTCTACGTGGGGCAGCTGAAGTATCGCAAGGGCTTCGATATCCTGGCCCGCGCGATGCCGCTCGTGCGCGAGCGTTACCCGTCCGCGTCGTTCGTCTTCGTCGGGCACAGCCCGCGCCAGCAGGCCGCGCTGGAAGCGATCGTGCGCGAGAACGGCACCGCCGATGCCCTGCATCTCCTGGGGCGTCCCGACCCCGCCGAGTTGCACCGCCTCTATCGCGCCGCCGACGCGCTCGTCTTCCCCTCGCGCTACGAGGGCTTCGGGTTGCCGCCGCTGGAAGCGATGTCGGCGGGGTGCCCGGTGATCACGACCGACGTGCCGGTGGTCAACGAATCGGTGCGGGACGGCGAGAATGGCCTGCTCGCCCCCTACGACGATCCCCCGGGCCTCGCCGCCGCGATCCTGCGCCTCCTCGACGACCCCACCTTGCGCGATCGCCTGATCGCCGGGGGCTACACGACGCTCACCGAGCGCTTCAATGGCGAGGTGCTGGTCGAGCAGATCATCGAGGTGTATCGGGAGTTGGTGAGACGTGAGACGTGAGAATAGCTTATGAGCGATCAGTGAGTCTGCGTCACGATCGCCGCTGATAGCGAGATTCCCACGACTCACGACTCGCGACTCGCGACCCCTCCTCTTCCCGCCAACGCTCCTGCTGCCAGGACATCTCCCAGAAGGCCCACTCGTAGTGCGCGCTGATGCGGAAGATCTCGGCGAGGCGGGCGCGTCCGGCGTCGCCCGCCTGCGCGGCGAGCGCGTCGAAGGTGGCGATCAGACGCTCGACCAGTTCGTGATATTCCGCGCCCGCGTACATCCCGATCCACTCGGCATAGAGCGGCTGATCTGCATGCGTGCCAGTCGCCGCGAGGGTGCGCCCGATCTCACCGTACCCCCACTGGCAGGGGAGGAGCGCCGCGCCGATCTCGGTGATCGTCCCGGCATAGGCGACGGTCAGCAGGTGCCGGGTGTAGGCGTAGGTCGTCGGGGCGGCGGCGGCGTGCGTCAACGCCTCCTCCGTGATCCCGAATTTCGCGGCATAGCCCCGGTGCAGCGCCATCTCGACGTTGAGCGTGGCGTGCAGGAGTTCGGCGAACTGCCCCATGCCGGGGAGATCGCGCCCCTTCGCCACGGCCAGCGCGAGCACACGGCTGTACTCTATCAGGAAGACATAATCTTGCTCGATGTAGAAACGGAAGCGCTCGACCGCGAGGGTGCCGTCGCCGATTCCGGTCACGAACGGGTGCGCCAGCACATCGGCGAAGAGCGAAGCGAAACGATTTTGGAGTTCGTGCGCGAAGCTCATGGGCCTCCTGCTGAGTAGGCGTAGTAGATCGAGTAGGCGAGTAGGCGAGTGAGGGAGAACCGGGACAGTATACGCGGCAGAAGTTGCGGGGTGAGCGCGATGTTAAGCTGTCGATGACAGAGGATAGCAGTATCTCCTCGGCCCCTTCTTCTACTCGCCTACTCGCCTACTCCGGCTACTATCCGCCCACTCCGCTTGCAACGTCCGCAACTCGCGCATCACGAAGTCGTGCTCAGCCTCGGGCGTGAGGCGCCGGCGGAGCGTTTCATCCACGATCTCTTCCACGCGCGCCAGCAGCTTTTCCACGACGCGCGGCGGGGCGAATTGCAGGATACCGACCGCGTGACGCAGCAGATGCGCCAGTTCGGGATGCCCGTCGAGCATCGCGTCGAGTTCGTCGGGGGAGAGTTCGGCGAGGCGTTTGGGGCGCGCCCCGCGCCGCTTGAACCAGTCGAGCATCGTATCCTGCTTTCCAGTCGCCGAGGGGCGTCGCGCACCATGCTACTATACGGGCCGTAACGGCGGGTGACTACCGGACGCCGCGCGATCGGGCCGGGCAAGCGGCACGGAATCAGGAGCGAAACGTATGGAAACAGCGGATGTGATCGTCGTTGGGGCGGGCGCGAACGGGAGCAGCACCGCCTTTCATCTGGCGCAGCTGGGCGCGGGTAAAGTCGTGGTCGTGGAGCAGGGGCATCTGGCGTTCGGCGCGAGCGGCAAGTCCGGCGCGCTGGTGCGGACGAGCTACGCCAACGAGCCCGAGACGCGCCTCGCGGTGGAGAGTATCAAATATTTCGCTAACTGGCAGGAGTTGGTCGGCGGCGACTGCGGCTTCCAGAAGATCGGTCTGCTGACCTTCACCGCGCCGGAGCACCGTGAGCGGCTGGAGGCGCGCGTGGCGATGCACCGCGAACTCGGTGTGGACGCGCAGATCATCTCCCCGGAGGCGGCGCGGGATCTCGACCCATCCCTCTACGTCGGCGATGTGGATGTGGTCGAGTATGAGCCCGATTCCGGCTACGCCGACCCGAACGCCACCGTCTTCTCGTTCGCGCGCGCCGCGACCGCCAGGGGGGTCGAGTTCAAACTCGGCACCCGCGTGACGCGCATCCTCACCGAGGGGGACCGTGTGACCGGCGTGGAGACCTCGGCGGGGCCGATCGTGGCCCCGGTCGTGGTCGTCGCGGCGGGGGCGTGGGCGAACAGCCTCTTCGCGCCGCTCGGCATCGATCTCGGCCTGGTGCCGATCGAGGCGCAGGTGGTGGTTTTCCGCTGGGCGGCGGAGCGCTCGCCGCGCCACCTGACCTACATCGACAACATCAACCAGAGCTGGATGCGCCCGACCGATGGCAATTGCACCCTGATCGGCTCCGAGGGGGGCGTGAAGCGCAGCCCCGACCCCGACGCCTACCCGGAAATGGTGCGCGCCGAGTACGTGGCGCAGTGTCGCGCCGCGCTGGAGCAGCGCGTGCCCGCCATGCGGCAGAGCACGATGCGCGGCAACTGGGCCGGGATCCTGATGTTCAGCCCCGACTCGCGCCCGATCATCGACAAACTGCCACAGTACGACGGGCTCTTCTGCATGACCGGCGACAGCGGCACCTCGTTCAAGACGAGCCCGGCGATCGGGAAGTGCCTCGCGGAGTGGGTCACGCAGGGGCGCGCGACCACCGTCGATCTCACGCCGCTCCGCTCCACCCGCTTCGCCGAGGGGGTCAACTGGCACGACGAGTACGATTACGGCACCGATCGCAAGACGATCTCGCGCTGAACGCCCGGCGCGAGCCGTGCAAGTGCATATGTGAAACAGGACGGCGACCGCAACGCGGTCGCCGTCCTGTTAGGAGGGGATCGGGAGAGGAGGGTTCGGTCGTCTATGTCGCGCGGGCGGGGGCTCGGCGCTGTTGTGCGAGCCGCCCGGCCCGGTTGTCTTCGCTTGATCGGGAGTGTAGCGGAGCAGCATAAAGAGGCGCTGAAGGGCGCTGAAGCGGCGATGAGCGTTCCTTGACGCGCTCGCCACGCCCGCCCATACTCTGGCGGCGCGCGTGCCTACGGTCGCGCGCCTATGCTCGACGTTGTGGACCCTTGTAGCCTCGGAGTGGAGCCGATGCGTGCGACGCGCCGCCGCGATCTCACCGCGATCGGGCGGTTCCTGCCCCTGATCGTCGCGCTGCTCGGTGCGCTCGCCGCCGCGATCGGCGCGACCGCCCAGGCGTTGCCGTTGCCCTTCGCGATGATGGCGGTCTTCCTCTTCCTCGGCCTCCTCGCCACCGGGCGCGCGCGCGCCCGCCCCGCCCGTGGGGCGCTCTTCATCCTCCTCCTCGTCGCGGTGGTGGTCGGCGTCGTCTACGGCGGCTGACGCCCCTCCTCGCCCGTTTCGCCCCCACGGTTCGCCGCACGAATGGCGCGCTATCTGCCTGGCGGATGGTATACACGAATGGCGCGCTATCCGCCTGGCGGATGGTATAATTGTAGGTATCGCATCGAGAATTGCAGCCCCTGTGGGAGCGTGCCGACGCTGCGGAGCGGTAGGGCGGGGATGGCTGACGAGAATGACGGGCTGACCGAGCAGATCGCGTGGGACGGGCGGGCGCTGACGGTGACGTGGCTCGCGCCGCCGTTTCGCCCCGAGCCGCGATCGACGACGCAGGTGCTCGGGCTCTGCTTCACGCCCGCTGGTCAGATCCTCCTCGTGACGGGCGACCATGAAGCCTGGACATTGCCGGGCGGGCATCCCGAGCCGGGGGAGACGTTCGAGGCGACGTTGGAGCGCGAACTGCGCGAAGAAGGCTGCGCCCGCCTCGTCGCCTGCGAATATCTCGGCTGTCAGCGCGTCGAAGACCCCCAGCGTCCGGAAGGCCCGGATCGCTACTATCAGGTCCGCTACTGGGCGCGCATCGAACTCTACCCCTTCGCGCCGCGCTTCGAGACGGTCGCCCGCCAACTGGTCAGCCCCGCCACGTTCCTGACCACGCTCGCCTGGGGCGAGGCGGTGGCGGCGCGGCACATCCTGGACGCAGGACTCGGCCTGGAGCAACGGTACGACGTGCTGACGACGCGCGAATGATCCTTTCAGCGTATCTATATCGATCGCATCAGGCGCGACGATGGCGTCTGTCCCGGATCGGCCCCGCACACCCGCTAACGCACAAGGAGCAACATGCCCAAAGCGACCTCCCAGTATGTATGCAGTAATTGCGGTTTCACCAGCGCGAAATGGCACGGTCGCTGCCCGCAGTGCAACGAGTGGGAGACGATGACCGAGACGGCACTCGCGCGTCCCGTCGCCATCGGTTCCGGCGGCGGGATGTCGGCGCTATCGCGCGGGCGTCGCCCGGCGCTGGTCAAGCCGACGCCGATCGCGGACGTGAGCAGCAGCGGCCATGCCCGGCTGCACGTCCCGATCGCCGAGTTCAACCGGGTCGTGGGGGGCGGGTTGGTGCCGGGGTCGCTGGTGTTGATCGGCGGTGATCCGGGGGTCGGGAAATGCCTGGCCGGGACGGAGCGCGTGCTCGATCCGAGCACTGGTGCCTTCCGCCCAATCGTCGCATGGCAGGGGACGACGTACCCGGTGGTATCACTCGACGAGGCAACGCACGCGCTCAGCCCGCGCGAGGTTACGGCGTTCCACGATCAGGGCGTACGCCCGATCGTCGAGGTGACGACCCGCCTGGGCCGCACCCTCCGCTGCACCCCGAGCCATCCCGTGTTCACCCCGGATGGATGGCGATCGGTCGGTGAACTCCCGCCCGGCACGCGCATCGCCGCGCCGCGCTCCCTGCCCTTCTTCGGCACCGACGCACTGGCCGAGGATTCGGTCAGGCTGATGGCCTACATATTGTCCGATGGTTCGGCACACAGCCAGATCACGGTTACTAGCGCACTGCCCGAGGTTGCGGCGGATCTCGCCGGCATCGCCGCCCGCCTTGGGCTAGCCCTGCGCGTCTACGAGAAGGCACCAGGCGGCGCGAAAGACTACCGCTTCGTCTTGCCAGTTGGCGCGCGCGAACAAGCCCGACAAGAACTCGCGGCGGCGCTTCACCGCGTGCGCGATGAGACAAAGTTGAGTTGGGAAGGATGGGCAAGGGCCGCCGAGGTCAACCCCACCAAGCTCGATACCTGGCGGCGCGGCGACGCCGCGCCGAGTCTGACCGAGTTGCAACGCCTCGGGACTGCCGCTAGCGTGCCACTCGCCGCACTCGCGGCAGATGCGCGCGACCGTGCCGAGCAGACGACGAGCATCGCCCGGATGCTGGAAGAGGCCGGGCTGCGGTACACGACGGCAAAGACGAAGGCCGTCCCCGATGCCATCTTCTGCCTGCCGCGCACCCAACTCGCGGTCTTCCTCAAGATTCTGTTCAGTTGCGATGGGTCGGTCTACCTCACGGGACAAGGTACGCCAGCATTGTCCTACAGCACGATCAGCAAGCGCCTGGCGCACGATATCCAGCATTTGCTCCTCCGCTTCGGCTTCGTGGCGAAACTTCGCACCAAGCCGATGACCGTGAATGGCGCACCGTACATCGCCTACGAGTTGCAGATGCTCGGCGTGGCGGAGGTGCAACGCTTCCTGACCGAGATCGGCATCTGGGGTCGGCAGGAGGCGCGGGCGCGGATCGCCGAGATGCCGGTGCCGACGCCGACCTCGACCCACTTCGACACGGTGCCGACTGGCCCGTTCTTCTGGCAACATCTCGGCGAGGTCACCGAGGGGGGCTCCTTCAAGGTGATCTCGGCGCGCGCCGGAATCACGATCCACAACCGCCGCCACGAGCGCCCGCTGACCAGGAAGCTCGTCGGCGCACTCGCCACGGCCTACCCCTCGCCGCATCGGCACGCGCTCGCCAACGGCGACATCTATTGGGACGAGATCGAGCGGGTCGTACCCGCTGGCGAGGAGGCAGTCTACGATCTCACGGTCCCCGGCGCGGCCAACTTCGTCGCCAACGATCTGATCGTCCACAACTCCACGCTGATCACCGACGTGGCGGCGCGGCTGGCCGGGGTTGCGGGCGGGGCGCTCTACGTCTCCGCCGAGGAGTCGGCGCAGCAGTTGAAGATGCGCCTCGATCGGTTGAAGCTGCCGACCGCCGGGCTGTCCGTCCTCTCGGAAACGAACCTCGATCTCGTCCTCGACGCCGCCGAAGAGACCCGGCCTGGCCTGTTGATCATCGACTCGATCCAGACGGTCTATCTGGAAGATGTCTCTTCCGCCGCCGGGAGTGTCAGTCAGGTGCGCGGCTGCACCGAGCGATTGATGCGCTGGGCCAAACCGGCGCAGGTGCCGGTGCTGATCGTCGGGCACGTCACCAAAGAGGGGGCGATCGCCGGGCCGCGTGTGCTGGAACACATGGTCGACGCGGTCCTCTATCTGGAAGGAGACCGCTTCGGGCAGTATCGGATCTTGCGCGCGGTCAAGAACCGCTTCGGCTCCACCAATGAGGTCGGCATCTTCGAGATGCGAGATAGCGGGATGCGCGAGGTATCCAACCCCTCGGAGGCGTTCTTGCAGGAGCGCGCCGAGAGTGTCGCGGGCTCGACCGTCGCGGTGACGATGGAGGGGACGCGCCCCCTGCTGGTGGAGGTGCAGGCGCTGACGTCGGTGACGCAGAACCCGATGCCGCGCCGCGCCGCCAACGGGGTCGACGCGACGCGCTTGCAGATGCTCTCCGCCGTCCTCGGCAAGCGGGTGGGGCTGCCGCTCGGCGGGCAGGATCTCTTCGTTAACATCGTCGGCGGCCTGAAGGTGGACGAACCGGCGGTCGATCTGGCGGTGATCGGCGCGATCGCCTCGTCATTCCGGGACATCCCGATCGATGCGAACACGGTGATGATCGGCGAGGTCGGGCTTTCCGGTGAGCTACGCTCGGTCGGGGAGCTGCCGCGCCGCCTGCAAGAGGCCGCGCGCCTCGGCTTCAGCCGGGCGATCGTCCCCGCCTACCGCCGCGACAGCCTGCCGAAGATCGATGGCCTGCTGATCAAGACGGCGCGCACCGTCGGCGAGGCGATCGCGCACGCCCTCGGCGGCGATGGCGGGCGCGGGGCCGGGGACGATGCTGGAGGCGGTCGTTCTCGTCCCGCTGCGGCCTTCGATGACGGCGACGAGGAGCCCGTTCCCTCGCGAGCGTACCGGGACTAGTCCCCTTTGGAATAGTACCTATTTAGGACCATCGTACCAGCCCACAGCGTTGCGTTGTCACGTATCTGTCCGGTACGCTTGGGTAAGGAAATATCGTGCATCGGGGGTCCAGCGGGGGCTCTTGCGTGATGCGAAAGAGGTCAAGTCCGTAGTCGGAGGCATCCGTGGACTGCCCCCATTGCGCCAGACACATTTCGTTCGGAAAAGCGCGCTGCCCACACTGTGGTGCGGTCGTTGGCCCTCGCCCGATCCTCGGTAGCGCTGTGCTGCGACCGGATACCTTGCCGACCATCGGCGCGGCGCAAGGCTATCGGGAAGCGGCGCTGGTCGATCACGATCATGCCATGCGGCGCTTGCGAACGACCTGGCGCGCGGCACACGGTGGGCAGGGCCATCTCATCTCCCTTGTCGGCGAGAATGGCTCGGGGCGGTCGCGCCTGATCCGCGAGCTGAGTACGACGATCGATGAAGAAGCCCCTGACGGCTGTTGGCTGATCGGTCAGGCCCATTCCTATGCCACCTATCAGCCCCTCCACCTGCTCGCGGGGCTGCTCGCCCCCTGGGCCGAGGCCGGGACTACGGGCGATGTGTGCGCGCAACTCACCACGGCGCTGATCGCGCTGGCCGATGGTGCCCCGGTGCAGGAGCGCTGGGCGCTGCTCGCCCTCGCGCGCGAGGTCCGCGATACGCAGGACCGCGCCGCGCTCGTCGCCCTGCCGCTCGCCGAGACGGTGGCGGGGGCGTTGCAGCGTGTCATCGGCACCGCCCCGTTGATCCTCGTCCTCGAAGATCTGGAGTGGGCCGACGCGGCGAGCTTGCGGATCCTCGATAATCTGTTGCCGCGTTTGCTGGGCGGTGCGGCGCTGGTGGTCTATACCCATCACGCCGATTGGTCGCACGAGTGGCCGGACGTGCCGCGTCAGTCGCAGCTCTACCTCGGCGCGCTCTCGCACCCCGACAGCCGCCAGCTGATCCGCAATATCGCCGTCGGCCCGCTCGACCCGGTGATCGTGGAGGCATTGGCCGTGGGCGGGCATGGCAACCCGCTCTTGCTGGAGCAGGCCACGCTGGCGACGGTCGAGGCGGCACTGGACGATCCGGCACTGCTGCCCGTGACCCTCCAGACGGCGATCCGCGCGCGAATCGCCACCTTGCCAGCCACCGCGCGAGAGGTCTTGCTCGCCGCTGCGGTGCTGGGCCAGCAATTTGCGTATCGTGCGCTGGCGATGCTCACCGAAGCGACGCTGCGCGAGCCGGGTTTGCTCGACGCCGCGCTGCGGGAATTGACGCGCCGCCGCCTTGTCGTACGCTGGCGCGATGGCGCGGAGGTCACCTATCGCTTCGCCCACGCGCTGATCCAGGAGGTCGCGTTCGGGACACTCCCCGCCGCCCGGCGACAACGGTTGGAAGCGCGGATGGCCGATTGGCTGTTGACCGAAGGGGCGTTACAGCGGCGCGGGGCTGGCGGTGTCATCGGCGAACTCGATCGCCTGATCAGTCAGGTGCCGGTGGTGACCCCTACACCGGGGCGAGACGTGGCTCTCGACGCGCTGGTCGTTGAGCCGACCCGACCGCTCCCGACCGAGTTGCTCGCGCATGGCGATGCCCGGCGCGACGAGACGCTGGCACGGATCGTCCTCGCCGATCTGCCTGCCGAGCAACGGGCGAGCCTGGTGCTCTGCCTCGAACATGGCTACACCTACGCGCAGGCGGGGGAGATGCTCGGTCTTTCGCGCGAGGCGGTGCGGGATTATCTGCACGGCGCGCGCCAGATGTTCAAGCGCCTCGCGGATGCGCGACGGCTGGCGACCGCTGATGGGTCGGTGGAGAGGGTGCGATGAACTGCCAGCAGATCGACGCACTCATCTCGGCGTTGCTCGACAACGAACTCGCCCCGGCGGAGCAGCGGGCGGTGCAAGACCACCTACGCGGCTGCGAAACCTGCTGGCAGACGCTCGCCGCCTATCAGGCGTTCAACAAGGCGGTGCTCGTCGCGCTGCCGACCCGCGAGGTAGCGAAGTCGGAGCGGGCCTGGCTGCCCCCCCTGACCTTCCCGCGTGTCGGAGCCGCCGTGCTGGCGTCCCTCACGCTCGGTGGTTCGGCCCTGCTCGGCTGGCTCAGCCTGAGTAACCGTCCCGCACCGAGTGGCGCGGGCATCACCGGGCCGGCCCCCACGACGATCATCGTTCCGGGCCTGCCGAGCCAGGTGGCGGCGAGCCAACTCATCAACAGCGGCGCGCTCGATAGCGCCGTGTCGCGCGGTGTCGCCGCTATAACGACGGCGCAACGCCCGACGACACCCGCCGCGAGTCAGCCGACCACCGTCACCAATCCGACCACGCTCGATGCGCTGGCGAGCCTCGTTGCAGGGGCAGCGGCGAACAGCCCCGGTCGCGCGGTCACGGCGCAGGGCGGCATGACCGGCGATCCGGCGGGGGTGATCGGTAGGGCGCTCGGTAATCCGGGCGCGACAGCCGTCGGTGGGGACGCCCCGACGGGCGATGTCCCCCCGACGAACAACGCCGCGTCCGGCGCGGGCGCGGCGATCGGTGCCGCCACGCCGACGCCGGGTGCTACCGCGAATACGCCGAATGGCGCGCAGCCTACGCCGGTCGCCACGCAACCGACGAATGGTGCGCCGCCGGTCGCCACGCAACCGCCGACCGGCGTGCCACCGGTCGCCACGCCGCCAGCGAACGGCGTGCCGCCGACTGCTACCCCGCAGTCGGCCCCCGAAACCGCGCCGCAGGCTCCGGCGGCGACCGCGACCGCGCCTGCGCCAATCATCGCCGCGAGCCCGACGCCGCAGTCTCCGATCGCGGCGAGCAATCCGACGCCCGTCGCAACGCCAACACCGCGTGTTGCCGAGCCGACGATCGTCGCCGATGCCCCGGCACCACGCGGGACCGTCTCTGCGCCCGCGACGGCGACCCCGACACAGCCCGTCGCGGCGGTGACCGTCCCGACGCCGACACCGGTTGTATCGGTGCCGACGGTGGCGGCGACGGCGTCGCCCGCGACCGCAGCGCTCCCCTCGGCCGCGCCCGCCTACCAGGCTCCGGCGGTGGCGACCGCCACCCCGCCCGCCGCGCCGGGGCAGACGCCGACGGTCACGACCTCGCCGACGGTCGCGCCGACCGCCGTGCCGATCATCCCCGCCGCGCCGCCGAGCAAGACGACGACCGTGACGCCGGTGCCGACCGTGCTGCCGCCCGCCGAGACGAGCACCCCGGTGGCGAGTGTCACGCCGACCGTGACCGCGACGGTGACGGTGACGATCACGCCGAGCGTCACCCAGACGGCGACCACCGGCACACCGACGCCGATCGGGACGACTACCGCCACGCCGGGGCCAGGCGTGACCGCGACGCCGGTATCGAGCGCCACGCCGACCGTGACAACGACGCCCGTGCCGAGCGCCACGCCGACCCGGACCCCGGTCCCGGCGAGCCCGACGCCGCAGCCGCGGCCAAGCCCGACGCCGACTGCCCCGCCCGCCCCGTCTCCCACGCCGACCACGAGCGGCGAGAAGGGGTCGAATGGCGGCGTGAAACCGTCCGCTTCGCCGCCCCGCCCGTAACCGCAGCAAACGCCGTCAATCGCCCCGCGCGACGCCTGTCGCGCGGGGCGGTTTCGTTTCAGCCCTGGCGCGTCGTGAGGCGGAGCAATTCGTCCGCCAGGTGCCCCGCCGCATCGACCGGCGCTTGCGTGCGCGCGGCGGCACCCATCAGCGTCAGCGCCGCGCGATTGTCCGGCGCGAGCAGCGCCGTGATCTCCGCCAGCAGCCGCGCCGGCGTCAGGGCGGTCTCCGGCAGCAGGATGGCACCGCCAGCGTCGGCGAGGAGGCGGGCATTCTTCGTCTGCTCGTCGCCGCCGGTGCCGGGCAGGGGGATCAGGATGGCGGGCTTGCCGAGCGCCGCCAGCTCGGCGATCGTCCCCGCCCCCGCCCGCCCGACGACCAGCGCGGCCAGGGCGTAGATGTGCGGCAACTCCGGCCCGATGAACTCCCGTACCACGTAGCGTGCCCGTGCCTCCGCCGGGAGCGCGGCGACCCGCGCCCTGAGATCGGCCAGCGTCGGCGCGACCGGTTGGGTGCCGCGCGAGTGGATAACCTGATAGCGCGCGAGGAGTTCGGGGAGGATCGCCGCGACCGCCTCGTTGATCGCCTGTGCCCCCAGCGCCCCACCGGTGATGTAGATGGTCGGCAGCGCCGGATCGAGATCGAGGAGCCGCGCCCCTTCGGCGGGGTCACCGCGCAGGATTTCGTCGCGCACCGGGTTGCCGGTGACGACCACGCGCTTCGCCGTCGGCGGCACGAAGGCGCGCGATGACTCGTAGGGGAGGGCGACAACCGTGGCGAAACGGAGGTTGATCCGGTTGGCGAGCCCGAATTGCGCCGTCTGTTCGTGGGTCAGGACCGGACGGCGCAGCGCCCACCCCGCCGCGACGGTCGGGACGCTGACGAACCCGCCGGTGCTGAAGATGACCTCGGGGCGGAAACGGCGGAGGATCGCCAGCGCCTGCGCCGTGCCGACCGGGATACGCCCGAAGTCGATCAGGTTCTCGATCGAGAGGTAGCGCCGCAGCTTCCCGGCCTGGATCGCGCGGAAGGGGATCCCTCGCTCGGCGGCCATGCGCCCCTCGATCCCGCCGCTCGACCCGATCCAGAGGAGTTCGAGCGGGGCCACACCCCGCGCGCGCAGCGCCGCGATCGTGGCGAGCGCCGGCGTGACGTGGCCGCCGGTGCCACCCCCGGCGATTACGATCCGCATCCCTGTCCCCCTCGCATGGCCCCCCGCTATCGCCGCTGCTTATGCCACTGCATTGTATGGAAGGCCCGCCTCTATGGCCTGTGAATTGCGTGATGTGGTCGCACCTTGACGGTGCCTCGTCATCGTTTTCGTCAGCAGTATGCTATAGTATCGCGCCCGGATGCGACAAAGTAGCGTTAGCGGCCACCCCGGCGCAGCAGAAAGGAACAGACATGGCCCTCTCGGCCAAATTGCAGCAAACGTATCGCGAGCGCCTGGAACAGGAGCACGCCAGCGTGCAGACCGAGATCGAGAATCTCGGCAACGAGGTGGCGATCCTCGGCGAGGATCAGCAGGTCGAAGGGAGCTTCGGCAACCACGACGCGGATAACGCGACCGATGTGATGGAACAGCAGCGTAACATGGCGCTGATGAACATGCTGGAAGAGCGCCAGCGCGACATCGATCGGGCGCTGGCACGCCTCGATGCGGGGAAGTACGGGATCTGTGAGCGCTGCGGCAAGGCGATCGCCCCGGAGCGTCTCGAAGCACTCCCGTTCGTGATCCTCTGCATCGACGATCAGGAGGTCGAAGATCAGCAGCACCGCCAGAACATGCAGTGATGACAGCATCGGAGCTCCCCGCCGCCGATGCCTTGTGGTCGGAGGATGACGAATCGCGCCGCGAGACATTCGTGGTGGATGCCCCTGAAGAGGGGCAGCGCCTCGACCGCCTCCTCGCCGAGCGCTTGTCCGAGATCAGCCGCTCCTACGTACAGTCGCTGATCGATGATGGCTACGTCGCGGTCGATGGGCGCACCCGCAAAGCGAGCTACCGGGTCCATGCTGGCGAGACGCTCGCGGTCCTGATCCCGCCACCCACCCCGATCGACCCGGAGCCCGAGGCGATCCCCCTGACGATCGTCTACGAGGACGCCGACGTGCTGGTGATCGATAAGCCCGCCGGGATGGTCACGCACCCCGCGCCGGGCCACGAGCATGGCACGGTCGTCAATGCGGTGCTGGCGCATGCGCCCGAGGTTCATATCAATGGCTCGATCCGTCCCGGTATCGTGCATCGCCTCGACAAGGACACCTCCGGCCTCTTGATCGTTGCCAAGCACGAGCGGGCGCTCGCGCTCCTCGCGGCGCAGTTCCAGGAGCGGCGGACGGTTAAGCGCTATATCGCGCTGGTCGATGGCGAGATCGAACCCGATGAGGGGACGATCGATGTGCCGATCGGACGCGATCCGCGCGCGCGGCAACGGATGGCCGCGATCCGCGAGGGGCGCTCGGCGATCAGCCACTTCGCGGTACGGGACCGCTTCGTCGGGTATACGCTGGCCGATGTGCGGATCGAGACGGGGCGGACGCACCAGATTCGCGTGCATCTCGCCTTTATCGGGCACCCGGTCACCGGCGATGTCGTCTACGGCGAGCCGCGTGTGGTGGCGCGTCTGCCGCTCGGTCGCCAATTCCTCCACGCCGCCGGATTGGGCCTCACCCTGCCGAATGGCGAGTGGCACGATTTCACCGCGTCGCTACCCGTCGAATTGGAAGAGACGTTGGCGATCCTCCGCGCGGAAGTCGCGGCGGATCGGCCACTGGCGTGAGAGGCCGTGGCCGTGTGAGGCGGCTGCGCGGCGCGAGAGAATGATGGAGTTCGACGCGGCCCGGGCGATAACCGAGACCCTCTTCGCGGCGGCGCTCGCGGCGGTTGATGTGCGCGCGGCGGTCGCGCGCGCGCTGCACATCGAGGCCGGTGTTCTGACGATCCCCGCCGTCGGCCTCGTGCGACCGCTGGCGGACCTCGACCGGATCATCGTCGTGGCGGTCGGCAAGGCCGCCGGGGCGATGGCGGCGGAGGCCGAAGCGATCCTCGGTGACCACATCACCGCCGGGCTGGCGTTGACGAAGCACGGTCACGGCGGGGCCACGCGCCGGATACCGTTGCGCGAGGGGGGGCACCCGACGCCGGACGAGGCCGGGCTGGCCGCGACCGGCGAGTTGCGCGCCCTGCTCCACGATCTACGCCCCACCGATCTCGTCCTCTGCCTGATCTCCGGCGGCGGCTCCGCCCTGCTCACCGCCCCGGCACCGCCCCTCACCCTCGCCGATCTGCGCGCCACGACCGGCCTGCTGCTGGCGGCGGGCGCGAACATCAACGAGTTGAACGCCGTGCGGAAACACCTGGAAACGCTGAAGGGGGGCGGATTGGCGCGCGCCGCCGCCCCGGCCCGGGTGGTCGCCCTGGTGATCTCCGATGTCCTCGGCGACCCGCTGGACGTGATCGCCTCCGGCCCCTGCACCGGCGATACCACCACCTTCGCGGACGCCTGGGCGGTCGTGGATCGCCGTGGCCTGCGCGGCCAGCTCCCGGCAGCGGTCGTCGCGCATCTGCACGCAGGGCTGAGCGGGGCGATCCCGGAGACGCCGCAACCGGACGATCCGCTCTTCGCGCACGTCAGCGCGGCGATGATCGCCAATCTGCCGCGCGCCGCCGAAGCCGCCGCCGCCCGCGCCGCCGCGCTCGGCTGGCGGCCCGCGATCATCGATCTGACGATCGAGGGCGAGGCGCGCGAGGTGGCGAAGGGGCTCGTCGCGCGCCTGCTGGCGTTGCCCGCTGGAGAGCGGCACTGCCTGATCGGTGGCGGCGAGACGACCGTGACGGTGCGCGGGGATGGCGTGGGCGGTCGAAACACCGAACTCGCGCTGGCGGCGGCCCTCCTCTTCGATGGCACGCCCGGCTGCGCGCTCGCCTCCCTCAGCACCGATGGCGACGATGGCCCGACCGGGGCGGCGGGTGCCTTCGCCACCGGGGCGACCGTCGCGCGGGGTCGCGCGCTCGGCCTCGCCGCCGCCGACTCCCTGGCGCGCAACGACAGCGCAACCTATTTCCGCGCGGTCGGCGGGCTCGTCGTCACCGGCCCGACGCGCACCAATGTGGCCGACGTATACTTCCTGCTGCGGGAATGAGCGACTCGGAGAGGGGTGAGCGGCGGGCATGGGCGACGACGAGCAGACCGAGGTGTTGACTAGCGATCCTGAACGGACTGAAGCGGCGACGCCGCGACCCCTGCCCACCCTGGCACTCTCCACCGGTTCCTTGTACAACTACGGCCTCAATCGAGCCTGGGAGTTCGCGGCGGAGGCGGGCTTCGACGCGGTCGAGGTCATGATCGATAGTCGCTGGGACAGCCGCCAACCGACCTACCTCCGCACCTTGGCCGCAGCCACCGGCCTGCCGGTCGCCGCGTTGCACACACCGTTCCGCCCGATCGCCGGATTCGGCGACGATTACCCGGCCTGCATCCGTAGCGCGCTCGCGCTCGGGGGTGAGGTTGGCGCGCAGGCGATCGTGGCGCACCCGGAACTCGCCAACGGCACCGATTACACGAATCTGCTGATCAAGCACTACGCGGAATGGCATACGCCCGGTGGGCCGATCCTCGGCATCGAGAATATGCCGCTGGCGCTGGTCAACAAGAAACCGAAATACCACACGCACACGATCGATCGGGTCGCCAAATTTCCCGGTGTCACCCTCGATACCGCGCACTTCGCCACGGCGGGCATCGATATCCTCACCGCATTCGAGGCGCTACGCGACGAGGTGCGGCACATTCACCTCTCCGACTTCGCCGACGGGCGCGAGCATCGGGTGCCGGGACGGGGCGAACTCCCGCTCGATCTCTTCCTCCTGGCCCTCACGGAGGCGGGATACGCGCGGGTGATCACCGTCGAGCTGGTGCCGGATGCGCTCGAAGCGGGCGACGACAACGAGATCCGTGCGCGCCTGCGCGAGACGGTCGCCTTCTGCCGCGCGAATGGACCCTGGTCGCCGGAGTTCGCCGGGTGAGGTTCTTGTAGCTCCCTCGGAAGCTTCCCTCGAAGAGCGGGCTGCCGATGAGTTCGGCAGCCCGCATGCTGTTGTGTCGCCGTTGCGGCTCGCTCAGTGCTTCTCGCTGAGGGCGTAAGTGTAGCGCCCGGTGTCGTAGCGGACCAGATAGTGCTTATCGTCGGCGCTGAACCAGAGGGTCTGTGTCGCTTCCACCCCTTCGTACTGCGCCACGACTTTCCAGCAGGTGAAGGCGCCCGCCGGGGTCGTGATCTGCTCCTGGCCGGTCACCGTCACGACGGTGTTGATGGCGGCGGGATTCCCCTGCGAGGGGACGACCGCGAGTGCCCCCTGATACCCCTGTGCGAAAGGCAGGGCACGCAGGATGATCAGGTATTGATCGTTCATGTAATAGGGATCCTGGAGGGTGAGCTGATTGCGCGTCGTGCCGTTCCGGTCGATCACCTGGACGGTCGCGCCGCCGGAGTGGAACTCGGATTGGATGTCGATCGTCCCCTGCGCCGTGACGATCGAGCGCACCTCGCTGGTCGGGGCGAAGGTGGTGCCATTGAAGCCGAGTTGGAAGCGATCCTGCGTGCTCCCGACCGTCAGGTTGGCGCTGACCGTCGCCGCCTCGAACTCGCCGCCGATCGTATACGTCGCATTGCCCGCCGCTTGCCCGTCGCTCGTCGTCGTCACGACATAAGCGGTGCGCTCGCCCTGGGTCCACGGAGCCTTGGCGAATGTGACCCGCGCGGCGGCGGGCAGCACGCCCGGCGTCCCGCTCGCTACCGGGCTCGCCCCGGTCGTGGCGGTACGGGTCGCGGCGACGCTGCGTGTGGTGAGGGTGCCGGTCGGTGGGGGGATCGCCGCGCCGACCGTCGGGCTCTTCGTCGCCCCTGCGGGGGTGCCGCCCAATATCTCGAAGGTGGGGAGGGCGTTGCCCTCGCTCGTCGGCAATACAGCGCCACCGGGCGCGGTGTTGCTCGTCGCCGGGGCGCTCCCGCCGCACGCCGTCAGGCAGGCCAGGAGCGCTACCACGATCGCCATTCGCTTCCGCATCGAACCTCGCTTCGTCTCATGCGCCCTGCGGGCCGTGCGACCACGCGCCCTGTCCGTACAAACACAGCCTACGCCATGCCCCGCCGCCCCTGCAACCTGTCTCCTGTCTCCTGTCTCCCGGGCGCCGACCACCGTTACCGCCACCAAAGCCCTGTCTACCCACCGCACTTTTTCCTGATGCCCGGCGATTGCCCCACGGTTACTGGTATCATGCCCGCGCCCGCGACAGGCGGGCGCGGGCAATAAAGGAGGGCTAGACGTGACCGCGAAGATCTCGCTCTTCGATGCGGCGTGGGAGATCGGCCCGACGGTGGTGGCCGACCGCCGCTATCTGCACCAGCACCCCGAGTTGGGGATGCAGGAGGAGAATACCGCGCGTTTCGTCGCCGAGAAGCTGTGCGACCTCGGCATCGCGACGACGGTCGGCATCGCCAATACCGGGGTGCTCGGCCTGTTGCACGGCGCGCATCCCGGCAAGACCGTGCTGCTGCGCGCCGACATGGATGCGTTGCCGATCGAGGAGCTGAACGACGTGCCCTACAAGTCGCAGAATCCGGGCGTGATGCATGCGTGCGGCCACGACGCGCACACCGCGATGCTCCTCGGCGTGGCGCGGCTCCTCAGCGAGCGACGCGACGATCTTCACGGCACGGTTAAGTTCGCCTTCCAACCGGCGGAGGAATCGGTCGGTGGGGCGGAGCCGATGATCGCCGCCGGGGTGATGGAACATCCCCATGTGGACGCGGCCTTCGGCGTCCACATCGCCCAGGATCTGCCGGTGGGGACGATCGGGGTCGGCGCGGGGCCGGCCAACGCCGCCGTCGATGAAGCGACCATCACGATCAAGGGGTTAGGGGGCCACGCCGCGCGCCCGCAGATGGCGGTGGACCCGATCCTGATCGCCGCGCAGTGTATCACCGCGCTCCAGACGCTCGTCAGCCGGGAGATCAATCCGCTCCGTTCGGCGGTGGTCACGGTCGGGGCGTTGCACGCCGGGACCGTCTCCAACATCATCCCCGAGGAGTGCGAACTGCGCGTCACCATCCGCACCAGCGACGAGGAGACGCGATGGCAGCTCTCCGAGCGGATCCCGGCGCTGACGAAGGGGATCACGGCGGCGATGCGCGGCAGCGCCGAGGTAGAGTACACCTTCGGCTACCCGGTGCTGGTCAACGACGCGGCGATGACCGACTTGGTGCGCGAGGTGGCGCAGGAGTTGATCGGGGCGGACAAGGTCCACGAGCGAGAGATGGGGATGGGCGCGGAGGATATGGCGTACTTTCTGCAAGCCGCGCCAGGCTGCTTCTTCCGCGTCGGCTCGCGCAACGAGGAGCGAGGGCTGACCTACGGCCATCACCACCCGCGCTTCGACATCGACGATGAGGGCGCGTTGCCGGTCGGGGTGGCGGCGGTCACGGCGGTGACGCTCCGCTACCTGAATGGCGCGGAGTAGCGGCGCAGCAGCGTAGCGGCGCAAAACGAGCGGGCGCAAAACGACCGGGCCGGGGAATGTTCCCCGGCCCGGTCGTTTCTTGGCGTACTGCGAAGCTTCAGCCTTCCGAGGATGCCGGACGCGATTGCCCGCGTCCACGCCCGCGCGAGCCCGAACGGCGGCTCCGCTCCTGCTCCTCGCCGGACGGGGCTTTCTCGGTGGCGCGTTCTTGGCTGCGCGGACGCCCCTCATCGGAACGCCGCCGCCCTTCGCCCGCCGGGCGCTCCCCGCCACGCGGACGCCCCGTGGGCGCGGCGACGTGCATAGGATGATCGCCGCCATCGCCCCCTCCGAGGAAGGCTTTAAGCGTCGCATACGGTTTGCGTGCGAGCGCGAACGCCTCGCGCGCAACAGCTACGTCGGTTACCTCGGCACTGCCGTGATAGCCGCTCTCATCGTTTGTGGGCACCACGATCAGCGTCGTAGCTTCCTCGCCGAGCGCTCGACGGAAGCTCTCCAGCACGCGCGGCGCGCCATCGCCGCGCAAGGAGAGGAAAATCGTCGGCATGACGCCTCCTGCCCCCTGGACTGACTTAGCGGGTCGCTGCGGCGCGCTGAGCCTCACGCGCGGCCTTGCGGCGCTTCTTGCGCTCGCTGGCCTTCACCTTGGCGCGGGCGGCCTCACCCTTGGAGAGGTAGTGGCGCTTGCGCTTCGCCTCGCCCAAAATGCCCGACTTGATGATGGTGCGCCCGAAGCGGCGCAGCATCGCCTCGAAACTTTCGCCCGGCTGCTGATCAACCTGCATTGAGTCTCGTCCCTCCTCGCCTCACGCTCGATTCCATTGGCCGCGCGCCCGAAGATTTCGAGCGTAGAGAACACGATACGACACGCCGCAGCGCGGCGCGTCCGCCAATTATCGCACATCGCGCGCGCGCTGTGCAGCCCCCGGGGTGACAGCGCGTCAAATCCGGCTCCGGTGCGTCCGATCTTGCCGGGCTGGGTATACTGTGGTGGGGCCGGTCCCTTTCACTATTGCTATGCCCGTCAGGGGTCCAGATGGTCGCGTTTCCTTCACTCGCCACACTGATCAGCCTCGCCTGCGCCATCCTGGCGACGCGGCGCTACGTCGCGCGCCACCGCGCCTACGAGTTGAGTTGGGCGATCGCCTTCGGCTTCTTCGCGCTCGGGGCCGGCGCGGCGACCGTCGGCTATCTGGTCGGCTGGACGCCCCTGCTCGTCCGGCTCTTCTACGCCTCCGGCGCGATCCTCACCACGGCGTTCCTCGGCTTCGGCTCGCTCTATCTGCTCCTCGGCACGCGCCTCGACCGCTGGGGGCCGGGGGCGATGATGATCGTCACCGCGTTCACTTTCGCCTCGGTCTTCAACACGGCGGTCGATCCGGCGCGTCTCGGCGAGGCCTGGTACGCCCTCCAGACGGCGGGGACACCGACAAAGTTCCTGGCGATCGTGGCGAATATCTTCGGCGCGACCGTGGTTGTCGGCGGGGCGCTCTACTCCGTGTCGGTCGGTCTGCGGCGCGGGATGCCGCGCGAGCGGGCCTTCGGTGCATTGCTGATCGCTATCGGGACGCTCGTCGTGGCGAGCGGCAGTTCGCTGATTCGCCTCATGGGCGATACCGCTTTCCTCTTCGTCGCGATGGCCCCCGGTGTGGCGATCATCATGGCCGGCTATCTGCTGGCGAATCGCGCGCCACGGCTGGATACGCTGGCCGCCGTCGCCACCGCGCGCCCTGGCCCCGCCCTCGCGATCGTCGGTGCTGGCGCGGATCGCGCGGCGGGCAACGGCTATCATCCCGTCACCCTGTCGGCACCGGTGGCAGCACCGGTCGGTGCGGTCGTCACCTTGCCGCCGCGAGCGCGGCGTGCGGCTCCTGCGGTCGCCGGGCGCGACACCCCCGCGCCCGCGCTGGCGGCGCGCGTCCTCGGCCCGGACGATGCCGCCGCCGTGCGTGCGGTCGCCGCGCAGGGCGATTGGCCCTCCGCGCTCCTCGCGGGACTGCCCTATCTGCGTGAAGCGGCGCTCGCGGCGGAACTCGGTGGGGATGCGGCGCTGTGGCTGGGGCTCGTGCGGGAGGGCGCGATCGTGGCCGTCGCGCGGGTGCTGCCCGGCAGCGCGCCCGCCGCGCGCCACACCGCACACCTCGATTTCCTCCTCGCGCCCGATGCGGCGCTGACCGCCGCGCTCCTCGGCGCGGTACTCACCTGGGCGGACGATCATCTCGGCCTGGCCCGCCTCTCCGCCTGGACCTGGCCCGACGACGAGTGCGGGCTTGCGGCGCTCGCCGCGCGGGGCTTCGCGCGCGAAGGCACCCTGCGCGCGGCCCTCTTCACCGGCGGGGCGCGGCGTGATGTGACGGCGCTCGCAAGGCTCGCTGACGAGCCGACGGTAACGTGAGCCGCTGTCAGGGTATATCTCTTGCGTAGGGGTGGGATGTCGCGCGCCCTTGCTTTGCTGGGAGGCGGCTGTTTTACTCCCTGGCGCGCTTCCCCTGCGGGAACCTTTGCCACCGGGGCATCGTTGTACACACGCCCTCATGCGATGGCGGTTAGCCGCGCCTGCCGGCGGCGTAGTGACGCCCCGCCGGGTTTTGGCTGGATTGAAAGATAGGATGTTGATGGATACACCCGGCACTAGAGACTGGCGCGCGCGCGCCGAGGATCGTTTCCCCGCGCCGCTGCTGCGCCTGGTCTCCCCCGAGGTGCTGCGTTTCGTTCGCTTCGGACTGGTTGGCGGGAGCGGGGTGCTGGTGAACTCCCTCACCCTCTACCTGCTCCACGACGAACTCGGCTTCGCGCTGACGCGCTCGATGGTCGTGGCGATCACCCTCGCGATTCTGAATAATTTCATGTGGAATAACTTCTGGACCTTCAAGACGAGCGGGATCCAGTCGCGGCGCCTGATCCAGTTCGTCATCATTTCGCTGATCGGCATGGTGGTGAACTTGATCGTCGCCAACATCCTCGTCGCACAGGGGATGCACTACGCCGTGGCGAACCTTGTCGGCATCGCGCTCGCGACTGCCTGGAACTTCTACGCGAATGCCCGCTGGACGTGGGGTAGTGAACCGCTCGTCTGAGCGGCGCCGCTCAGGATAGAGCAGCGGCGAGTGGTGCGGGCCGGGAGACACCCCCGGCCCGCACCACTCGCCGCTGCCGAATGTCTCGTCGGCCCCGGCCCGCTCTTGGCCCCCCCGGTTTCGCCGCGCGGGCGGTAGGGGGACCGTTCGACCCGCCGCACCCGTCGCCCGCCGTGTCGGCAACAGCGCCGATCCGGCGGGCGATCCGGTTTCCGCTGGCAATTGGCACTACCGCATCCTCACGGCGGGTCCGATCTAATGAGCGGGGGGCGCATCCCGGCCGGCGGCGATGGAGGTGATGACGATGTATGTACGGCGCGCGATCGCAAGGACAGGGCGATTCGCCCCTCGGGACGATGGTTTCGGGGAAACCGGGCACGCCACTGCACCGTTCTACAGGGCGGGAAAGCAGCGTGAAAAGCGAGGGGTCATCATGCGTGCGCGTGCCATCCGCCGTCTGTTCTTGGGCGTGCTCGCGCTGCTGATAGCGGGTGGGGGGCTGCCCATTCTGCACGGGGTTCCCGCCGCACAGGCCGCCAGCCCGATCCGTTGGGGCTACTACGTCACCTACAGCGCCGATTCGCTGGCGAGCTTGAAAGCGAACATCGCCAGCCTGAGCCACGTCTCGCCGTATTATTACTCGCTGAAGCCGGACGGCACGATCGACACGCGCAACGAGCAGCCGACCACGACCGCGTTCCTGCGCGCCAATGGGGTTAAGATCCTGCCGATGCTCAGCACGAGCGTGCAGCACGATGCCTTCCACGCGCTGCTCGATACGGCGGCGGAGCAAGACCGGCTGGTGTCGGTGATCGCCGGGCTGGTCACCAGCAAGGACTATGACGGCATCCAGATCGACTTCGAGGGGCTGAACCCGACCGATCGCGCGCTCCTCGCCGACTTCATGCGCCGCCTGCACGAGCGCCTGGCCCCGCTCGGGAAGCTGACGACGATGGCCGTCGCTGCCAAGGCGAGCGACGTGCAGACCGGTTGGGGCGGGGTCTACGATTACGCCGCCCTCGCCCCGCACGTCGATCTCGTCGTCCTGATGGCGTATGACTATCACTACCAGAATGGCAAAGACCCCGGTGCCATCGCCCCGGTCGGCTGGGTCCGCGCGGTGGCGCAGTTCGGCGCGCACGAGTTCGGGGCCGCCAAGGTGCTCCTCGGGATGCCCCTTTACGGGATGGACTGGAACACCGCCAAGGGACCGCCCGCGCACACCCTACGGATGGCCGATGGCCCGGCACTCGCCGCGCGCCCTGGTGCGACGAGCGGCTACAGCACCGTGGATGATGCCAGTTGGGTGCGATATACCGACGAGGCCGGGGACGCGCACGAGGGCTGGTACGAGGACGAGCGCAGCATCGCCGCGAAGCTCCAGGTGCTGACCGATCTCGGTCTCGCGGGCTTCGCCACCTGGCGGCTCGGGCAGGAGAACGCCGCCGCCTGGACGGCGATCGGGCGGATCGATACGCCCGCCACCCGCGTCTCGCAGGTGCCGAACACCGCCACCCAGCACTATTTCCCCGAGACCGGGCAGGCCATTTCCGGGACGTTCCTCCGCTACTGGCGGCAGTATGGCGGCCTCGCACAATTCGGTTTGCCGCGCACGCGCGAGTTCCAGGAGCGCAGCCCCTACGATAACATGCTCTACACGGTGCAATACTTCGAGCGCGCGCGCTTCGAGTTGCACCCGGAGAACAGCGATCCGCAATATCAGGTGCTGCTCGGCCTCCTCGGGCGTGATTTCCACCCGCTCGATCCACCCGCCGTGCCGCTTGCCGCAGCGACCTATCACCCCGCGACCGGCCACAATCTCGGCGGTCCCTTCCGCGACTATTGGCTGAGTCATGGCGGTCTGTTCGTCAGCGGCCTGCCGATCACCGAGGCGTTCACCGAAGTCAGCCCCGACGATGGCAAATCCTACACGGTGCAATACTTCGAGCGCGCCCGCTACGAGTACCACCCCGAGCAGGCCGAGCCGTACACGGTGCTGCTCGGACTTGTCGGGAATCGGGCCTTGCGCGACCGAGGCTGGATTCCCTAAACGCCCCGCTCCTACGCGCGTTCGAGCAGCGCCCTGGTCGCCCTCGCAAAGGAGGGCGACCGGGGCTTTTTCGCCCATGCCCACAAACGAAGTAGAATGTTTGTTCTAAATATGGTAGAGTCGGGATACGACACGTCTGCGGACGCCGCCGCATGCGGGCTGATCGAGCGATGAGCGATGATGGAAGGAGCGATGAATACGATGAGCAAAGCGGG
>JAABUM010000559.1_pt1 | contig 63863 bp, 59 predicted proteins | sample 5559161 | NCBI WGS metagenome assembly JAABUM01 (sample SAMN10711868, study PRJNA513369) | rock metagenome | isolation source: Antarctica rocks | place: Antarctica: Victoria Land, Siegfried Peak nord
GGCCTGCGCGAAGTCGGGTTTCGTGGCTCCGCGGCGGGCCGCACTAGGGTTGCTGCCATGGCGTCGGTGGAGCGCTCTCTGGCGCCCGTGACGGCCCTGGCGCCTCGGGCGGTGCGCCGGTCCAGGGCGTCGCTGCGCGGCCGGCTGGAGCGGCTGCGCCAGCGGCTGTTCTTCATCGGGCAGTGCGCGGTCGCCGCGGCCTTCGCCTGGTGGTTTGCGATCAGCGTGCTGCACCACCAGCGCCCGTTCTTCGCGCCCGTCGCGGCGATCGTCTGTCTCGGCATGTCCTTCGGCCACCGGCTGAGGCGGGTCGCCGAGGTGATGGCCGGAGTGGCCATCGGCGTCGCGATCGGTGACGCCTTCGTGCACCTGGTCGGCACCGGTGTGTGGCAGATCGCCGTGATCGTGCTGGTGTCGATGACGCTGGCGGTCCTGCTGGACGCCGGCCTGCTGCTGGTCATCCAGGCCGGGGTGCAGTCGGTGGTCGTGGCCACGGTCGTCACGACGCCCGGCGGGCCGGTGAACCGCTGGATCGACGCGGCTGTCGGCGGCCTGGTCGCGCTGGTGGTGACGACCATCGTGCCCGCCGCGCCGCTGATCAAGCCGCGCGTCGAGGCGGCCGCCGTGATCGCCGAGCTCGCCTCGCTGCTGTCCAGCACCGCCCGCGCGCTGCGTCGGCACGACCAGGAGCTGGCCAGGACCACGCTGCAGCGGGCTCGGGCGAGCGACCAGGCGCTGGAGGGGCTGCGGGAGCTGTCCGCGGAGGGGATCGCCGTGATCCGGCTGTCGCCGTTCCGGCGCCGGCACCTGCCCGGTGTCCAGGCCGTCGCGGACCTGGTGGAGCCGCTCGACCGGGCCATCCGCAACACCCAGGTCCTGGTGCGTCGGGCCGGCGTCGCCATCACGGCAGGTGAGCAGGTGCCTCTCGGCTACGTTGACCTGCTCGTCAAGCTGTCCGCGGTGACCAGCACGATCGCCCGGGAGATGAGTGAGCGCCGGCTGCCGGTCGGGTCGCGGCCCCTGCTGGCCGACGTCGCTCGGGACACCGCGCATGCCGCGGCGCACCCCTCGCTCTCCTCCGAGGTGATCCGGGCACAGGTGCGCTCGATCGTGGTGGACCTGCTCATGCTGACCGGGCTGCCGGACGACCAGGCCCGCGCGCTGGTGCCGCGGCCGGAGGACGACGACTGACCCGCACGGCCGCTCAGGCCGGCGCGCGCACCCGCCACTCGTGGTTGCGCTTCGACGACGCCCGCTGCTGGGCGTCGACGAGACCCCCCAGGGCGCGAGCCAGCCGGCACGACCTCGCGAACGACATCGCCTCGCCGACGTAGACGTTCGTATGGCCAGGGACGAGGCCCGGCTCGGCTCGGAGCGGCACGGTGAGCTGCAGCACCGTCGGGCCGGCGTCGGGCCTGGTCCGGACGGTGCCGATGAACTCCTCTGCCCACGCGGGGTCGGCGAAGCCGGCCCTGGCCAGCCGTCGGGCGATGCGGATGCGCTCGCGGGGCTTGAGCGCCGGGACGACCAGGGCGTACATCCCGTCGTGGGCCGCCTGCACGTCGGCCGGCGCGTCGAGGTCGAACACGGGAGCGTGCACGTCCCCGGGCAGGGTGCTGCGGAACACCGGTCCGCTCGGGTCGGGCGCCCACGTGCTGTGGCCGCCCTGGTCGGACGGCTGGGCAACCCGCTGGTAGCTGCCCCGAGGGGCCAGCAGCGGCGCCGCATCCAGGGTCGCGCCCAGCCCGGCCAGCGGGCCCGGCGAGTCAGTGGACACGGTGATCCAGGGACCAGCCTCGCCTCTGTCGTCGTCCTGCTGCGGCATGAAAACATCATGCCATCAACGCTCGTTTGTATGCAACGGACTCGGTACAACGCCGAAGGCGTGGCCGGTGACTAGTTACAAAGAGCTACGCCGGCCCCCGCCTCGGCTCACGGTGCTCCCCCAGTGCCTGCACCAGGGCGGCGAGCCGGGAGGCGTCCGCCGCGGCCCGCGCCCCGTCGGTCGACTGGATCGCCATGACCGCCACGGTGTCGGTGTCGACGAGCTCGAGAGTCACCCACGGCGCACCGGCACCGAGCTGCACCTGCAGGATCTGGCTCCACTCCAGCCGCCTGGTGGTGAACAGGTTGCGGACGAGCAGCCCCCCGGGGGTCGGCACGGCCCGGATGGTCGCATAGCGCCACATCAGCGCCGCGACCAGCAGCCCGACGAGGAACAGGAACAGCCGGTCGGTGACCTGCCAGCCACCCGCGGAGGATGCTCCGCCCGGCAGGAGCAGCGCCGCCAGCCCGAACAGGACGACCGCCGCGATGGCGACGGTGGTGGCGACGACCCGGCCGCGTCGTGGACGGAACACGGCATAGGCGCTGCTCATAGCCGGCAGGCAGCGATGTCCGTCACGAGGATGGCGCGGGCGCCCAGGTCGTAGAGCGCGTCCATCACCCGGTTCATGCCGGCCCGCAGGACCATGGCCCGCACCGCCACCCACCCGCTCCGCTGCAGCGGGGAGACCGTAGGCGACTCCAGCCCGGGGGTCAGGGCGCAGGCCCGGTCGACGAGCTGGACGGGCACGTCGTAGTCCATCATCACGTAGCGCCGGGCCACCAGAACGCCCTCCAGCCGCCGGCCGAGCACGTCGGCAGCGTCCGCGGACACGGCGTCGTCGCCGCGGATCAGCACGGCCTCGCTACGCAGGATCGGCTCGCCGAAGACCTCCAGACCCTGCTGGCGCAGCGTCGTGCCGGTCTCCACGACGTCGGCGATGACGTCTGCCACGCCGAGAGTGATGGCTGTCTCCACGGCGCCGTCGAGCCGCACCACCGAGGCCTGCACCCCGTGCTCGGCGAGGTGCGCGGAGACCAGACCGGGGTAGCTCGTGGCGACGCGGTGGCCGCCGAGGTCGGCGACCGACGAGGCCACGCCGGGCCGGGCGGCATACCGGAAGGTCGAGGACCCGAAGTGCAGGGGCAGCATCTCGCGGGCGGTGCTGCCGGAGTCGAGCAGCAGGTCGCGACCGGTGATGCCGGCGTCCAGCGTGCCGGAGCCGACGTAGACCGCGATGTCCCGCGGCCGCAGGAAGAAGAACTCGACGTCGTTGTCCGGGTCACGAAGGACCAGCTCCTTGGGGTCGCGTCGCCCGAGGTAGCCGGCCTCGTGCAGCATCTCGGCCGCCGGCTCGGACAGGGATCCCTTGTTGGGGACGGCAATGCGCAGCATGGGGTGGTCCTTCGTCCTCGCGGCCGAGGCACGCGGCAGGGTCTGGGTGGGACGGCAGGGTCTGGATGGACGGCATGGCGTGGACGGACGGCTGGTCGGACAGGGCTCAGAGGTGGGTGTAGACGTCGTCCGGCGTGAGCCCGGTCGCGAGCATCAGCACCTGGAGGTGGTACAGCAGCTGGCTGATCTCCTCGGCCGTCCGTGCTGACCCCTCGTGCTCGGCGGCCATCCAGACCTCCGCGGCCTCCTCGACGATCTTCTTGCCGATGCCATGCACGCCACCGTCCAGGGCGGCGACCGTCCCTGAGCCGCTCGGCCGGGTGGTGGCCTTGTCGCTCAGCTCGAGGAAGAGCGCGTCGAAGGTCTTCACGCTGGCAGGCTACGTCGCCCGGCGCCCCTACGCGTGCACGGTGCTCGAGCGCTGTCCGGTCGGCGACTCGACCAGGCTGGCCCGGAGCCAGACCGTGAAGCCGTAGAGCACCAGGGCGCCGTACACCATGTACAGGACGCCGGAGGCGTAGAAGTGCGAGCTAAACAGCAGCGGCACACCGACGACGTCGACCCCGATCCAGGCCAGCCAGAAGTCGGTCCAGCCCCGGGCCATCGCGTAGGTCGCCACGATGGAGCCGACGAAGATCCAGGCGTCGCACCAGAAGTACCACCGCGGCGCCGGGAAGCCGGCCCCGATCGCGGCGAACACCTGCTGGACGACCAGGACGCCGAGCGCCCAGCCGAACAGGTAGCGCAGCCGCTCGGTGCGGCTGGCCCAGCGGGGGGTGAGGACCGGGGCGCTCTCCGCGCGGCCCCGGCGCACGGCGTGCCAGCGCCACCAGCCGTAGACGCTGGTGAGGACGAAGAAGACCTGCCGGCCGGCCTGGCCGTAGAGAGTGACATGCTGCGGGGTGTTGAACGCGACGCCGAAGAAGACGGTGAACAGCAGCAGGTTGCCGACGATGCCGACCGGCCAGGCCCAGATCCGGCGGCGCAGGCCGCCGATGGCCGAGGCGAAGCCGAACGCGTTGCCGAGCAGGTCTCGGTAGAGGATGGGCTGGCCGAAGATGCTCAGCTGCGCGTCGAAGACGCGCTCCAGGATGCTCATGGTGAGCAGCTGCTCATCGCGGACCCGCCCTCCGGGTACTGGCGAACCCGGGGGTTCGGCAGGTGCACCGGTCCGGAGCACGAGCGCCAGTATGTCAAGGCCGATGGGTATGCCGTGCCGCGAGCTCGCGCAGCTCGCTCACGGCAGCGGCGGCGTCGTCCCGGCCGTAGACCGCGGACCCGGCGACGAACACGTCGGCGCCCGCCTCCGCGCACAGCTCGATCGTCTCCGCCGAGACGCCGCCGTCAACCTGGACCCAGACCTGGCCGCCGTGCCGCTGGACCGAACGGCGCACCTGCGCCACCTTGGGCAGCTGGTCGGACATGAACGACTGGCCGCCGAACCCCGGCTCCACCGTCATGACCAGGACCATGTCGAGGTCGGGCAGCAGCTCCTCGTACGGCGCCCACGCGGTGCCGGGCTTGAGCGCCATACCGGCCCGTGCGCCCGCGGCGCGCAGCCTGCGCGCCAGCGCCCGAGGGTCGCCCGCCGCCTCCACATGGAAGGTCACGCTCTGTACCCCGGCATCGGCGTAGCGCGGTGCCCACCGGTCCGGGTCCTCGATCATCAGGTGGCAGTCGAGCGGGATCGGGCTCACCCGCAGCAGTGCCTCGACGACCGGGAGCCCCAGGGTGAGGTTGGGCACGAAGTGCCCGTCCATGACGTCGACGTGGGCCCAGTCGGCACCGGAGACCCGCTCCAGCTCGGCCTGCAGGTTGGCGAAGTCTGCCGAGAGGATGCTCGGAAAGATCTGCACGGCGCCAGCGTAGAGGCCGCGCCGGACCCACGCAGGGAGAAGGCTCAGCGCCTGCGCAGCAGGGCGAAGAACATCGCGTCGGTGCCGTGCACGTGCGGCCAGAGCTGGACGAAGGGCCCGTCGCCGGTATGTGCGACCTGCGCACCGGCGGCGTCCACGAACAGCGGCCCGGCGTCGAGGGTCTCGACGTCCCCGCGGCGCTTGGTCACGTCACTGACGATGAACCGGGTCTCGGCCAGGTGCGGGCTGCACGTGGCGTAGCCCACCACTCCCCCGGGCCGTACCGCGTCCAGCGCCGACCCGAGCAGCGCCCGCTGCAGCGCGCCGAGACCCGCCAGGTCGGCCGGCTCACGCCGCCAGCGGGCCTCGGGCCGGCGTCGGAGCGCCCCGAGCCCGGTGCAGGGCGCGTCTACCAGGACCCGGTCGTACGCCGACGGCTCGTCGGCTCCCACCTGGCGTCCGTCGCCGACCCGGACCTCGACCCGGGCGCCCGCCGCCCAGGCGGCGGTGAGGGTGTGCCGGACGAGCTCGGCGCGGTGGGGGCTGATCTCGTTGGCCACCAGGGAGGCACCGTGGGTGGCGGCCAGCGCCGCCAGCAGGGCCGCCTTGCCGCCGGGGCCGGCACAGAGGTCGAGCCAGCGCTCGTCCGCGCCGCCGGTCGCCCGCACCGGCGCCAGCGCCAGCGCCAGCGCGACCAGCTGTGACGCCTCGTCCTGCACGCCGGCCCGTCCCTGACGCACGGCCGGTATCGCTCCGGGGTCACCCGAGGCCAGCACCGCGCCCACCGGCGACAGGGTGGAGCGCCTGGCGCCGGCCGCAACCAGGTCCGCGACATCGCCGAGACCCGGCCGGGCGACCAGCGACACCTTCGCGGGGGCGTTGTCGCTCTCCAGCAGGTCCACCAGGTCCTGCTCCACCGTCTCGACGGTGGAGGCCGATGAGCCGAGCAGCGCCGCCCGGAAGGCCCGCACGACCCACTCGGGATGGCTGTGCTCGACGGCGAGCCGGGTCAGCCGATCCCCGGATCCGGCCACCTGCTGGACCCACTCGGCCCGGCTGCGCTCGCCCACCCGGCGCAGCACCGCGTTGACGAAGCCGCTGGCTCCCGCTCCGTTGACCATCCGCGCCAACGCCACCGTCTCGCCGACCGCGGCGTGGGGCGGCACGCGCATGCCGAGGACCTGATGGACACCGAGCCGCAGCGTGCCCAGGACGTTCGCGTCGATCCGGGTGGTGCTCCGCCCGGCGGCAAGGGCGATCACCGGGTCGTACAGGCCCCGCATCCGCGCCGCGCCGTAGGTCAGCTCCGTGGCGAACGCGGCGTCGCGACCGCGCAGGCCGTTGGCGCGCAGCTGCTTGGCCAGCTCGAGGTTGGCGTAGGCGCCGTCCTGGTCGACCGCCCGAAGAACGGTGTAGGCGGCGAGGCGGGCGCCGTCGGGGATCCGGGCACGCTCGGCCGGGCGCTGGAGGGACCGCTGGGGCTGGCGCCGCCCTGTCTCAGCCATCGCCGAAGCGCTCGCCGGCCTGGATCCGCGCGCCTCGGGCCCAGGCCACCGCGGCCATCGGCTGCTTGCCGTGTGGCTGCACCTGGGTCAGCACGACCGCGGCGGTGCCCGTGCCGACGAGCACCGCCCGCTTGCCGGCCCCGATCTGCCCCGGCGTCAGGCGCTCGGCTGCCGCCGGCTCCGCTACCAGCTGGACCGGCGCGAGCTTGATCCGCTCGCCACGGAACGTGGTCCACGACCCCGGCGCGGGGGTGCAGGCCCGCATCCGACGCCCGGTGGCGAGCGCGGGCTCGTCCCAGCGGACCCGGGCGTCCTCGACGCTCAGCTTCGGAGCGAGTGAGACGCCCTCGGCCGGCTGTGGCCGCGGCCGGACCTGCCCGCTCTGCAAGCCGTCGAGCGAGGCGAGCAGGAGCTGTGCCCCGCCCTGCGCCAGACGCGTCAGCAGGTCGCCGGAGGTGTCAGAGGGCCGGATCGTCTCGGTCATCATCCCGAGGGTCGGTCCGGTGTCGAGCCCCTCCTCCAGCAGGAAGGTCGTGGCTCCGGTCACCTCGTCACCGGCCAGGACCGCGTGCTGGACCGGGGCCGCGCCCCGCCAGGCAGGCAGCAGCGAGAAGTGCAGGTTGACCCAGCCCTTCGGCGGGACGGCGAGAGCCGACCGGGGGATCAGCGCGCCGTAGGCGACCACCGGGCAGGCGTCGGGCGCGAGCGAGCGGAGCCGCTCCAGGAACTGGGGCTCGCTCGGCCGGCGTGGCGTGAGCACCTCCAGGCCCAGCTCCCTGGCCCTGCGGCTGACCGGCGAGGCGAGCAGGCCGCGACCCCGGCCGGAGGGGGCGTCCGGCCGGGTGACGACGGCCACGACGTCGTGCGCGGAGCCGGCCAGCGCGTCCAGGCTCGGCAGCGCGGCCTCGGGGGTCCCGGCGAAGACCAACCGCACCGGGGTCAGGAGCCCTTGGCGAAGCCGGCCAGGACCCCGCCCGAGCGGTGCGACTGCGTCTGGCCGGCCCACTGCGCCTCGCGGATGTCCCTCATCGCCTGCTTGCGCTGCGCCCGGTCGAGCCGGTCGATGTACAGGCCGCCGTCCAGGTGGTCCACCTCGTGCTGGAGCATCCGGGCCATCAGGCCACTGCCCTCCAGGGTCAGCGGCCGGCCCATCTCGTCGAAGCCGCGGGCCACGGCATGCATCGCGCGAGCGGTCGGGTAGGACAGACCGGGAAGGGACAGGCAGCCCTCCTCGTCGCCCTCCTGGAGCTCCTCGGACAGCTCCACCGTCGGGTTGACCAGGTGACCGACACGCTCCTCCACCGCGTAGGTGAGCACGCGCAGCCCGACGCCGATCTGGTTGGCGGCCAGCCCCACGCCGGGGGCATCCACCATCGTCTCGAGCATGTCCTGGATGAGCTGGCGCAGCTCGGGAGTCCCGAACTCGGTCACCTCGAGCGTCGGCGTGCGCAGCACGGGGTCACCGAGATAGCGGATGTCGTGGATCGCCACTGAGCCTGGTCCTCGCGGTCGTGGGGTGCTGGAAACAGTGGCGCCAGTCTACGAGGGCGCCCGGGCAGGCACCTCCGAGCCGGGGCTGGCCGGGGGAACAGCTGAGCCCGCCGGCGGGTTGCCCGGAGCGGGGCGCACCACCGCGCCGTCCACCGCCAGCGTGTTCAGGAAGGAAGCGGCCATGGCCAAGGCGTTTGGATTCGTCGAGTACGGCGGAACGGAGACCCAGGAGCACTGGGAGATGGACGTCCCGCAGCCCGGCGCGGGAGAGCTGCTGGTGAAGGTGAAGGCGGCCGGTGTCAACCCGGTCGACTGGAAGATCCGCGAGGGACGGCTTCGCGAGTACATGCCGCTGGACCTGCCGGCCGTCCTCGGCCGCGAGGTCTCCGGCGTGGTGGAGCAGGTGGGTCAGGACGTCGACGGGTTCGCCGTGGGCGACGAGGTCTTCGGCAACACCGCTCCCGGATCCGGCGGCTACGCGGAGTACGCCCTGACCACGGCGGCCGTCACGGCCAAGAAGCCGGTCCACGTCTCCTTCCTCGACGCGGCGACGCTGGCCGTCGCGGCGGCAACGGCATACGACGGCGTGCAGCAGCTGGCGCTTGAAGCAGGCCAGACGCTGCTGATCAACGGGGTCGGTGGAGGCGTCGGCGTCGCGGCGGCCCAGATAGCCCGTGACCGCGGGCTCAACGTGATCGGCACGGGAAGCGCCGGCAAGCGGGCGCTCGCCGAGTCGCTCGGCGCCACCCTGGTCGAGTACGGCGACGGCGTGGCCGACCGGGTGCGCCAGATCATGCCGGACGGGGTCGACGGCCTGCTCGATGTCGTCGGCGGACAGCCGCTGCGCGACGTCGCCGACCTGGTGAAGGACCCGTCGAGGCTGGTCTCGGCCAACGACCCCGCGACGGCGGAGCAGCTGGGCGGAGCGGCCCTTGCTCGTGACCAGTCCGGGGCCACGCTGCCTGTCGTTGCGCAGCTGGTCGCCGACGGCAAGCTGGACCCGCACGTGGAGGACGTCGTGCCGCTGGACCGCGCCGGCGAGGCGCTGCAGGCCGTGGAGTCGGGCCATGCCCGCGGCAAGGTGGTCATCGAGGTGGCGTAGCCGCCGCGGCGACGGCCGGTCACAGGTCAGCCGGTCACAGGTCAGCCGGTCACAGGTCAGCCGATCCCTTCGGTGGGGTCCACTCTGAGAAGGAGTGGCTCCGGCTCCTTGCGCGCGCTCCAGAGGGCCCTGAGCTCGCGGACGGCCCGGACCAGGCCCGGCCCGTCCGGGAGAGCGGCCCGGAGCAGGAGCTGGAGCCGCTCGGTGCCGCAGGAGCCCACCGGGGAGACGGTCGAAGGGCCGCCCGGTGAGGGCGGCGGCACCGGGACCGCCGCTCTCGCCGAGTGCAGCGGCAGGGGCCCGAGCTCGCTCACCCCGCTCGGCAGGTCCAGCAGCTCCCTGGCCCGTCGCAGGGCCTGGCGCGAACCCACCAGCTGGGCCAGCCGGACGGTCGGCGGCAGCTCCAGCTCGCCCCGCTCCTGCAGCTCCCGGTCGGCGAACCAGGCCGGGTCCCACCTGGCCAGCGCCTCGACCGGTGGGACGCTCACCTGGGACACCTGGGAGACCTGGGACGGGCCGCCGCAGAGCACCACCACCCCGCCGACCGCCGCGCCGCGGGTCAGCGCGGCGGCCGCGAGCCAGCGGCGCAGCGCCTCCTCGCCGGCGTCGAGCGTGGGTCGCTCGAGCAGCGCCCACGCGTCGAGCAGCAGTGTCGCGGCGTAGCCGGAGGCGGCCACCGGCTCGGCTCCAGGTGTCGCGATCACCAGGCTGGGCGTGGCCGCGACGACGGACAGCACCGAGCCGGCGCCCGAGGTGTGCACCGGCACACCGGGGAACGCGCGGCCGATGTCCTCCGCGGTACGGCGGGCGCCGACGACGGCGGAGCGCAGCGTCCGGCCCTCGCAGTGCGGGCACTCGAAGTCGCGGCACGGTGTCCCGCACCAGCGGCACACCGGCGCAGCGTCCCGGTCGGCGAGGGCGAGGGGCCCGTGGCACACGGCGCAGCGCGCGGGCGCCCGGCAGCTCTGGCAGGACAGCGAGGGCAGGTAGCCGCGCCGGGGCACCTGGACCAGGACCGGTCCGCTGCCGAGCGCGTCCCGGGCCGCGCGCCAGGCCAGCGACGGCAGGTGCGCGCTGAGGGCCGCGGGGTCACGCTCCAGCTCGCTGCCCTCACCGGCGATGAGCACCCGCGGTGCCTGGCGGCGCACGTCCACCGGCCGGGCGACCATCGGACGCAGCCGTCCCTGCGTGATGCCGAGGGCGGTGGCGGTGGTCCGGGAGAAGCCGCCGACGAGCAGGGCGGCCGACTCCAGCCTGGCCCGGATCCCCAGCACCTCCCGGACGTGCGGGTATGGCGCTCGCGGCTCGCCCAGCAGGTCGTCGCCGTCGTCCCACCAGGCGACCAGGCCAAGGTCGTGAACGGGGGCGAAGGCCGCGGCGCGCGTGCCGATGACGCACCGGACGTGCCCGCGCAGCACCTTCAGCCACGCGGTGTACCGCGCCTGCGGGCCCTGGTCGGCGCTCAGCCGGACATGGTGTCCGGGGCCGAGCAGCGCCGTCAGCGCCGCGTCGACCCGGTCGACGTCGCGGTGGTCCGGGCAGACGAGCACCGCCCCGCGCCCGCCCGCCAGGGCGGTGCCGGCCGCCCCTGCCAGCGCCGTGGGCCAGTCGCGGGCCGGGTCTACCGACGGCGCCGCCAGCCACGACGCCGCCGGCGCCTCGCCGGCGGCCAGCCGGCGCAGGAACGAGGCACCGGCGGGATATCCCGCCCACGCCTGGGCGACCGACGCTCCGGGAGCGGGGAGCGCCTTGGGGTCGGGGGCGCCGGCCTGGGTCAGGGCCCGCTCGGCCCGGGCGTGCCTCGGCGGGATGGCCAGGCGCAGCACGTCGCCGAGCGACCCGGCGTAGCGCTCCGCGACGGCCGTGCACAGCGCCAGGAGAGCCGGGGTGAGGACGGCCTCGGGGCTGACCACCCGGCGCAGCGCAGAGAGCGGGCCCTCGTGCTCGGCGACCGCGCTGCGCCCGACGACGAAGCCGTCGAGGTCCTGCCCGGCGAACCGCACCCGCACCCTGGCGCCGGGGACCGCGAGGTCGGCCAGGGCGCTGGGCACGGAGTACTCGAACGGGCGGTCCAGGTGCGCCAGCCCGACGTCCACGACGACCCTGGCGACCGGGTCGACGTCGGGCGTCCCGGGCGCGACCGGCCGTCGGCGCGCGGCGGCGCGCACCAGCGCCACCTTCGGCCCTACGTCGTCGGTCATGGCGTCGTCGGTCATAGACGAGGTGTCTACCCCCGTCCTCCGACAGCTGCGCGGCTGCGCGTGGGAGGGGGGTGTCAGCCGGCGAGCACGGACAGCAGGGCGTCGACGCGGTCGGTGCGCTCCCAGGTGAAGCCGTTGACCAGCCCGGGCGCCGTCGTGCGGCCGAAGTGGCCGTAGGCGGCCGTCGGCGCATAGATCGGACGCAGCAGGTCGAGGTCCTCGATGATCGCCGCGGGGCGCAGGTCGAACACCTTGACGATCGCGGACTGGATCGCGTCCAGCGGCTTGGTCTCGGTGCCGAACGTCTCGACGTACAACCCGACCGGGTGCGCCTTGCCGATGGCGTAGGCGACCTGCACCTCGCAGCGGCGCGCGAGGCCGGCTGCGACGACGTTCTTGGCCACCCAGCGCATCGCGTAGGCCGCGGACCGGTCGACCTTGGACGGGTCCTTGCCGGAGAAGGCGCCGCCGCCGTGCCGGGCCATCCCGCCGTAGGTGTCGACGATGATCTTGCGGCCGGTCAGCCCCGCGTCACCCATGGGCCCGCCGATCTCGAACCGGCCGGTCGGGTTGACCAGCAGCCGGTAGCTCGACACGTCCAGGCCGATGTCCTGCGCCGCCTCGGCCACCACCGGGCGGACCACATGCTCGGCGATGTCGGGCTCGAGCAGCCCCGACAAGGAGACGTCGGAGGCGTGCTGGGTGGACAGGACGACGGTGTCCAGCCGGACCGCCCGGTCGCCCTCGTAGGCGATCGTCACCTGGGTCTTGCCGTCCGGGCGCAGGTAGGCGACCTGGCCGGACTTGCGGACCGCGCTCAGCCGCTCGGCGAGGCGGTGCGCCAGGTGCAGCGGCAACGGCATCAGCTCGGGGGTCTCCTCGCAGGCGTAGCCGAACATCAGCCCCTGGTCGCCGGCGCCCTGCTTGTCCAGCGGGTCCACCCCGCCCGTCCGGGACTCGAAGGCCGTGTCGACGCCCTGGGCGATGTCGGGGCTCTGTGCCCCGATGGAGACCGACACGCCGCAGGACCGGCCGTCGAAGCCCTTCGTGGAGGAGTCGTAGCCGATCTTCAGCACCCGGTCTCGGACGATGCTGGGGATGTCGACGTAGCCGCTGGTGGTGACCTCGCCGGCCACGTGCACCAGGCCGGTGGTCACCATGGTCTCCACCGCGACCCGGCTGTGCGCGTCCTCGGCCAGCATGGCGTCCAGGATCGAGTCGCTGATCTGGTCGCAGATCTTGTCGGGGTGACCCTCGGTCACCGACTCGGAGGTGAACAGGCGGGCTGTCAAGGGGCGCTCCTTGGGTACGGGGGTCGATCCGGTGCTGCAGGCTGGTGCTCGTGCTGGTGCTGGTGCTGGTGCTGGTGTGGGCCGGTTGCCGGCTGATGGACGACCGCGGCCGGGGCAGTCTATCCACGAAGGTGTGGCGCTCCTGCCTACGAGCGACGCGCCGGGCGCCCGGGCCTAGCGCGGCGCCAGCAGGGTCTGCACGACGTCCCAGACCGCTGCTGCGATGCCCTCCTTGGGCAGCGGGCCCACGTCGGTGACCGCGGCCGGGGCGGCGGGATCGGTGGGATCAGCGGGGCGCCGCAGGATGTGCACGGTGTTCGTGTCGGCACCGAAACCCAGGCCGTGGCCCACCTCGTTGGCCACCAGCAGGTCGCATCCCTTGCGGGCCAGCTTCTCCCGCGCCAGGGCCAGCACGTCGCGCTCGCCGTCACCGGTCTCGGCCGCGAACCCGACGAGCACCGGCGTCGGTGCCTCCCCGCGGTCCTGCACCAGCCCGGCCAGCACGTCCGGGTTCCGCACGAGCGCGAGCGTCGGCGCGCTCCCGTCCGGAGAGCCGTCGCCGCCGTCGTCGCTCTTCTTGATCTTGGTGCGGGCGTACTCGGCCGGCCGGAAGTCGGCGACGGCAGCGGCCATCACCACGACGTCGGCGTCGCCGGCCAGGGCGGTCACGGCTGCCTGCATCTCCCGGGCAGTGCCGACGCGCACCACCTCGACGCCGCCCGGGTCGGGCAGCTCCGCGGCGGACACCAGCGTCACCGCGGCACCACGGGCAGCGGCGACGCGCGCCAGGGCGTAGCCCTGCTTGCCGGACGAGTGGTTGCCGAGGAAGCGCACCGGGTCCAGCGGCTCGCGGGTGCCGCCGGCGCTGACGACGACCCGGCGCCCCGCGAGCGGTCCCGCCGGGCGCGCAGAGCCGAGCGTGCGGCATACGGCGTAGATCTCGTCGGGTTCGGGGAGGCGCCCCGGGCCCGTGTCGGCGCCGGTGAGCCGGCCGCTGGCGGGGTCGAGCACGACGGTGCCGCGCGAGCGCAGCGTCGCCACGTTCGCGACCGTCGCCGGATGCTGCCACATCTCGGTGTGCATCGCCGGCGCCAGGACGACGGGGCAGCGGGCGGTGAGCAGGACGTTGGTGAGCAGGTCGTCGGCCAGCCCGTGGGCGGCCCTGGCGAGCAGGTCGGCAGTTGCCGGGGCCACGACGACGAGGTCGGCCTGTTGGCCGAGACGCACGTGCGGCACCTGGTGCACGTCCTGCCAGGGCGTGTCCGCCACGGGTTTGCCGGACAGCGCCGCCCAGGTCGCTGCCCCGACGAACTCGAGCGCGGCGCGAGTGGGGACGACCGTGACGTCGTCTCCGGCCTCGGTGAACAGCCGCAGCAACGAGCACGCCTTGTACGCGGCGATGCCGCCGCTGACCCCGAGCACTACCCGCATGGCGTGCCGCGCCCGCGCCGGACCGGTCCCAGCCGGGGCTAGACCTCGATCGGTGTCGAGGTCAGCAGGCCCTCGTCGATCTCGCGCAGCGCGATCGACATCGGCTTCTCGTGCACCTGGGTCTCCACGAGCGGGCCGACGTACTCCAGCAGCCCCTCCGAGAGCTGGGAGTAGTAGGCGTTGATCTGGCGGGCGCGCTTGGCGGAGTAGATGACGAGGGCGTACTTGGAGTCCGCCGCCTTGAGCAGGTCGTCGATCGGGGGGTTGGTGATGCCTTCGGGGGCGGCCTGGGTGCCGGACACGGGGACTCTCGTTTCTCTCTGGTACAGCGTCGGGGCTGCGGCTCCGCAGGCGCGCGCGGTCAGCGCGCGGGGATCGTGGTGCACATCAATGATACGAGTTCCTCGGCGGCTCTCGGGACATCGTCGTTGACCACGGTCACGTCGAACTCGCTCGCGGCGGCCAGCTCCGCGCGGGCCGTCTCCAGCCGCACCTCCCGCTCCGCGGCGTCCTCTGTCCCGCGCCCGAGCTGGCGGCGGACCAGCTCCTGCCAGCTGGGCGGAGCCAGGAAGACGAACAGTGCGTCCGGCATCTGCTCGCGCACCTGGCGGGCGCCCTGGAGGTCGATCTCCAGCAGGGCCCGGCGGCCCTCGGCAAGTGCTCGCTCCACCGGTGCCCGCGGAGTGCCGTACTTCGCCCGCCCGTGGACCACCGCCCACTCCAGCAGCGCCCCGGTGCGCCGCAGGCGCTCGAACTCGGCGTCGTCGACGAACCCGTAGTGGACCCCGTCGACCTCTCCGGGCCGCGACGGCCGGGTCGTCACCGACACCGAGAGCCAGACCTGCGGAAAGTGCTCGCGCACGTATCCCGCCACGGTCCCCTTGCCGACCGCGGTCGGCCCGGCCATGACCACCAGCCGGTTGCGGTGCGCCGGCTGCTCGGCCGGCTGCTCGCGCGGCTGCTCCGCCGGCATCGAGAGCTGGTCCCCCGGCAGGTCAGCTGCCGTCGAACCGGGACAGCAACGAGGCGATCTGGTTGGGCCCGAGACCCCTGACCCGACGGCTCTCCGAGATGCCGACGTCCTCCATGATCTGGCGCGCCCGGACCCGGCCGACGCCGGGCAGGGACTCCAGCAGCGCGGACACCTTCATCTTGCCCACCACGTCGTTGGTCTTGCCGTCGCCGATCACCTCGGCGAGCGAGCCCTGGGAGTACTTCAGCCGGTTCTTGACCGCCGCGCGCTCCCGGCGGGCGGTCGCCGCCTTGGCCAGGGCGTCGGCTCGCTGCTCAGGAGTCAGCGGGGGCAGAGGCACAAGCGGCTCCTTGAGGGCGTTTCAGGCGCAGGTTCGAGTCCCGAACCTAGCGAGTCCCGTGGCGAAGGCGCAATCAGGGTCGGCCGATTCGGCGGCACCGGCCGCGGCGGGGGCGGTTCAGACCGGGCCACCGCTCAGCTCGCGGAGCGCCGAGCCGGCCCGGAGGGCGGCTGCGCGGAGCGCCGCGACGTCCGGGCCTGCCGCGAGGACCTCCCGGCTGCTGCTGGCGAGCACGTTGGGAAGCGCCGCCCCGAACACCCGGCGAAGGTCCTGCGCCGTGCCACCCTGGGCGCCGACCCCAGGAGCCAGCAGGGGCGCGTTGGCGCCCGCGAGGTCGAGCCCGAGCCGGGACACGGCATCGCCCACGGTGGCACCGACCACCATCCCGATGCTGCCGAGCGGGCCGGCGCCGCGGTTGTCGGCGCTCACCCCGTCCACCACGTGACCCGCGACGCTGCGGCCGGCCCTGCGCGCGTGCTGGACCGCCGCTCCCTCCGAGTTTGACGTCAGCGCGAGGACGAAGGCCCCCCGTCCGGTCTGGAGCGCCAGGTCGAGCGCGGGCCGGAGGGAGCCGTACCCCAGGTACGGGCTGAGGGTCACCGCGTCGGCGCGCAGCGGGCTGCTCTCGGACAGGTACGCGTCGGCGTAGGCGGCCATGGTCGAGCCGATGTCGCCGCGCTTGGCGTCGACGATGGACAGGGTGCCGCGCTCGCGGAGGCCGGCAAGGGTCCGCTCCAGCACGGCGACGCCGGCCGCCCCGAACCGCTCGAAGAACGCCGCCTGCGGCTTGACGACCGCCACCGTCCCGGACAGCGCCTCGACGCACGCGGCGGCGAATCGCTCCAGCCCGGCCGCCGAGTCCGGCAGGCCCCACGCGGCGAGCAGCGCCGGATGCGGGTCGATGCCGACGCACAGCGGCCCGTGCCGGTCCATGGCGGCCCGCAGCCGGGCACCGAAGCCTGCGTAGGAGGCGCTGGTCGCCCGCGGGTCGCCGGTCATGGCCGTCGGTCCAGGGCGCGGTGGGCGATGCCCACGACGTCGCGGAGGACCGGCAGCTCCCGCGCCGCCAGTGCGGCTTCGAGCTCGCGACCCACCCGGAGCGGTGAGGTGGGGTCGTTGAACGTGGCCGTGCCCACCTGGACGGCGCCGGCACCGGCGGCGACGAGCTGCAGGGCGTCGTCTCCGGTGCGGACCCCTCCGGCACCGATGATCGGCGCCATCGGCACGTCCCCTCGCAGCATGGCCGCGTGCACCTGCCAGATCGCGCGGACGGCGACCGGGCGGATGGCCGGGCCCGACAGGCCGCCCGTGACCCCGGCGACCTGCGGGCGCAGCCGGCCGGTGTCGATCACCATGCCGAGGACCGTGTTGATCAGGGTCACCCCGTCCGCGCCCGACTCGAGGCAGGCGGCGGCGACGCCGACGATGTCGGTCACGTCCGGGGTGAGCTTGGCGAACAGCGGCGTGCCGGGCAGCTCGGACCGGGCCAGGCTGAGCACCGCGGAGGACGACGTGGGATCGCAGGCGAAGACCAGGCCGCGGTTGGCGACGTTGGGGCAGGAGATGTTGACCTCCACCCCGACGACAGCCTCGAACGCCGGGCAGTCGCGCAGCACCCGGGCCACGGAGGCGAACTCGGCCGCGTCCTCACCGGCGATGGAGACCAGGACACGCGCCCCGGCGTCGCGCAGCCACGGCAGGTCGTGCTCCACGAACGCGTCGATCCCCGGACCCTGCAGGCCGATCGAGTTGAGCATGCCGCTCGGCGTCTCCGCCATCCGCGGGGTGCCCCTGCCCGAGCGCGGCGCGGCCATCACCGACTTGGTGACGAACGCGCCCAGCGCGCCGACGTCGAGGAAGCGGTGCAGCTCCTGACCGTTGGCGGCGCAGCCGGAGGCGGTCATCATCGGGCTCGGCAGCCGCATCCCGGCGAGGTCCACGCTCATGTCCACACCGGTGGCCTCGCCCGTGTCCGCCGCCCGCTGGTACGTCGCAGTCATCGGTCGACCCTGCCCCGCGCCGGCGCGGGCGCCCCTACGGCGTCGTCGGGCACGGCGCCCCAGCCCTGGCCCAGCGCATCCCAGCGCACCCGGTCGCCTCGGAACACCGGCCCCTCGACGCAGGAGCGGACCATCCGGGTCCGCCCGTCCTCGCCGACGACGGCCAGGACGCAGGTCATGCAGACGCCGACGCCGCAGGCCATCGACTCCTCGACAGCGACGTGCGCCACGGCACCATGGGCGCCGGCGATCCCGCTGACGGAGGCGAGCATGGCCATCGGCCCGCAGCCGTAGACGACCGTGGCGCCGCCGCGCCGGATCACCCCGGGCAGCACGTCGGACACCCAGCCGCGGGCGCCCACGGAGCCGTCGTCGGTGGTGAGGCTGACGCCGCCGCCGAGCGCCTCGGCCTGGTCGACGCCGTAGAGCCGATCTGCGCTGGCCGCGCCGAGGACCAGGTCGACGCTGCACCCGGCGCCCTGTAGCCGCTCGCCCAGCCAGAACAGCGGGGCGCTGCCGTAGCCGCCGCCCACCAGGACGCAGCCGGTAGGCGACTGCGGCAGCGGGAACGGCCGCCCGAGCGGGCCCACCATGTCCACCGCTGCTGTGTCCACCGCTGCTGTGTCCACCGCTGCTGTGTCCACCGCTGCTGTGTCCACCGCTGCTGTCTCCACCGCCGCGCCGGAGGGCGCCAGTGCCGTGAGCCACTGGGTGCCGGGACCGTTCGACGCGACGACGAGCGACACCGTGCCGTCGCGGGTGTCGACCCGGTGGATCGAGAAGCACCGGCGCAGCAGGGTGGCCGAGGCGGCCCCTCCGACGGCCAGGGCCACGAACTGCCCCGGCCGCGCCTGCTCCGCGACCTCCGGCGCCGCGAAGACGAGGCGGTGGTAGGCGCCTTCGCGGTCGTGGGCGACCAGCGGCGCGGTCACCTGGGGCACGCGGGGGGCGTCCGGCGCGCCGCTCACGCCGGCGTCCGCGGCGCCTCGGGCACCGGCGGCGTCCGCGGCTGGGCCCTGCGCTGGTAGAGGTCCAGGTCGGCCGCGTGCGCCTGCAGCGACTTCACCCGGAGCGACCCCGACTGCTGGGCCTCGATGCCCTGGACCGCAGCGCCCAGCTGCTGCACCGTGGTGATGATCGGCTTGTCCATGCTGGTCGTCGCCGCCCGTATCGCGTAGCCGTCGGCCCGGGCATCGCGGCCCGAGGGCGTGTTGACGACCATGTCGATCTCACCGGCGAGGATGCGCTCGACGATGGTCGGCTCACCCGACGCCCCCGGACCCTCGCTGTGCTTGCGAGCCACGGTGGACCGGATCCCGTTGCGGCGCAGCACGTCGGCGGTGCCTTCGGTGGCGACGAGGTCGAACCCGAGATCGGCGAGCCGCTTGACCGGGAAGATCATGCCTCGCTTGTCGCGGTTGGCGACCGACACGAACACCGTCCCACTGTTGGGCAGGCCGCCGGAGCTGCCGAGCTGGCTCTTGGCGAAGGCGGCGCCGAAGTCCGCGTCGATGCCCATCACCTCGCCGGTCGAGCGCATCTCCGGGCCGAGCAGGCTGTCGACCACCTGGCCGTCGCGGGTGAGGAACCGCTTGAACGGCAGCACCGCCTCCTTGACCGACATGTGCGCGTGCAGCGGGAGTGCGCCGCCGTCGCCTACCGGCGGCAGCATGCCCTCGGCGCGCAGCTGCGCGATGCTCGCGCCGAGCATCACCCGCGCCGCTGCCTTGGCCAGCGGCACGCCGGTGGCCTTGGCCACGAACGGCACGGTCCGGCTGGCTCGCGGGTTGGCCTCCAGCACGTACAGCACGTCCTGGGCCAGGGCGAACTGCACGTTCATCAGCCCCCGCACCCCGATGCCCTCTGCCAGCCGCAGGGTCGACTCGCGGACCCGCGTCAGCTCCTGCGGCCCGAGGGTAACGGGAGGCAGCGTGCAGGCCGAGTCGCCGGAGTGGATGCCGGCCTCCTCGATGTGCTCCATGATGCCGCCGAGGTACATCTGCGTCCCGTCGTAGATCGCGTCGACGTCGATCTCGACGGCCTCGTCCAGGAACCGGTCCACGAGCACCGGATGCCCGCTGGACGCCTCCATCGCGGCGGAGACGTAGCCGGCGAGCGTCTCGTCGTCGTAGACGATCTGCATGCCGCGGCCGCCCAGCACGTAGGACGGGCGCACCAGGACCGGGTAGCCGATCTCCGCGGCGACCTCGACCGCGTCCTGTGCGGTGTACGCGGTGCCGTGACGCGGAGCCGGCAGCCGGGCGTCGCTGAGGACCCGGCCGAACGCCCCGCGGTCCTCGGCCAGGTGGATCGCCGCGGGGGAGGTCCCGACGATGGGCACCCCCTCGTCCTGCAGCGCCTGCGCCAGACCGAGCGGGGTCTGCCCGCCCAGCTGCACGATGACCCCCGCCAGAGGTCCGGCCGCCCGCTCGGCGTGCACCACCTCGAGCACGTCCTCGAGGGTGAGCGGCTCGAAGTACAGCCGGCTGGAGGTGTCGTAGTCGGTGGACACCGTCTCGGGGTTGCAGTTGACCATCACCGTGTCGTAGCCGGCGTCGCGCAGGGCGAAGCTGGCGTGCACGCAGGAGTAGTCGAACTCCACGCCCTGCCCGATCCGGTTGGGCCCCGAGCCGAGGATGAGCACCGCCGGGCGCTCCCGAGGCGCGACCTCGCTCTCCTCGTCGTAGCAGGAGTAGTGGTAGGGGGTCAGGGCGGCGAACTCGGCGGCGCAGGTGTCCACGGTCTTGTAGACCGGCCGCACCCCCAGGGCGTGGCGCACCCCGCGGACGACCGCCTCCGGCATACCGCGCAGCGAGGAGATCTGGGCGTCGGAGAAGCCGTGCCGCTTGGCCAGCAGGAGCAGGTCGCGGGTCAGCTGCGGCGACGCCGTGATCCCCTCGGCCAGGTCGTTCAGCAGCGCGATCTGGTCGAGGAACCACGGGTCGATGCCCGTCGCCTGGTGCGCCTGCTCGACGCTGACACCACCCCACATCGCCTGCTGCACCAGCACGATGCGCCCGTCGGTGGGCGTGGCGGCCTGCGCCAGCAGCCCAGCGGCCGCCGCCGCGTCCGGTCGCCGGCCGTCCCAGGTAAGGCTCGAGCCGCGGCGCTCCAGGGACCGCAGCGCCTTCTGCAGCGCCTCGGTGAAGTTGCGGCCGATCGCCATCGCCTCGCCGACGCTCTTCATCGTGGTGGTGAGCGTGGGGTCGGCTGCGGGGAACTTCTCGAACGCGAAGCGCGGCACCTTCACCACGACGTAGTCCAGGGTCGGCTCGAAGCTCGCCGGGGTCTCGCGGGTGATGTCGTTGGGGACCTCGTCCAGGGTGTAGCCGATCGCCAGCTTGGCGGCGATCTTGGCGATCGGGAAGCCCGTCGCCTTGGACGCCAGGGCGGATGAGCGGGATACGCGCGGGTTCATCTCGACCACGATCACCCGGCCGTCGCGCGGGTTGACGGCGAACTGGATGTTGCAGCCGCCGGTGTCGACGCCCACCTCGCGGATGACCATGATGGCGATGTCGCGCAGGCGCTGGTACTCCCGGTCGGTCAGCGTCAGCGCGGGCGCGACGGTGATCGAGTCGCCGGTGTGCACGCCCATCGGGTCGAGGTTCTCGATCGAGCAGACCACCACGACGTTGTCCGCGTGGTCGCGCATGACCTCGAGCTCGAACTCCTTCCAGCCGGTGATCGACTCCTCGAGCAGCACCTCCGTCGTCGGGGAGGCCCGCAGTCCGGCGCCGGCCATCCGCCGCAGGTCCGCCTCGTCGTGGGCGAAGCCGGAGCCGAGGCCGCCCATGGTGAACGACGGGCGCACGACGAGCGGGTAGCCGAGCTGGGCGGCGGCCTCCACGCATCCCTCGATGGTGTGGGCGATGACGCTCCTCGCGACCTGCGCGCCGCATCGCTCGACCACGCCCTTGAACAGCTGCCGGTCCTCGCCGAGCTGGATCGCCTCGACGTTGGCGCCGATCAGCGGGCAGGAGTACTTCTCCAGGGTTCCGTTGGCGTGCAGCGCGATAGCGGTGTTGAGCGCGGTCTGACCACCCAACGTGGCCAGCACCGCGTCGGGGCGCTCCTTGGCGATGATCGCCTCCACCACCTCGGGCGTGATCGGCTCGACGTAGGTGGCGTCGGCGAACTCGGGGTCGGTCATGATCGTCGCCGGGTTGGAGTTGACCAGGATGACCCGCAGGCCCTCCTCGCGCAGCACCCGACAGGCCTGGGTGCCGGAGTAGTCGAACTCCACGGCCTGCCCGATCACGATCGGCCCCGACCCGATGACCAGGACGCTGGAGATGTCGGTGCGGCGGGGCATCAGCGCAGGTCTCCGGTCTCTTCGGGGTGGTGGGTGCCCGCGCTCGCGCCGCTCGCGGCGCCGGCGGCGCTCATCAGGGCGACGAAGCGGTCGAACAGGTAGCCCGCGTCGTGCGGCCCGGCGGCCGCCTCCGGGTGGTACTGCACCGAGTACGCAGGCAGGTCAAGGCAGTCCAGTCCCTCGACGACCCCGTCGTTGAGGCAGATGTGGGAGACCCGTACCCGCCCGTAGGCGGTGCCCGCTGTGCCGTCGGCCGGCGCGGGCACCGGCTCGCCGTCGCCCGGTGCGTCGACCGCGAAGCCGTGGTTGTGCGCCGTCACCTCCACCCTGCCGGTGCTGCGGTCGAGCACCGGGGAGTTGATGCCGCGGTGGCCGTAGGTCAGCTTGTAGGTGCCGAAGCCCAGCGCCCGCCCCAGCAGCTGGTTGCCGAAGCAGATGCCGAAGAACGGGATGCGGGCGTCGAGCACCTGCCGCAGGACGCCGACCTGGTGGTCGGCCGACGCGGGGTCGCCGGGGCCGTTCGAGAAGAAGACGCCGTCCACCCGTGAGCCGCCCGCGGCGGCCACCTGCTCGAACGACGCCGTCGCCGGCAGGACGTGGACCTCGATCCCCCGCTGCGCCAGCAGGGCCGGCGTCATCGACTTGATGCCGAGGTCGAGGGCCGCCACGACGAACCGCCGCTCGCCGACTGCGGGCACGACGTACGGCGAAGCAGTGGTCACCTCACCGGCGAGCGCGGCTCCGGTCATCGGGGCGCTGTCGCGCACCAGCCGCAGCATCTGGTCGGTCGAGGCGCCGGCCGCGCCGCCGGAGAAGATGCCGACCCGCATGGCGCCGCGCTCGCGCAGGTGTCGGGTCAGGGCACGGGTGTCGATGCCGCTGATCCCCACCACGCCCTGCGCGACGAGGGCGTCCTCGAGCGACCCGGTGGCACGCCAGCTGGACGGCCGCAGCGCCGGGTCACGGACGACGTAGCCGGCGACCCAGATCCGCGCGGACTCGGCGTCATCGGCGTTGACGCCGGTGTTGCCGACGTGCGGGGCGGTCATGACCACGACCTGCCGGTGGTACGACGGGTCGGTCAGCGTCTCCTGGTAGCCGGTCATGCCCGTCGCGAACACCGCCTCGCCCACAGTCTGGCCCTCGGCGCCGTAGGACTGGCCGGAGAACGTCCGACCGTCCTCCAGGACGAGGACGGCGGGGCCGCGTCGCAGGCTCACCGGCAGCGATGAGGTGTCAGGTAGTGCGGTCACGGTGCTCCGTCCGGCTCGGCAGAAGCAATCGGCTGCGGCGCTTGCTGCCACCTGTCAGAACCCGGCCCCCGGGACGGCCTGCCCGGATCTGACGCTCCGGGCGGCGCGGGGGCGGCGCCCATGGCCAGCTCGAGCGCCGCCAGCAGCAGCGGGCCGTCGCTCCGGTAGCGGGGCAGGAAGCCGGTGTCGTAGGCGCTGCCGTCGCCGGCGCGCCACGTGACGGTGACGAGCCGTTGCTGACCGAGGAACTTGCCCGCCATCCCCGCGGACCGACCGGCGCCGAGGATGAGCGGCGCATCGACGCTCACGACGTCGGCACCCTGGCGGTGCCAGCGAACCCCGCTGGTGTGGACGACCATCCTGGCCCGGGACCGGGCGCCCAGCCCGGCGGCAGTCACCCGGTCGTGGCGGGACCCGGCCGAGACGGTGCTGACGTAGATGCCCTCGGCGGCCGCGACCTGCTCGCCGGTGGCCCCTTCGGCAGCAGCCTCCGGAGTCGCCGCCGCGTCCGGAGCCCGGGCGGCCACCGCCGCGGCGGGGTGCCGGCGACGGCGGCGGGACCAGCCGGCATACATCAGCGCATAGACGGCCAGCAGCAGCACGAGGAGCAGCAGCACGGCGGGAGCGCGCGTCATACGAGCACCCCGTCCCGGACGGTGGGCCGGCCGCGCAGCACCGTCGCGACGACCGCGCCGGTGAGCGTCCGTCCGTGCCAGGGGTTGTTGCGCGACAGCGACTGCGACGCGTCCCGGTCGACGACCCTGACGGCGGACGGGTCCACCAGGGTGAGGTTGGCCGGGGACCCCTCGACCAGCGGCCGGCCGTGGCCGGTCAGCCCGGCGATCCGCGCCGGGCGGACCGACATCGCCTCCGCCACGGCCGCCCAGCCCATCCGGCCGGACCGGACCATCACCTCGCTGACGACCGCCAGCGCCGTCTCCAGCCCGAGCATGCCGAACGCCGCATCGGCGAATGCCTGCTCCTTGTCGTGCCGGGCGTGCGGGGCGTGGTCGGTCGCGACGGCGTCGATGGTGCCGTCGGCCAGCCCGTCGCGCAGCGCCTGGACATCCTCGGCGGCCCGCAGCGGCGGGTTGACCTTGTAGGTGGGGTCGTAGCCCGCGAGCAGGTCGGTGGTGAGCAGCAGGTGGTGCGGTGTGACCTCCGCGGTCACCGCGATCCCCCGGGCCCTGGCCCAGCGCAGCACCTCGACCGTCCCGGCGGACGAGACGTGCGCCACGTGCACGCGGGAGCCGGTGTGCCGGGCCAGCATCACGTCCCGGGCGACGATGCTCTCCTCGGCGACCCCCGGCCAGCCGGACAGGCCGAGCCGCCCCGACAGCTCGCCCTCGTGGCAGCAGGCGCCCGCGTCGGCGAGCTGGGGGTCCTGCGCGTGCTGGGAGACCACGCCGCCGAACGCCTTGACGTACTCCAGCGCCCGCCGCATCACCCGGGCGTCGGCGACGCAGTGCCCGTCGTCGGAGAAGACCCGCACCCGGGCGCGCGAGGCGGCCATCAGGCCGAGCTCGGCCAGCTCCCGGCCGGCCAGGGCCTTGGTCACCGCCCCGACCGGCTGCACGTCCACCAGGGCGGCCCGCTGTCCCAGCTCGGCCACCCGCTCGGCGGCCTCCGCCGTGTCGGTGACGGGGGTGGTGTTGGCCATCGCCAGCACCGCCGTGAAGCCCCCCAAGGCCGCGGCGGCGGAGCCGCTCGCGACGGTCTCGGCGTCCTCGCGGCCGGGCTCGCGCAGGTGCGTGTGCAGGTCGACCAGCCCCGGCAGGGCCACCAGCCCGTCGGCGTCGATCACCTGGTCGGCCACCGGGCCCACCGAGCCCGTACCCGGACTCAGCGACCCCACCTCGGCGATGACCCCATCGCGCAGGAGCAGGTCGGCGCGGCCGAGCCCCAGCAGGTCGGCGCCCTTCACCAGCACGCTCATGCCGCGCTCTCCTGCCCGCCGAGCAGGTGGTACAGCACGGCCATCCGGACGGCGACCCCCGCCGACACCTGGTCCAGGACCAGCGACTGGGCGGCGTCGGCGGCGTCCGCCGCGATCTCCAGGCCCCGGTTCATCGGTCCCGGGTGGGCGATCACGGCGTGCGGCTTGAGCAGCCCGAGCCGCCGCCGGGTCAGCCCGTAGCCGACGGTGTACTCCCGCGCCGTGGGGAAGTAGCCGCCGCTCATCCGCTCCCGCTGCACGCGCAGCATCATCACCGCGTCGGCCTCCGGCAGCACGGGGTCCAGCTCGTATGCCGTCTCGAACCCCTCGCACGCGGCCCAGGCCGCGATGCCGCTCGGCATCAGCGTCGGCGGAGCCACCAGGGTGATCCGCGCGCCCAACGTCGAGAGCAGGATCAGGTTGCTCCGCAGCACCCGCGAGTGGGCCAGGTCGCCGACGATGACCACGTGCCGCCCGGCCAGGTCACCGAGGTGCGCCTGCATCGTGTAGGCGTCCAGCAGCGCCTGGGTGGGGTGCTCGTGGGTGCCGTCGCCGGCGTTGACGACGACCGCGTCGACCCACTGCGCGACCTGGGCGGCGGCACCGCTCGCGGCGTGCCGGACGACCAGGCCGTCCACCCCCATGGCCGCGATCGTCCGCACCGTGTCGCGCAGCGACTCGCCCTTGCTGGTCGAGGAGCCGGTGCCGGAGACGTTGACGACGTCGGCGGAGAGCCACTTACCGGCGATCTCGAAGGAGGAGCGGGTGCGGGTGGAGTCCTCGAAGAACAGGTTCACGACGGTCCGCCCGCGCAGGGTCGGCAGCTTCTTGACCTCGCGGCGCTGCACGTCGTGCATGCTCGCGGCGGTCCCGAGCAGCTGCTGCACGTCGTCGCGGCTCAGGTCGGCGCTGGAGAGCAGGTGCTTCCTCACCGGGCCACCACCGCGTCGTGCGCCGGCGGCGCTCCCGCTCCGCCGCTCAGCTGCACCCGGTCCACCCCGTCGTGCTCGACCAGCCGCACGCCTACCCGCTCCTCCCGCGAGGTCGGCAGGTTCTTGCCGACGTGGTCGGCGCGGATGGGCAGCTCGCGGTGACCGCGGTCGACCAGGACGGCGAGCCGGACCGCACGCGGGCGGCCGAGGTCGGACAGCGCGTCCAGCGCGGCGCGCACGGAGCGCCCGGAGAACAGCACGTCGTCGACCAGGACCACGGTGCGGTCGTCGACGCCGGGCTCCGGCACGCTGGTGTGCGCCATCTCGCGCAGGCCACGGACCGGGTGCCGGCGCAGGTCGTCGCGGTAGAGGGTGATGTCCAACGAGCCGACGGGGACGGTGCGGTGCTCGACCTCGTCCATGACCGAAGCCAGCCGGCGGGCGATCCAGACCCCTCGCGTCGGGATCCCGAGCAGGAGCAGGTCCTGCGCTCCCTTGTTGCGCTCGAGGATCTCGTGCGCGATACGGCGCAGGGCACGGGAGATGTCGTCGGCCCCCATGACCACCCGTGGTCCGCTCGGGTCGTCGACGCCGTGGACCGGGCCGGTGCCGCCGCTGGGCGGGGCCTCAGGTCGGGCGGGTGGTCGGGCGGGTGGTCGGGCAGGGCGCGACACGCTGCAGACCTCCTTCCCCGCCTCGCTGGACGGGTCGTTAAAGGATGTCGGTCGCAGGAATGATAGCCGACCCTCGGGCGCGTGGCCGGCAGGTATCGTCGGCAGGGCGTGCACCCCCACCGGACCCGTCGGGCCCCCCGCTTTCGGCCGGACTCGCGCTCTCGAAGGACCCGCCATGGCCACCGAGTACGCCAAGGCCCTCGGGGAACGGCTGCGGGCGGTCCGCCGGCAGCAAGGCCTGTCCCTCGAGGCCGTCCACGAGCGTTCGGGAGGACGGTGGAAGGCCGTCGTGGTCGGCTCCTACGAACGCGGCGACCGCTCGGTCACGGTGCAGCGGCTGGCCGAGCTCGCCCAGTTCTACGGCGTGTCGGTGGCCTCGCTGCTGCCGGACCTGGGATCGGTCTCGCCCGGGCGCGACGACCCGGGGCTGGTCCTCGACGTGGCCGCGCTGGCAGCGCTCGCCGACCCCACCGCCGAGCCGCTGCGGCGCTACGTGAGCACCCTGCTGGACCGGCGCGGTACCACCGGCGACGGCAGCCTCGCGCTGCGCGCGGCGGACGTCAGCGCCCTCGCGGCCGTCTACGGCGTGCCGCCGGGTCAGCTGACCGCCCTGCTGCACCAGTGGCTGCTGACCGGCTGACCAGCCGGCCGCGCGTCATACCAGCGTGGGCTTGACCTCGGCGATGCGGGCGAGCAGCCCGTTGACGAAGGTGGGCGACTGGTCGGTGGACAGGGCAGTCGCCAGCCCGACCGCCTCGGAGATCGCCACCGCGTCGGCGACCTCGCCGTAGAGCACCTCGTAGGCACCCAGCCGCAGGATCGCGCGGTCGACCGCCGGCATCCGCTCCAGCGGCCAGCCCTGGCTGTAGGTGGAGAGCAGCTCGTTGATCTCCGACCACCGCCCCACGACACCCTCGACGAGCAGTGCGGTGTACTCGTTCAGCGGTGGCTGGTCGCCGGAGTCGGCGAGCCGGCGGGCCAGCAGGTCCTGCGCGTTGACGCCCCGCTGCTCGGACTCGAAGAGCAGGTCGAGCGCCCGCTTGCGGGCCTTGGTCCTGGCTCCCACCTACGTGACCCGACCGAGGTAGGAGCCGTCGCGGGTGTCGACCTTGACGCGGGTGCCCTGCTCCAGGAACAGCGGCACCGCGATCTGGGCTCCGGTCTCCAGCGTGGCGGGCTTGGTGCCACCGGTGGAGCGGTCGCCCTGCAGGCCGGGCTCGGTGTAGGTGATCTGCAGGGTCACCGAGGTGGGCAGCTCGACATACAACGGCACGCCGTCGTGGGTGGCGACCACCGCTTCCTGGTTCTCGAGCAGGAAGCCCGCCGCCTTGCCGACGACCTCCTCGCTGACGGGCAGCTGCTCGTAGCTCGAGCCGTCCATGAAGACGAAGTCGGCCCCGTCCTTGTAGAGGTACTGCATGTCCCGCTTGTCGACGTTGGCGGTCTCGACGCGCGTGCCCGCGTTGAACGTCCGGTCGACCACCTTGCCGGAGAGGACCGCCTTGAGCTTGGTGCGCACGAACGCAGGCCCCTTGCCCGGCTTGACGTGCTGGAACTCCACGACGGACCACAGCTGTCCGTCGATGTTGAGCACCATGCCGTTCTTCAGGTCGTTGGTCGTCGCCACGTCGGTCACTTTCGGGAGGGAGAGGTGTGCCGGGAGCCGGGCACGGCGGCAGGCGCACGTTCCAGCGGGGGATCGGTGAGCAGTCTACCGGCGGTGGGCCTCAGGCGGAGATCTCGGCGTACGCCGCCTGCAGCAGGGCCGGGTCCGGGCCCTCCAGCCGCGACGGCCTGGCGACGTCGTCCAGCACGACGAACCGCAGCAGCGACCCCCGGGTCTTCTTGTCCCGCCGCATCGCGTCGTAGAGCCCCGGCCAGCGGTCGCCGCGGTAGGTGACCGGCAGGCCCAGGCCGCTCAGCACCGACCGGTGCCGCTCGGCCACGTCCTCGGAGAGGCGGCCGGCGAGGCGGGCGAGCTCCGCGACGTAGACCATCCCGACGCTGACCGCTGCCCCGTGCCGCCAGGAGTAGCGCTCGACCTGCTCCACGGCGTGGCCGAAGGTGTGCCCGTAGTTGAGCACCTCGCGCAGCGAGGACTCCCTGAGGTCCTCGGCGACGACCCGGGCCTTGACGGCGACCGAGCGCTCGATCAGCTCGCGCAGCACCGCCGAACCGGGCCTGGCCGCCGCCTCCGGCTGGGCCTCCACCAGCTGCAGGATCGCCGGGTCGGCGACGAAGCCGCACTTGACCACCTCGGCCAGGCCGGACACCAGGTCGTTACGCGGGAGCGTCTCCAGGGCCGCCAGGTCGCACAGCACCCCGGCCGGCGGGTGGAAGCTGCCGACGAGGTTCTTGCCCTCCGCGGTGTTGATGCCGGTCTTGCCGCCGACCGCCGCGTCCACCATCGCCAGCAGCGTCGTCGGCACGTGCACGACGCGGACGCCGCGCAGCCAGGTCGCCGCGACGAACCCGCCCAGGTCCGTGACCGCGCCGCCGCCCAGCGTGACGACGGCGTCGGACCGGGTGAACCCCGACTGGCCGAGGACGCCCCAGAGGAACGCCGCCACCTGCGCCGACTTCGCCTCCTCCGCGTCCGGCACCTCGCCGAGCACCACCTGGTAGGCCGCCGCGGCGGTCAGCGCGTCGCGCACCGCCTCGCCGGAGACCCGCAGCGCCCGCGGGTAGACCACCAGCACGCGCTGCACTCCCGGCCCCAGCAGTGCGGGCAGCTCCCCGAGCAGGCCCTCGCCGATGACGACGTCGTAGTCGCCGCCGACGCTGATCCGGGTGGTGTCAGCCATCGCCCGGACCATCGCCAGAACCGTCCCCGGGACCACCGCCGGGCACCCCGCTCGCCAGCTGGGCGGCGATCTCGGCGGCGACCTCGTGCGGCGAGCGGCCGGCCGTGTCCACGCGGAACCGGGCCAGCCGCTCGTAGGTCGCTCGGCGTGCCTGCATCAGCCGGACCCACTGCGCCCGGGGGTTGATGCCCAGCAGCGGCCGGCTGCGGTCGAAGCCGACCCGCTTGGCGGCGTCGGCGATACCGACGTCCAGGAAGACGACAGCGTGCCCGGCGAGCGCCTGCTGCGTGCGGGCGTCGAGCACCGAGCCGCCCCCGACGGACAGGACCCCGTCGGAGTCGGAGAGGGCCCGCACCACCTCCGCGTGCTCGAGCTCGCGGAAGCGCGCCTCGTCGTCCTCCAGGAAGATGTCCGCGATGCTGCGCCCCTGCGCCGCGACGATCGCCGCGTCCGTGTCGTGGAACGGCACCTGCAGCAGGCCGGCCAGCACCGCGCCGACCGTGCTCTTGCCCGACCCGGGGGGCCCGATCAGCACCACGACGGGCGTCCGGGCCGGGCCGCCGGCAGCGGCGGTCACCTGGGGCCCCACGTCACCAGGACCGCAGCGAGGGGGGCATGGCGTCGAGGTAGCCGCTCAGGTTGCGCGCCGTCTCGCGCACGCTGTCGCCGCCGAACTTCTCCAGGGCTGACTGCGCCAGCACCAGCGCGACCATCGCCTCCGCGACCACCCCGGCGGCAGGCACCGCGCACACGTCCGAGCGCTGGTTGATCGCCTTGGCTGCCTCCCCCGTGGCCACGTCGACGGAGTCCAGGGCCCGCGGGACGGTGCTGATCGGCTTCATCGCGGCCCGGACGCGCAGCACGGCGCCGGTCGACATGCCGCCCTCCGTGCCGCCGGCGCGGCCGGAGCGTCGGCGGATGACCCCGGCCGCTGCGCCGTCGACCCCGGCCGGTCCGGCGGAGCCGTCGCCCTGGCCCGCCGTCCGCTCCATCTCGTCGTGCGCCACCGAGCCGCGCCGGCGAGCCGTCAGGAAGCCGTCACCGACCTCGACGCCTTTGATCGCCTGGATTCCCATCAGCGCGCCGGCGAGCTGGGAGTCCAGGCGCCTGTCCCAGTGCACGTGCGACCCCAGCCCCGGCGGCAGGCCGTAGGCGAGCACCTCGACCACGCCGCCGAGGGTGTCGCCGTCCCTGCGCGCCGCGTCGACCTCGTCGACCATCGACGCGGAGCCGGCGGCGTCCAGCGTGCGCACCGGGTCGGCGTCCAGCCGCTCCACGTCGTCGGGTGTGGGCAGGACTGCGTCCGGCCCGGTCGCAGCCTGCCCGATCGAGACCGTGTGCGAGACCAGGCGGATCCCGCACGCCTGTACCAGGAACGCGGCCGCCACGGCCCCGAGGGCGACCCGGGCCGCGGTCTCACGTGCGGACGCGCGCTCCAGGACCGGCCGGGCGTCGTCGAACCCGTACTTCTGCATCCCGACCAGGTCTGCGTGTCCCGGCCTGGGGCGAGTCAGCTTGCCGGCACGTCCGGCGCTGGCGGTGAGCGCCTCCTCGGACACCGGGTCGGCGCTCATCACCGTCTCCCACTTGGGCCACTCGGTGTTGCCGATCCGGATGGCGATCGGCGAGCCCATGGTCAGCCCGTGCCGCAGGCCACCGAGGAACTCCACGGCGTCCTGCTCGAAGCCCATCCGCGCGCCGCGGCCGAAGCCGAGCCGTCGCCGGGCGAGGGCGGCCATCACGTCAGCGCTGGTGAGCCCGACGCCCGCGGGGAGCCCCTCGAGCACCGCGACCAGAGCCGGGCCGTGGCTCTCCCCCGCCGTCAGCCACCGCAGCATGGCCCGATCCTGTCATGAGCTCACCGGCGCCATCGCGGCGCGGCCGGCCTCGCGCATCGCCTCCAACGGCGGCTCCAGGCCGGTCATCAGCCGCACCTGCTCCCCCGCCTGGTGCAGCACCATCTCGAAACCCGACACGACCCGGCCCCCCGCTGCGGCGAACGCGCCGGCGAGCGGCGTCGGCCACCCGGCATACACCACGTCCAGCAGCACGCCGGGCCGACCAGCAGGGTGACCGCGGGCACAGAGGGCCGACAGGGCGGCGGCGACACCCGCCGCACCCTCGGGCGGCAGGGTGCTGACCACGACCGGCGCGTCGAGCACGCGGGAGGCGGCGTCCGACAGCGGACCGGTGCGCACCGACAGCCCGAGCTCCCGGGCCAGGGCCAGCGTGCGTGGCCGCGCCCGGTCACGGACGGCGAGGTCGACCGAGCCGATCCCCAGCTCGCGCAGCGCGGCGAGCACCGACCGCGCCGTCGCCCCCGAGCCGAGGACCAACGCCGTGCCGGCACCCGTGCCCGCGCCCGTGCCGGCAGAGACGGCCTCGGGCTCGGCGCCCAGAGCCGCCAGGACCCCGTGGACGTCGGTGTTGTCACCTACCCACCCACCGTCGGTGCGGCGTACGAGCGTGTTGGCCGAGCCCACCTGTGCTGCCAGGTCGGACATCGGCACGCCGACGTCGAACACGACCTCCTTCAGCGGCATGGTGAGCGAGAGCCCCCGCCACTGCGGACCGAGCCCGGAAAGGAACGCGGCGAACCCCGACTCCGCCACGAGCTCACGACCGTACATCCACTGGTCCAGCCCCAGTGCCCGGTATGCCGCGGCGTGCATCTGGGGCGAGATCGAGTGCGCCACCGGGGAGCCCACCACCGCCGCGCGGACGACAGCACCCGGCGGGTCGGTTGCTGGCGGGTCGGTTGCTGGCGGGTCGGTCGCTGGCGGGCCGCTCAGCACTTCCCGGGGTGCGCCGCGCACCAGCGATGGAACACCTGCTCGTTGACGGCGTGCCCGGCGGCGGTGACGGCGAAGCGGGTCTCACCGGTCACCGGGTTGACGGCGACGAAGTAGCGCCAGGCGCCCTTGGCCGGGTGCAGCGCCGCCTGGAGCGCGGCGACGCCGGGGTTGCCGATCGGCGCCGCCGGCAGGCCCGGGACCTGGTAGGTGTTGTACGGGCTCCTGCTGGCCCGCTCGGCGTCGGTCGTGGTCACCGACCGACGGTGCGCGGCGTAGGACACGGTGGAGTCGAGCTGGAGCTTCTGCCTGGCGGCGAGGCGGTTGTAGACCACGCGGGAGACCTTGGCGAAGTCCGCCGGTCGCCGTGCCTCGGCCTGGACGATGCTCGCGACGATGAGGACGCGCTGCATGTCACCGGACGGCACGCGCAGCGCCGTGAGCTCGGCCCGCGCCTTGTCGACCATGGTCCGCAGCTGCTCGCTCGCCGTGGCTCCGACGTCGAACTCGTAGGTGGCCGGGAACAGGTAGCCCTCGACGTTTCCCCTGGCCGCGGGGGGCAGGTCGATCTGGGCGGGGCGCCTGGCGGCGGCCGCGTAGTCGGCGACCGGCGTGCCGGTGGCCCTGGCGAGCGCGGCGAAGATCTCGGTCCGCCACAGGCCCTCGCGGACCGTGAGGTGGGGGACGAAGCGGTTGCGCGGGTGGAGCAGCATGCCGAGTGCGGCGGCCGCGCTCATCCGCAGGTGCAGCCGGTAGCGTCCCGGCTGGATCTGGACACCGGCGTCCCGGCCGGCGAGCGCATCGGTGAAGACGCCGGCGCTCTTGACCACGCCGGCGCCCTGCAGTGCCGTGCCGATCGTGCGGCCCGAGTCCCCCTTGTGGACGACCACCAGCGTGCTCCCGGCGCCGCCTCCGGTGTAGTCGTCGCCGGCGGTGATGCCGGCCACGACCGGCCGGAGGTAGCCGAGCGCCACCCATCCCGCCCCGGCGACCAGGACCAGGGTGAGCAGCAGGACCAGCCACCGGACGCCCGTGCGCCGACGGCGGTCCCTGCGGCGGCGCCGGTCCTGCGTGGACCGACCCGATAGCCCTCCGGGGCGGCGCGAGAGGGGATCCGTACGGGGGTCGGGGGGGACCCGATGCGCATCCGGCCGCAGGCGCTGCGCCGTCCGGCTGGTGCCGAAGATGGACTCGTCGAGATGGTCGTCCAGCACCGCTCTCAACCTCCGTCCGCGGGCCTCGCCCGCCGTCCGGGTCGGCCGACCCTGACGAGCTCACCTGGCGGCCGCCCCGTCGCCCGTTCGGCGTCGAGTGCTGACTGCAGGATCAGGACCGCCGCTGCCTGGTCGACGACGGCTCGGCCCGAGCGCCCGGAGACGCCGCTCTGCCGTAGTCTGCGGTGCGCATCCACGCTGGTCAAACGCTCGTCGACCATCCGCACCCGCACCGGCGCGAGGCGCCCGGCGAGCTCCCGAGCATAGGACCTGGCGGTTCCAGCGGCTTGCCCCTCCTGCCCCGAGAGTGCGCGCGGCAGGCCCACGATCACCTCCAGAGCGTGGGTTTCCCGAACGTAGGCGCCGATGGCGTCTAGGTCCGACGAGCCCTCCGGGTCGCGGGCCAGCGTGGCCACCGGCGAGGCCAGGACCCCCGCCGGGTCGCTGGCGGCCAGGCCGACGCGGACACTGCCCACGTCGACACCGAGCCGGACCCCGAGCCGGACCGGTCCGCCGGGCGGGGCGTCCTGGCCGGTGGTCAGCAGGGCGCCCTCATGCGGTGCCGCGCCAGGACGTCGCGTAGGAGCCCACCCGGTGCTCGACCTGGGTGAGCGCCTCCCCGATCATGGCGGCGTCGGTGCCGCCGCCCTGAGCCAGGTCCGGCTTGCCGCCGCCGCCGCCGCCGAGGGCACGGGCAGCCAGGCCCACCAGCTCACCGGCGGTGATCCCCCGCTCGCGGGCCGGCGGGTTGGTCGCCACGACCACGAGCGGCCGGTCCTTGGCCACGCCGGCCACGGCGACGACCGCCGGCCGCTTGGTCCCGAGCCGCCCGCGAAGGTCCAGCGCGAGGGCGCGCAGCTCGTCCGCGGCCGTGACGGCGCCGGCGTCGTGGGTGACCAGGGCGACGCCGTAGACGTCCTTGGCCTGGTCGGCCAGGGACGCCGCGGCGGCCAGGACCTGCTGCTGGCGCAAGGCGCCGATCGCCCGCTCGGCATCGCGCAGCCGCGCCAGGATGGCGAAGACCCGCTCCGGCAGCTCCTCGGGGCGCACCTTGAGGGCCTCGGTCAGCTGCCCGACGACCGCGTGCTCGCGGGCCAGGTACTCGTAGGCGTCGGCGCCCACCAGCGCCTCGACCCGGCGCACGCCGGACCCGATGGACGCCTCGCCGAGCAGGCTGACGACGCCGAGCTGGCCGGAGCGCTGGGCGTGCGTGCCGCCGCAGAGCTCCCGGGCCCAGTCCCCGACGGAGACCACCCGGACCGCGTCGCCGTACCTCTCCCCGAACAGCGCCATCGCACCGGTGGCACGGGCCTGCTCCTGGGTCATGACCTCGGCGTGCACCGGCAGGTCCTCCAGCAGCAGCGCGTTGACCCTGGCCTCGACGTCGCCCAGCACCGAAGCCGGCACCGGTGCGGACGCGCTGAAGTCGAAGCGGAACCGGCCCGGCGCGTTCTCCGAGCCCGCCTGCGTCGCGGTGTCGCCGAGCGCCTCCCGGATCGCCTTGTGCACCATGTGCGTCGCGGTGTGGGCGCGTGAGATCGCCCGGCGCCGCTCCACGTCCACCAGCGCGTGGGCCGCCTCTCCCGCGGTCACCTCGCCCGAGACCACGGTGGCCCGGTGCACGATCAGGCCGCTGATCGGGGACTGCACGTCGCGGACCTCGACCACGGCGCCGCCGGACAGCTCGATCCGGCCGGCGTCGGCAAGCTGGCCCCCGGCCTCGGCGTAGAACGGGGTCCGGTCCAGCACCAGCTCGAGGTCCTGGCCGGCTCCCGCCGAGCCGACCTGGTCGCCGTCCACCAGCAGCCCGCGGACCCGCCCCTGCGACACCACCTCGTCGTAGCCGGTGAACTCGACCGGCCCGCCGACCGCGTCGGCGACGGCCCGGTACGCCGTCGTGTCGCCATGTGCGCTCTTCTTGGCTCTCGCGTCGGCCTTGGCGCGGCCCCGCTGCTGCTCCATCAGCCGGCGGAAGCCCGCCGCGTCGACGACCAGCCCCTGCTCGGCGGCCATCTCCAGGGTCAGGTCGATGGGGAACCCGTAGGTGTCGTGCAGCGCGAACGCCTGCTCGCCGCCGATGCTCGTGGCGGACGCGGCCTTGGCCCGGCGGACCGCCGTGTCGAAGATGCTCGTGCCGGAGGCCAGCGTCCGGCGGAAGGCGTCCTCCTCGCCGTACGCCACCTCGCTGATCCGCTCGAAGCGCTGCTCGAGCTCGGGGTAGGACCGCTTCATCCGCTCCAGGCTGACCGGGAGCAGGTGCGGCAGCGTCGGCTCCTCCACGCCGAGCAGCCGCATCGAGCGCACCGCGCGGCGCAGCAGCCGGCGCAGCACGTAGCCGCGGCCCTCGTTGCCGGGGGTGACGCCGTCGCCCATCAGCATCAGCGCGCTGCGCACGTGGTCGGCGACCACCCGCAGGTGCACGTCGTCGGGGTGCGAGTGCGCGGCGTCGTGTGCGGAGTGCGCCCCGTACACCCGGCCCGCCAGGTCGGCGGCGGCGCGCAGCACCGGCGCGACCTCGTCGATCTCGTAGAGGTTGTCCACGCCCTGGAGCACCGAGGCGATCCGCTCCAGGCCCATGCCGGTGTCGATGTTCCGGGCAGGCAGGTTGCCCACGACGTCGAAGTCCACCTTGCTGCGGACCGCGCTGAGCTCGTACTGCATGAAGACCAGGTTCCAGATCTCCATGTAGCGGTCCTCGTCGACGGCAGGGCCGCCCTCGGCCCCGTAGTCCGGGCCACGGTCGACGAAGATCTCGCTGGACGGGCCGCCCGGGCCGGGCACGCCCATGTGCCAGTAGTTGTCGGCCAGGCCGCGCCGCACGATCCGCTCCTCGGGCAGCCCGACCAGCCGGCGCCAGAGGCCGGCCGCCTCGTCGTCCTTCTCGTAGACCGTGACCCAGAGCCGCTCCGGGTCCAGCCCGTAGCCGCCGTCGCCCTGGCTGCGCGTCAGCAGGTCCCAGGCGAAGCCGATGGCGCCTTCCTTGAAGTAGTCGCCGAACGAGAAGTTGCCGTTCATCTGGAAGAAGGTGCCGTGCCTGCTGGTCTTGCCGACCTCCTCGATGTCCTGGGTGCGGATGCACTTCTGCACGCTCGTGGCGCGCCGCCACGGCGGGGTCTCCTGGCCCAGGAAGTACGGCTTGAACGGCACCATCCCGGCGTTGACGAACAGCAGGTTGGGGTCGTCGTAGACCAGCGGCGCGCTCGGGACCACGGCGTGGCCGGTGCCCTCGAAGAACGCCAGCCAGCGCCGCCGGATCTCGGCGGTCTCCATCAGGCCCGGCTGCTGCGCGGACTGCGGGGACTGCGGGCTCGGGGAGGTCTCAGGGTGGAGCATGGTCGCGGTTCCTCACGGTCGCGGGCTGGGGCGTCGCAGGCCTCGACGTGCTCGCGAGGACGGTGCGGAACGGCCCGACCCAGGGTATGCCGGGTGGGTGCGGTACGGGGGCAGGCGCCCCTAGCGAGCTCGGCGCGCCGCGCCGGTGCGCCCGTCGGGGCCGGCCCGGTCCTCGACCAGCCGCTGCGCCCGCTCCGGGCTCAGCGATGCGGGCAGCGCACGACCGGCGCTGGACTCGACGCCGGTGCCGGTGTCGATGCCGGTGTCGATGCCTAGGGCCACGCGCAGCTCGCCCTCCCGCTCGGCCATGCCCTCGCGCACCACCTCGGCCATCTCCCGGAGCCCGGCACCCAGGCCGGCCAGCCCTTCGGCGAGCCCGGCGGGAGTGTAGGCGTGCGCGGCGCTGGTCAGCCGGCGCATCCCGTACACGCCCGCGGCAGCGCCCAGCCCCAGCCAGAACAGCCGTCGCACGGCTCAGCCCCTCCTGCCCCGGCCGCGGCCGGCGCTCCTGCCGCGGCCGCCGCCGGTCAGGGCCTGGCGCACGCCGTAGCTGAACGCCGCCGCCTTGACCACCGGCGAGCCCAGGGTCGCGGCGAACAGCGAGGTGAGGGCGTTGACGTTGCTGCTCATCGTGGCGACGTTGGAGGTGATGGCGTCGACGCGGACGATCTGCTCGTTGGTCGATGCCACCGTGTCGGTGACCTGCGACAGGAGCGGCACCGTCTGCTCGGAGATCTCGTGCAGCCCCGTGCGCGCCTCGTCCAGGACGGCTCCGGCCTTGCCGATGAGCCCCCCGAGCCGAAGGACGAGGAAGGCGAAGGCCAGTGCGGCGATCAGCGCGGCGATGTCGCCCAGGGAGACCTGCATGGGCACGACCCTACCGGCCGCTAGGCGCCGGTCGGGTGGGCGCTCAGCACCTCGACGTCGGCGATCAGGTCGGTCTTGACCTCAGGGAAGTGGCAGGCGATGACCTGGTTCGCTCCACCGCCGCGCTTGGGCTCCAGCGGCGGCTCCTGGGCGGCGCAGATGTCCTGCGCCTTCCAGCACCTGGTCCGGAACCGGCAGCCGCTGGGCGGGTTCACCGGGCTCGGCACGTCACCGACCAGCCGGATCCGCTCCTTCGGCGGGATGCCGCGCACGACGTTGATGTCGGGCGCCGCCGAGAGCAGGGCCTGGGTGTAGGGGTGCTGCGGGGCGCTGTAGATGTCCTGCTTGTCGCCCATCTCCACGATCTTGCCGAGGTACATCACGGCGACCCGGTCGCAGAAGTGGCGGACGACACCGAGGTCGTGGGCGATGAAGATGAACGCGATGCCGAGCTCCTGGCGCAGGGTGCCGAGCAGGTTCATCACCTGGGCCTGGATCGAGACGTCCAGGGCGGACACCGGCTCGTCGGCCACGATCAGCTTCGGCTCGACGGCGAGCGCGCGGGCGATGCCGATCCGCTGCCGCTGCCCGCCGCTGAACTCGTTGGGATAGCGGTTGACGTGCTCGGGGTTGAGCCCCACGAGGGCGAGCAGCTCCTCGACGCGCCGCTTCTCCCTGCCCTTGGCCAGGCCGTGCACCCCCAGCGGGGTGGACAGGATCGTGCCCACGGTGTGCCGGGGGTTCAGCGAGCTGTAGGGGTCCTGGAAGATCATCTGCAGGTCGCGCCGGAAGGGCCGCAGGCTCGGCTCGGGGAGGCCGGCCAGGTCCGTGCCCTGGAACACGATGGACCCCGACGTCGGCTCCAGCAGCCGGGTGACCAGCCGGGAGGTGGTGGACTTGCCGCAGCCGGACTCGCCTACGACCCCCAGCGTCTGGCCGGTGTCGACGCTGAACGACACGCCGTCGACCGCCTGCACGTTGGCGCTGACCATCCGCAGCCCCTGCACCTCGCGGACCGGGAAGTGCTTGACCAGGTCGCTCACCTCGAGCAGGGCGCTCACCGCAGCGCCTGTCCGCGGAGCGACCCGCGCGGGTCGGGCAGGTGGCACCGGGTCAGCCGCGCCACCGACCCCGGCGCGGGGAGCAGCTCCGGGAGGTCGGTGACGCACGCGTTGCCCGGCACCTGGTCGCGGAAGTCGCACCGGGGGTGGAAGGAGCAGCCCGTCGGCAGGTGCACCAGGCTCGGCGGCACACCGCGGACGGCGCGCAGGTGCTCCAGCTGCTCCGAGGCCGAGGGCAGGCTCTGCACCAGTCCCCAGGTGTAGGGGTGCAGCGGGTCGGCCAGCACGTCCCGCGCCGAGCCGCGCTCGACCGCCCGGCCGGCATACATGACCAGGATGTCGTCGCTGACCTCCGCGACGACGGCCAGGTCGTGGGTGATCAGCACGACCGCCGACCCGAACTCGCGCTGCAGCTCTTTCAGCAGGTCCAGGATCTGCGCCTGCACGGTCACGTCCAGCGCCGTCGTCGGCTCGTCGGCGATCAGCAGCTTCGGGTTGTTCACCAGGGCCAGGGCGATCATGGCGCGCTGGCGCATGCCGCCGGAGAACTCGTGCGGGTAGCTCCTGGCCCTGCGCTGCGGGTTGGGGATGCCGACCAGGTCCAGCATCTCGACCGCCCGCGCGGCGGCGAGGCTCCTGGACACCGGGTGGTGCGCGCGGTAGGCCTCGGCGATCTGGTTGCCGATCCGGTAGAACGGGTGCAGCGAGGACTGCGGGTCCTGGAAGACCATGGCGACCTTGGCGCTGCGCAGCCGCTGCAGCCGCTCCTGCGGTGCCCCGACGATCTCCTCGCCCTCCAGCAGGATGCTGCCGCTCATGAAGGTACGGTCCGGGTTGTGCAGCCCGAGGACCGACATGCTGGACACCGACTTGCCCGAGCCCGACTCCCCGACGATGGCCAGCGTCCGGCCCAGCCGGGCGTCGTAGCTGAGGTTGCTGACCGCGCGGACCCGGCCCTCGTCGCTGGGGAAGCTCACGCACAGGTCGCGCACGGAGAGCACGACGTCGCCCTCGGCGGTGGCCTCCCTGGTGGCGAGCGGCTCGCCGAGCTCCAGGGCCGGGATGGCGGCCGCGCCGAACGTGCTCACGTGAGCCGCACGCGGGGATCCAGGAAGGAGTAGGCGATGTCCACGACGAGGTTCATCAGCACCACCAGAGCCGCTCCCACCAGCACGGTGCCCATGATGATGGGCAGGTCGTCGTTGCGCAGCGACTGCAGCGAGAGCCGGCCGATCCCGTCGATCTCGAAGATCTGCTCGGTGATCAGCGTCCCGGAGAGCAGTGCCGCCATGTCCAGGCCCAGGATGGTGAGCACGGGGCTCATCGCCGCACGCAGCGCGTGCCGGTAGACCACGCGGCGTTCGGAGATGCCCTTGGAGCGGCCGGTACGGACGTAGTCCTGGGCCAGGCTCTCGATCATCGAGGCGCGGGCGTAGCGGGTGTAGCCGGTCGCCGTGGTGACCCCGAGGATGATCCACGGCGCCAGCAGTCCGGCCGCCCACGGCCCCGGGCCGGCCGTGAACGGCTGGTAGCCGCTGCGCGGCAGGATCGGGTAGAGGATGGTGAGGTAGAGGGAGAACAGCAGGGCGAGGATGTAGTACGGGATCGACCCGAACACCTGGCTGCCGGCGACCACGAACCGGTCCATCCGGGTGCCGCGCCGCCGGGCGGCCGCGACGCCGGTGCCGACGCCGATCAGCAGGAAGATGACCATCGCCCCCAGCGCGAGCGACACGGTGGCCGGGAAGCGGCTGAAGATCTGGCTCTTGACGTCCTGGTCGGTGCGGAACGAGTAGCCCAGGCACGGGGCGGCGCACTCCCGCTTGAAGCCGCCGTTGACGATGGTGCGCCCGACGAACAGGCCCTCGAAGTAGTCGGTGAACTGCGTGGTGACCGGGTCGTCGAGGTGCAGGCTCTGCCGGATGTCGCTCAGCCGCTGGGGCGTGCAGCGCTGGTCCCCGCAGATCGAGCGGGCCGGGTCGCTCGGGCCGACGTAGAAGAGCACGAACGTGGCGACCAGGGTCACCAGGATGACGCTGAGCGCCATGGCCACCCGGCGCCCGAGGTAGATCAGCACCGCGCCCTCACCCTCGCCTCGCTCCCACGTGTCGTCGCTGGTTCAGCACTGCCCCGGACCGGCGGGATGGGGGACGGGCCACGGGCCCGTCCCCCCCACGCCGGTGCGAAGCGCCTAGCCGACCCAGATGTCGGTCAGCGCCACGATCCCGTGGTTGGGGTCGTTGACCACGTTGTGCACCTTGGTGCCGAAGACGGCGTTGGACTTGTCGTAGTAGTAGGGGATCGCCGGCAGGATGGTCTGCTCGACCATCTTGTCGAACTTGCCCCACTCCGGGCCCTGCGCGGTGATCGAGAGGGCGGAGATGCGGTTCATCTCCGCGTCGATCTTCGGGTCGGTCAGGTTGCCCCAGCCGGTGCCGCCGGTCTTCAGGACCGTCGAGGACAGCAGCGGCGGGAAGATCGAGTCGGCCGAGGGCCAGTCGAAGCACCACCCACCGGGGGACTGCAGGAAGTTGATCGGCGACTTGGGGTCGGCGATCAGCGTGCGCTGCTCCTTGGTCGCCACGCCCATGTCCTTGACCTTGAACCCGGCCTTGATCAGCGCCGCCTTGCGGACCAGGTTGACCTGCTGGGCCGTCGGGTCGTCGTTGCGGTAGTAGTACTTGACCTCGAAGTTCGACTTGCCCGCCGCGGCCAGCATCGCCTTGGCCTTGGCCGGGTCGCCGTTGCCGGTGCCGGTCAGCCCGGGCAGGGTGTAGTTCAGGAAGCCGGGGATCTGCGGCAGGTTCAGCGTGTGCGCCGGGGTGAAGGAGACCGAGGTCAGCCCGGCGGCCTTGCGGGCGTCGTCATAGGGGTAGGCGACGGCCATGGCCCGCCGGACCGGCAGCGGCATCTTGCGGGTGTCCATGTTCAGCGCGATGACGCAGGGCGACTGGCCGGTGATGAACTGCGCCTTCTTCGGGCCCAGGACCTTGCTGAGGAACTGCGCGTCGATCGGGTCCCAGTTCAGCGTCGTCGCGTCCGGGCCGTTGCTGGCCAGGATCGCCTGCTGGCTCTTGATGTCGTCGATGCCGAACTTGAAGTCGTACTCGTCGACGTACTGGTGCCGGGCCGGGTCGCTGGCCGGGTCCCAGTTGGTGTTCTTGACCAGCGCCAGCGAGGTGCCCTGGGTGAAGCTCTTGAACTTGTAGGGTCCGCTGGCCAGGGGATGGTTGCTGTAGTTCGCCTTGGTGTCCTTCGCCTTGGGGATCGGGCTGAACTGCGAGAAGGACGCGTAGTACGGCAGGGTCTCGAACTTCTTGCGCAGGTGGATGATGACGGTGGTGTCGTCGGGGGTCGAGACGCCGGCGAACTTCTCGCCGTCCTTGTAGGGCCCCTTGTACTTGTCCCCGTCCTTGAAGAACTCGTTCTGGTAGGTCGGGCCGCCGGGCAGCTCGGTCTGCGCGAACGAGCGCTTGATCGCGTAGCCGATGTCCGCGGCCTTGATCACGCTGCCGTCCTCGTACTTGAGGCCGGGCTTGAGCTTGAAGGTCCAGGTCAGCCCGTCCGCCGACCGGGTGCCGAGGTTGGTGGCCAGGTCCGGCACCAGCACGGACTTGCCGTTGCGGATGGTGAAGGCGGTCAGCTGGCGGTTGGTGAGGTTGAGGATGGCCGCGCTGTCCTGGTAGTACTGCGAGCTCGGGTCCATGCCGGACGGAGCGGTGGCGTAGGCGACGGTCAGCGTGCCGCCCGTCTTGGCGCCGGGGACGGCCGGCGACGGGCCCTTGGCGTCGGGCAGCAGGGCCGCGGTGGCACCCGGCTCGGCGCTGCTGCTGCTGCTCCCGCTGCCGCTGCTGCTGCTGCTACTGCTGCCGCCGCTGCTGCTCGCGCCGCTGGTGGAGCCGGTCTTGCCCGACGGGGCGCTGCACGCAGCGGTGAGCCCGATCGTGGCAACGGCTCCGACGGCGAGGACGTTGGTCCAGCGCATTGTTCTCCTTGGGTGGTAGTTCCCCGCAGGGTGTGCGAGGAGGGTCGGCCGAGCCGGTCGCCCGGTCATCGGCGCGTGTTGGGGTCGAAGGCGTCGCGGATCGCGTCGCCGAGCAGGCTGAGGGCGAGCACGAGCGCGACGACGCCGATGACGGGCGGCCAGAGATAGAGCGGATAGACGTCATAGGAGTTCTGCGCGTTGTCGATGGTGCGGCCCCAGGAGGCGGTGGGCTCGACCAGTCCGGCGCCGAGGTAGGACAGCGTCGCCTCGAGGGTGATGTAGGCCGGGACGGCGATGGAGACCGAGACGATGATGGGCCCGACCAGGTTGGGCAGCAGCTCCTTGAACAGGATCTGGCGGGTCGGGACGCCGAGCACCTTGGCGGCGGCGATGAACTCGCGCTCGCGCAGCGAGACCACCTCGCCGCGGATCAGCCGGGCCAGGCCGGCCCAGCCGAAGAGCACCAGCACGGTGATCAGCACCCAGAAGCGGATCGTCGAGGTCTGCTGGGCGGTCAGGCCGCCGACCGGCCCGAACCGCTGCTCGGTGATCGGCACGAGCGCGATGACGAAGAGCAGGAACGGCAGGCTGAGCAGGAAGTCGATGAGCCAGGTGACCACCTTGTCGACCGTGCCGCCGAGGTAGCCGGCGATGAGCCCCATGACCACCCCGACCGCGGTCGACAGGGTCGCTGCGAGGACGCCGATGACCAGGGACGGGCGGGCGCCGTAGACCCAGCGGGCGAACAGGTCCCGACCCAGCCGCGGCTCGATGCCGAACCAGTGCTGGGCGGTGGGCCCGATCGTGGGCATGGTGTCCTCGCCGATGAGGTTCTGGTTGAGCGCGTCGGGCGTCTGGCCCTCCAGCCGGGCCAGCAGCGGGGCGAAGACCGCGATCAGCACGAAGAAGACGACGATGGAGAAGCAGACCACGGCGACCTTGTCGCTGCGCAGGCGCTCGAAGGCGATGCGTGCCGGGGACCGGCCGTGCTGGCGCTCGCCGGGGCCCGCGACGGCGGGCAGGGTCAGGTCGGTACTCGATGCCCGGGTCTCGGCCGTGCCGTCATAGCCCAGCGCCACGTGCTGCCCCCCGTCCGATCCCGATAGCGGTCGTACTCGGGGGTCACGTCAGCAGGCGCCTGAACCCGTCGCACCGTACGTATGGCTCGCGGGCGACCTCGACAGGAACATGTCCGGCAAGAAGCCACCCGTACGTCGTGAATCTTCCACAGAGTAGGCGCCCCGCCGCAATGTCAAACCAGTAAGTGGCTCAATCGTTATCCGCGCGACGTCCGGAATCCTCCGGTTCGGGCGAGGTGCCTCGGATGGCGGCGCGCAGGCTGCGCCAGCGTTCGCCGAGCGTGGCCTCCCAGCCTCGGCCGCTCGGGTGGTAGTAGTCGGCGGCGCTCGGTCCGTGCACCAGGTCGTCCGGGAGGTACTGCTGTGCCGCCACCCCGCCGGCGGCGTCATGGGGATAGACGTAGCCGGCTCCGTTCCCGAGGCGAGCGGCGCCGGCATACCCGCTGCCTCTGAGGTGGGCCGGCACCGGACCGCCGCGTCCCGCGCGGATGTCGGCGATGGCCGCGCCGATCGCCAGGTAGCTCGCGTTGGACTTGGGGGCCAGGGCGTTGTGCACGACGGCCTGGGCGAGCAGGATCCGGGCCTCTGGCATGCCGATCTGGGCGACCGCATGCAGGGCAGCCACGGCGGTCTGCAACGCCGTCGGGTCGGCCATGCCGACGTCCTCGCTCGCGGCGATGACCACCCGGCGGGCGATGAAGCGCGGGTCCTCCCCTGCCTCCAGCATCCGTGCCAGGTAGTGCAGGGCGGCGTCGACGTCGCTGCCCCTCATCGACTTGATCAGGGCGCTCGCGACGTCGTAGTGCTGGTCACCGGCACGGTCGTAGCGGACAGCCGCCTGTGCCACCGACCGCTCGACGTCCGCGAGGGTGATCGGCACCAGGGCCTGAGAGGCCGCACCTGCCGGTATGCGGTCCAGCGCGCCTCCTGCAGCGGCCTCCAGGGCTGTGAGCGCCCGCCGGGCGTCGCCCCCGGCGACGCGGACCAGGTGCGCCCGGGCGTCGTCCGCGAGCGCGAAGACCCCGTCCAGCCCGCGCTGCTCGGTCAAGGCAGCGCCGAGCACGGCATCGACCTCGTCGTCCGAGAGCGGGACCAGGGTGACCAGCATCGAGCGGGACAGCAGCGGCGCGATGACGGTGAAGGAGGGGTTCTCCGTGGTGGCCGCGACCAGGATGACCAGCCGGTTCTCGACCGCGGGCAGCAGAGCGTCCTGCTGGGCCTTGGTGAAGCGGTGGATCTCGTCCAGGAACAGCACGGTCGCCCGGTCGTAGAGGTCCCGCTCGCGCGCCGCCGCGTCGATGACCGCCCGGACGTCCTTGACGCCCGCGGTCACGGCGGACAGCTCGACGAACGCCCGGTCGGCCGCCGTGGCGACCAGGTGCGCCAGGGTCGTCTTGCCGGTGCCCGGTGGGCCCCAGATGATGGCCGAGAGCGGGCCGGCCGCACCGCGCTGGCCCTCGATCAGCCGGCGCATGGGGCTGCCGCCCGCGACCACGCCGGCCTGGCCGCGGAACTCGGCCAGCGTCCTCGGGCGCATCCGGACTGCCAGCGGCGCCAGCCCGGCCGCGCTGTCGGCGTCCGGCTGCTGCCCGCCGCCACGTGCCGCCGCGAACAGGTCGTCCGGCCCCGCCGCCGTCACGAGATCGCGACCGTGCCGCCGGCCTCGTCCGGGGGCACCACGTCGACGCCGGCCTCCTTGCGCTGCTGGGCGGTGATCGGTGCGGGAGCCGAGGTGAGGGGGTCGAAGCCGCCACCGGACTTCGGGAAGGCGATCACGTCCCGGATCGAGTCCATCGCCGAGACCAGGGCGCAGATGCGGTCCCAGCCGAACGCGATACCGCCGTGCGGCGGCGCGCCGTAGGCGAACGCGTCGAGCAGGAAGCCGAACTTGTCCTGCGCCTCCTGCGGCGAGAGGCCCATGACGGCGAACACCCGCTGCTGGACGTCCCTGCGGTGGATGCGGATCGAGCCACCGCCGATCTCGTTGCCGTTGCACACCATGTCGTAGGCGTAGGCCAGCGCCGACGCCGGGTCGGTGTCGAACGTGTCCAGGAACTCCGCCTTGGGCGAGGTGAACGCGTGGTGCACGGCGGTCCAGGCGCCGGCACCGACGGCGACGTCGCCGCTGGCCTCCGCGTCCGCCGTGGGCTCGAACAGCGGCGCGTCGAGCACCCAGAGGAAGGACCACGCGGACTCGTCGACCAGGCCGCAGCGGCGGCCGACCTCCAGGCGCACCGCGCCCAGCAGTGCCCGGGACGGGCGCGGGCTGCCGGCGGCGAAGAAGACGCAGTCGCCGGGGGACGCGCCGACGTGAGCGGCGAGGCCGTCGCGCTCGGCGTCGGTGAGGTTCCTGGCCACGGGGCCGCCGAGCTCCCCGTCCTCGCCGACGAGCACGTAGGCGAGCCCGCGGGCGCCCCGCTGCCGGGCGAACTCCTGCCAGGCGTCCAGCTGCTTGCGGGGCTGCGAGCCTCCACCGGGCATCACGACGGCGCCGACGTAGGGGGCCTGGAAGACCCGGAAGCCGGTGCCGGCGAAGAAGCCGGTGCACTCCACCAGCTCGGCGCCGAAGCGCAGGTCCGGCTTGTCGGTGCCGAAGCGCCGTACCGCCTCCGCGTAGGTCATCCGCTGCATCGGCAGCGGGATGACGTGGCCGACCAGGGACCAGACGGCGGCCGCGACGGCCTCGCCCACCTCCAGCACGTCGTCCTGCTCGACGAAGCTCATCTCGAGGTCCAGCTGGGTGAACTCGGGCTGGCGGTCCGCGCGGAAGTCCTCGTCGCGGTAGCAGCGGGCGATCTGGTAGTAGCGCTCGATGCCGCCCACCATCAGCAGCTGCTTGAACAGCTGCGGGCTCTGCGGCAGGGCGTACCACGAGCCCGGGCGCAGCCGAGCCGGCACGACGAAGTCACGCGCACCCTCCGGTGTGGACCGGGTCAGGGTCGGCGTCTCGACCTCGACGAAGTCGCGGGCCGCGAGCACCGAGCGGGCCGCGGCGTTGACCTTGCTGCGCAGCCGCAGCGCGGCACCCACCGAGCGCGGCCCCGGGCGGCGCAGGTCGAGGTAGCGGTACCTCAGCCGGGTCTCCTCACCGACACTCACCCGCTCGTCGATCTGGAACGGCAGCGGCGCCGACCCGCTGAGGACCACCAGATCCGTTGCCACGACCTCGATCTCGCCGGTCGCGAGGTCGGGGTTGACATTGCCCTCGGGCCGCGAGCGGACCTCGCCGGTGACCTGCACGACGTACTCGCTGCGCAGCTCGTGGGCGTTGCCGCGCTGCAGCACCTCGTCGCGCACCACCACCTGGGCCACCCCGGAGGCGTCGCGCAGGTCCACGAACGCCACTCCCCCGTGGTCTCGGCGCCGGGCCACCCAGCCCGCCAGCGTGACGGTGGAGCCGACGGCAGAGGCGCGGAGCGTGCCGGCCTCACGGGTGCGGAGCACGGGGCGGTCCTTCCAGGTAGGGGCACGGTGACGCGACGGGGACCGCGCACCGTCGCCGGGCGGGCCACCCATCCTACGGACGCCGCGGCGACCAGGCCCTCAGCGGTATGCCGGGTGCTCGGGCCAGGGTGCGTCGTACGGCCGGAGCGCGGCCCAACCGCGGGCCCTGCCCGCGTGCGCGGCCAGGACGCCGATGACGGCGCTGGGGTTGTGTAGCGCCCCCCGCAGCACCGCGTCGTGCGCCTCGTCGAGGTCGACCCAGTGCGTCGGCATGCCACGCTCCTCGTGCGAGCGCTCGAACCGCTCAGCCGAGGGCACCGAGGAGAGCTCGCGGGCCAGGAAGATCCGGCCGGCCTCCGACATTCCGCCCGGGGAGTTGTAGAAGTCCATCAGCACGTCCCAGCGCCCGGCGACAAGGTCGGCCTCCTCGTGCAGCTCCCGGGCCACCGCCACCCACGGCGCCTCGTCCGGCTGGTCGAGCAGCCCGGCGGGCAGCTCCCACTCCAGCGACTGCACCGGATGCCGGTACTGCTGGATGAACAGCACCCGGTCCCGGTCGTCCAGCGCGAGGGCGATCACCGCGCCGGTGTGCCTGACGTACTCGCGCCGGACGGTGCCGGCCTCGCCCAGGTCGACGGTGTCACGCAGGACGTCCCACACCATCCCGTCGAACACCTTCTCCCGAGCCAGCACCGGGCGCGGCGACAGGTGGTCGGCCAGCTCGGCGCCGGAGATCTGGGTCGCCTCCAGGCTCACGAGCCCACCGGCTCGGCGATGTCGCGGACGGTCAAGGGGGTGCGCTCGACCTCCACCAGCCGGGCCGCGCGCTGGGCGTCGATGGCGGCACCGACCAGCCCGGCGAACAGGGGATGCGCCCGGTGCGGGCGCGACCGGAACTCCGGGTGCGCCTGGGTCGCGACGTAGTACGGGTGCATCTCCGGCGGCAGCTCGACGAACTCGACCAGCGAGCCGTCTGGCGAGGTCCCGGACATCCGCAGTCCGCCTCGCTCCAGCCGCTCACGGTAGGCGTTGTTGACCTCGTAGCGGTGCCGGTGCCGCTCCTGCGCCAAGCCGCTGCCGTAGGCGCGCGCGACCACGGAGCCCTCGGCCAGCAGGGCGGGATACGAGCCGAGCCGCATCGTGCCGCCCAGGTCTCCCGCGCCGTCCACGATGGCCTGCTGCTCCGCCATGGTGGCGATCACGGGGTCCGGCGTGAGCAGGTCGAACTCGGTGCTGCTGGCGCCGGGGATGCCGAGGACGTTGCGGGCGTACTCGATCACCATGCACTGCAGTCCCAGGCAGATGCCCAGCGTGGGGACGGCGCGCTCGCGCGCCCAGCGCAGCGCGCCGAGCTTGCCCTCGATGCCGCGGACGCCGAAGCCGCCGGGCACCAGGACCGCGTCGACCCCGCCGAGCGCCTTCTGCGCCCCTACCGGGGTCCGGCACTCGTCGCTGGCGACCCAGCGGATCGAGGCTCGCGCGTCGTGGTGGAACCCGCCGGCGCGCAGCGCCTCGGTGACCGAGAGGTAGGCGTCGGGCAGGTCGACGTACTTGCCGACCAGAGCCACCTCGACGGTGTGCGCCGGCGAGTGGACCCGGCGCAGCAGCTCGTCCCAGTCGTGCCAGTCGACGTCGCGGAAGGCCAGGCCCAGCCGGCGCACGACGTAGGCGTCGAGCCCCTCGGCGTGCAGCACCTTGGGGATGTCGTAGATGCTCGGCGAGTCCACCGCTGCCACGCAGGCGTCGTTGTCGACGTCGCACATGGCCGAGATCTTGCGCTTCATCGCCACCGGGATCTCCCGGTCGGCGCGCAGCACGATCGCGTCGGGCTGGATGCCGACCTGGCGCAGCGCTGCGACCGAGTGCTGGGTCGGCTTGGTCTTCAGCTCCCCCGACGGGGCCAGGTAGGGGACCAGCGAGACGTGCAGGAAGAAGACGTTGTCACGTCCGACGTCATGGCGCACCTGTCGCGCCGCCTCGAGGAACGGAAGGGACTCGATGTCGCCGACGGTCCCGCCGATCTCGGTGATGATGACGTCGGGGGCGGGTCCGTCGTTCACGGCGACCGCCTGCGAGCGCATCCGCGCCTTGATCTCGTTGGTGATGTGCGGGATCACCTGCACGGTGTCGCCGAGGTACTCCCCGCGCCGCTCCTTGGCGATCACCGAGCTGTAGATCTGGCCGGTGGTGACGTTGGCGGCGCCGTCGAGGTCCACGTCCAGGAACCGCTCGTAGTGCCCGATGTCCAGGTCGGTCTCGGCGCCGTCCTGGGTGACGAAGACCTCACCGTGCTGGAACGGGTTCATCGTGCCGGGGTCGACGTTGAGGTAGGGGTCCAGCTTCTGCATGGTCACCCGCAGACCCCGGGCCCTGAGCAGATGGCCCAGACTGGAGGCGGTGAGCCCCTTGCCAAGCGACGAGGCCACGCCTCCGGTCACAAAGATCTGCTTGGTCTGCGCCACGGACTTCGAGTCTACGTCATCGGCCCCGCCGCCCGGCGTAGGCGCGGTACCGGGCGTGCCACCGCCGCGCGGTCGCCGTGCCGTCGGGCCATGCCGCGGCCGCCGCCCTGCCGCGGCTGCCCAGGCGGGCGCGCAGGGCTGGGTCGTCCAGCAGGGTGCGGACGGCACCCGCCAGGGCCGACGCGGCGTCCGGGCCGTCCAGGTGCACCAGTATCCCGGCACCGTCGACCAGCTCCGGGAGGCCGCCGACGGCGCCGGCCACGACCGGCACGCCCGCGGCCATGGCCTCCTGGACCACCAGGGCCCGCGCTTCCCAGGCGCTCGGCAGCACGAACACGTCCGCCGCCGCGAGCCAGTCCGCGACGTCGCTGCGGCTGCCCGCGAAGCGCACCGGCGCCCCGGTGGCCCTCGCCCGCCGGCTCAGGTCCTCCAGCAGGGCGCCGTCACCCTCGCCGACCACGACCCACTGCACCGGCCCGGCGGCGGCCAGCTCGGCGGCGGCCAGCTCGGCGGCGGCCTCCACCAGCAGCGGCAGGTTCTTCTGCGGCGCGATACGAGCGACGGTGAGGACGAGCGCCGGGTCCCCCCGGCCGTCCTGCGTGGTCCCGAGCCCGCGCAGCAGCCGTGAGCGGAGCGCCTGCCGGGCGGGGCCGTCCAGCTGCCGGTGCGCCAGGCCCGGAACCCGGGGGGACGGCACCTCGGCGAGCTCCGCAGCCGCGGCGCCGAGCCGGCGCGCCTGGCGCACCAGGTCGCTGCTGGCTCCGGTGACCAGGTCCGCCCGCCGCACGGCCCAGCGCTCCGCCAGGGACGTCAGCGCCGCTCCGCGCCCCCGGGCAAGGACCGCGTTGTGCCATGACACGACCAGCACCGGTCGGCGGCGGTGCGGACGCGCGAGCAGCAGGAGGCAGGCGACGAGGGCGCCCTGGTGACCGTGTGCGTGCAGCACGTCGGAGGCGAGCACGAGGCGGCGCACCCGCAGGGCCGACCGGGCCGCGACCAGCGCGCGGCTCGGCCCAGTGGCGGACGGCCACCACGCCACGGTGGGGCCGAACGCGAAACGCGCGGCGGTCTCCGGGTGCGCCACCACCTGCACCTGGTCACCGGCGCGGCGAAGGTCGGCCGCCAGCTGCGCGACGTGCGTACCGATGCCGCCAGTGCTGCGGCCCAGCAGCAGGACCACCCTCACGGCCGCTCCGGTGCCGCCGGGCCGCGTCCGCGCCGAGCGGTCGCCAGCAGGGCCCTGGCGTCCGCGCGGTCAGCGGCGAGGGCCACCGCACCGAGCACGAGCACCGCCGTGGCGGCACCGAGCAGACCCGCAGCAAGGCTCCGCCAGACTCCGCCACCGACTCCGCCGCCGGCCCCGCTCACCGCGTCGGTCAGCGCGCCGTTCACGGCGTCGGTCACGGCGCGCCCGGCCAGGACGGCGACCACCGCGGCGACGGCGGCCGCCACATGCGCGCGGGCAACTCCGCGCAGGGCCGAGGCTCCCCTGGACCGGAGCACCGCGGCCAGCAGCAGCACCCCGGCGACGGTCATCCCGAGGCTTCCGGCAACGCCCAGGCCGACGAGCGTGCCGGTGGCGTCGTCGCGCCCGGAGCGCACCGTCGCCAGCACGACGGCGACCGAGCCGCCCGACGCGACGAGCCACCCGGTGACCGAGCCGGCGGCGGCCGCCCGGCTGTGCCCGTCGGCATACAGGGCACGACCGAGGTGGGCGACCAGGGCCAGCCCCCACAGTCCCGGCGCGAATGCGGTCAGTGCCACAGGCAGCGCTGCCAGCGCCGGGGCGCCCGCGCCGGCGTGCCGGCTGGCGTCGATGGCCGAGAAGAACGCACCGACCGCGGGGGCGACGGCCACCAGCAGCGCTGCTCCGGCGGCGGCGGCCAGCACCACCAGCCGGGTTGACCGGGCCAGCGTGGCGGCGTAGGCAGCGTCCGCGCCGGCTGCGGCGTGCTCGGCCAGCAGCGGGAAGGCCGACGTGGCGAGCGGGACGGCGAGAACGGCGTACGGGAGCAGGTAGACGGCCTGGACGTACTGGTAGACGTTGATCGTCCCGGCGCCGCCGCGGCCGTTGGCCAGCCACAGCGTGACCAGCACGCTCAGCTGCTGGGCGACCAGGGTGGCGACGCCCGCACCAGCCAGCGCGAGCGCCTGCCGCGACACGCCGGCCGGGAAGCGCAGGGTAGCCCGCAGGCGGGTGCCGGTGCGCGCGACGGGGACCAGCAGCGGGAGGCTGAGCAGCGCGACGCCCAGTGTGGTCCCGACCGAGAGGGTGAGCTCGGCGGTCCTCGACAGGTGGGCCGGGTCGCCGCCCCCTCCACCGCTGACCGCCCGGAAGGCCAGGTATGACGCGATGACGACCAGGCTGGACAGCAGCGGAGCCAGGGCCGGCCAGAGGAAGCGGCGATGCGCCTGTAGCACGCCGGTCAGGACCACGCCCGCCCCGTACAGCGCGACCTGCGGCGCGAAGACCAGCAGCATCCGGACCGCTGCGTCGTGCAGAGCGCCCTGGGCGCAGCCTCCCGCGGGCGCCAGCAGGTCGACGAGCGGTCCCGCGAGCGTGGCCAGCACCGCGGCCGTCGGCACCAGCACCACCAGCGCCCAGGTGAGCAGGGCAGAGGCGACGCGGTCGACGGCAGCCCGGTCACCGCGCAGGAGCGGGCCGGCCAGCAGCGGCACGACGGCGGCGGACAGCGCGCCTCCCGCGACGACCTCGTAGAGCACGTTGGGCAGCTGGTTGGCGGTGGAGTACGCGGTGCCGGTGCAGGTCGCACCGACCGCGGAGGAGAAGACCAGCCACCGAGCCAGGCCGGTGACCCGCGCCAGCACGGTCGCGGCCGCGATCATCCCGGTGGCGGCCAGCAGCCCTGGGACCGCCGCGCTCGCCGCCCGGCTCGAAGGCTGGCTACCCGTCACGGGACCAGGGTCGGCACCGAACGGTCACCGGCCGAGCGCGTCGATCTCGCGGAGCACGGGGGTCGACTCGATGACGGTGGTGAAGCTGACCTTCTCGGAGGCAGCCGTGAGAGCGGCCAGGGCGGCGAGGGCGGCGACGCGGCCGGACAGCCCGGCGCGGGCGACCACGGCGCAGCCGAGGACCGCTCCGGCACTGTTGGCACCCGTGTCGCCCAGCATGCTGCGTCCCGCGAGGTCTCCGGGCAAACACCCGACGGCGGCCCCCGCGGCAGCTGCGACGGCCGGGTCGATCCGGCCGGACCACGCTGCCACGAGAGCGTGCAGCAGCACCGCTTTGAGCGCGCGCCCGGGCCGCAGGTCCAGCAGGTTCACCAGGTTCGCCGTGCCCGCGACCACGGCACCGGCGGCGAGGGTCGACACCGTCGACGTGGGCGGGCGGTGCGCCGTGCTGCCGGCCGTGCTGCCGTCCACCAGCGCGGCCGTCACCAGGCCGGTGGCCGCGAGCCCCAGGATCTTCACCGTCCCGGTGGTGACCCGACCGTGGCGCAGGGCCCGCAGATGGCCGCGCAGGCCCTTGCTGGAGCCGTCACCGGCGAGGTCGTCGAGGGCGCCGAGAGCGCCGCCGCACACCCCGGCGACTGCGATGGGGACGCCGAGCGGATCGCCGTACAGGGCAGCCGCGGTGAGCGCCCCCGCGACCGAGGCGGCGACATACGCCGGCCCCTCAAGCAGCGTGACACGGCGTCCGGCGTGGTTGGTCCGGGACCAGAGGGCGGCGCCACCAGGTGGTCGGGTCTGCAGCAGGCTCAGCGAGGAACGGGCCGCCAGCGCACCGACGACGCCGACCAGTACGGGAGCGCCGACGTCGTGCGCGGTGCGTGCGGTCACGCGCCCGTGAGGTCGGGCACCGGTGAGGTGGCGTCGTTGGCCAGGCCGTAGGCCCCGTTCCCGCCGGAGTACTGCTCGCGCAGGGCCAGCACCATCGCGATCTGGCCCATGGGAAGGTCGGCGTCGTCGACGGTGCCCACCGTCTTGGCACTGTCGGCGTCGCCGCGCACGGCCGCGACCAGCCCGTCGGCAGCCGTGGGGTCGGCCTTGTCGGACTGCTCGACCACGACCGCTCCGGCGGCCGCGGAGTCCAGGGCGCGGGTCATGTCGACGTAGCTCGCGGCACGCGCCGCGGCGGTCGTGTCGCCAGGTGCGGCTGCCGGTGCACCGACGACCACGGCGCTCGAGGCCAGGCTGATCGAGGACGGGGCGTAGGCGAGCAGGCCGCCGGCCTTGAGCCCGTCCAGCGCCGAGGCGGTCGCGGAGTCCTGCTTGCCCCCGGTCCGGCCGCGGGCGGCGAGGATGCCCTTGGCGAGCACCGTGCCCGGCAGCAGCTCGGTGGCCACCGGGGTGGTGACCTTGGCAGCCACGGCGACCTGGCCGATCAGCGTGGTGCGGAAGTCCTGCTTGGCCGGGTCCGACCACGCGTCGGTCAGCGTCACGGTGGACCCGATCTTGGCGCCGGCCCGCACCAGCGAGGTGGTGGTCCGCTTCACCACGCCGGCATCGGCGCCCGGGAGCAGGACCATGGCCACCGTCTTGCCGGACAGCCTGCCGCCGATCAGGGCAGGCATGAGCACGTCGGCGAAGGAGTCCCGCGTCTCGTTGCCCCGGGTGGCCGCTGCGAGCTGGCTGTTGAGCTGCGCCTTGCTGGCTCTGAGCGCCTTCACCTCGTCGGTGAGCTGGTTGCCGAGGGTCTCCTTGAGCGGACCGGAGCCCAGGACGATGCCCACGGCAAGGGCCAGGAAGATCGACACGATCGAGACCAGGTGGTAGCGGAAGTCGATCACGTGTAGAGCCCCACGAGCCATGACCATACGTCGTCCCAGCGGGCGCCGACGAGCTGCAGAGCCACCGTCCCGGCACCGGTCGAGGCGAACGCCACGGCCAGCGCCAGCAGCCCCACCGCGAGCATGGCGAACAGCGTCAGGTTGGAGATGCGGGACCGGTACAGCCGGCTGACGCCCTTGGCGTCGACCAGCTTGCCGCCGACGCGCAGGCGGGTGAGGAAGGTGCTCGCCATGCCGGAGCGGCCCTTGTCAAGGAACTCCACCAGCGTCGCGTGCGTGCCGACGGCCACGATCAGGGTGGCGCCCTTGTCGTCGGCCAGCAGCATGGCGACGTCCTCGCTGGTGCCGGTGGCAGGGAAGACCACGGCCGGCAGGCCCAGCGCGCGAACCCGGTCCAGCCCCGGAGCGCGGCCGTCCCGGTAGGCGTGGACCACGATCTCGGCGCCGCAGTTCAGCGTCGCGTCGGAGACCGAGTCCATGTCACCGACGATGAGGTCCGGGGTGTGTCCGGCCTCGATCAGTGCGTCGGCGCCGCCGTCGACGCCGATCAGCACGGGGCGGAACTCGCGTACGTAGTGCCGCAGCGTCTCCAGGTCGTCCTTGTAGTGGTAGCCGCGGACGACCACGAGGGCATGGCGTCCCTCGAGCACGGTGGCGATGTCCGGCACCCCCACCCCGTCGAGCAGCAGCTCGCGCTCGCGGCGCAGGAACTCCATCGTGTTGGCGGCGAAGGCCTCGAGCTGCACGGCAAGCCCGGCCCGGGCCTCGGTCATCGCGGCCTGGACGAGGTCGCGGTCGTAGGTCCGGCCCTTGGCCAGGACGACGTCGCCGAGCAGCACCTGCCCGTCGTCGACCCGCACGTGCTGGCCCTCCTGGAGCAGGTGCATGATCTCCGTGCCGACGTCGTCCACCAGGGGGATGCCGGCGTCGACGAGGATCTCCGGGCCGAGGTTGGGATAGCGACCGCTGATCGACTGCGCCGCATTGACGACGGCCGACGGCTTGCACGCGAGCAGCGCCTCCGCGCTGACGCGGTCGATGTCCTGGTGGTCGATCACGGCGATCTCGCCGGGACGCAGCCGCTTGGTCAGGTTCTTGGTCCGCGGGTCGATGCGCACCGGGCCGCTCACCCCGGGCAGGTCCGGCTCACGGGGCGCGCGGCGGCGCAGGGTGTAGGCCATGGGGTTCCATCGTGCCACGCAGAGCGCGGATGTCGGCCGGGCGCCGGGCAGCTGAGATCAGCTCGACACCGGGTGCCGCGGCCGTTCCTCGCGGGTAGCCGCCGCGTAGGCGAGCAGCTCGCGGGCGTGCGCGACGGCCACCGGCGTCCGTGCGCCGGCCATCATCCGGGCCAGCTCGTGCAGCCGGGCCTCACCCTCCACCGCCTCCACCCCGCTGGCGGTGATCCGGCCGTCGGCCTTGTGCACCACCAGGTGGCGGTCGGCATAGGCGGCGACCTGCGCCAGGTGCGTGACCACGATGACCTGGGCTCCCCTGGCCAGTCGAGCGAGCCGGGCGCCCACGTCCAGCGCCGCTGCTCCACCGATACCGGCGTCGACCTCGTCGAAGACGAAGGTCGGCACGTCGGCGGTGTTGCCCACGACCTCCAGGGCCAACATGACCCGCGACAGCTCACCACCGGAGGCCGCTCGGGCGACGCTCCGGCCAGGCGCGCCGGGACGGGCCGACAGCAGGATCTCGACGTCGTCCGCGCCGTGCGGGCCGAACGTCCTGCCGGCGCCTGCGTCCGCCGGCTTGCTGGACGGCGACACGGTGACGCCGATGGTGGCAGCACCCATCGCCAGATGCCGCAGCTCCTTGGTGAGCGCCGTCTCGAGGACCGCCGCGGCCGCCCGGCGCGCCGAGCTGAGCCGGTCCGCCGCGTCGCTGAGCTCGGCCGCCAGCGGGTCCAGCCGGTTGCGCAGGACCAGAGCCCGCTCGTCGGCATGCTCCAGCCGGTCGATCCGGACCGCGGCCCCCCGCGCCCACTCCAGGACCTCCTCGACGGTGTCGCCGTACCTGCGCTGCAGCCTGGCCAGCACCGCTCGCCGGTCCTGCACCCACGCCAGCCGAGCCGGGTCCGCCTCCACGTCAGCGAGGTATGCGGCCAGGTCCGCACCGAGGTCCGAGGCCAGGTAGCCGAGCTCCTGCATCCGGGCGGCGAGTGCGGACAGGACCGGGTCGTGTGCGGCCATCGGCCCCAGCGCCGCCCGAGCCGTGCCGAGCAGGCCCAGCAGGCTCGCCTGCTCCCGGGTGCCGCCCAGGTCCGCATCGCCATCCGTGCCTGCTCCGGCGCCGACGTCGACCGCACCGGTCAGCAGCGCGTGGGCCACGCCGGCCGCGACCCTCAGCTCGTCTGCGTGGGCCAGCCGCTCGTCCTCCTCGCGCAGCTGCACGTCCTCCTGCGCCAGGGGCGCGGCCGACTCGACCTCTTCGACGCCGGCCCGCAGGACCGCCAGCTCCCGCTCGCGCTCCCGCTCGTTCGTGCTCGCCTCGGCCAGGTCGGCGCGCACCGCCTGCAGCTCGGAATACCGCTGCGTGTAGTGCTGCAGTGGCACCGCCACCTGGTCGCCGGCGAACCGGTCCAGCAGCACGCGGTGCTGCTCCGGTCGGCGCAGCCGCCACTGGTCGGCCTGACCGTGCACGGCGACCAGCAGCTCCCCGAGGTCGGCGAGCAGCCCCACCGGGGCGGCGCGGCCGCCGACGTGAGCACGCGAACGGCCCTCCGCCGAGATGGACCGCGCCAGGACCAGGCCGTCGTCGACGTCCGCGCCCGCCTCGGCAGCGCGCCGCGCGGCCGGGTGGTCCGCGGCGACGTCGACGAGCCCTTCGATGGTCGCAGCGGAGGCGCCGTCGCGCACCAGAGAGGCGTCGGCCCGGGCGCCGAGCAGCAGGTCCAGCCCCGACACGACCATGGTCTTGCCCGCGCCGGTCTCCCCGGTCAGCACGTTGAGCCCCGGGCTGAGCTCCAGCACGGCGTCGGCGATGACGCCGAGATCCCTGATCCGGATCTCCTGCAGCACGGTGGCAGCCTACGGGCCGGCGGTGCCGGAGCCGGCCGCGTTGGCCGTCCAGGCGGAGGCCCCTCTCCACCCGTGCACCGACAGGCGGAACTTCGCGACCAGCCGGTCGGTGAACGGGGAGGAGCTGAGCCGCGCCAGCCGCACCGGCACGTCGCTGCGCTGGACCTCCACCCGGCTGCCCGGTGGCAGCTCCACCATCCGGGCTCCGTCGCACCACATGACGCCGCCGCCCCCGACCTCGGTGCTGGCGCTGATCTCCACCGCGAGATGCGAGCCGGGACCGGTCACCAGCGGCCGGGCGAACAACGCATGAGCCGAGATGGGGATCAGCAGCAGCGCCTCCACGTCCGGCCATACCACCGGGCCGCCGGCGGAGAACGCGTATGCCGTCGAACCGGTCGGCGTCGCCATGATGATGCCGTCGCAGCCCCAGCTGGACAGAGGGCGCCCGTCGATCTCGACGCTCATCTCCAGCATCCGAGCCCGGGAGGCCTTCTCCACGCTGACCTCGTTCAGCGCCCAGCTCTCCGCCATCTGCTCGCCGTCGAGGCGGGCCCGGACGTCGAGGGTCAGCCGCTCCTCCACGGAGTAGTCGCGGGCGACGATGCGGTCGGCCGTGGCCTGCAGCTCCTCTCGCTCGGCCTCTGCGAGGAAGCCCACGTGCCCCAGGTTGACGCCGAGCAGCGGGGCGTCGGTGCCGCGGGAGAGCGCCGCGCCGCGCAGGATCGTCCCGTCGCCGCCGAGCACGCACACCAGCTCGCAACCGGCAGCGGGATCGTGCTCGTCGGCGACCACGATCGGCGAGCTGGGGTCCAGGTGCAGCTTGGCGGCCTCACCGGGCAGGATCGCGACCTCGATGCCCTGCGCGTGCAGGCGGGCGCCGAAGCCGCGGGCGAGCTCGCGGGCCTCCGCACGCCTCGGGTGCGCGACGAGCAGCACCCGCCGGCCCGTGGCGGACTGGGCCGCGGCGGCGGTCAGGGTCATCGGTCGCCCTCCGGCTCAGCTGTCGCACCGGCGGCGGGGGACGCCCGACCGCCCGAGACGGCCGCGGGCAGGACGCCCAAAGGCTGGCCGCTCGTCAGCGTGGCGCTCAGCCGATGGACCCAGCTCCCCGGGGGGCCAGAGTCCCGGCGCGCCGTGAGCCACAGCAGATACTCGACGTTGCCGGTGGCCCCGGCAACCGGGCTGGCGACCACGTCCATCGGCTGGAGCGAGTGCCCCCTGGCAGCCAGGGCAACCTCCCACACGGCGCGGTGCTGGAGTGCGGGATCGCGGACGACACCGGCCTTGCCGAGCCGCTCACGGCCCACCTCGAACTGGGGCTTGACCAGCACCACGAGATCGGCGTCGTCGGTGACCAGGCCCCGCAGGGACGCGAGCACGGTGCGAAGCGAGATGAAGCTGAGGTCCGCGACCAGGATCGGAGCCGGTCCGCCGATCATGTCGGCATTCAGGTCCCGGACGTTGTGGCCCTCGAGGTCGACGACGCGAGGGTCCTCGCGCAGCCGCGGCACCAGCTGACCATGGCCGACGTCGACCGCGACGACGGACGCGGCGCCGCGCTGGAGCAGGACCTCGGTGAACCCGCCGGTCGAGGCGCCCACGTCGACCGCTCGCTTGCCCGGCACCGTCAGGCCCACGGCGCCGAACGCGTCCAGGGCGGCGCTGAGCTTGGCTGCCGCTCGGCTGACCGCCGGCGTCGTGGCGTGCGCCACGCGGATTGCCGTGTCGGGCCCCACCGCCCACGACGACTTGGTCACGACGGCCTTCTCCACCGCCACCGCACCACCGGTGACAAGGTCGCGGGCGTGGCCACGGGAGCGGGCCAGTCCCCTGCGCACCAGCTCCACGTCCAGCCGGGCGCTGCTCATCGCCTGAGCTGTCGACGTGGTGGCAGCGCGCGCCTGGCCGACGTGGCGGCCCGCCTCACCCGCCCTGACCGTCGGCAAGGCGCTGCTGCAGGGTGGAGTGCAGCCGCTGCGCGGTGTCGGTCAGGTCGTCCAGTGGCCCGGTCATCGAGGAGGTCAGCTCTGCCAAGGCCGTGTCGACGGCACGGTCCCCCGTCACGGTGTCGGCCGGCATCTGCTCGTCGACCGCACGGTGGTGATCGCCGCTCACGTGGCGTCCGGTGAGGGTGCGGCCGACTTCCTCGCTGCCCGCTTCGTGGCTGCCCGCTTGGTCGTCGTCTCCGTCCCTGTCCTCTTCGTGCCTGTCCTCTTCGTGCCTGTCGTCTTGGTGGCCCGCTCCCCCGTGGCTGGCTCCCCCGTGGCCGCCTTCTTCGTGGCCGCCCTCTTCGTGGCCGCCTTCCCTGTGGCCGCCGTGTTCGCGCCTGTCCTTGTCCTGGCCGTCTTCTTCGTCGCCGCGTCCGCGCCGTCCTCGACCGAGTCGGGGGACGTCGTGGTCTTCGTCGCCGCACGGGCCTGGGTCCCGGACGTGCGCAGTGCCTTCTTGGCGGCCGACTTCTGCGCCGCCCGGTCCGTCGTGCTCCCCACGTCGACCGAGTCTCGCTGCGCAGCAGCAGCGGTGTCGGGCCGATTACCGGCACCCGCGGACGCCGTGGACGGCGAGCGCGGTGGGCGTCCCGTGGAACGAGGGGCGGCCGAGCGTGGACGACGCCGCCCGAGGCCGGCACCGGGACCGGCCGTTGGGTCGTCGTCGGGCTCGACCGCCGTTCCTGGGCCGGCCGCGGCCGGTGGTCGCAGCTGTGCGACCTGGGCCTGGAGCCGCGTCACCTGCGCTCTGGCCTGTTCCACCTCCGTGGCCGACACGAGCCCAAGCCGGGTGACTGCCGCATCGACCTCCCGCCGGACCAGCTCGCGGATGTGGTTGCGGTTCATCGACGAGGCAGCCATCAGCTCGTCGGCCAGCGCCGTCACCCGATCGCTGACCTTGCCCGCCCCAGTTCCAACGGAGTAGTGGTCGAGCAGCCCACCAGCCGCCTCGACGGCCCGCGCGCGGGTCAGCTCACCGATCCCGGACGCGAGCTGCAGGTAGCCGCGCAAGATGTCTCTGGCCATGGTGACCTCCTGTGTCCGCCCCTAACCTACTGTCCGCGAGTGCTCAGTGCGTCTGCGCCTCGACCATCGCAGTGACCTCAACCACCGCGGCAGCCAACCCATGAGCTCCCGGCACCGGTGCGGGTGCACGGTGTCCAGGCCGGTTCTGCTCATCCTGGGCATGCCAGATCGCCGTCATCGCCGCTCGCAGCCGGTTGTCGGCCGAACCGGTGGTCAGCCCGGTGATCTCGCCGTCGGCGCGGAGCTCGACCCGGGCGTCTCCGCACGTCCACACGGTGGCCTGCCGGGAGCCGGGGTGCCGTCGGCGACCCGGCTCCGGGTAGGCCAGCAGCAGGCAGCGAAGGTCGAGTCCCAGGTACCTCGGTCGTCGGGCCGGCTCGGCGTAGGCGAGGTCGCTCACGCTGGATACACCGGTGAGGACGAGCAGCGCATCCATGCCGGCGGCGTTGGCCCCGGCGATGTCGGTGTCGATGCGGTCCCCCACGGCCAGGGTCCGGCCGGGGCTCGTGCCCAGCACCGACGCGCTCAACGCGTACAGCGGCGTGTGCGGCTTACCCACGACTACCGGTTCAACCTGTACTGCGGCTCGCACCGCAGCGACCAGCGTGCCGTTTCCTGGTGCAACGCCGCGCTCGGTAGGCAAGGTGGCATCGTCGTTGGTCGCCACCCAGGCCGCCCCACGCTGGACGGCGTAGGCCGCCTCGGCCAGGTCGCGCCACCCGACGTCCGCCCCGTAGCCCTGCAGCACGGCCCGGACCGGTCGGTCGGCCAGAGCGGCACCCGCCGGGTCGAGCACGTTCAGGCCGCGCTCCTCCAGAGCTGCACGTACACCTGGTCCTCCCACCGCCAGCACAGGTGCTCCCACCCCCGCCATGGCGAGGATCCGCTCGGCACCTGCCTGCGAGCTGGTGACCACCGCCGTCGCGTCGACGTGCAGGCCGAGGTCGCGCAGCTGCTCGGCCACGCTGGCTGGGGTCCGCGAGGCGTTGTTCGTCGCGTAGACCACCCGCACCGCTGCCTGAGCCGCTGCTGTCAGGGACTCCACCGCATGGGGGACCGCTGACCCGCCGCGGTAGACCACGCCGTCAAGGTCGCAGACGATGCCGTCGTAGGACGCCAGCAACGCACCCGGTTCTGCCCGCACCGGGTCGCCGGAGCTCGCCCCATCGCTCACGACGTGCACTGTAGGCCCCCGTAACCAGGCCAGGCGCCCACCGCACCGGGCGCGCACCGCACCGGGCAGAAGCGCAGGCGGCGCCGGTCATCCGCCCGGGTGACCGCGCGCCTGGGTGGTGACCACGTCAGGGACCAGAGCCCGGGGCAGGGACCGTCGTGCGCGCTGCGCCGGACGCAGCGAGGAGACCTCCACCTCGTAGCGGCTGGCCGGACCCGCCGGCGAGCGCCAGAAACGTCGCCGCAGGGCTCCCTCCACGCTGATGACCTCGCCCTGGCGCAACGCGAGCGCCTTGCGCTGGAGCGCGCGCGTCCAGCAGGCAAGGTCGATGGTGTCGACCACCGCGGCAGAGGAGCCGGTGGAGCTGGCGGCGGAGCCGCGAACCGCCGACCGGCGTACGACGATGCGCAGCTGCACGACCGCGTCACCGCTCGGCAGCAGCCGCTCCACCGCTGGTCCACTCACCCGGCCGCACAGGACCACCTCGTTGACCTCCGCCGGCGACCCCTGCTCCTCGCTCGCTGCCGCGCCGCCGATGGCTGGTCTGCGGCCCATCCCGCACCGTCCCTTCCTGGTCCAGCATGACCTGTCGCCTCACTCTGACACCGACGGCGGACCGGAGGAGCATGAGCAGATGGTGACTGTGGACGACGGTTCGGGCGCCGGGGCAGCATGTGGACGGCGCTCAGCCCTCCTCTGCTCCGAGCAGGTCCGTCAGCTGGATGCCGTCGAGCTCGGCCAGGCGCTCGGCGGCATCGGTCTCGCCGTCGTGGTCCTCGTCGACGGCGCGGGCGAACCAGTGCCGTGCGCTGGCCGCGTCGTCCAGCGCCACCTCGGTCTCGGCGTAGGCGTACGACAGCCGGGCTGACCACGGCCGATGGCTGGAGGACTGCAGCTCGGGAATCCGCAGCGCCAGCTGGGCGGCCTCCAGCTGGCCCAGGTCGCGACGGATCCCCGACACGACGATGGCCAGCTCGACCCGCTCCTGGATGGGCAAGGTGGCCGCCTCCGGGGACGCCGCCAGGTCCAGTGCGCGGTCCATCCGGCCCAGCGCCCGCTCCGAGTCCACCATCAGCGGCAACATGTGCGAGGAGCCGGAGAGCCTGCGGGCGGTGCGGAACTCGCTGAGCGCACGAGCCCATTCGCCCTTGCGGTAGGCGACCAACCCCATCGCCTCCCGCACCGCCGGAACCCGGCCGGCACGACGCACCGCGGTCTCGGCATGCGCCTCCGCACCCGTCAGGTCGTCCTCCAGCAGGGTCGCCACCATCACCAGATGCTGGGCGACGCCGTGGGCGTTCTCCTTGCTCAGCGTGCGCAGCTGGGCATGGACGCTGCGGTCCAGCTCGTCGCCGGTGACTCCCTCCGGGATCGCCGGCTCGGGGAGCCGGACAGACTTCGGCGCCAGCCGCGCCGCGCCGCGCTCCGCTGCTTCACCGGCGCCCCCACCGGCCTTCCCAGCTCGATGTGGACCGGCACCCCGGCGTGACCCCCTGGCGGACCCGCCTGCTCCGCCCGGCACTGACCGCGCCGCGCCGGACGCGCGCCTGCTCCCGGAACCGCCGGCTCGGTCAGACTGGTCCATGGCAGCTCCTTGGCGGTGCGACGACGAAACGGTGCAGTGCCGAGTGCCTCGGCCGAGGCTCGGCTCCGGCGCCAGACCCAGCGCGGGACCCGGGACCACAGACGACCACGGCAGACGGCAAAGTGCCCCACCCGGGAGCCGGGTAGGGCACTTTGTTGAGAATATGTCCGGCGGCGTCCTACTCTCCCACACCGTCACCAGTGCAGTACCATCGGCGCTGAAGGGCTTAGCTTCCGGGTTCGGAATGTGTCCGGGCGTTTCCCCTTCGCTATGACCGCCGTAACTCTATGGAGATCTGGTCTTTGGTTCCGACCGTACCTCGGGAACCACACAGTGGACGCGTAACATCTTTGTCAAGTTATCGGCTTATTAGTACCGGTCAGCTCCATGCATTGCTGCACTTCCACATCCGGCCTATCAACCCAGTAGTCTAGCTGGGAGCCTCTCGGGGTAAACCCCATGGAAACCTCATCTTGAAGCGTGCTTCCCGCTTAGATGCTTTCAGCGGTTATCACTTCCGAACGTAGCTAATCAGCGGTGCTCTTGGCAGAACAACTGACACACCAGAGGTTCGTCCATCCCGGTCCTCTCGTACTAGGGATAGCCTTTCTCAAGTTTCCTGCGCGCACAGCGGATAGGGACCGAACTGTCTCACGACGTTCTAAACCCAGCTCGCGTACCGCTTTAATGGGCGAACAGCCCAACCCTTGGGACCTACTCCAGCCCCAGGATGCGACGAGCCGACATC
>JAABUM010000561.1_pt1 | contig 63738 bp, 64 predicted proteins | sample 5559161 | NCBI WGS metagenome assembly JAABUM01 (sample SAMN10711868, study PRJNA513369) | rock metagenome | isolation source: Antarctica rocks | place: Antarctica: Victoria Land, Siegfried Peak nord
GCCCTCTCCAAAACCACCGCCCCACCCCGACCCGTCAACCGGGCCTTCAACAACACCGACCGTCCGGAGATTTTAGGTGAGGCAACGAACTAGCCCCTCCCGGAGGTTTTGACATGAGGCAACAGGACACGTCTTCTCGGCCGCTGACGGACCGGCCGGCTTTGGCTGACCGGGCGAATCTTCCGGGCAGGTGTCGTCTCGCTCAGACCGTGGTCGGGGAGGAAGTGCTGGCGCCATTGGGTCCGCCGGGACTCGGGTCTCCCGGGCCTCCCGTACCTTGGCCACCGGGTCTGCCAATCTCACCCTCGGTGATCCGGGTGGCGGTCACGGTGCCGTTGGAGTCGGTCGAGCCGGTGGCACGGATCGTTTGGCCGACCTTCAGGTCGCTCGCCGCTCCGGGCGCCTGTTTGGTGAATGTCGTCGAGGACGACGTGTCGATCGTCGACGTCCGGCCGTTGAACGAAGACACCGTTATGGTCCCGGCGTCGACCTTCTGCACGGTCCCGGTTGCGAAGCCGGTCTGGCTGCCGGAGCCGCCTTGGCCACCGTAAGGCCCGGTACCGCCATTGCCGCGCCGCCGGTTGCCCTGGGGACCACCACCGTTGGCGCTCTGGTCCTTGGCCGAGCCCTGGTCCGAGACCTGCGTCGCCGCCAACTTGTCAGACCCCGACGATGTGCCGGTGGCGGTTATGCGGTCCCCGGCCTTGACGTCGGCCAACGACGCGGGCTCGGCGAGGCTGACCGCGGTGGAGGAGGTGACGATCACCTGCACACTCGAGCCCGACCTGTCAGTGATGGCGATCGTTGATCCGCTACGACTCTGGATGACCCCCGAGGCGCCCGGGCGGCGCCCGCCACCACCACCGGGCTGGGAGCTCTGAGCATCCGACGAGGTCCCGTTGGCAGTGGCGGCACCATGGGAGGACCCTCGCAAGGCACGGGCCCCGAGGAACCCGGCTGCGGCCAACACCACGATGGCCACCGCAATCGCCCCAATCGTCTTGGTCCTGTTCGGAGGTTTGGCCGCTGGCTCGCTGACGGGTCCCGTCGGCTCGATTGGCGGCAGGTAGGACTGGTTCTCATCGCTCACGGGGAGGCTTCTCCTTGGTCATCAACGGCCACCTTCGGGCCGAATGATGAGAAGAACCTGAGAGGTGCTTGGTGACCGGGTGTGAACATCGCTCGGAATCGGGCCAGCAGGAGGTGTCCACAGGGAACTCGGGGCACGACCACAGGTTGATCCCAGGAGCGCTGCTCACGGTGGGTCGGCACTCACCACGACCGCCGAATTGCGGAGCGCGTGCCGGAAGGAGCTCTAGTGCCACGATCGTCCCAGCGCCGCGCCAAGAGGTGGTGGCTCGTCGTTCCCGCCGTGTTGATCGTCGGCGCCGCTACCTGGCTCGGCGTGGTGTCGGCCGGCGGCTCGTCAACCACCGGCGCGCAGACCCGGACCTTCACCGTCACCCGAGGTCCGCTGGACCAGACGGTCACCGCCCAGGGAACAGTGGCCCCCACCAGCACAGCCAACCTGAGTTTTGGAGCGGCGGGGACCGTAACTGCGGTCTACGTCCAGGCCGGACAAAAGGTCACCGCCGGCCAGGTCCTGGCCGCCATGGACTCGTCATCGTTGCAGAACTCGGTCACCCAGGCCCAGGCGAGCCTCGACACCGCCAACGCCAAGCTCGCCAACGACCAGTCAAACGGTGCCAGCGCGGCGCAGATCTCCGCCGACCAGGCCAACGTCGTCGCTGATCAGACCAGCCTCGCCTCGGCCCAGGCCAACCTGGCAGGGGCAACCATCACCTCGACCGTTGACGGCACGGTCACGACGGTGAACCTCACCATCGGCCAGCAGCTGGGCAACGGCGGCTCGAACGGCACCAGCCTGGCGGGTACTGGCACCAATCCGGGGTCCAACAGCAGCTCCTCCAGCAACGGCACTGCACCAGGGAACGGTGGGACCGGTGCGTCGAGCAATGGCGCGGGCGGGAGCGGCAGTCCTTCGTCGAGCTCGAATTCGAGCTCCCAGATCCAAGTGGTCACCTCCGGCTTCCTGGTCAACTTGTCCGTCGACAACACCCAGATAGGTCGGATCAAGGTGGGTCAGAACGCGACCGTCGCCCCGTCAGCCTCGACCGGCGGCGGTGGCGGCTTCGGGGCGCGAGGCTTCGGTGGCGGTGGGGCTGACAGCACCAACGGGTCTTCAACACGAGCCGGCGGCAGCAGCAGCACCACCACCGCCCCTGACGCTGGTGGTTCGGGGCCCGGGCCCGCCGCTCCAGCCCACACCGGTGTAGTCCTTTCGGTGAGCCCCGTAGCCAGCTCCGCCTCCGGCGTTTCGAGCTTCCCCGTGGTGGTGGCGGTCAACGGCACCCCGACCGACCTCTACGTCGGGTCCACGGCCACCGCCTCCATCACCTATGCGCAAGTACCTGACATCATCCAGGTGCCCAGCGCGGCGCTGACCCGCTCGGGCACCCAGACGACTGCCACCGTCCAGCAGAGCAACGGAACCAAGCGGATCGTGGATGTCCAGACCGGGATCACCGCCAGCGGTCAGACGCAGGTGATCAGCGGTCTCACAGAAGGTGAACAAGTGGTTGTCACCGTCCAGAACCGCTCCACCACCAGCTCTGGAAGTACGACCAATCGCGCCGGGTTCGGCGGCGCTGGCGGCCTGGGTGGCTTCGGAGGCGGAGCGGGCGGCGGCCAAGGGACCGGCGGGAGCCAAGGGAGAGGAGGGGGAGGCGGATGATGGACCCCGTCATCGAACTACGCGACATCACCAAGTCGTACCGGACCGGATCGTTGTCAGTCGACGCCATCGCCGGCATCTCCCTGACCATCCAAGCAGGCGAGTTCGTGGCGATCGCCGGCCCGTCGGGATCCGGCAAGTCCACCCTCATGCACATCCTGGGTTGCCTCGACGTCCCCACCACCGGCAACTACCTGCTGGCCGGCCAGGATGTGGGGACTCTAGCCGAGGACTCATTGGCCGACATCCGCAACCGCCGCATCGGGTTCGTGTTTCAACAGTTCAACCTGCTGGCGTCGATGTCGGCTTGGCGCAACGTCGAGCTGCCGTTGGCCTACGCCGGCGTGCCGCGGTTCGCGCGACGAGAGCGAGCCATCACCGCGCTGTCATCGGTCGGGCTCGGTTCCAGGGTCGAGCACCGTCCGACCGAGCTGTCGGGCGGTCAGCAACAGCGGGTGGCCATGGCCCGGGCCCTCGTGACCGAGCCTTCGCTCATCCTGGCGGACGAGCCCACCGGCAACCTCGACTCGGAATCCAGTTCAGAGATCCTCCGGTTGTTGACCGACCTTCACCGAACGGGTCGGACGATCGTGTTGATCACCCATGACCCCGATGTCGCCCAAGCCGCCGAACGAGTCGTTCGCCTCCTCGACGGCCGTGTGGCCGGCGGGTCACCGCAGGCGACTCCTGGGAGCGTGGCGACGCTGGCGGGTAACGGCGCATGAACTGGCTAGACACGTTCCGAACCGGTGTGGACGCCGTGCGCACCCACCGCCTGCGGTCGAGTCTCACCGTCATCGGCATCACCATCGGCATCGCCGCCGTCATCCTCACGGTGGGCCTCGGCGAAGGCGCGCAGAACGACGTGCGATCACAGATCAACTCGTTAGGCACCAACCTGCTCGTGATCTCCCCAGGCAGTGCTACCAGCACCGCCGGTGTCCGAGGAGGCTTCGGTAGCGCTTCGACCTTGACCCGTTCAGACGCCGACGCGTTGTCGAACAAGGTCACCGCCCCCGACATCGCCGAGGTGGCGGCCACCACCTCGTCACAAGCGTCGCTCACCGCCGGATCTCGCAACTGGACCACCAGCGTGGTCGGTACGGCGCCGAGCTGGCTCCGGGTCAGAGCCCGAAAGCTGCAGGAAGGTCGCTTCCTCACCGACGCCGACGTCAAGTCGGTCGCGGCCGTGACCGTGCTTGGCCCGTCCGCCGCATCCCAACTGTTCCCCTTCGGCAACTCCGTTGGTCAAGAGGTCGTCGTCAACGGCGTTTCCCTGCAAGTCGTCGGGGTCCTGACCTCCACAGGATCGGCCAGCAGCTCGAACCAGGACGACACCGCCCTGGTGCCGTCCACCACCGCGGCCCAGCGGCTGTTCGGGGGTCCCGCTCGCACCAACGTCAGCACGATCTACGTGGAGGCGGCTTCGCCCGCACGACTGTCCGCGGCCTACCAGGAAGCGAACCAGGAGCTGCTGACCCTTCACAAGGTCACGAACACTGCCAACGCTGATTTCACGATCATCAGCCAGCAGTCGGTGCTTACCGCAGCTACCGCGGTGGACAAGACCTTGACCGTATTGCTGGCCGGCATCGCCGGCATCTCGCTGCTGGTGGGTGGCATCGGCGTGATGAACATCATGCTCGTGTCGGTCACCGAGCGGGTGCGCGAGATCGGCCTGCGCAAGGCCTTGGGCGCCCGTCCTGGGGTGATACGGCGGCAGTTCTTGGTGGAAGCATCCGTGCTCGGCATGGCCGGCGGTGTTCTGGGGGCGGCGTTGGGCCTGCTCGGGTCAGTGGTTCTCCCCCACTTCATCTCTTCACCGGTGGCACTGTCGCCGACCGCGGCGGCAATCGCCGTCGTCGTAGCCGTGGGCATCGGTTTGGCCTTTGGCGTGTACCCAGCATCGCGGGCCGCTCAACTCGCCCCCATCGACGCCCTGCGAACGGAGTGATCCACCGATGACGACCTGGGTCCCGGCTCCCCCATCGAAGGGCCATCCCCTGCGCCGAGCTCTGGTGGTGGCGGGAGTGGTGGTGGCCGTGGGTGCGCTGACCGCCACCGCGGTCCTCGCCATGACAGGTTCCAAGTCAAGCGGCTATCGCACCGCGTCAGTCCAGACATCCACGGTCAACAGTGGTCTGACCGAACCCGGCACCATCCAGCCCATCTCCGGTGCCACCGTGGCGTTCCCCGTCGGCGGCACCGTCGCCACGGTCGACGTCAAGGTCGGTGACCGTGTCACTGCCGGACAGGTGCTCGCCACCCTGGATCCCACCACCCTCATGGCCTCCCTGGCCAAAGCCCAGGCCAATCTCGCCCAGGGTCAACTTCAACTGCAGAACGCACTCAACGGCCAGGCCGTGTCGCTGACCGGTGGGGGTTCGGGCGCCGGCGGGTCGAACTCAGGCGGGTCGAACTCGAGTGGCGCTGACACGACCAGCCCGGTCTCGCCCAGCCCGACCACCACCCTCCCGAGCCCGCCGAGCGCCGCTACACCGGCCTCCGCCGGCCTCGGATCCTCGACGACCGCCAGCCTCCAATTGGTCGCCTACCGCGCCGCCCCCACCCCGGCCAGCCTGACCGCAGCCCAGCAGGATGTGCTGCAGGGCCAACAGCTTCTCGACAACGACCTGGCCTCTGCTCAACAGGCTTTGTCCGACGCCACCACGGCCTGCGCACAGTCCGGCCCGACGACCACCAGCCCGAGCACGACCACCACCAGCCCGACCACCACCAGCCCGACCACCACCAGTCCGACCACGACCGGCCCGACCACGACCGGCCCGAGCACGACCACCAGCCCGAGCACGACCACCAGCCCGAGCACGACCACCAGCCCGAGCACGACCACCAGCCCGAGCACGACCACCAGCCCGAGCACGACCACCAGCCCGAGCACGACCACCAGTCCGAGCACGACCAGCCCGCCGACCACCACCAGCCCGACGACCACCAGCCCGATTCCCAGCGTCCCGACCACTGGGCTGGGCAGCGCGGCGTGCTCATCAGCCCAGCAACAAGTTCTCGCCCAACAGCAGACGGTCGCCGCCGACGAGGGCACTCTCGCCACCGCCGAGACGAACCTGAACAAACTGCTCGGCTCCGTTCCGACCGGCGGCAACGGCGGCACGGCGACGGCAAGGACCCCGAGTCCCGGTACGGCTCCCTCCCCAACCCCGAACCCGACCGGCCCTTCCGCCCCGGACAGCACAGGACGAAACGGCGGATCGTCGAGTAGCGCCCGCTCCGGCGCTAACGGGTCGACATCGAACAGTGGTTCAGCCACCAATCCTCCCGGCACTGCTCCTCGCAGCCCTTCGGGTGGCGGAGGCTCCAGCGGCGGCGGCTCGGCCTCTACCGGCTCTGTGGCCAACGCCCAGGATCTGGTTGCGTTCCAGTCCCAGGTCGACGCCGACACCACCGCGGTGGCCGTCGCCCAGCAGGCCTTGGCCCAGGCCACCATCCTCAGCCCCCTTCAAGGAACGGTCGTCCAGGTCGCCCTCACCCCGGGCCAGAGGACAACCGCCAGCTCCACCAGCCAGGCCATCACCGTGATCGGCTCGACCGGCTATGAGATCAGCACCAGCGTCGCGGTCAGCGACCTTCCGCAGGTGAAAGTAGGCCAGGCGACCACGGTGACCGTCGACGGGGCGAACACGCCTCTGACCGGCAAGGTCCTGTCGATTGCCGCCGCGCCGCCCACCAGCAGCTCGACCAACTACTCCGTCATCGTCGCCCTCGACAACGCCCCGGCGGACCTCCGCGACGGCGGCTCGGCAATGGTGGTCATAGACGTGGCCCATGCCGACCGGGTGCTGACCGTTCCCACTTCAGCCGTCCGTCGGGTCGGATCTCGCCACCTGGTCGATGTGCTGACTAGCGGCAAGCCGGTGACCACGCTGGTGCAGGTAGGTGTGGTCGGACCCGATCGCACCGAGGTGACCAACGGTGTCCAGCCGGGGCAGAAGGTGGTTCTGGCCCAACTGAACCAGCCGCTACCGGCCTCCAACACCACCAGCACCAACGGCCTCAACGGCGGCCGCTTCGGAGGCGGCGGTTTCGGGGGCGGGCGCGGGGCCGCGGGGGGACGGGCCGGCGACTAGCTAGCCACGCAGCAAACCCGATTGGTGCGACGGCCGTCAGTGTGGACGTGAGCGCCGCCGCTGGTCCCAATGGCTCGGGGGGGAGGACTCGAACCCCCAATGACAGGATCAGAACCTGTTGTGTTGCCGATTACACCACCCCCGAAGGTGGAGCCGACACCCTAGCGAGAGGGGTTCTGGACCCGCACACCGGTTGGCGCGTCGGCGAAGATCAGTTCGAGTCGGTCAAGTTGGACAGCCGGCGGTAACCGATGACGCGCCCGACGGCCAGCTTGAAGGTCTCCTTGGTCAAGCCCCGCAATTCATTCATGCCGCTGTACAGCTCCCGGCCGGCCGGCGAGACGTGACCCTTCAGCCCGGTTTCGGCGGCGATGGCGTTCAGGCGGGCGGCGTGGAAGTCGTTGGACACGAACACGACGTCGTCCATGCCATCGGCCCGTAGGAAGCGCGACACGGCCGCCACCGACTCGTAGGTGTTGCGGCCCTGGACCTCCTTGCGGATGGCCCGGTCGGGCACTCCCCGGTCACGCAACCAGTTGTAACCGGAGGTCGCTTCGGTGAAGCGGTCGCCCGGTTGGCGGCCCCCGGTGACCACCACCAGGGGCGCTACGCCGGCGCGGTACAGGTCGAGCCCATGCTGGAGCCGGGCCTGGAGCACGGGCGACGGCCGACCGTCGTATTGGGCCGCGCCCAGCACGACTATGGCGTCGGCGTGCGGTCGGGAATCGCGGTGTGCCGCCATCCAAACCTGGGCGAAGGTCACCCCGAAGTAGCCGACGACCAGCATCACCAAGCCCAGAACGGCGAGAAAAGCCCGACTCCGCAACAGGCTCCGGACGCGCTGGCGGCCGGTCAACTCAACGTCACGGCAGCCGGCCCCTGGCGGCGCCGATGCGGGCCAGGGTGCGTTCGCGCCCCAGGTAGGCCAAGGACTCGAAGAGGGGCAGGCCGACCGTGCTGCCCATGGTGGCGACCCGGACCGGTGCCTGGGCCTTGGCCAACTGGGGACCGCCCTCGGCGTTCATCAGGCCGGCCGAGATGGCTGCCGCCTCGACCACGCTTCTGATCTCGGTCTCGCTCCACACGCAGTCGGCGAACCCCTCGGCGGCGGCGGCCAAGACCTCGGCGGCGGCCTTGCCCTTGACCATGGCCTTCTGCCAGGCCGCTTCGTCGATGACCAGCTCCTCGCCGTAGGCGAAGACCAAGTAGCCGTCGACCTCGTCCAGGGTGCGCACCCGCTCCTGCACCAGAGGGGCGAGAGCGGCCAGCGCCTGGCGTGCCGGCTCACCGCGGACCAGGAACGGCTGCGCCCGGGCGATGAAGTCGTCGACGGCGAGGGCCCGCACGTACTCGCCGTTGATGTTCGTCAGCTTCTTGAGGTCGAAAAAGGCGGGCGAGGGGTTTACGTCTTCCAGCCGGAACAGCTCGACGATCTGCTCGATCGGCCGCACTTCGACCCCATCAGGCGGACCCCAGCCGAGCAGGGCCAGGTGGTTGCGCATGGCCTCCGGCAGGAAGCCTCGGTCCCGGTAGTCGGCCATGGAAACGTCATCGCGCCGCTTGGAGAGCTTCTTGCGGCCTTCGTTGACCAGCAGCGGCAGGTGGGCGAACAACGGCGCCTCCATCAGGCCGAGGGCGGCGCGGATGAGCAGGTACTTAGGGGTGCCGTTCACGTGGTCCTCGCCGCGGATCACATGGGTGATGGCCATCTCGGCGTCGTCGACCACGTTGGCCAGGAGGAACGTGGGCGAAGCGTTGGAGCGCAGGAGGACGAAGTCCTCGAGGTTGGAGTTCTCGAAGCTGACCTTGCCCCGGACCACGTCGTCCCAGGCGGTCACCCCGTCGTTGGGGGTGCGGAACCGCAGCGCCCGACCCGGGCCAAGCTCGAGTCCCCGGTCCCGGCAATGGCCGTCGTAGCCGGGTTTGCCACCGGCCGCCTGGTTGCGGGCGGCGACATCGTCCGGGGTGCAGTCGCAGGCGTAGGCAGCACCGGCCGCCCGCAGGCGCTGCGCCGCTTGCTGGTAAAGCTCACCACGCTCGGACTGGTGCACCGGCTCGCCATCCCACTCCAGCCCCAACCACCGGAGCATCTCCAGGATGTTGCCGGTCAGCTCCGGGCGGTTTCGTTCCACGTCTGTGTCCTCTATCCGGAGGAGGAACTGGCCGCCGGAGTGGCGGGCGTGCAGCCAGTTGAACAGCGCTGACTGGGCGCTCCCGACGTGCAGGAAACCGGTGGGCGACGGCGCGAAGCGGACCCGGGGAGCCTGGGTGCTCGCCATCAACCCGTGAGGTGATCGACCAGGAGGGGGTCGAGACGGTCGGGGACCTGGTCGGCGATCCAGTGGCCGATGCCTTCGAGCACTTCGAACCGGTAGGGCCCTTCGACGTACTGCGCGGTGGCCTCGGCGGCGGTGCGGCCCAGCGCCGGATCTTCGGTGCTCCAGATGTAGAGCGTGGGCGCGGTTATGGGGCCCATGCCGGCGACCTCGCCGACGTCGACCGCCCGGTACCAGTTGAGCGCCGCCCTCAGGGCCTCTTCATTACCGAGGACCTGCACGTAGTGATCCGCTTCGGCGCCGGGAAGGCCGGTGGTCTCGTACAGGAAGCGCAGTCCGGCGCAGCCGTCGGCCAGGAACTGCTTCTCGCTGCCCTCCTGCCGGAAGACCAGCATGTAGCTGGATCGGCTCTGCTGGTCGGCGTCACCGGCGGCGCTGTCCGACGCTTCGCCGGCGGGGGAGCCGGTGACCGCCTGGGCAAAGGCGGCCGGGTGCGGCGTGGACAGGACGGCCAGGCGGTCGATGCGTTCGGGGTGGTGGCCCGCCAACTGCCAAGCCACCGCTCCGCCCCAGTCGTGGCCGACCACGTGAAAGCGTTCGGCGCCCAGCTGGTCGGCCATGGCCAGGACGTCGGCCCGGAGGTGCTGCCCGCGGTAATCCTCCACGTCGGCCGGCCGGGCTCGGGGCGAGTAGCCGCGCTGGTCGGGCGCCAGCACCTTCAACCCCGCGGCGGCCAGCACCGGCACCTGGCGACGCCAACACCACGACGTCTGCGGAAAACCGTGCAGCAAGATGACCAGCTCGCCGTCATCGGGACCGGCCAGAGTGGCGTCGAAGATCAGATCGCCGGCGGGAATCTCGACCCGCCGGCCGCCATAGTCAAGATCATTTTCGTCCATGCGCCGAACGCTACTGCTGGGTCCCCCGCGCGGTGGCCGGCCGCCGGCGGCGGCCCAGCCCGACCAGGACGGCACCCGACGCCACCAACACCAACCCCCCGGACGCCAGGCGGCCGGCATCGGTGCCGGTGGTGGGCAGCGACCCGGACCCGCTGCAACCACCGGTCTGGGAAGAGTCGGTGAACGTGTCGGAGGACGGCGGGACGGTCGAAAGGGAGTCGGTGGACAAGGGGTCGGAGAAGGTGGAGGTCGTGGTCGTGGTTGTGGTCGTGGTCGGCCCCAGGTCCGAACTGGTGCCCTCCACCTGGGAGGCGGCGCCGGCCAGAAGATTGGCGACCGGCGGGTCGGGCAAGCCGCTGGTTCCGCTCGGATCGGTCGAGTCGAGCGGTCCCACCGTACTGACGGGTCCGCCCAGGCCCGAAGGATCGCTGGACGGGTCATAGCTCGACCCGTCGGTGTACGACGAGCAGTTGCCCAGGTCGTTGTACAAGGAGTCTGAGTAGGTCGAGTCTGCGGCGGAGGGGTCATAGCTGGAGTCGTAAGACCCCGGGTCGTTGGAGGCCGGGTCTTGGTAGGTCGGGTCGCTGGAGGCCGGGTCTTGGTAGGTCGGGTCGCTGGAGCGTGGGTCGCTGGAGCCTGGGTCGCTGGAGCCCGGGTCGCTGGAGCCCGGGTCGCTGGAGCCCGGGTCGCTGGAGCCCGGGTCGCTGGAGCCCGGGTCGCTGGAGCCCGGGTCGCTGGAGCCCGGGTCGCTGTAAGTCGGGTCGCTGTTGGCCGGGCCTTGGTAGCTCGGGTCTTGGTGACCGGGGACGTTGGATGGGTCGACGTACGGGCTGGTACCGAGGTAGGGGGGCGAGGCGTTCGCCCCGAGCACGCCTGGATCGGGGCTCGGCGGAGGTGACCCGGGATCTGCGGTTGGAGCCGGCGGCCCCGGATCGGGGCTCGGAGCCGACGGGCCCGGAACGGGCGCGCTCCCGGTCGGGGCGTTGGGCGTGACCACGAGAGTCGTCGAGGTGCCGGCGGTGACCGCAGTGGCGGTCAGCACTTCCTGAGCGGTCACCCTGACGACCTCGGTCGTGGATGACGGCAGCGTCACCCCGCAGCGGAAGGTCCACGACTCCCCAGGATCGAGGACGCCGTTGAGGTTCGGATCGGGACCGACGAACTGCACCGGCGAGCAGACCGACGACGTCACCCTCACACCGCTGAGGGCGACGTCGCCCGGGTTGCTCACGACGTAGACGAGGACCTCGGGGGTGCCAGCCACGACGGCCGCCGGGACGGCTTCGAAGAGGCTCACCGCCGGGTTGATCACCGGTACCTGGAGCTGAGCGGTGGCGGTCAGCGGGTTGGACTGCCCGTCGGTGGCGGTGACCCGGGCGTTGGTGGTAGCGGTCGCGAGCAGCGTCCGGGTGCAGGTGTAGCGCCAGGTCTCGCCCGGTTCGAGCAGGTCGTCGCCGTCACCGCCGAGGCGACCTGGCCCGAGGAGTGGGCCGCATTCGGGGATCACGACAGATTGGACGGTGAGCGGGGTGTTGTCACCGGTGGACACATCGGCGGTGTAGGTGACGGCGGTGCCGGGCCGTGTGGCAGGACGGTCGGCCGACAAGTCGACCCTGACCCCCGGGGCGGTGAGGTGGAGGGTGGAGGATGCCTGGCTGGCGACGGTCAGATCGGGCCCGGCGGTGCCCCTGACTGTCGAGATCTGAGTGACGTCGACGGTGACCACCCGGGAGCAGGTGAAGCGCCAGGTCTCGCCCGGATCGAGGAGGGCGTCGCCGTTGCCGCCCATCTTGGCCGGAGCCGACACGGGGCCGCAGCCGGCGCTGCGGACCGTGACGTTGGTGAGCGGCCGTGGGCCGCGGTCGGTGACATCGAGGGTCAGGGTGACCGACGTCCCGGGCGCGACCGAAGGGTGGTCGGCCAGGCTCGAGATCGCCACGGCGTCGGGCATGGGGCCAGACGCGGCGAGCGGGGTCACCGCCGTGGTGGAGGTGGTGGTCGAGGTGCTCGCGGTCGTCGAGGTAGCGGATGTGGTCGAGGTGGTGGCGCCGGTCGAGGGGGCAGGGCTCGCGGGACCGTTGGCGGGACGGGTGGTGCTGGAGGTCGGGCCGGGGACCGACGTGGACTTGGCGGTGACCGCCGGAGTTGGTGACTGGGCCACCGCCGCCGCAGCGGGCGCCAAGGCCACCAACAGAGCGCCGGCCAGTGTCAGAGGGATGCGCCGGCGTAGCAGGCGGGGTCGGGGGGCGGGGTGGGGTCTGGTCATGAGCGGGTCGACGTCAGCGGCGGTGTGGACGGTTCCTGCTGCCGGACTCGCAGCACACCGCCTCACCATCGGCGAAATGCTCGCACAACTGAGCATCGGTGATCGAAGCGGCGCCCGGTCCCACCGGCGCCGGTCCTATGCAGGGGCCAGCAGGTCCTGGCCGCCCTCGTAAGCCTGGATGACGGCGTTGTGGCCCATGCGCAGCACCGAGTCCGGGACGGCGTCGGCTATGGCCCGCTGCTCCGGGTAGTGGTGGGGGTTGCGAGCCTCCGCGAACAGCCGACGCCGCCGCTCGACTAGCTCGGGGGCCGGTTCCGGGTCGAGGAATCCCCAGACGGTGAAGGCGACGGTGAGGTCATGCACGAGGGGAGCCCGCCCGAACAGGGAGGCCCGCTTGAGGGCCACGCCGATGCACCCCACCACGGCGTCTTCACGTTCCTCGCCGGGCTGCAGGTGCAAGCGGTCGTCGAACTGGTGGACCAACCTGTACACGTATCCCTGGTCGGGGCCCTGGTTCCCCAGCTTCTGGCCGCGCGGCTGACCGGCGTCGACGACCTCGGCGGGTCGGTCCGATTCCCAGGGCCCGGCCCGGTGCGGAGGCGAGGCGTAGGTGCGGGGCGCGTCAGTGGGCCGACGGGGAACGAATTCGGGCGCAGCCATCAGCGAGTCACGCTACGCGCCGGCGTGGAGGAGCCCGTAGACCAGCGAGTCGTGCAGCGCTTCCCAGGAGGCTTGGATGATGTTCTCGTCCACGCCGATGGTGGACCAGGTGCGGGTGCCGTCGGTGGAGTCGATCAGCACCCGGGTGACGGCGCCGGTGCCCTTGCCGGTGTCCAGGACCCGCACCTTGTAGTCGGTCAGGTGGATGCGCGACAGGCGGGGGTAGTCGTGCTCCATCGCTTCGCGGAGGGCGGCGTCGAGGGCGTTGACCGGGCCGTTGCCCTCACCGATGACCATGCGGCGCTCGCCCTTGACCCGGAGCTTGACGATGGCCTCGCTGTCGGCGCGGGCGGCCACCTCGGGATCTTCGGTGACGATGACCCGGAAGCTCTCCAGCTCGAAGAAGTCCTGCTCCCACCCGCCGGCCCGGCGCATGAGCAGCTCGAGCGAGCCGTCGGCCGCCTCGAAGTGGTAGCCGCGGTGTTCCAGGTCCTTGAGCTGGTCGGTGACGCGCAGCAGGGCGGGGCCGTCGAGCTCAAGGCCCAGCTCGGCCGCCTTGCGCTCCAGGGTGGACTTGCCGGCCAGTTCGGAAACCACGAAACGGGTGCCGTTGCCGACCAGGTTCGGCTCGATGTGCTCGTAGGCGTCGGGCCGGCGCACGATGGCGCTTACGTGCAGGCCGGCCTTGTGGGCAAAGGCCGAGGGGCCGACGAAGGGCGCTTGCGGGTTGGGCGCCACGTTCACCAGCTCGGCGACATGGTGGGAAACCGCGGTGAGCCGTTCGAGCCGACCCGGCGGCAGGGTGCGCACGCCCATCTTGAGGCTGAGGTCGGGGATGATGGTGGTGAGGTTGCAGTTGCCGGTCCGCTCGCCGTAACCGTTGATCGTGCCCTGCACCTGAATCGCCCCTCCCCGCACGCCGGCCAAGGCGTTGGCCACGCCGCAACCGGTGTCGTCGTGCAGGTGGACACCGACCTTGACGTCGTCGCGGAAGTGGCCGGTGATCTCGCGCACCGCCCGCTCGACGTCGGTGGGCAGCGACCCGCCGTTGGTGTCGCACAGGACCAGCGTCTCTGCGCCCTGCTCGGCGGCCGCTTCGAGCACTCTCAGGCTGAACTCGGGGTTGGCCCGGTAGCCGTCGAAGAAGTGCTCGGCGTCGAACAGCGCCCGGCGGCCCTGGCCGACCAGGTAGGCGACGGAGTCGGCGACCATGGCCACGCCCTCTTCGAGCGTGGTCCGCAAGGCCTCGGTGACGTGGTAGTCCCAGCACTTGCCGACGATGCACACCACCCCGGTGCCGGCGCCGATCAGGTTGGCCAGGGTGGGGTCCTCGTCGGCCTTGCCCTTGACCCGCCGGGTGGAGCCGAAGGCGACCAGGGTCGACGTCCCGAGCGACAGCTCCCGCTCGGCCACCGCCCGGCGGAAGAACTCGTCGTCCTTGGGGTTGGCACCGGGCCAGCCACCTTCGATGAAGCCGACGCCCAGGTGGTCGAGCAGCTCGGCGATGCGCAGCTTGTCGTCGACGGTGAGGCTGATGCCCTCGAGCTGGCTGCCGTCGCGCAAGGTGGTGTCGTACACCTCCACCGCCTCAGGGACACCCGGCTCGTGGCGGGAGAGGTCGACATCCACAGGACCTACGTCGGCCGATCGCTGGTCATCCGACATGTTCGACCCAGTCCTTGTACTGGTCCACCTGGCCCCGCACGGCCCGGTGGTACTCCTCGGCGATGGCGGTGGTCATGGGACCGGGGCACGGGATGGGCCGGTCATCGACGGCGTTGACGGCGCTGACCTCAGCAGCGGTGCCGCAGAGGAACATCTCGTCGGCGATGTAGACGTCGGCGCGGGCCAGCTCGCCCAGCACGCACTCGAAGCCGAAATCGGCGGCGATGGCCATGACCGAGCTCTGGGTGATGCCCTCCAACGCGCCTGAAGAGGTGGGGGGCGTGACTATCCGGTCGCGGCGGGCGACGAACACGTTCTCACCGCTGCACTCGCTGACGAAGCCTTGCGGGTTGAGCAACAGCGCCTCGTCGTAGCCCGCCTTCAGGGCCTCGACCTTGGCCAGCGACGAGTTCAGGTAGTTGGCCGTGGTCTTGGCGGTGGGCGGCATGGTGTTGTGGTCGTGGCGGGTCCAGGAGGAGATCTTGAGCGAGACACCCTTGGTGGCGGCGTCCTCGCCCAGGTACGCCCCCCACGGCCAGCAGGCGATGGCCACGTCGACAGTGCACGGCAGGGTGTTCAACCCCATCTCGCCGTAGCCGTAGTAGGCGATGGGCCGGATGTAGCAGGAGGACAGCCCGCTGTCGCGCACCACCAGCTTGGTCGCCTCGACCATCTCCTCGACGGAGTACGGCAGGTCCATCATCATGATCCGGGCGGAGTCCTGCAGCCGGCGCATGTGATCGGTGAGGCGGAACACGGCCGGTCCCTGCGAGGTCTCGTAGGCGCGGATGCCCTCGAACACACCCATGCCGTAGTGCAGCGTGTGGGTGAGGATGTGCACCTGGGCCTTGTCCCAGGGCACCAGCTCGCCGTTCATCCAGATGTTGGCGGTGGGGGTGATCGGCATGGCGGTGGTCCTCTCAGCTTCAGACGGCGGCGGCCAGGCGGTCGCCGGCCTCGGTGGTGGATTCAGTGCGGTCGGGGGAGACGGCGCAGGCCTTGGCCAGGCGCTGGGCGGCGTCGGTCTCGCCCAGGAACTCCAGCATCATCGCCGCGCTGAGCACGGCGGCGGTGGGGTTGGCCTTGCCCTGCCCGGCGATGTCGGGCGCTGAGCCATGGATGGGCTCGAACATGGAGGGGTTAGTGCGGGACGGGTCCAGGTTGGCGGAGGCGGCCAGACCGATGCCGCCGGTCACCGCCGCCCCCAGGTCGGTGAGGATGTCGCCGAACAGGTTGTCGGTGACGATCACGTCGTAGCGCTGGGGGTCCTGCACGAAGTAGATGCAGGCGGCGTCGACATGGTTGTAAGCGGTCTCGACCTCGGGGTGCTCGGCGGCGACCACGTCGAAGGTTCGCTGCCACAGGTCGCCGGCAAAGGTGAGCACGTTGGTCTTGTGGACGAGCGTGAGGTGCTTGCGTTCCCGGGACTCGGCCAGATCGAAGGCGAAGCGGATGCAGCGCTCGACGCCGAAACGGGTGTTGACCGATCCTTGGGTGGCGACTTCGTCAGGGGTGCCCTTGCGCAGGAAGCCGCCTTCGCCGGCGTAGGCACCCTCGGTGTTCTCGCGGATCACCTTGAAGTCGATCCCCTTGTCGGGTGAGACGAACGGCCGCAGGTTGATGTACTGGTCGAGCCGGAACCGCATCTTGAGCAACAGCTCCCGCTCGATGATCCCCGGGGGCACGTCGGGTGTGCCGACCGCCCCGAACAGGATGGCGTCGTAGCCGCGGAGGTCCTGGAGCATCTCGTCGGGAAGCACGGTGCCATCGCGGAGGTAGCGCTCGCCGCCGAGGTCGAGCCGGGTGGTGTCAAGCTCCACGCCGGTGGCAGCGACGACCTTCAACGCCTCGGCGATGACCTCCGGGCCGATCCCGTCGCCTCCTATGACTGCGATCCTGTGGCTCACGACGCTCCTGCGGTGAAGTGGTCCCTACAACGACAAAGCCGCCCACCGAAGTGGACGGCTGGAAGCGCACACCCGGACGGGTGCGCGCTACGGGATGATGATTACGGCGCTAGCGGGCTGCATCACGACAAGAGCATACCGGCCCCCAATCACGATGGGGTCAACCGGCGGCCCGGAGCCCTCAGCGGGGAAAGCGACATCGCAGCTCACCACTAGCCTCGAACCCCATGGCTGAGACGGTTCAACTATCCCAGGCTGCCTTCGACCGCCTGAAGGCTGAGCATGACGACCTGACCACCCGCGGGCGGGTCGACATCGCTCGCAAGATCGAAACGGCGCGCGAGCTGGGTGACCTCTCCGAGAACGGCGACTACCACGCCGCCAAGGAGGAGCAGGGGAAGATGGAGGGGCGGATCATGCACCTCTTCTCCCTCATCGACAACGCCGAGATCGTGGAGGGCGGCGGCGCCAGCGAGGTGGTGGCCGCCGGCTCCGTCGTGGAGATCCGCTACCAGGGCGACGACGAGACCGAGCGTTACCTCATCGGCTCGATCGAGGAGCGCGACAGCAGCCTCACGGTGGTATCCCCAGGATCACCGTTGGGTGCGGCCCTCACCGACCGCAAGGCGGGTGACGCAGTCACCTACCGGACGCCCACCGGGGCCGAGCTCACCGTCGAGATCGTGTCGGTGGGCAGCTGATGCCGGTCTCAGCCCCGGCGGCGAACTCCTTCGCCGCCCAACTCGACCGGCTGGGCCCGGGCGGGCCGCTGGAGTTGCCCGGTCGGGGAACGACATGGGTGCGCGACATCCCCGGTCCGCGGGGAGCCCCGACCGTGGTGCTCCTGCACGGGCTGACGGCCACCGCCGACCTCAACTGGTTCACGTCCTACCAGGCTCTGAGCAGGCGTTACCGGGTGGTGGCCATGGACCATCGCGGCCACGGGCGCGGCATCCGCTCCCGTCGCCGGTTCCGCCTGTCCGACTGCGCCGACGACGTCGCCGCCGTCGCCGACCGGTTGGGCATCGACCGCTTCACCGCCATCGGCTACTCCATGGGCGGTCCGATCGCCCAGTTGACCTGGCACCGCCACCGCTCACGGGTGTCCGGCCTGGTGCTGTGCGCCACGAGCCGCAACTTCCGGGGCCGGCCGCGCGAGCGCTTGATGTTCGGTTTCCTGGGAGGGGCGGTGCCCGCCGCCCGGCTCAGCCGCGGCTGGCTTCGCACTCAATGGGCCGAGCGCTTCGTGGCCGGCCGGGTACCCGACGAAGAGCCGTTGGCCGAGTGGCTGCGCGACCAGTTCCGCCAGAGCGATCCCGCCGACACCATCGAAGCGGCGTCGGCTCTGGGCCGGTTCAGCTCCCACGGCTGGATCCACGACGTCGACGTACCCACCGCCGTTGTGGTCACCGAGAACGACGGGCTGGTGCCGGCCCACCGCCAGCGGAAGCTGCTGGAAGCGATCCCCGGCGCCGTCGAGGTGACCGTGGCCGGCGACCACAGCGTCTGCGTGTCCGATCCGGCTGCCTTCGTGCCGGCCCTGCTGGAAGCCTGCCGGCTGGTCACCAGAACCTAGGACCGAGCCCAGTTCCCCGCCCCGGTCGGACAGGGGTGCCGAGTAGCGTGGCGCCACCCGTTGCGACTCGATGTTCTGGGGAACCCCCTGGTCCGGTTCGCGGTGACGCCGCCAGCGTCGCCCGGGCCGCTCCGGCCTATCGCCAGGCCCGAAGGGCGGCACTCGATCACGGCCGACGCGCACCCGAGCTCCCTCCCCACCTGGCCGGAGCGTTCACGCGCGTGACCGCCGGTTTCACCGCACGCTGCCTGACCCCCGCCCACCGCAGCCCCTGACACAGCTTCCCGACCGGTGGCGGAGCGGCTAAGGGGGGCGCCCGCCGGCTCCGGTCAGCGGGTGGACTGCCGTTCCAGCCGATCGGCGGCCTCGGTGACCGCCGGCCCATATTTGGGACCGGGACGGCGGCCGGTCCGGTCGATGGGACCCGACACGCTGAGGGCCACCACCTCGCCGTCGACCACCGCCGGCGCACTCACCGACGCCACCCCCGGCGCCCGCTCCCCCGCGCTGGCGAAGACTCGCCTGGGCCGCACCTGAGCCACCGCTTCGGTGCCGACCTCCTCGGCCCACCGCAACAACCGGCCGCCCGATCCGGCGTCCAGCGGCAGCAGGGCGCCCTGCTCCACCGTGGTCCGGAGCTCGTGGAGCGACTCCAGCGAGGCCACACAGAGGCGGCGGGGACCGGAACACACGTACAGCTGCGCGCTCTCACCGGTCTCGTCGCGCAGCCAAGCCAGGACCGGCGCCGCCCGATCGGCCAGCGGCCACGCCTGGTCCGCTTGCCGGCCGAGCGTGCGCAGGCGCAGGCCCAGGCCGATGGTCTCGCCCGATCGGCGGAGCAAACCTTGAGCCTCGAGGGCGACCACCAGGCGGTGGGCGGTGGCCTTGGGCAGCCCGGTGGCTGCCATCACCTGGCTCAACGAAGCCGCTCCGCCGGCCACCGACTCGACCACCGCCAACGACTTGTCAAGAACGCCCACACCGCTTACGCTCGGTTCCACGACTTGAACCTACTGTCTTACATATTGGAACACAAGCCATGACCCAAGCCCTGCAGACGTTGAGCGAGAAGGTGTGGGACCGCCATGTGGTCGACGCCGCCGAAGGCCAGCCCGATCTGCTCTACATCGACCTGCACCTGGTTCACGAGGTCACCAGCCCGCAAGCCTTCGACGGCCTGCGGCTGGCCGACCGGCGGGTGCGCCGGCCCGACCTGACGGTGGCCACCATGGACCACAACGTGCCCACCCTCGCCATCAACGAGCCGGTCAAAGACCCGATCTCGGCCAAGCAGATGGAGGTGCTGGCCGCCAACTGCGCCGAGTTCGGAATCACCCTTTACCCCATGGGTGACCCCGGCCAGGGGATCGTGCACATCATCGGGCCCGAGCAGGGCTTGACCCAGCCGGGCATGACCATCGTCTGCGGCGACAGCCATACCTCCACCCACGGGGCCTTTGGAGCGCTGGCCTTTGGCATCGGCACCAGCGAGGTCGAGCACGTGCTGGCCACCCAGACCCTTCCCCAGACCCGGCCCGGCACCATGGCCGTCACCGTCGACGGCACCCTCCCCCCAGGCACCACCGCCAAGGACGTGATCCTGGCCATCATCGGGCGCATCGGCACCGGCGGTGGCATCGGCTCGGTCATCGAGTACCGGGGCTCCGCCATTTCCTCGCTCTCCATGGAAGGCCGCATGACGGTCTGCAACATGTCGATCGAGGCCGGCGCCAAGGCCGGGCTCATCGGCCCCGACGACACCACCTTCGCCTACCTGGAAGGCCGTGCCCACGCCCCCGCCGGCGCCGCTTGGGAACAGGCGCTGGACGACTGGAGGAGCCTGGCCACCGACGCCGGCGCCCCCTTCGACAAGGAGGTCGTCCTCGACGCGGCCGCCATCTCGCCTCACGTCTCCTGGGGTACCAACCCCTCCCAGGTGGTGCCATTGACCGACGCCGTGCCCGACCCCGACGTCTTTGCCGAACCCTCGGAGCGCGAGGCTGCCCAACGGGCGCTGGCCTACATGGGCCTCGATGCGGGCACCCCCATGCGCGACATCGCCGTCGACACGGTCTTCATCGGGTCCTGTACCAACAGCCGCATCGAGGACCTGCGGGCGGCCGCCGCCGTCGCCGAAGGGCGCCAGGTGAAGCCGGGCGTGCGCACCCTGGTCGTCCCCGGGTCGTTTGCCGTCAAGCGCCAGGCCGAGAACGAGGGGCTGGACCGCGTCTTCACATCGGCGGGGTTCGACTGGCGCGAGCCGGGTTGCTCCATGTGCCTGGCCATGAACCCCGACAAGCTGGCCCGCGGCGAACGAGCGGCCAGCACCAGCAACCGCAACTTCGAAGGGCGCCAGGGGCCGGGCGGGCGCACCCACCTGGTGTCGCCCGCCGTCGCCGCCGCCACCGCCATCGCCGGCACCTTCGCCTCGCCGGCCGACCTCGACTGATCAGGAGCCCGAGTCATGCAATCGGTACACATCGTCACCGGCACCGCCGTGCCGCTAGACCGATCCGACGTCGACACCGACCAGATCATCCCGGCCGAATGGCTCAAGCGGGTCGAGCGCACCGGCTTCGGCAAGGGCCTGTTCTCGGCCTGGCGCGACGACCGCAGCTTCGTGCTCAACGACGAGGCCTATGCCGGCGCCACCATCCTGGTGGCCGGCGGCAACTTCGGCACCGGCTCCAGCCGGGAGCACGCGGTGTGGGCGATCATGGACTACGGCTTCCAGGCGGTCATCTCGCCCCGCTTCGCCGACATCTTCCGAAACAACTGCACCAAGAACGGGCTGATCCCGGTACAGGTCAGCCCCGAGGACGGCCAGACCCTCATGGCCGCCGTGCAGGCCGACCCCAGCCTGGAGATAACCGTCGACGTCGAACGCCGCACGCTGGAGGCACCCGCCGCCGGCATCGAGTGCGGGTTCCCGCTCGACGACGCCACCCGGAAGCGGTTCCTAGAGGGTCTCGACGACATCGGCATCACCACCAAGCGGGCCGGCGACACCGGCAAGCTCGACACCTTTGAACAATCCCGCCCACGGTGGATGCCTGTGTTGTCTTAGTGCCAGCTCGGCAGGCCTCGCCGGCACGGCTTCGCCTGGCAACCCACGCCCGTCGAGCGGCTCCGGCTGGCGCCTACGCCGCGTTGCGCCTGTACTGCTTTAGTGCCAGCTCGGCAGGCCTCGCCGGCTCGCCATGACACGGAGCGCGATTCTCGTAGCATTCCCGCGATGGCGTCCCGGCTGATCCGTGTCGTTCCGGCGGTGGTGCTCGCGCTGCTGATCTTCGCCCTGGTGCGGTTGTTTCGCGGCAGCCGCTCCCCCGCCTTTGAAGCCACGACCACTGAGCCGGTGGCGTGGCCGGAGCTGCCCCCGTTGCCGGGTTTCGCCGGCGAGGCCCCCGAAGAGCCGCCGGCGGCGCCCATCGGCTGGGTCCTTCCCGACCCGGACGGAACCTGCCCGCCCGACCATCCGGTCAAGGCCAAGATCCTCAGCGGCATCTATCACGTGTCGGGCGGCACCTTCTACCAACGCACCCGTCCGGACCGCTGCTACGTGGACGCCACCGCCGCCGAAGCCGACGGCCTACGCCCGGCCAGACGCTGACAGCGCGGCTCGGCAACAACTCAGGACCGGCTGAGGACTCTTACTGAAGAGACACCGTCAGCGGCGGTTAGCTGCTGCTGGACCTCGTCGGGAACGGCCACGCCGGTGGAGAAGACCATCAGCGCCGACTCACCTTCAGGCGACTTGCCGACGTTCATGTCGACGATGTTGATTCCGGCGTCACCCAGGATCGTGCCGATCCGCCCGATCATCCCGGGCCGGTCGTCGTTGCGGACCACCAGCATCTGCGGCTGAGGGGCGATGTCGACGGTGTGGTCGTCCACCAGCACTATGCGGGGTTCGAGGTCCAGGCCGACCAGCGTTCCGGCCACCACATGGTCGCCGCCCCGCACGGTGATGAGGTTCACGTACTGGTGAGAGGTCGCGGTCGAGGTGTCGCGCACCTGCACCCCGCGGTCTGCAGCCAGCTGGGGAGCGTTCACGTAGGAGACCGGTTCGTCGGCGGATTGGCCGAACACGCCTTTGAGGACCGACAGGGTCAGGATGCGAGTGTCGTAGTCGGCGAGTTGGCCCTGGTACCCGACGTCCAGCACCGACGGCACCCCGCCGGCCAGGGCACCGAACATCCCGCCCAGCCGCTCGGCCATCGGTAGGAACGGCCGCACCGTCTCGGAGGCCTCGGCGGCGCTGACGTTGACGGCGAAGGGCACGAACTCACCGGCCAAGGCCAGGCCCACCTGCTCGGCGATGGTCTCGCCGGCCTTGTCCTGAGCCTCCCGGGTGCTGGCGCCTAGATGGGGTGTGACCACCACCGAAGGCAGCTCGAACAGCGGCGACTCGGTGGTGGGCTCGGTGGCGAACACGTCGAGGGCGGCGCCGCCCACCTGACCGGAGCGAATGGCTTCGGCCAGGGCGTCCTCGTCGACGATCCCGCCGCGGGACACGTTGATGATGCGGATACCGGGCTTGGCTTTGGCCAGCAGGTCTTTGCCCACCAACCCCATGGTGTCGGGCGTCTTGGCCACGTGCAGGGTGACGAAGTCAGCGGTGGCCATGAGCTCGTCCAGGTCGACCAGGTCGATGTTGAGCTGGCGGGCCCGGTCCGCCGCTACGAACGGGTCGTACGCCACCAGCTTCATGCCAAAGGCGGAGGCCCGTTGGGCGACCAGCTTGCCGATGCGGCCCAGGCCGATGATCCCCAAGGTCTTGTCGGCCAGCTCCACGCCCTCCCACTGGGACCGCTCCCACCGACCGGCGACCAGCGCGGCGTGGGCCTGGGGGAGGTTGCGGGCCTGGGCCAGCAGCAGCGCCATGGTCTGCTCAGCGGCGGAAAGGATGTTCGACTGCGGTGCATTGACCACCATGACGCCTTGCCGGGTGGCGGCCTCGACATCGACGTTGTCCAGCCCGATGCCGGCCCGGCCGACCACCACCAGGTCGCGGCCGGCGGCCAGCACCGCTTCGGTCACGGTGGTGGCGGAGCGGATGATGAGGGCCTGGGCGCCGACCACCGCCGCCATCAGTTCCTCCGGGGACAACCGGGTCTGCACATCGACGGTGTGGCCGGCCGCTCGTAGGCGGTCGAGGCCACCCTCGGCGATCTTCTCGGTGACCAGGACTCGTGCCATGCGCCATGTTGGCCGAGTGCCCTCCCGACCCGCCAGCTAGCTACCTGGAGGTTGCCTATGGTGGCGGGGTGGTGGGGCAAGTCGGGGACGGTGGAGAGGGTCGGAAGGCGCTGGCCCTGTGGGCGGTGCCCCGCAGCGCGTCGACCGGCTTCGAGCGCATGATGATCGAGCGGGGCGACCATCAGGTGATCGACGAGCCCTATTCGGCGGCCTACTACCACGGCCCCGAGCAGGTCAGCCGCCGCTTCCCGCCGGCCATGCCCGACACCCGCTACGAGCAGGTGGCCGCCCGGATCGAGTCAGCCTGCGCGTCCGGGCCGGTTTTCTTCAAGGACATGGCGTACCACGTCAGCCCAGTGCTTTCGGAGGACTTCCTCGCCCGCTACACCAACAGCTTCCTGATCCGCGACCCCCGCTGGACGGTCCCCTCGATGGCCCTCATCTGGCCTCGGGTGAGCTTGGAGGAAGCCGGGTTCCACCGCCTCGAAGAGGCCTTCGACTTGGCCCAGTCGAGCGCCGACGCGATCCCCCCGCTGCTCGACACCAACGATCTGCTGGCCGACCCGGCCGGCGTGGTCGCCAGCTGGTGCGAGGTCATGGAGATCGCCGAGGAGCCCGGTTCACTCACGTGGCAGGCCGGTATGCAGCGGCAATGGGAGCTGTGGCCGGACTGGTACCAGGCGGCGGCCACCAGCACCGGCTTCGGGCCCCGTGACGCAGAGCAGCCACCGGCGGTCCACGACCCCCGAGCTCGTCGAGGTCATCGCCGCTTGCCTTCCCGTCTACGAACGGCTCCGCGAGTTCCGCCTCAGGGCATAAAAGGCGAGCCGGTAGGCGAACCTATGACGGACCCCCTTGTCCGAGTTCGCCCTAGCCCCATCCCCGGTTGCGGATGGTGGCCTTGACGAGTGCCAAGTAGTCGTCGTCGACGTCGCTTTTGCCGTTCCCGGCGGGGACGCCGTCGGCGAACTTGCAGTTGACGTCCACTTCCTTGTGGGAGTGCACGCCAGAACCCGAGCGGCCGTCGGGAGCCAGCAGCCCGTCGAGAGGAATGGCAAAGCGACGCATGAGATCGACGGTGGTGTTGACGACCGCTTCGAACTGGGCTGGATCGCTGCCCAAGTCGACCGGCCCGGCGGCTTCGATCTCGATGCCGACGGCCCAATCGTTGGCGCAGGCGGCGTGAGCGGCGTAGGAGTCGAGCTGAGGGGTGAGCTGGTAGACGCCGCCGCCCCGGGTGATGCCGACCTGCACCCCGAGCGAGTGCCCGTTGATGGCGTGGGTGACGTTGTAGTCGTACTGCGCCTTGGTGATGTTGGGGTCGTAGTAGCTGGTCTGACCTTTGAGGACATCGACCAGCGAGCGGATGTTGCCGCCGGCGGTATAACCCCACCAGTGCAGGACGATGGCGGTGGGTCGGATGGTGCGGCTCGACGCGATGCCGTCGGGCACCTGCTGGTAGGGCGCAGCGCAGGCAGCCAGCAGCCAAAGGGCCACCACCGACGCCACCAGACCGGTCAACCGCTTCGCCCGCATCTAGCGAGCGTAGGCGCACCGGAGAACGGCAGACTGGTGGCGATGGCTGACACCGACACCCTCGACTACCAGGACACGCAGGCCGAGATCCACAAGGTGGTGGTCGGCCCCATGGACAACAACGTCTACGTGCTGCGGTGCAAGGAGACCGGGGAGGCCGTGTTGCTCGACGCGGCCAACGAGCACGAGCGGTTGCTCGACCTGTGCCGAACTCTGGACGTGGGCAAGGTGCTGGAGACCCATGGCCACTGGGACCACATCCAGGCGGTGCCGGCGGTGCGCGACGCCGGCTACGAGGTGGGCATCACCGGCGCCGACGCCTCCATGCTCGACGCCTACGACTTCACCATCGACGACGAATCGGTGATCCCCATCGGCCGGCTGCGGCTGCACACCATCCTCACCCCAGGCCACACGCCCGGTTCCATGTGCTTCCGGCTGGAAGGTTCGCCCGTCGTGTTCAGCGGCGACACCCTGTTCCCCGGCGGCCCGGGCGCCACCAAGTTCCCTGGCGGTGACTTCGACACCATCATCCGCTCCATCGAGGACCGCCTGTTCTCGGGCCTCGACGCCGACACCATCGTGCTGCCCGGCCACGGCGACCGCACCACCATCGGCGCCGAACGGCCCCACCTGCAGGACTGGGTCGACCGGGGCTGGTAGCTCGGAACCGTCAGCCCGTGGACGCCCTTCAAGCCATCCGGTCCCGCCGCTCGATCGGCCGTCTCGTCGAACCGGGGCCGACGGGCGAACAGCTGACCGCCATCCTGGAAGCGGCGGCCTGCGCACCCGACCACGGCACCTTGCGGCCGTGGCGCTTCTTCGTGCTCGAAGGGGTCGGGAAGGACGACTTCGGTCTGGTGCTCGAGCGCGCCTACCTGGCCCGCTGCGCCGAAACGGGAAGGGAACCGGAGCCGGCCAAGCAGGCGAAGGAGCGCACCAAGCTGGGCAGAGCGCCGGTGGTGGTCGTGGTGGCCTGCGCCTACCAACCCAGCGAGAAGATCCCCCGGCTGGAGCAATACGGGGCGGTGGCGGCCGCCGTCGAGAACGCCAGCGTGGCGACCACCGCGCTGGGCCTTTCCTCCATGTGGCGCACCGGAGCCCCCGTTGAGGATCCCAGGGTCAAGGACGCTCTCGGCCTGTCGCCCGACGATGAGATCGTCGGCTTCCTCTACCTGGGCACGGCCACCGACGCAGCGGCCAAGCCGCCCAACGACCCCGCCCTCGACGGTGTGGTCAGCCACTGGTCCGCCCCCGCGTCGTGACCGGTCCCGCCCTTCCTGCTGACGAGCGGCCCATCGACCCGACCCCCGTACACACCGCCGAGCTGCCGGCGACCCCGATCCGGGACCGCAACATCCCGGCCGAGGCGTGGATCGAGGCGCCCCCCGAGCTGCTGGCCCTGGGCGACGACATCGGCCACCCCAAGATCACCTACAAGCGCCGGATCGGGCCGTGGCTGTTGTGGCGGGCCGGTGCCGCCGCCAAAGCCGACGCCCGCTACTGGGCCGCCCACATCGAGGACCTGACCCGCCAGCACACCTTCCGCCTCCATCCCGACGGCACGGGCTCCGGAACCGGTCCCTCCGGCGCCCACGAGCGTTTCCGCACCTGGAAGCAGGACCTGCAATCTCACCCCTGACACCCTTCTATGGACATTTTCCACTACGCGGATAGGGGTTATTAGACTGTCCCCCATGAACACTGCTCCACCGCTGTTCGAGGTCGAAGATCTGCACGTCTCCACCGCCGACGGGCAGGAGATCCTTCGGGGCGTCGACCTGACCGTCGGGCGGGGTGAGGTCCATGCCCTGATGGGGCCCAACGGGTCCGGCAAGTCGACCCTGGCCAGCACCCTGCTCGGCAACCCCGAGTACACGGTGACCGGAGGCCGCATCCGCTTCCAGGGCGAGGACATCACCGGGTGGTCGACCGACGTGCGGGGCAAGGCCGGCATCTTCCTAGCCTTCCAGTACCCCCAGGTCATCCAGGGCGTGTCGGTGCTCAACTTCCTGCGCCAGGCGCTGTCGGCCCGTAAGGGGATCGACCTCTCCATGCTCGAGCTGCGGCTGTCGATCATGGAGTGGATGCAACGGCTGGACATCGATCCCGCCTTTGCCGACCGGTACCTGAACGACGGCTTCTCCGGCGGCGAGAAGAAGCGCAACGAGATCCTGCAGATGGCCATCCTCGAGCCGGAGGTAGCCATCCTGGACGAGACCGACTCCGGTCTCGACATCGACGCGCTGAGGGTGGTGGCCACCGGCGTTCAAGAGGTCCGCAAGGACCGTACCGATCTCGGCATCCTGGTCATCACCCACTACCAGCGCCTGCTCGACGAGTTGGCGCCGGACCAGGTCCACCTGCTGGTCGGCGGGCGCATCGTGGAGAGCGGCGGCCCCGAACTGGCCCACCAGATAGAGGCCGGGGGCTATGCCAAGTGGCAAGTGGCGGAGGTCGTCCCGTGAGCGACGCCACCCTCGAGGCCCACCGGGCCGATCCCATCGACCCGGTCAAGATCAAGGCCGACTTCCCGATACTGGGCCGCCAGAGCCATGGCAAGCCCATCGTCTACCTGGACTCGGCGTCCTCGTCGCAGAAGCCCACTGTGGTGCTCGACGCCATGACCGACCTATACGAGACGGCCTATGCCAACGTGCACCGCGGCGTGTACGAGATCGCCGAGCAGGCCACCCATCGCATGGAAGCCGCCCGCGCTGCCGCCGCCCGCTTCATCGGCGCCGGCTCGGCCAAGGAGATCGTCTTCACCAAGAACGCCACCGAGGGGCTCAACCTGGTGGCCCGGTCATGGGGCGCCGCCAACCTTCACGCCGGCGATGTGGTGCTGCTCACCCAGCTCGAACACCACTCCAACATCGTGCCCTGGTTCCAGTTGGCGGCCGAGCGCGACCTCCAAGTGCGCTGGATACCGGTCACCCCCGACGGCCGGCTCGACCTCACCGACCTCGACCGCCTGCTCGACGGCGTCAAGGTGGTCGGGCTCACCGCCATGTCCAACGTCACCGGCACCATCACACCGGTGCGCCGCATCGTCGACGCCGCCCACGCCGCCGGTGCCGTCGTCTCCCTCGACGCCTGCCAGTACGTCCCCCACGTGCCCACCGACGTGACCGAGCTGGGCGCCGACTTCCTGTCCTTCTCGGCCCACAAGATGCTCGGCCCCACCGGCTTGGGCGTGCTCTGGGGGCGCGAGGAGCTGCTCGACGCCATGCCCCCGTTCCTGGGCGGCGGCGGCATGATCCTGGACGTCACCCTGAACGGCTTCATCCCCGACGAGCTACCCGCCAAGTTCGAGGCCGGCACCCCGCCCGTCGCCGAGACCATCGGCCTGCACGCCGCCATCGACTACCTCAACGGCATCGGCATGGACGCGGTCCGCCAGCACGAGATCGCCCTCACCGGCTACGCCCTGAAGACGCTCAAGGAGCGCCTCGGCGACAAGCTCACCATCCACGGCCCGTGCGATCCGGCCGAACGGGGCGGTGTGCTGTCGCTGGCGCTCGAAGGCGTCCACCCCCACGACGTGTCACAGGTCCTGGACGAGCATGCCGTGTGCATCCGCCCCGGCCACCACTGCGCCAAGCCGCTCATGAGGGTGCTGGGCGTCGGTGCCACCGCCCGAGCCTCGGTCTACGTCTACAACGACACCGACGACATCGATGCGTTGGCCGAAGCCCTCGTCGCTGCGTCAGACTTCTTCGGTTTCTGAACAGGTGAGAGAGACATGCCAGGCCTAGAAGACCTCTATCGCGAGATAATCCTCGACCACTACCGCAGCCCGCGGAACCGTGGCGAGTTGGAGAGCCCGCCGGCCACCCGGGTCGAGGGATTCAACCCCTTGTGCGGCGACGAGATCGTGGTGTACCTCGACCTCTCCGACGACGGGGTGGTCCAAGACATCCGCATCGACGGGCAGGGCTGTTCGATCAGCCAGAGCTCGGCGTCGATGATGTCGGCGGCGGTCAAGGGCAAGACGCTGAACGAGGTGCGCGACCTCATCCGCACCTTCGAGTCGATGATGTCGATCCATCAGTCATCGCTGGACGGTGACGGGGACGGCTTGGACGAAGGCACCGTGCTCGACCCGTCGGCCACCGACGTCAAGCTCGGCGATCTGGAAGCGCTGCGGGGCGTGGTCAAGTTCCCCGTCCGCATCAAGTGCGCGCTCCTCAGCTGGTACACCCTCGCCCAAGGCCTCGAAGAGGCGACCGCCAAGAGCTGAGCCGTTTCGGGGGCGCTAGCCCGAGGGGGCGACCGCCGGCGATGGCGGCAAAAGCGACGATGGACGCCGAGATGATCTCCGACGGCGAACTCCCGCCAGCCGGCGGCGGAGCAACCGCGCCGAGCAGTGCCAGTGACATCATCGGGGGGCGACCCCGGCCACGACCTGCCGAGCCCAGCGGGGCCCGAACCGGCTGAACCACCAACCGACCTTGGCCTCGACACCGACCGGTACCACGAGCTTGCCCTTGACCAAGGCCTGCTCGATGATGGCGTCAGCGACGAGCTCCGGGCTGTGGCCCCGGTCGAAGGTCTTGCGGGTGCGAGCCTTGGTCTTGGCGTCGTCCTGGTCGCCCACGAACCTGGTCGAGTCCACGATCGGGGTGTTGATGATGCCGGGGCAGATGGCTGAGACGGAAACACCGTCTCGGCTCCAATCGGCTCGTAGGCACTCGGCCAGAGCGAGGACCGCCGCCTTGGTGGTGACGTAAGCCGGTTCAGTAGCGCGGGGCGTGTAGGCGAGGCCGGAAGCGGTGATGGCCACCCGCCCCCGGCCGTTGCGCACCATCGGCCGACCAAAGGCTTGGAGGGTGTGCCAGACGCCGTCCAGGTTGATGCTGCGGATCCAGTCCCAGTCGGTCGACGAAACGTCCAGGAAGCGGCCGGTCATCCCGACCCCGGCGTTGGCCATCAGCACGTCGAGGGGGCCGTAGTCCCTGGTCAGCTTGTCGGACAGCTCGCCGGTTGCAACCGCGTCGGCCACATCCAGGCGATGGGCTTCGGCCATGGGCGCGCCGTACTCCTGGCAGCCGAATGCGGTCTTCTCGGCGCTGGCCAGGTCTATGTCCAGGGCAAGCACCCCACAGCCCTTGCCGGCCAGGGCCAGCGACGTGGCCCGCCCGATCCCGCTGCCCGCACCGGTGACCAGGGCCAGCTTGCCGTTCAACTCGTAGCGCTTGGACATCGGTCCAGCCTGTCGCGCTACTGACTGGCAGTCAATAGACTTCGGCTGTGCCATCCACCACTCGGACCCGACTGTCACCGGAGGCGCGCCAGGCCCAGCTGGTGGCCATCGGCCTCGAGCTGTTGAAGACCACGCCGCTCGACCAGCTCCCTCTCGATGAGGTGGCCGGCCGGGCCGGCATCTCCCGCACCTTGCTCTTCCATCACTTCGGGTCGAAGCGGGCATATCAGGTCGCGCTGGTCCGGGCCGCCGGAGAGCTCCTCCTGGACGTCACCAAACCCGATCCCGAGGAAACGATCACCGAACAACTCCGGGCCGGTGTCGAGGCCTTCTTGCTGTTCGTCGACGAACACCGGGGCAGCTACGTGGCCCTCGTCCGAGGTGCGGCGGCGTCCGATGACGAGCTGGGCGCGGTCGTTGAGGGCGTCCGGGCCGACCTGGTTGAGCGGGTGCTGGACGCGGCGGCGCCCGTCGGCGAACCGGTTGACGCTTTCCTGCGCTTGCGGGTCCGGTCGTGGGTAGCCCTCACCGAGGAGGCCGCGCTTCAGTGGACCGCGTCCCACGACGCCTCCTTGGAAGATTTGGTGACGTTTCTGAGCGAGACACTGATCGCCTGCCTCGCAACCAGGCTTCTCCGTTGACCTGACCCGATCAGCCGACCAGGCCGCCGATCTTCGTCGCCAGGTCGACGTCCTTGTCGGTGATGCCGCCGGCGGCGTGGTTGACCAAGCGGACGTCGACCACGTTCCAGGAGTTCGACCAGTCCGGGTGGTGGTTGGCCTTCTCCGCCACCAGCGCCACCCGGGCCATGAAACCGAAGGCGGTCACGAAGTCCTTGAACTCGAAGCGGCGGTGGAGGGCACCGTCGTCCACCTCCCAGCCCTCGAGCTCGGCCACCGCCGCGCTCAACGAATCGCCTCGCAACACCTCGTCGGTCATCTCGGTTCCCTTCCTGCTTGACGGTCAGGCTTCGAGGGTACGGTCCCACCGCGATGTCCAGGCTCGGCGCAGATCCAGAGGCCCTCGACCGGGTGGCGCGAACGTTCCGGGTCAGCTCGTCCCGGCTGAGCGACGTCGACCGCGCCCTGCAGGCCCTGTTGCACTCGACGATGTGGGAGGGGCCCGACCGCAGGGCCTTCGAGACGAAGTTCAATGGTCTGAAGGGAAGCCTCAGCCAGTCGTCGAGCTACCTCGAGGAGACATCGCGGTTCCTGGCCGCGCAAGCAGCCGACCAGCGGCGGGCCAGCGGTGATGACCCCGGCGCTCTGGCCGGCGGCACTGCCGCCACCTCTGGCTCCGCCGGCAACGGCTCCACCAACGGCGCCGCCACGGTGGTCCCCCAGCCGGTGCTCGACGGCTTGGCCGGCGCTACGGACCCGGCCGATGTGCGCCGGCGCTGGGAAGCCCTCAACCCGCAACAGCAGGCCGCGATCATCGCCCAGCACCCCGGGCTGATCGGCAACAAGGACGGCATCCCGCCCGCCGACCGCATCGCCGCCAACCACAACCGCATCGAGGCCGACGCCCGGACCGCCACCGGCGACCGCAAGAAATTGCTCGACAGTTGGCTCGCCAACGCCACCGACCCGGTCACCGGCCAGTCCGGACCGTCGCAGGTGCTGCTGTACGACCCGAAGCAGGGCCATGTGGCCGTCGCCTACGGCAACATCGCCACTGCCCACGACGTGGTCGTGGGCGTGCCCGGCACCGGGACCACCGCTTCCCAGTACCGCGGCGGGAACGACCTGGGTGGCGAGACCAGCCGCGCCCGGGACCTGTACCAGACCGCCCACCGCAAGAGCGGTCAGGACGTGGCCGTCGTGGCCTGGCTCGGATACGACGCGCCGCAGTGGGATCTCGGCAACAACCCGGGCCTGTCGGGCGCGGGCGTCGCCGGCGGCCGGAGCCTGGCCGCCTTCACCAACGGTCTGGGGCTGCGAGACGACCAGCGGCTGGGCCTAGTGGCCCACAGCTATGGGGCCTTCGTCGCCGGTGAGGGCATCCGTGACGGTGCCCGTCCCGACAACGTCCTCTTCCTCGGCGCCCCCGGCGTCGGAGTCGATTCGGTCGACGAGCTCCACCTGCCCAAGGGCGCCGATGTGTTCGCCATGAGGGCGCCGCTCGATCCCGTCGGAGGCCTTCAGCGGTTCGGTGACAGTCCGACCGATCCCCAGTTCGGCGCCACCCGGCTGGGCGCAGACAACAACGGCACCCTGTTCAGCCATTCTCAGTACTGGACCGGTCACAACTTGGACCAAGTGGCCAGCGCCATGACCGACACCAGCGTCGACATCCAAAGCCTGCCCACCCCCGGAGAGCTCGCCGGCGACGTGGTGACCGCGCCCCTTTCGGCGCCCAATCACATCATCGACTTCGGCCAGGACCACCTGCCCCTCCCCGACTCGGTCGATCACGCCATCGACGTGCTCCAGCGACCGTCCGAGGTCATCACCGGCGCCACCCAGACGGTGGTGTCCGAGACCGTGGACGGCGGGGCCGAGATCGCCAAGGAGGGGGCGGGAAAGGTCAAGGAAGCCTGGGATTGGCTCACCGATTGAGCCGCCGCCTCCGGCTCACCGGAGCCTGTATCGCTCTGCTCGCATCACTCGTCGCCTGCTCCTCTGGAGGTGCTGTGCCTGACCACGATCGCTCTGCCGATGCTGCCCTCGGGGATCTCAAGTCGATGCTGCGTCGCCTGGCTGACCGGCTCGCGCCCGGCGCCGAGCTCAAGGATCTCGGGACAACGACCCATGACTGCAAGACCGAGGGCTTGATCTTCAAGTCGTGGCAGATCTCCTTTGCGGTGCCATCAGGTGACGGTGCTGATCGCTTGGACGACGCCCGCAAACTGTTCGCCGCCGCCGGCTACAGCAAGGGCCACGAGAACCTGGACTACGCGCTCGGCCCGGACATCCTGTGGCTCGACGAGAAGACCGATACCCAGCTGCACGCCATCGGCTACCGGGATTCGTCCCGGATGGACCTCATCGTTGACGGCCCCTGCGGGGCGCCCGGCGGCGATGACACGCTCACCGGCAATCCGTTGGACACGGGCACGTCGGGCTGACTTTCTTCGCCGCCCTGCCTTTGACTGGGCCGGCGGGTGGGCCAGAGTGGGCGGCGCATGGCAAACGACGATGAACTCCGAGACCATGACCGCGGCCTGAGCTTCGACCTGTCCACCCTGATGAGCCGCCGGCGAGCGCTCACCCTGCTGGGCGGCGCCAGCTTGGCGGTGGCGGGGTGCAGCTCGGGTTCGGGCGGATCGGCGAGCAACGGTCCGACAACCAAGTCAGTGACCACGACCGCGCCGGCCTCCACCGCCCCCCCGACCGCCGCCATCACGGCGGCCCACGTCCCTCCCAACACCAGGATCCCCTACGAGATCGCCGGGCCCAGCGCCATCGACGGGTCCACTGGACCCAACGTGCTGACCGAGAGCGGCATTCTGCGCCGCGACATCCGTTCCAGCTTCGGCGGCCCGACCAGCGTCGCCAAGGGGGTGCCGGCCACCGTCGACTTCACCGTCCTTGACGTGGCCAACGGTGACCGCCCGTACCAGGGCGCAGCGGTCTACCTGTGGCAGTGCGACCGGGACGGGCTCTACTCGCTCTACGACCAGCCGATCCACCAGCAGAACTACCTGCGCGGCGTGCAGGTGGCCGACGGCGACGGGCGGGTCAGCTTCACGTCGATCTTTGCCGGCGCCTACGCCACCCGGTGGCCGCACCTTCACCTTGAGGTCTACAAGGACATCGCCACCGCCACCACGGGCGGCAACATCGTGAAGACCACCCAGATCGCCCTGCCCGAAGCGGCCTGCCAGGCCGTGTACGCCACCCCTGGTTACGAGCAGAGCGCCCGGCTGCTCCCGCAGACCCCGCTGAGCCAGGACCTCGCCTTCAAAGACGGCTACGCCCTGCAGATGACCACCGCCACCGGCGACGTCAAGTCCGGCTACACCATCAGCCTGGCCCTCCCCGTCTGATAGCTGACCGCAAGTAAGGCTGCGCCGCCGCCAGGCAGAGCAGCACGAGGGCGTGGGTTTCATGGCGAAGCCGGTCCCGGCGAGCCCCGAAGGGCGAGTGGGACCTAGGAAAATGGTCCCGGACCGAAGGGATCGTCCGGGGGTTCGGGCGCCGCATCGAGGGGTTCGACGGCGTCCTTGCCCAAGTAGCCGACGTAACCCTTGTCCTCTAGCTCGTCGGCCAGTTCGGCGCCGCCTTCGGCTCGGATCTCTCCCTTGGCCAGGATCAGCACCCGGTCGGGCTTCAGCTCCTGCAGCAGGCGGGTGTAATGGGTGATGCACAAGACGCCGAGACCGTGCTCGTTGGTCTCTTCCTCGACCCGGCGGGCGCAGGCGCGCAGGGCGTCGACGTCGAGGCCGGAGTCCAGCTCGTCGAGCAGGGCGATGCGGGGCCGCAACACGCCGAGCTGCAGCGTCTCGTTGCGCTTCTTCTCGCCGCCGGAGAGGTCGACGTTCAGGGGTCGGGTCAGGAAGCGGCTGTCGAACCCGATGCGCTCTGCCTCGCTCACCACCTGGCCGGCGATCTGGTCGAAGGATCGGCCACCGGACTCCATGGCCGCTTCGAACAGGGCCTGAAGCGACACGCCCGGCACCTCGGTGGGGTACTGCATGGCCAGGAACAAGCCGGCCTGGGCCCGCTCCCATGGCTCCATGGCCAGCACGTCGGCGCCGTCCAGGGTGACCGAACCGCCCAGGACCTCGTAGCCGGGGCGGCCCATGATCACGTGGGACAGCGTCGACTTGCCGGACCCGTTGGGGCCCATGACGGCTACCACCTCGCCGCCGGACACGGTGAGGTCGATCCCTCGCAGGATCTCCTTGCCCTCTACGCCGGCCCGTAGCCCGGAGACAATCAACTCACTCATCGGTGCTCACCACCACTCGCCCTTCGATCACCTTGACCTCGAACACCGGCTCGGGCCGGGTGGCGGGCAAGGCATGGGGCTCGCCGGTCTCCACCGAGAACGCCGAGCCGTGCTTCCAGCACTCGATCTCCTTGGTGTCGGTCAGCACCTCGCCTTCGGACAGGGAGATGTTCTGGTGGGTGCAGGTGTCGCCGATGGCGTAGACGTCGTCGTCGATGCGGATCAGGCAGATCTTGAGCCGGTCGATCACCACCTGCCTGGCCTCACCGGCCGGCAGATCGTCGAACGCCATCACGTCGTGCTCATGATTCACGTACCCACCTCGCGGTCGAGCTTGGCGGCGATGCGGTCCCGGATGGCGGAGCTGGCGTCGGAGGCAGGAAAGCGGTCCAGGACCTCGTCGAAGAACCCGGCCACCACGAGCCGCTCGGCCAGGTCGGGGCGTACTCCGCGGCTCTCCAGGTAGAAGCGCTGCTCGGCGTCGATGGGACCGACCGCGGAGGCGTGGCTGCAGCTGACCTCGTTGTTCTCGATCTCCAGGTTGGGGACCGACTCGGCCCAAGCGTGGTCGCTCAGCTTGATGTTGCGGTTGGTCTGGAAGGCGTTCGTGCCCCGGGCTTCCTTACGGACCTTGATGAGCCCGGTGTACACCGAGCGGGAGTGGCCGCCGACGGCTCCCTTGAACAGCAGGTCCGAGGTGGTGTCCGGCGCCCGGTGATCCTGGAAGGTGCGGAAGTCCAGGGTTTGATCGTCCTGGCCGAAGTAGACGGCCAGCAAGTTGCCGGTGGCGCCCCGGCCCTCGAGCCGGCAGTCCGTTCGGAGCCGGGCGTACTGCCCGCCCAGCCCGGCGGTGGCCGACGTGAAGGTCGACTCCTGGCCGGCGCGCGACACCTGGGACCCGACCTGCCAGGTCTTGGGCCCGAGGTTCTGGACGGTGACGTGGTTGACGTTGGAGCGAGGCCCCGCGTCGATCTCGGTGACCGGGACGACCAGCAACGGATCGGCGCCCGAGGCGAAGCGCTCGACGACGGTTGCGTCGCTGCCTTCGCCGGCCTGAACGACCAACCGGGGGAACACCGCGGCATCGTCGCCGGTCAGTTGGTGGACGACGGAGATGGGTTCGGGCACCCGCACCCGCGCCGGCACCCGGACTAGGAACGGTGCCGCCGCGAAAGCGTCGTTGGCCAGTCCGAACACGTCGGTCGGTTCTGCTCCGATCACCGAACCGAGAACCTCCTCGGGATCGGACGCATCGGCCATGGGCCCCGCGTAGACACCCAGTTCAGCCAGCCCTGCGCCGTCGCTCACCGATGTAGCGGCCACACCGAGCGCCCATTGGTCGAGGTCGAGCTCGTCGACCCGGCTGTAGCGCCAGACCTCCTCTTCGGAGGTGGGCAGCGACGACCCGGCAAACCGCTCGGCCGCCGCCACTCGACGGGCGCGCAACCACTCCGGCCCGTCCAGGGCGGCAGCGGCAGCAGGGGTGAAGGCGCTCAGCGAACTGTCCTCGGTCGCGAAAGCGGGGCCACATCCGGCCCCGACACCACCCATCGTACTGGGACCGCCAGCGGCTCCGCGAACCTGCGCAGGCCGCCGAGGCGTCCGCCGCCGAGACGCCTAGGACTTCCGCTTGCGCTTGAACAGCCGCTTGATCCGCCCGCCCTGCGCCTGGCGGCCCTGGTCAGCCTGAACCTCGGCCAGGATCGACGGACCGGCGGCGTTGACCACGTCTTCGGCCTCGTCCAGCAAGGCGGCGATGTCGTCGCCGCGCTCGTCGAGTCCGGGTGGTTCGGCCGGGGTCTCGGGGGTGATCAGGGTTCCGTGCTGCCAGTTCACGTCGGCCAGACGGCGGGTGTAGGCCCGGCAGTCGCTGGGGCAGCGCCACGGGGCTTCGGGGGCCAGATCGAGGTCACACTTGCGCACGGTCTCGCCGTCGCTGTAGGTGCGGGACTCGAAGAACTTGCACTCCTCGCGCATGGGCATGACCCCAATGGTGGCACCCCCGAACGGCGATTCCACACCGGGCCAGAGCCCGGATCGGATCAGACCGGGTCGGTGGAGGTTGCGCCCCGGTCGGACACGTTGGCCGACCAGGTGGTGCCGTCCCACCAGCGCAGCTCGTGGCGACCGGTCGGGTCCTGTAGCCAGGCGGCCGGCGCCCCGCCGACCACTTGGGCGGCGGGCGCTTCACCCTGGGGCGGCGGCGCCGAACCGGACGCAGCGACCTGAGGGGCACCTGATTGCGGCGGGTCGACCGCCATCTTGCCGGGCAGGAAGATGAGCCACGGCACGCGATAGCTGACCGGCACTTGGGCGCCGGGAGGCACGTCGACCACCACGTCACCAATACAGGCCTGCTGGATGAAGGCATAGCGAAACCACACCGTGACCCGGTGTTGCCCGGGCTGAACGGGTATGCGCTCGGTTCCCCACCGACGCACGACCGGTTCCCCGCCGTCGATGGAGATGCGCGGCTTGCACAGGTACAAGATGAAGGCGAGCGGGGAGAAGCCGATCTTCAGCTCGATCTCGCCCATCAGCCCATCAGCCGACGGAACCTTCCATCTGCAGCTCGATCAAGCGGCTCCACTCGACGGCATACTCCATGGGCAGGGTGCGGGTGACCGGCTCGATGAAGCCGTTGACGACCATGCCCATGGCCTGCTCCTCAGAGAGGCCGCGGCTCATCAGGTAGAAGAGCTGCTCGTCGGCCACCTTGGAGACGGTGGCTTCGTGGCCGATGATGGCGTCGCGAGCGCCGACCTCCATGTAGGGGAAGGTGTCACTGACGCTGTGGTCGTCCAGGATCAGAGCGTCGCACTGCACGTGGCTCTTGCAGCCGTAGGCGTCGTCCTCGACCCGCACGAGGCCGCGGTAGCTGGTGCGGCCGCCGTCCTTGGAGATCGACTTGGAAACGATCTTGGAAGTGGTTTCGGGAGCGGCGTGGACCATCTTGGCGCCGGCGTCCTGGTGCTGACCCTGGCCGGCGTAGGCCACCGAGAGCACCTCGCCCGACGCCTTGGGGCCGACCATGTAGACGGCTGGGTACTTCATGGTGAGCCGGCTGCCGATGTTGCCGTCGATCCACTCCATGTGGCCGCACTCCTCGACCCGGGCCCGCTTGGTGACCAGGTTGAAGACGTTGTTCGACCAGTTCTGGATGGTGGTGTAGGTGACCCGGGCATGGGGCTTGACCACGATCTCCACCACCGCCGAGTGCAGCGAGTCGGACGTGTAGGTGGGGGCCGAGCAGCCCTCGATGTAGTGGACCTTGGAGCCCTCGTCGGCGATGATCAGCGTCCGCTCGAACTGACCCATGTTCTCGGCGTTGATGCGGAAGTAGGCCTGCAGCGGCATCGACACCTCGACGCCGGGTGGCACGTAGATGAAGCTGCCGCCGCTCCAAACCGAGGAGTTCAGCGCCGCGAACTTGTTGTCGTTCTTGGGGATGATCGTCCCGAAGTACTGCTTGACCAGCTCGGGGTGCTCGCGCAGCGCCGTGTCCATGTCGGTGAAGATGACGCCCTGCTCTTCGAGATCGTCACGGTTGCGGTGGTACACGACCTCGCTCTCGTACTGGGCGGTGACCCCGGCCAGGTACTTGCGCTCCGCTTCGGGGATGCCGAGCTTCTCGTAGGTGTCCTTGACCGAATCGGGCAGCTCGTCCCAGGCGTCGACCTGCTTCTCGGTGGGCTTGATGTAGTAGTAGATGTCGTTGAAGAAGATCTCGGACATGTCGCCACCCCAGTTGGGCATGGGCCGGCGTTCGAAGTGCTTGAGCGACTTGAGGCGGTAGTCGCGCATCCAGTCCGGTTCGCCCTTCATCCACGACATCTCGTTGACGATGTCGGCGGTGAGCCCTCGCTTGGGCTTGAAGACGTAATCCTCGGCATCGGACCAGCCGAGCTTGTAACGACCAAGGTCGAGATCGGTGACAGCCATGGAGTGGCTCCTTGTCCTTCCGGAAACGTTCCTACGGTGGATTTCTCCTATGGCGATAGTAGCAATTCATCGCGCTCCGCCCACCGCCCAGGCTGGCGCGCCTGCCACCATGGGGGAACTGTGCGTCTGGCCACCCGCATCGTCACCGTCTTCGTCGGTTTGGCCCTGATCGCGGGGTGCACGTCGGGCGGCACGCCGGCCGGGTTGGAGCTGCCCAAGCCGGCCCCGAAACAGGGCAGCGTGGTCATCGACCCCCTCGGCCGGGTCAGGTTGACCCCTGCCGATGCCAAGAAGGGGCTCCACCCGCTTCCCGCCCGGATCAGCATCGACGCCCTGGGCACCAAGGGTTTCCTGGACGCCGTCTTCCAGAACGTGTCGGAGTTCTGGGCCAACCAGTTGGGCAAACTCAACCGCAAGCCGCCAAAGGTCACCTTCAAGGTGGCCGGCCACGGGGACAGGGTCAGCTCGGAGTGCCTTCCCCCGAGCCTGCCCAAGGGGACCGAGGACCTGCTGGCCTTCTTCTGCCCCCTCGACAACCGCATCGTCATCTCTCAGCGGCTCGCCGAACAGGTCCGGAAAGGCAAGCTCAGCTCGCCGGAGCTCGGCGACCGCGTGACGCCCAACAGCGGCGACCTGGCCGTTGCCTACATCCTGGCCCACGAGTACGGCCACGCCGTGCAGTTCAGGCTCGGCCTGTTCGACCGGCAGTCCGGCCCATCGGCGCGCATCGAACAGCACGCCGACTGCTGGGCGGGCGTGTGGGCCCACGACGCCATCACCCATCACTACCTGGAGGATGCCAACCTCGGCGAGGCGGTAGCGGCCGCCAGCCTGGTCGGCGATTACGAGGCCAACTCGCCCGGTCACCACGGCACCCCACGCGAGCGGGTTTCGGCCTTCCTCCTCGGCTACTCCGGCGCCAAGCCGTCGTCTTGCCAACCCCTCCTCAGCCGCCGGAGGTGACGGGTATGCCGGCGGTCCAGGCGCCGTAAAGGGCGGCGTAGTGACCGCCGCGGGCAACTAGCTCGTCGTGGGTGCCCAGCTCCACCAGCCGGCCGTCGGCCACCACGCCGACCCGGTCGGCGCGGGCGGCGGTGGTGAGGCGATGGGCGATCACCACCACCGTCCGGCCCTGCATGAGGCGGTCCATGGCCTGCTCGACCAGGGCCTCGGTGCCGGGGTCCAGGCTGGACGTGGCCTCGTCGAGCACCAGCAAGGCCGGGTCGGCCAGCGCCGCCCGGGCCAGCGAAACGAGCTGCTTCTCCCCCGCCGACAGCCGTGAGCCCCGCTCATGCACCCCGGTGTCGAGCCCCTCGGGCAGGAGACGGAACCGGTCCAGCACGCCGACGGCGCTGAGGGCGGCGTCGACCTCGGCGTCGGAGGCGTCGATTCGGGCGATGCGCACGTTGTCCCGGAGCGACCCGTCGAACAGGAAACCCTCTTGGGGCACCACGGTGACCCGCTGACGCAGCGATGACTGGGTGGCTTGGCGCAGATCGACGCCGCCGTAGGTCACCGAGCCGTCGGTGGGGTCGTACAACCGGGCGACCAGCTTGGCCAGGGTCGACTTGCCGGCACCGGTGGGGCCGACCAGGGCCAGGCGTTCACCGGGGGCGATGGTGAGATCGACGTCGCGCAGGACCGACTCGTTGCCGGCGTAGCCGAAGGTGACGTTGCGCAGCACCACCGCGCCGGTGACCGGGAGATCGACGGCGTCGGGCGCTTCGGGCATGTCGATGGGAGTGTCGAGCAGGTCGAGCAACTTGCGCAGGCCGGCGCCGGCGGACTGGACCGTGGTGAACAGCTGCGACAGCTGTTGGAGCGGGTCGAACAAGTTGGACAGGGTGAGCACGAACAGGGCGATGGTCCCGACGGTCACGACGCCTCGACCCACCAACCATCCGCCGAGGCCGATGGCCAGGGCGGTGGTGCCGGTACCGGCGAACTCGATCACCGGCAGGTACCAGGCCTGGATCTTGACCGAGTCCATGTGGGCGTCGTAGAGGTTGCGGTTGCTGCGGGCGAAGCGGCCGGTTTCGACGTCCTCGCGGCTGAAGGCCTGGATGACGCGGACCCCGGCGATGCCTTCCTGAAGCGAAGAAAGGGTGAGCCCGATGCGGTCGCGGACGGTGGCGTAGGCCGAATTGGAATCGCGCTGGAACTTGATGCTGGCCAGCACCACGAACGGCATGGGGATCAGGCAGATCAGGGTGAGCTGCCACGACACGATGGCCAGCACGACGATCGAGAAGAAGATCACCAGCACGCTGCTGACCAGTTGGAGCAGGCCTTGCTGCACCAGCTCCTGCAGGGCGTCGACATCGGAGGTCATGCGCGAGATGAGGACGCCGGCCTTCTCGCGGTCGTAGAACGGCATGGACATCTGTTGCAGGTGGGCGAACACCCGGTTGCGCAGGTCGCGCAGGAAGCCTTCGCCGACCTGGGACACCAGGATCACCTGGAACCGGTTGGACAGGTAGGCCGCCACGGCCACCAGCAGGTAGATGCCAACGACCACGTAGAGCTTGCCGGCGTTGTGCTGGCTGATCCCTTTGTCGATGCCGACCTTGACCAGCCACGGCCCGGCCAGGATCGACGCCGTGTAGATGAGCACCAGGACGACGGCGGCGAACAGCCGGCGCCGGTACGGGGCCAGGAACCCCCAACTTCGGGAGATCACGGCGCGACCGGGACTTCTGTCTCCGCCACCGCCCGCTCGGCGGCGGCCAGGACCTGGCGGTAGCGAGGCGAGGTGTCCAGCAGTTCCTCATGGGTCCCGTCGGCGGCCACCCGGGCCCCGTCGATGAGGACGACTCGGTCGGCCAGGGCGATGGTGGCGGGGCGGTGGGCGATCACGATGGTCGTTCGGTTGCGCATGACCACACCCAGGGCGTCGCGGATCTCGTGTTCCTTGGTCGGGTCGACGGCCGAGGTGGCGTCATCGAGGATCAGCACGCGGGGGTCGGCCAGGATGGCCCGGGCGATGGCGATGCGCTGGCGCTGGCCGCCCGACAGGGAATAGCCGCGCTCGCCGATCTCCGTGCCGTACCCAGCGGGCAGCTCGGTGATGAAATCGTGGGCGCCCGCCAGCTTGGCCGCCCGTTCGATCACCGCGATCGGCGCGTCCGGGTCGGCAAAAGCGATGTTGGCGCCGATGGTGTCGCTGAACAGGAAGGTGTCCTCGAACACCAGGCCGACGGCCCGGCGCACGCTGCGCACCGGCGCCTCGCGCACGTCCACGCCGTCGATGCTGACCGAGCCGGCCGACACGTCATAGAAGCGGGGCACCAGCTTGGCGACGGTGGACTTGCCGCTGCCCGTGGCGCCCACCAGGGCGACCGACTGTCCGGCGGGGATGGTGAGATCGAAGCCGTCGAGCACGGTGTGCCCGTTGGCGTAGGCGAACCGCACCTGATCGAAGCGCACCTCGCCGTCGCCACCCTCGGGCAACCCGACGGGCCGGGACGGGTCCAGGATGGTGGGCGCGGCGGACAGGACCTCGTGCACCCGCTGAGCCGAAGCCGACGCCCGCTGGGCCTGGGCCACGATCATCCCCAGCATGCGCAGCGGCCAGATCAGCAGCAGGACATAGACGTTGAACGCCACCAGCGCGCCCAGGCTGAGCTGGCCTTCGATGACCAGATGGCCGCCGTAGCCGAGCACCGCTACCAGCCCGAGGTTCGGCAGCAGCTCGAGCGCCGGCCAATAGGTGGCGCGGATGCGGGCGCCTTGCAGGGACACGTCGTATATTTCGTCGGCCTCCTTGCCGAGCCGCCGCTCCTGCACGTGCTCGGCGCCGAAGCCCTTGACCACCCGGACGCCGGAGACGGTCTCCTCGACCACACCGGCCAGGTCGGCGGTTTCCTCCTGGACACCGACCATGGTGGGGTGCAGGCGGGTGGAGAAGCGCTTGGCCAGCACGTTGACCAGCGGGAGGCCGCCCAAGGCGAACAAGGCCAGCAGCGGGTTCTGGCTGAACAGGATGATGGTCACCGCCAACACCGTCACCGCGTTGGAGATGGTCAGCGGGATGAGGACCACGAAGTTCTGGACCTGCAGCAGGTCCGAGTTGGCCCGGCTCATGAGCTGCCCGGTCTGGTTCTCGTCGTGGTAGGAGAAGTGCAGCCGCTGCAGGTGGGCGTACAGCCGGTCGCGCAGGTGGGCTTCGGCCCAGCGGGCCTCCCGGAAGGCCCAGTAACGGCGCAACCCGGTGAACAAGGCGCTAACCACACCGACCCCGGCGATGATCAACGCCCACCGGGTGGTGGCCGACTGGTCGCCTTTCTGGATGCCCTGGTTGATGGCCGCCTGGATCAGGGCCGGCACCGTCACCTTGCCGGCGGTCCACACCAGCCCGACGAAGACGCCGAAGGCCAAGCCCCTCCACTGCATGCGCATCTGGGCGCGCACCAGCTTCCAGCCGTCCTTGGCGGGCCGCTCGGGACGCGCTCGGCCAGTGATCTGGTACGTGATCTGGTCGGTGATGGTGGCCCTCCCTCGGCACCGGGCCGGTACTTGACCCGGCGGTCAAGGGTACCGACGGTCCCCGTTCAACCCGAATGGGTTGTCGCCGCTTCAGTCGAGGCGGCGGAGGTCCTGGGAGAAGCGCTTGGCCCGGGCGACGTAGGAGTCCTTGCCCAGCTGGATGTGCATGGCCGGATCGACCGCGTCGGGCCGCAGCTTGGCGGGAACGCCCAGGGCCATGGCCCGGGCGGGGACGACCATGCCGTTGGGGATCAACGCGCCGGCGCCGACGAGAGCCTCGGATTCGATCACGGCGCGGTGCAGAACGATGGACCCCGACCCCACCAGGGCGCCGTCGTGGATGGTGCAGCCCTCGAGGTGGGCGAGGTGACCGATCACGCAGTCGGCGCCGATGGTCGTGGGATCGACCGGCGTGCAGTGCACGACGGTGCCGTCCTGCACCGAGGTGCGGGCGCCCACGGTTATGTGGCCGTCGTCGCCCCGCAAGACCGCGCTGGGCCACACCGAAGCCTCGGGGCCTAGGACCACCGCACCGATGACCACCGCGTCGGGGTGGACGTAGGCGGAGCCGTCGATCTCGGGTTCTTGGTCGCCGAGGGCGTATATGGGCACCGGGCCTCCTGATGTTTCACGGTCGGGTTGCTATCAGCCTCACCATCTTGGTCCCCGAACCACGGCGTCCCCTAGCGTGCTGCGCCGTGACCCAGCTCGATGTGCAAGCCGCGGCCGCCGCCGGACCCGAGCCAGCTCCCCGGCGGGCCCTGTTGGGCGACCGGTCGCGATTGGTGGTGCTCAGCTTCCTCATGCTGTTCCTGGAGCTGGCCCTGATCCGCTGGTCCGGCTCGAACGTGCTGTTCCTGTCGTACTTCTCCAACTTCGTGCTGCTGGGCAGCTTCCTGGGCATCGGGTTGGGTTTCCTGCGGGGCAAGGCGACCCGGGACTTCACCCGCTTCGCTCCGCTGGCGCTGGCCGCCTTGGTCGCCTTTGTGTGGTGGGTCCCGCTCAACATCAAGGTGAACGGTGGCGGCAACCTGGTGTTCTTCGGCGGCGACCCCAACCGGTCCGGGCTGCCGCGGGAGGTGGTCCTGCCGATCATCTTCCTGCTGGTGGCCGGGGTGATGGCCCTAATCGGTGAGATGGTGGCGCGGACCTTCGCCCGGTTCGAGGCGCTCGACGCTTACAAGTTCGACCTGCTCGGCAGCGTGCTCGGCATCGCCGCCTTCTCGGCCCTGTCATTCCTACGGGTGCCGCCGATCGGGTGGGGCCTGGTGGTCACCGCCGTCTTCGTGGTCGTCGGCCTGCCGGAGATCCGCGAACCGCGGCGGCTCGCCTACCTGGTGCCCCTGGTGCTGGTCATCGGCGTGCTCGGGTGGGAATCGGCCCGCCCCAACACCTTCTGGTCGCCGTACTACAAGATCCGCACCGAACGCATGGCCGACGGAAACACCTTCGTGTGGGTGAACCGCCTGCCCCACCAGTTCCACCAGAAGGCCAGGGCCATCAGCCAGCCGCCCGGGGTGACGGGCGTCCCGGGGGCGACCGTTTACTCCATGGCCACGCCCAAAGCCCTCGACAACGTCCTGGTGATCGGCGCCGGCGGCGGCAACGACGTGTCCGCCGCCCTGATCAAGGGGGCCAAGCACGTCGACGCGGTGGAGATCGACCCCAAGCTCTACGAGCTCGGCCGCGACCGCCACCCGAACCACCCCTACCAGGACCCGCGGGTCTCCATCCACATCACCGACGGCCGTGCCTTCCTGGAGCGGACCAACACCAAGTACGACCTCGTCCTGCTCGCTCTTCCCGACTCGCTGACGCTGGTTGCCGGCCAGTCGTCCCTGCGGCTCGAGAGCTACCTGTTCACCAAAGAAGCGCTCACCTCCGCCCGCCAGGCCCTCAAGCCCGACGGCGTGTTCGCCATGTACAACTACTACCGGGAACGATGGCTGGCCGATCGTTACGCCGGGACCCTCAACCAGGTGTACGGCCGGGCGCCGTGCGAGATCTCGGCGGGCACCGGCACCACCCAACTGGGGTTCTTCGCCGATTCTCCCAACCCGGCCTCACTCGACTGCCCCGCACCAGCCTCTCAGGCGGCCCAGCCCCACCGGTGGGTGTCGCAGACGAACCCGGTGCCGGCCCCCGCTACTGACGACCATCCGTTCCCGTACCTGCGCGACCGGTCGCTGCCGACGTTCTACGCCTTCACGCTGCTGTTCATCCTGGCCGCCTCCGCGCTCCTCGTCCGCGGCGTGGCCGGCGGGTTCAAGCCCATGATCCGCTTCATCGACCTGTTTTTCATGGGGGCCGCCTTCCTGCTGCTCGAGACCAAGTATGTGGTGCAGTTCGCGCTGCTGTTCGGCACCACGTGGTTCGTCAACGCCCTGGTTTTCCTCGGCGTGTTGCTGTCGGTGCTGCTGGCGGTGAGCGTCTCGCGCCGGGTCAGGCTGCGAAGACCCGAAGTCCTCTACGTGGTCCTGCTGGCGTCACTGATCGTTGCCTTCGTCATCCCCTTGGACGCGCTGCTCGGCCTGGCCCCGGTGCCCCGCTTCGTGGTGGCCGCGACCCTCGCCTTCTTTCCGATCTTCACTGCCAACCTGGTCTTCGTCGAGCGCTTCAAAGCGACCGCCTCCACCACCGAAGCGTTCGGCGCCAACCTGCTGGGGGCGATGGTCGGCGGGGTGGTCGAGTACGCCTCGCTGATCATCGGCTACCGCTGGCTGCTGGTGCTGGTGGCGATCCTCTACGGGCTCGCTTTCCTGACCGGTCGCCGCCACCTGGGGGCGGACCGGCCGATGCCGGCAGCTAGGCCGTAGTCACGCGGCGGGGCACCGCGCCGTTGGTGCGGAGCGGGGCCGCGGCCGGCTCCGCGCTGGTCTTCTCGACCCCGTTGGTGGCTGGCCGACGCGGACTCACCGAGATGGACAGGCCCTCCGAGGCGGCGATGACCTCCTCGAGGCCACGTTGGCGCCCAAGCACTTGGGCTTCGGCCAGGAGTCGCTCGACCGCGGCGTCGCCGCGGGAGGGGTCATGGTGGAACAGGGCCAGCCGCCGGGCGCCGGCCTGGGCGGCGACTTCGACCGCGTACTGCCCGGTGCAATGGCCCCAAGTGGACTTGGCGGCGAAGTCCTCGGGGGTGAACTGGGCGTCGTGGATCACCAGGTCGGCGTCGCGGCACAGCTCGAGCACTGACGGGGCCACCTGCGACGCGTCTTCTGTGGGCTGCTGGTGGTCGGACAGGTACGCCACCGACACGCCGTCGACGGTGACCCGGTAGCCGTTGGTGGCCCCTACGTGGGGCACGTCGCGCACCAGCACCCGGGCGTCACCGACGGTGACCTCGGTGTTGGAAACGTCGTGGAAGCGCACGGTGCCGGCCAGGTCGCTGGTGCGGACCGGGAAGTACGGCGGCCGCATGAACTCGCCGAACGCATCACAGACCGACACCCCGTCCTGAGCCGGCGCGTAGATGTCGATCTCGGCCCCGGACCGGTTGATGGGGACGAAGAACGGCAGGCCCTGGACGTGGTCCCAGTGGAGGTGGGTGACAAAGGCGGAGGCCTTGAAGACCGTGTCGGCGCCGATCGTGTCACCGAAGAAGCGCAGCCCGGTGCCCAGGTCGAGGACGATCGGATCGCGCCCCGGTGAGGCGAGAACGACACAGGCGGTGTTGCCGCCGTAGCGGCGGTTGTCGTCGCAAGGACACGGCGTTGAACCCCGAACGCCCCAGAAGTTAACGCTCAACATGCTCTGTTCCCCTTGATGATGCCTACCGTACCGACGTCGACAACAGTTTTCTGGTCTGTGATGCCGGTCACACAATGGCGGATATCGTCGGCGAGGTGGACACGGGCGAGCTGGTCGAGGGCGGGGTCCAGGCCAACGGGTTGGGGTTCGGGTTCCTGGAGGCGGGGGCGGGACCGCTGGCCTTGTGCGTGCACGGTTTCCCCGACTCGGCGTGGACGTGGCGACACCTGCTACCCCAACTGGCCGCCGCCGGCTTCCGGGCGGTCGCGCCCTTCCTGCGGGGCTACGCCCCCACCGACGTTCCTGCCGACGGGCTGTACCAGAGCGGTGCAGTAACGCAGGACATCTGCGAGTTGCACCAGGCGCTCGGCGGCGACGCTGACGCCGTGCTCATCGGCCATGACTGGGGGGCCATCGCCGCTTATGGAGCTGCCGCGTGGCAACCGGATCGATGGCGGCGGGTGGTCACCGCCGCCGTACCTCCCCAACCGGTGGCCGCCGCCGCTTTGGTGGCCTTCGAGCAGCTCAAGCGCAGCTGGTACATCTTCTTCTTCCAGAGCTTCCTGGCCGACGCGGTGGTGGCCATGGACGACTTGGCCTTGGTCGACCGGTTGTGGGCGGACTGGTCACCCACGTACAACGCCGCCGAGGACCTGGTCCACGTCAAGGACTCGTTGCGGGACCCGGCCAACCTGACCGCCGCCCTCGGTTACTACCGGGCCATGCTCGGCAACGGACCGACCGACCCTGCCCTCGGCCCCATCCAGGCCGCCGGCGCGGCCCCGACCCCCCAACCGACCCTGTACCTGCACGGTGAGGACGACGGCTGCATGGGTGTGTCAATGGCCGACGACGCCCTCGCCTACCTGCCGGCTGAAGGGTCGCGGGTGGAGCGGATCACCGGCGCCGGCCACTTCCTGCACCTGGATCAGCCAGGAGCGGTCAACCGCCTAGTCGTCGACTTCGTCACCGAAGGAAGGACCTGATGCCGCTCACCCCCGAGGACCTGGTCGAGATCCACCTGATCGAACGGGTCAAGTACGCCTACGCCCGTTGCCTAGACACCAAAGCGTGGGAGGAGATGGCGGACCTCTTGACCGACGACGTGGTCGCCGATTACTCGGCCGGCGCCTATCACTACGAAGGCCGTGACGCTTTGCTCGGTTTCCTGCGCGACTCGATGGGCGCCGAGACCTTCCACTCCAGCCACCGCATGCACCACCCCGAGATCGACCTGACGGGACCCACCACCGCCACCGGCACCTGGGCGCTCGAAGACACCGTCATCGACCTGCAGTGGGACATCACCATCCGCGGCGCGTCCTTCTACACCGACGAGTACGTCAAGGATCCCGGCGACGGCCGCTGGCGCATCTCTCACACCTCCTACAAGCGCAGCTTCGAAGAGCTCCAGCCCCGTGGGCCGGTCCAAGGACTGCAGCTCACCGCCTCCTGGTGGTCCACCGGCGGCCGCAGCTCCCTGGCCGGCTGACCGGCGCTACACCTTGTGGCACCAGTAGACGTGGGTGGTGTACGGCAGCGGGAAGGGCTCGGGCTGGTCGCCCACCAGCGCGACGACCGCCTCCGCCATCTCCTCTTGACGAGCCGGCGTGTCGGCGGCGATGTAGCTGATCGACCGCACCCGGGCGCGCAGCAGGTCGCGCGTCATCGGTTGCTCCCACCGCACGTCGTGCTCCTGAAGCGGGGAAAACCCGCGACCATCCACCACCTCCGCCCAATCGGTGCGCTCGTAGTTGGACGGGAGTTGGTCGTGCCAGCCGATGACCCGCGACATCTCCTCGACCCAAGGGGTCCGTTCGTCGCGCCGGTTCCAGACCAGACCCAGGGCGCCGCCGGCGCGGAGCACGCGGCGGATCTCGGCCAGCGCGGCGTCGGCGTCGAACCAGTGGAACGCCTGGCCCACGACCACGGCGTCGACTGACGCATCGTCCAGCGGGATCGCCTCGGCGGTGCCGTCCAGCACCCGCACGTCGGGCAGGGCGACGGTCAGCTCGCGCCGCATGGCGGCCACCGGCTCCACGGCGACCACATCGGCACCGACCGAATCGAGCAGGCGGGTGAGCTTGCCGGTCCCCGCCGCCAAGTCGAGCACGCGGCTGCGCGAGGTGAGGGGAAGCTCCTCGACCAGGTGGTCGAAGGCCGCCGTCGGGTAGCTGGGACGGGCCCGCTCGTAGTCCCTAGCGGCCCGTTCGAAACCTTGAGCGGCAACGTCATCGACGGCCACGGAGCACCTCCTCGACCAGCGGCACGACGACTCAGTCTTCCTCGGACCAGATGGCCTCGTCGTAGGGACGCTGGCGGGCGGGGGCGGCTTCGCGCTTCCACACCATGACCTTGCGCCGGAAGTAACAGACCTCTTCGCCCCGCTGGTTGATGCCCTTGCTCTCGACCGTGACTATCCCCCGGTCACCCTTGGACGTCTCCTTCTTGTCCAGCACCCTGGTCTCGGCATAGATCGTGTCACCGTGGAACGTGGGCTTGGCGTGTTTGAGGGTTTCGACCTCCAGGTTGGCGACCGCCGCCCCGCTCACATCGGGCACGCTCATGCCGAGTACCAGGGAGTAGACCAGGTTCCCGACGACCACGTTCTTGCCATGAACAGTCTCGTTCTCGGCGAACCACTCGTTCAAGTGCAAAGGGTGGTGATTCATGGTGATCAGGCAGAACAAGTGGTCGTCGTACTCGGTGATCGTCTTTCCCGGCCAGTGCCGATAGATATCACCGACCTCAAAGTCTTCGAGATAGCGACCGAAAGGACGTTCATGGGTCGTCAAGGGTCTGAGCCTCCAGCGGATCGATCGGGTGGCGGGATGCTAGGCGTGGGCGGCGCCGCCCCAGACCGTCGAGCGAGCGGCGAGGCCCACGGCCGCGGGCGGCGCAATTCATGCGCCGCCCAAGCGGAGGAGGCCGGGGTTGGGGCCCCGGCCGGGGAGGCAAGCACCGGCCGATGGCCCCTGTGAGACCGGGGCTCGAGCCTCTCCTGCGCTGGCTTGACGGCCAGCGGGCCGTCGAGAGCCGGGTCTCGGCCTTCGCCCTGCTGGCGCGCCTTCCCGGCGTGCTCTTGGGCTTCGTCCTGCTGGCCGCCACCCCCGACCTCGGACGGGACAACCTCAGCGTGGCCCTGCTGATGCTCGGCTGTGCCAGCCTCAACGTGCTGGTCCACCTGGAGGTCCTGGAGCGGTGGGGCCGCCGACCCGTCACCCCCGCGGTGGTGGACGCCGCCCTGTGCTGGTACATCATCACCTCCCTGCCCCGGTCAGCGGCCGGCATCTCGCTCATGGCGCTGGCCCTCGTCTTCGCCACGCCCTACCAGTACTCCAAAGCCCGCAGCCGGGTCGCCACCGCCATCCTGTCCGTCGGCGTCATCGGCGGCTACGCCGCAGCCAGGTTGACGGCCTGGCCGCTGTGGTCCGGAGCCTTTGCCGTCGCCGCCGTGCTGACGCTGCTCTTCGTCACCGCCCTGGCCAACAGCGGGCGCCGCCTCCGGGCCCGCTACGGCTCGCTGGTCGAGGGACTCGACGTGGTGATCTGGGAAGTGGATCCTGCCACCCTGCTGTACACCTTCGTAAGCGCACAGGCCGAGCAGATCCTGGGCCGCCCGCCCCGGGACTGGGTGGGCACGCCGTTGTGGGGCGAGGTCGGCGCCGACCAGCGGGAACGGCTGATCGGCGTCCTCAAGGACCATCTCGACGAGGGACAGCAGACGGCGGACCTCGAGTACCGCGTCCAGGTGCCCGGAGGTGGGTGGATGGACATCCAGGATCGGATCTCCATCGAGGTCGACCCCGAGGGTGAGCCGGTGGTGGTGCGGGGTGTGAGCGTGGAGGTGACCGAGCTGCGCAAGGGGGCGCACCAGCGGCGCCAGTTCGCCGACCTGGTCCACCACATCGGCACCGCCCTGATGATCCTCGAGGTGGCCGACGACCGGTTGATCATCGACGCGGCCAACCCGGCCGCGGAACTGGCGGTCGGTCGACCGGTGAGCGAGATGCTGGGCAAGTCGCTGTCCGATGTGGTGCCCCACCTACAGAGCTCCCCGCTGCTCCGATCGCTGATCGACGTGGCCGCCACCGGCGAACCCCACAGCCGTGACGGCGTCCTGCTGCAGGATCCGACTCTGCCTCAGCAGGTCTTCGCCGCCGATGCCTTCGCCCTCTCCGGCCGCGCCGTCGCCGTCTCGCTCACCGACATCACCACCGCCTCCATGGCGTCCGCCGCCCTCCGGCGCCAGGCGCGGCACGACGAGCTGACCGGGCTACCCAACCGCAGCCACTTCCGGCTGGCGCTCGAAGAAGCCATCCGGGAGCGGCCCGACGCGGCCATGCTCCTGCTCGACCTCAACCAGTTCAAGGAGGTCAACGACGCCCTCGGGCACCACCACGGTGACCTGTTGCTGATCGAGGTGGGTCACCGGCTGCGGGCGCAGGTACCCGAGACCGACCTGGTGGCCCGGCTCGGCGGTGACGAGTTCGCGGTGTTGCTGGTGGGCAACTCCACCATCGAACGGGCCGAAGCGGTCGCCCATCAGATCTGCGAAGCGCTCGAGCAGCCGTTCGTGATCGGCACGCTCACCTTGCAGACCAATGCCAGTATCGGCATCGCCCGGTACCCGGATCACGCCCAGGACGCCGAGTCGCTGACCAAGCGGGCCGACGTGGCCATGTACTTGGCCAAGCGCACCGGTGTCGGCTGCTCGCTCTACGCGCCCGATCAGGACAAGTCGAGCATTCGCAAGCTCACCTTGATCAGCGAACTGCGCCGGGCCTTGGAGGACGGCGAGTTCACCGTCCACTACCAGCCGATAATTGGCCTGGAGGATGGGAAGTGCCAACACGCTGAGGCACTCATCCGCTGGCATCACCCCGAACAAGGGTTGCTGCTGCCCGAGGAGTTCATCCGACTGGCCGAGGTGTCGGGGGTGATCCAGCAGCTGACCCGTTGGGTACTCGAGCAGGCGGTGAGCGATGCGTCGAGCTGGCACGCCCGTTCCCATCACATCGGCGTGGCGGTGAACCTCTCGGTCCGAAACCTGTACGAACCGGACCTGCCGAAGCACGTGGGCGAGCTGTTGGGGCGCTGTCGCTTCCCGCCCAGTGGCATCACCCTGGAACTGACCGAGTCCGAGCTCATGGACGATCCCCATCAGGCTGCCGCGGTGCTCCACCAGCTGGCCGACCTGGGGGTCGCCACGTCGGTGGACGACTTCGGGAAGGGCTACTCGTCGTTCACCTACCTCAAGGACCTGCCCCTGCGGCAGCTCAAGATCGACCAGTCGTTCGTGGCGGGCATGCGCCGCCGATCTCGGGACCTGGCCATAGTCCGGTCCATGGTCGAGTTGGGCCACAGCCTCGGGCTGAAGGTGGTGGCCGAGGGCGTCACCAACGTCGAGACCCTGGACACGCTGACCGGTCTGGGCTGCGACCTGGCCCAGGGCTTCCTCATAAGCCGCCCCGTCACCAGCGAGGTGTTGGTGGGTTGGTTGGACCGCCATCAGGGCGCGGCGGCCACGCTGGCAGATACTGGATCGGCTTTGCCCGGTCGGTAACTTCGCGCCCATGACCAGCCCGGATCTAAGCGCCGCCGCCACCGCCGTCGACCTCGCATCGGGCGTCGTCACGTCGGGAATCCACCAGCTCGCCACCACCGGGTCCGTCGACACCAGCCAGGTCCTGGCCTACGACCTGGCCCACGCCTCGGCCGCCGTCGAGACGGCCCGATCGCTGCTCGACTACGGCGCCAAGGGCGACGCCGAGGGCGCCATCTGCTGCGCCTTTGTGGCCGATGCCGTGCACGATCTGGCCGTTCGGGTCCTGGGGCGCGAGGAGGCCTGGGGCGTGTCGCCCGACGCCCTCGACGGTGCCCGACCGTTCCTGTCCACCTACCGCTCCCCGGAGTTCCTCGCCTCCATCGACAGCGAGGGACCCCGCCATCTGGACCAGGACTTCGAGCTGGTCCAGGACACGTTCCGCCGGTTCGCCAACGAGAAGCTGGCCCCGATCGCCCAAGACATCCACCGGCACAACGACGACATCCCCGAGGACATCATCTCCGGCATGGCCGAGATGGGCGGCTTCGGGTTATCGATCCCGGAGGAGTACGGCGGTTACGGCACGGGCGGCGAGTCGGAGTACATCGGCATGGTGGTGGCGACCGAGGAGCTGGCCCGCGGTTCGCTGTGTGCCGGAGGGTCGCTCATGACCCGCCCGGAGATCCTGACCCGTGCCCTGATGGCGGGAGGCACCGAGGAACAGAAGCAGCGCTGGCTGCCGCAGCTGGCCAGCGGCGAGACCATGGGGGCGGTGGCCGTCACCGAACCCGACTATGGCTCCGACGTGGCCGGCGTCAAGGTGGCAGCCACCAAGACCGACGGCGGCTGGCTCATCAACGGCGTCAAGACGTGGTGCACCTTCGGCGCCCGGGCCGACGTGCTGCTCGTCCTGGCCCGCACCGATCCCGACAAGACAGCCGGGCATCGGGGCCTGACCCTGTTCTTCGTGCCCAAGCCGCGCGGTGAGGGCCACGGCTTCGAGTTCACCCAGCAAGCCGGCGACGGCTCGGTCGGCTCCGGCGCCGGCGCGCCCGGCGGCGGGAAGACGGAGGGCCGGGCCATAGACACTATCGGCTACCGGGGCATGCACTCCTATGAGGTCGCCTTTGACAACTGGTTCGTGGCCGACGAGAACCAGATCGGCGGCGAGGACGGCCTGGGCCGCGGCTTCTACTACCAGATGGCCGGTTTCGAGAACGGCCGGCTGCAGACCGCCGCTCGGGCGGTGGGTGTCATGCAGGCCGCCTACGAGGCGGCAGTCCAGTACGCCCAGGACCGGGTCGTGTTCTCCCACCCCATCGCCGAGTACCAGCTGACCAGGGCCAAGCTCGGCCGCATGGCCGTCATCATCCAGGGCGCCCGCCAGTTCAGCTACGTGGTGGCCAAGCTCATGGCCAAGGGCGAAGGCACCCTGGAGGCGTCGATGATCAAGGCTTACGTGTGCAAGGCGGCCGAATGGGTCACCCGCGAGGCCATGCAGATCCACGGCGGCATGGGTTACGCCGAGGAATTCGACGTCAGCCGTTACTTCGTGGACGCTCGGGTGCTGTCGATCTTCGAAGGGGCCGACGAGACCCTGTGCTTAAAGGTAATCGGCCGGCGCCTGGTAGCCGAGACCAAACCGGAATAGCCCTCCGCTCAACCAAGACAACTCTTGATCCGCGCTTCGGGGAAGCCGCCTTGGCGGAGCACCGGCCAGCCGGCGGAAGTGCAATCGACCACGGTCGACGCTTCGCCGGCGCAGCGGCCGCCGTCGATGACCAGATCGGGGGGGAGGGCCAACGAGGCGGCGGCTTCGGCGGCAGATGCGGGGGTGGGGGCGCCGTGACGGTTGGCGCTGGTGGTGGCCAGCGGGCCGACCCGCCGGGCCAGGTCCCGCACCAGGTCGTGGTCGGGGCACCGCACGCCGATGGTGGCCGGATCGCCGCCCAGGTCGACCAGCGCTGCTTCGTGGGACAGGCGCGGCGCGATCACCGTCAGGGGGCCGGGCCACGCCTCGCGCAGCAACTGCGCTAAGCGGTCGGGATGTGCGGCCGAGCCGAGGCCCGCCATGGTCGATGCCTGCTCGACGTCGGCCACCAACACGGCCAGCGCCACCTCCGGCGGCCGTTCCTTGGCGGCGAACAAGCGGCTGGTGGCACCCGGAACCGTCGCCAGGGTCGCCACCCCGTACAGGGTGTCAGTGGGCAGGACGACCAGCCCGCCGCCCGAGAGGGCGGTCGCCGCCGCGTCGAGCACCCCCGGGTCGTCGGCTTTGACCAGTGGACCGCTCACAGTGCACCCATCGGCGGGCGATGGTACCGAGGTCCGGTTCCGCGACCAGGCCAACGCCTACAGTTTGCCGCCGACCCAGGAGAGCAGCATGTCCGACGGTGATGATCCGACCCAGGCGTGGCAACCCCCCTCCCGGACGCCGCCCAGGGGCACGCCGCCCACCTCCGGTCCCGGCGACGATCCCACCCGCGTGTTCGTGCCCGCCCCGCCACCGGTCGCGCCGGGTGCCGGCGACGGCGGTCCCGGCGGCCCGTATTACGACGATGAGGTGGTCGAAGAGGAGGACGACGGCCGGCGCAACGGTCTGCTGATCGCCCTCGGCGCCTTGGTGGCCTTGCTGGCCATCGCCCTGGTCCTCGTGCTGCTGCTCAGGAAGGACGACAAGTCGAAGACGGCGGCCGACACCGGGTCCACCTCCACCGAGCTGACCACCACCTCGACCACCACGACCTCCACCACCACCCAGCCGACCACCACCACCACGGCCGCCACGACCACAACCACCAAGCCGACCACTACGAGCACGACGACGACCACCACCACCGTTCCCCCCACGGTCACGGTCACCTCGTTCAAATCGAACACCACCTCGCCGACCTGCACCGGCGGCAACTTCCAAGTGACCCTCACGTGGTCCACCACCAACGCCACCAAGGTCACCATCGGCATCGACAACCCCGGTGCTTTCGACACCTACGGACCCAACGGTTCCGCCAACCTGCCTTTCGCCTGCGAGAACGCGCCGGCCACCAGCCACACCTACTACCTGATCGCCGAAGGTGCGGGCGGCAAGCAAGCCACCGACCAAGTGACCATCACCGCCACCGGCGGACCGGGGGGCGCCACCACCGGCGCGCCGGGCGGCCGTTGATGCGAGCCGCGGTGCTGCGCGCCGGCGTTATGCAGGTCGATGACATCGCCGACCCGGCGCCCGGCCCCGGACAGGTGCTGGTTCGGACCTTGGCTTGCGGCATCTGCGGATCGGACCTCCACGCCGTCGCCCACGGCGAGCAGATGGTCGAGCAGATGCACGAAGCAGCCGGGTTGGGCAACGACCTCGGGTTGACGCCGCATGTCATGGACCTCGACCGCGACGTGGTGCTCGGCCACGAGTTCTCGGCCGAGGTGGTGGAGCTGGGTCCGGAGGTGGCCAACTGCTCGATCGGTGACACCGTCGTCTCGCTGCCGGTCGTCTTCGACGCCTCCGGCCTCCACCCTCTCGGTTACGCCAACGCCTACCCGGGCGGTTACGCCGAACGGATGGTGCTCAACGATCTGGTCTGCCTCAAGGTGCCCAACGGCCTGGACGCCCAGACGGCGGCTCTGACCGAGCCCATGGCCGTCGGCGTCCACGCCGTGAACCGGGCTCAGATGGAACCCGGCGATGCCGCGGTGGTGCTCGGGTGCGGCCCGGTCGGGCTGGCCGTGATAGCCGCCCTCCGGCTGAGCGGCGTAGAGACGATCGTGGCGGCCGATTTCTCCCCCGCCCGCCGGGCGTTGGCCGCCACCATGGGCGCCACCGAGGTGGTCGATCCGGCCGCGGAGGCGGCCCTGGACGCCTGGCGCCGGGTCGACGGGCAGTCCCCGCTGGCCATCTTCGAGGCGGTGGGCGTGGCCGGCATGCTCGACACCGCCATGCAAGGCGCGCCCCGCGGTGCCCGCCTCGTTGTGGTGGGCGTCTGCATGACCCCTGACACCATCAAACCGATGGGCGGCGTGGTGCGCCAGCTCGACATCCGCTTCGCCTTTGCCTACGACGCCGCCGAGTTCTCCGACACCCTGCTCCACATCGCCGAAGGCGACCTCGATGTGAGTCCCATGATCACCGGCCACGTTTCCATCGACGGCATCCCCGGCGCCTTTCGAGAGCTGGCTGATCCCGGCGCCCACGCCAAGATCTTGGTGACCCCCTAAGACCGGGCGACCAGGAAGCGGTCGCGGCCGAGCAGGTCTCGGCGGACCTCCACATCGCTGAAGGCCGCCCTTCCCGCCAAGGCCGAGACCGCCGCGCCCTGGGTCTCGCCGATCTCGATCAGGACAGAGCCGCCAGGCGCGACCCAGGCCGACGCGCCGGCCAGGATCACCTGGATGGCTTCCAAGCCGGAGGGACCGGGGACCAGGGCATCGACGGGCTCCCAGCGCGCTACCTCGTCCGGTAGCGAGGCATCGGCGGCCACATACGGCGGGTTGGCCACGATCACGTCGACGGCTCCCCGCAGTTCGTACGGCAGCGGGTCGAACCACCACCCCTCCACCAGACGGACCCGCGCCGCGGCCCGGCCGGCGCCGGCCGCATTGGCCCGCGCCACCGCCAACGCGTCGGCGGATCGCTCCACCCCCCAGACCGCCACCCCGGGCCGTTCGGCCACCAGCGCCAGCCCGATGGCTCCCGAACCGGTGCCCAGGTCGACCGCGACACTGTTGGTCTCCATCGGCCTACGGGGCCGGTCGGCAGAGCGCCGGTCGATCTCGACCAGTGCGTGGTCGACGAGCTGTTCGGTCTCCGGGCGGGGGATCAGGACGCGCCCATCGAGCATCAGGTCGAGGGTGCGGAAGCCCCAGCTACCGAGGACGTACTGCAAGGGCTCGCCGTGCTCCCGGCGGGCGACCATGGTGTCGTGGTGGGCGACAACGCCGTCGGTGACCCCTTCACGATCCGCCGCCAGCACCAGCTCGGCGCCGTCGAGCCCGCCGGCCCGCTCGGTGATGCGGCGGGCGTCGACCTCCGGCGAGGGCAGACCGGCCCGGCGCAGGCGTGCCTCGGCCTCGGCCTGAAGGTCGCGGAGCTTCACCCGCTCTCGGTGAGCCGGCGGGTCTGCTCGTCGCGGACCAACCCGTCACTGATGTCGTCGAGCTCGCCGGCCAGCACCTTGTCGAGCTTGTAGAGCGTGAGGCCGATGCGGTGGTCGGAGACCCGGTTCTCCTTGAAGTTGTAGGTCCGGACCTTCTCGCTGCGGCCGCCACCGCCTACCTGGTCGCGCCGAGCCGAGGACGCTTCGGCCGCCGCCTTGTCCTGTTCCAACTTGAGCAACCGGCTCCGCAACACCTGCATGGCCTTGGCCCGGTTCTGCAGCTGGCTCTTCTGGTCCTGCATCGAGACCACCACTCCGGTGGGCTTGTGGGTGATCCGCACCGCTGAATCGGTCGTGTTCACCGACTGGCCACCGGGACCCGAGGAACGGTAGACGTCGACGTCCAGATCGTTGGGATCGATGTCGACCTCCACCTCGGCGGCCTCGGGCAGGACGGTGACCGCCGCCGAGGAGGTGTGGATTCGCCCCTGAGACTCGGTCACCGGCACCCGCTGCACCCGGTGGGGGCCACCCTCGTGCTTCATGCGGCTCCACACACCGTCGCCTTTGAGCAGGAAGGTGACGTCGTTGAAGCCGCCCCGTTCAGACGGGTCTGACCCAAGCACCTCGAAGCCCCACCCGAGCCGGGCGGCGTAGGCCTGGTACATCTCGAAGAGGTCACGGGCGAAGAGGTTGGCCTCCTCGCCGCCCTCGGCCCCGCGGATCTCGACGATCACATTGCGGTCCTGGTTGGGGTCCTTGGGCAGGAGCAGGAACTCCAGGGCTCCCGTGAGCCTGGCGATGTCGGCTTCGGCGTCCTCGGCCTCAACCCGCATGGAGTCGCGATCATCCCCGGTCGAGTCGGTGACCATCTCCCGGGCCGCGCCCAGATCCTCGATCCGGGCGCGCAGCTCCCGGCCGGTACCCACGATGGCTTCCAATTCTTTGTGGCGCCGGGCCAGGTCGGCGTACTTGGTCTGGTCGGCGAAGACCTCGGGATCGGCCAGACGCGCTTCTACGTCGGCGAACTCGCGCTCGAAGTCGTCAAGCCGCTCGAGCACGACCTGGGGAACGGCCGGGTTCTACTTGGCAGCCTTGCGGCGGCCGTAGCGCTTCTCGAACCGGTCGATGCGCCCGCCGGTGTCCACCAGCTTCTGCTTGCCTGTGTAGAAGGGGTGGCACTCGCTGCAGAGCTCGACGGTGAGCGACGGCACCGTCGACCTGGTGGTGAAGGAGTTGCCGCAGGAGCAACGCACCTGGGTCTCCATGTACTCGGGGTGGATGTCCGTCTTCATGATGTCCTCAGTGTGGCGGTCGTCTGGGCGGATTCCAAAACGCCCTGTCACCTGGTACAACGCCCGCGCATTCCCCGGGGCAGTATGGCCGCCGTGGCCACCACCACCCGCCGGCCGGGCGGTCTCTCAGCACGGCTGTCGGACGTCGTGCTGGACATGTCCGGCCTGCGCGTCGGTCTGGTGGCCGCCCAGCTGGCGATGATCCTCCAGACCTGGCGGCTGTGGGATGCGCGGGCGCTACCGCCGAACCTGCCGGTGTGGTCGTGGCTGCCCCAGTTCGACACCCGCCCCGTGCTGCTGGCCAGCCTCGTGCTGGTTCTCGTGCAGCCCCGCGTGGGGGTGCTGGTGCACGCCGGCGTCGTGGTCGTCGCCCTGGCCCTGGACCAGATGCGCTTGCAGCCGGAGTTCGTCTCGGTCGCCATCCTCCTGGTGGCCACGGGCCCCTGGCGGCTGGCACCGACCCTCGGGCGCGCCCACCTCGCATCGCTGTGGCTGTGGGCCGGGTTCGCCAAGGCCACCAGCCTCGGGTTCTCGTCGACGATCGCGCCTTTCGTGGCTCGGCAGCTGGGCGTCCCGGGCCTGCGATCGGTAGTCGCCTGGGCGGTACCGGCCACCGAGGTCGGCCTCGGCATCGGGGCGATCATGCCCGCGACGCGCCGGTGGGTGGGCCTGGCGGCGTTCGCCTTCCATGTGGCGGCCGTGTTCGTGCTGCGCATGCAGCTCTCGTGGGCGATCATGCCGTGGAACCTGGCCCTGGCCTGGGCGTCCCTGCACCTCTTCTTCTTCGCCCCCCGGTCAGCCCGAGCGGCGGGGGCGGCGCGGGAGCCGCTCTTCGACGGCGACCGGCGGCGAACGGCGCTCCTGCTGGCGGTGTTTGCCTACCCGGCGCTGGTCTACGTCGGGATGCTCGACCTGTACCTCGGCCACCACGTGTACTCCGACGACGGCAGCGGTGCGGTGGTCTGCGAGGCCGACGGCCACTGCAGCACCTACAGCCTCGACATCAGCGCCGCCGCCGTCGGAGCGATCATCCCAGGGGAGCGCCGGGTGCTGGAGCAGTGGTTCGAGCTCGAGTGCAAGCGCGGTCAGACCCTGCGCATCACCGGCCGGACCTTCCGCCCGCCGCTCGACCATGCGTACGGAACGAGCCCGACCACCGTCGCCTGCCGGACCGCCTGACCTACGAACGGATCAGCCGTGCGCCTTCAGAGCATCGAGCAGCTGAGGCAGCACCTTGTGGACGTCGCCGACGATGCCGAGGTCGGCGATGCCGAAGATGGGCGCCTCCGGGTCCTTGTTGATGGCGATGATGTTCTTGGCGCCCTTCATGCCGACCATGTGCTGGGTGGCGCCGGAAATGCCGGCGGCGATGTACACGGTGGGCTTGACGACCTTGCCGGTCTGGCCGACCTGGTAGCTGTACGGCACCCAGCCGGCATCGACGATGGCCCGGCTGGCGCCGGGAGCACCCTTGAGCTGCTTGGCCAGGTCCTCGATGATCTGGTACTTCTCGGCGTCGCCCAGGCCGCGCCCGCCGGATACCACGATGGCGGCTTCGTCGAGCTTGGGACCGGAGGACTCCTCGACGTGGTGGTCGACGATCTTGGCGCCCGCCGAACCGCCCAAGTCAGGCACCGCCAGCTCGACCACCTCGGCGGCGGAGCCGCCTGACTCCTCGGCCACGAAGGACTTGGGCCGGATGGTGGCGATGGCCGGCGCGCCGGCAGCGAACTTGGTCTTGACGATCTCGGTGCCGCCGAAGATCTGCTCGGACACGACGATGGAGTCGCCGTCGACATCGACGTCGGTGTTGTTGGTTATGACGGGCTTGTCGACCTTGATCGACAGGCGGCCGGCGACATCGCGCCCGTCCTGGGTGGTCCCGAGCATGATCAGGTCCGGGGCGTCGCCACCCTCGATGACGGCGGCCAACGCCGCGCCCAGAGAAACGCCCTGCATGGCGCCGCCCAGGTCACCGGTGGCGTACACCTTGGTGGCGCCGTGAGCGCCGACGACCTCGGCCACCGCGGCACCGTCAGCGCCGACGAAGCACTCGACGGTGTCGGCGATCTGGCGAGCCTTGGCCAGCATCTCGAGGGTGATGGTGGCGACGCCGTCTTCGGTGGATTCGGCGTGGACCCACACCTTGGAAAGAGCCATGTCAGTTCCTTTGCTCGTGTCTTTGTCTCAAAGGGTGTTCGGTCAGAGAACCTTGAGCTCGTCGAGGAACGCCACGATCTTGGCGTAACCCTCGCCGTCGTCCTCGATGACCTCGCCGGCCTCGCGCTCGGGCGCCGGGCTGACGTCGATGATCTCCTGGCCGGCACCGGCCCAGCCGACGATGGCGGCGTCGATGCCGAGATCGGACACCGTCACCTGGTCGACGGGCTTGGACTTGGCCGCCATGATCCCCTTGAACGACGGGTATCGCGGCTCGACCACCCCGGCGGTGACCGACACGACCGCCGGCAGGGGGCTCTCGCACTGGTCGTAGCCGGCTTCGGTCTGGCGCTGGACCTTCAGGGTGCCGTCGGCCACCTCGACCGACTTGGCAAAGGTGATGGACGGCAGATCGAGGACGCCGGCGATCTGCTCGGGGACCGTGCCCGTGTAGCCGTCAGAAGACTCGGTGGCGGCCAGGATCAGGTCGACGCCTTCAACCCGGCCGATGGCCGCCGCCAGCACCTTGGCGGTGTCAAGGGCGCCGGCGCCGGCCAGCTCCTCGTCACTCACCAGCACCGCCTTGGCCGCGCCCATCGCCAAGGCCGTGCGCAGGCCGCCCACCTCACCGTTGGGGGCCATGGACACGAGGGTGACCTCACCGTCACCGGCCTTGTCGACCAGCTGCAGAGCCATCTCGACGCCGTAGGAATCCGACTCGTCGAGGATGAGCTTGCCATCACGCTTGAGGGTGTGATCCGGGTTCAGGGCGCCGGGATCGGCGGGGTCCGGGATCTGCTTGACACACACGACCACGTTCATGGCAAGGGATTCTGCGGGGCGAGCGAGGGGGCCGCCAAATCGCAGGGCAACCGCCCAGCGGTAGCGTCGGCCGCTTCGTGAAGCTCCTGCTGCTGGTCAACTCCTCGGCGTCCTCGGTCACTGCCCGTGCCCGGGTCGTGATCCAAAAGGCGTTGGCCGCCGACCACGAGGTGACCGTGGCCGAGACGAACCGCCGGGGACACGCCGCCCGCTTGGCCCAGGGTGCCGCCGCCGAAGGGGTTGACGTGGTGGTGGTGCTCGGCGGTGACGGCACCTTGAACGAGGCCGCCAACGGACTGGCCGGCAGCCGGACCGCGCTGGCCGCCCTGCCGGGCGGATCGACCAACGTGTTCGCCCGCACCATCGGCCTGCCCAACGACCCGATCGAGGCCACCAGCCACCTACTCGAGGCCCTAGAAGCCGGCAGCATCCGGCGCGTCGGGTTGGGAGTGCTGAACGGCCGCTACTTCCTGTTCCACGTCGGCTTCGGGTACGACGCCGCCGTGGTCGAGCAGGTCGAGCGACGAGCCTCGATCAAGCGCTGGGCCGGCCACCCGCTGTTCATCTACGCCGCGGTGGCGACCTGGTTCAACCACTTCGACCGCCGCCACCCAGGCTTTGCCGTCCACCATGGCGACGGCAGCGTCACCGAAGACGGTTACTTCGCGGTCGCCTTCAACACCAACCCGTACACCTTTGTCGGCAACAAGCCCTTCGACGCCGCCCTCGAGGCGACCCTCGACCGGGGCCTGGTCACCATGGTCTGCCGGTCCATGCGGTTCGCCAGCATCCTGCGCCTGACCCGGGCCGGACTGAAGGGCCACGGCCAGATCTCCCAGCTCCGGTACGTCGACTACCGGACCGACGTCGCAGAGCTGGTGGTCGTCGGGCACCACCCGGTGCCGTATCAGGTGGACGGCGACTTCCTCGGGCGCCTCGACCGCTTGGAACTACGCCACGACCCCGAGGTGTTGGACCTGGTCCTGCCGTGTTGATGGCGACTGGTTGATGGCGACCTGCCTCGCGGCCCACGGCGGACGAGGTCGACGAACTTGTCGCAGTTGTGCACCCCTCCGGGGCTTTGCACCGTAACCCGTTCTTGTGCAGGGGTTTCTGTGCAGGGGGTGGGGTAGTTGTGCAGCCCTACCAGGTAAGCCAGCCTTGGGTGCGAGGGGCCTTCGGGAAGGGCCGCTCATCCCAACGTTCCTGGACGATGAGGGAACGGGTGTCGTGGCGGGCCTTGCGGTTGGTGAGTCTGCGGGCATGCTTGTCCTCGCGGTCCCAGGGCGGGCGGATGTCCACCCGTAGATCGGTCTGGTCCTTGAAGCGGCGGCCCATGAAGACAAGCTTAGGCTCACGACAGCCCTAGTAAGCGTAGCAAATTGCCCCAACGATCTGGGGCCGGTAGTTGTGCAGCGTAAGCTCGGGGGATGGCCAACCGTGGTGAGCAGATGCTGCGCAGCGAGCCCATCGAAGACCCGGCGCGGCCGGGCCACAAGGGCATCCGCTTCTTCTTCGCCAAGGGCATCGATCCCGAGGACGCTGCTGCGATGATGCACGAGATGCACGACGAGCTTGTCAAGAAAACTGGAGCTTCGCGTCTAAGCGGGGTCTGATGGGCTGACTGGCGGTCGGTGGTGGCGGTTGCGGTGGTGGGGGTCCGCGTTTGGGTCGGGGGTCTCGGCCATGGTTCGGGTCGTCTGAAACT